>Ga0172379_10004741_pt1 | contig 19685 bp, 7 predicted proteins | sample GrowelOW334metaG_FD_119756 | JGI IMG/M metagenome (GOLD analysis project Ga0172379, IMG submission 119756) | Groundwater microbial communities from an aquifer near a municipal landfill in Southern Ontario, Canada - Groundwater well OW334 metaG | ecosystem: Environmental > Aquatic > Deep...
AAGGTCACCTTCATCATCAAAAATCAGGTCGTTGATAAAGCTGGGAGGCAACCCTTGAGAATCTTTAATAAGTTCGGACACCTGTTTGCCTTTCTTCAAGCGGATGATTCCATTATTTGTACCTAACCAAGTGGAGCCATAACTGTCTTGGGTAATGGCATTGATGGTGGAAATATTTTGAGTAATAACAGGGGTGAATTTTTTACAATCGTATTCGTACAACCCGTTGCTGGTGCCTAAAAGTAAGGTTTTTTCATTGGTAAAATATAGGCTGTATATCCATGTGCTCTTGAGCCCATCGCTGGGGCCAAATTGCTTGAGTTCCCCATTTTTATAGATGAACAATCCTTCACCTAAGGTCCCAAAATAAATTTCACCATCACAACCTTCCACTATCGTTCGGACTTCAATATTATTTAAAGGCATAGAGAAAGAAAGGGTGGTAAACTTACCCTCTTTATATATAAACCAACCCTTGTCGGATGAGGCTCCATAAATGGCATTTCTATCATCGATGTAAATGGCACGATATAGGTGGACGAATCCTTCGCTGGTCCCGTGCGACTTGAACTCCTCATTTTTGTACGAAATCAACCCGTTTTCTTGAGTCGTAAACCAGAGGGTTCCCATGTTATCTTCTGAAATCCGCCCGGTGACGTTACTTTCGAAGTCCCGGGTGGTTTTTTTATTGTAAACAGTAAACCGCTGTCCATCGAACTTTATTATTCCACTATATCCCGAAAGCCAGATGTACCCTTCGGAAGATTGGAAGATATGGAGCAACGAGTTGGTTGGTAATCCATATTCAGTAGTCCAACGGTCAAAATTAAACTGGTTTAATTTTTTATCAGGATCCAGTGAATAAGGGGGCGTTTCGGCCATAACAAACAGGCCAATCCCAAGTAAAAGATTGAGAATGATGAATTTAGTCCTCATCAGTTTATTTTACAGTAGAAATGTCTTGATGCAATATAGTTGATTTTATTTCAAAAGAAAAAATTGTGGAACAAATTCTTTTTTAGGGTGTTTAAAAGTTATGACTCGTGCCTGGGAGTTCATCTCATTACACCGTTTTATACCCTAATCGTCAGCCCTGCCATCATTGCAGGGCTTTTTAACTTGACTTCTTTTGACCGGCCATCCATTTGTCGATAAATATTGCAGCAATGATCAGCCCTAAACCCAATAAGGTAGTCAGGTAAATTTGTTCGTGTAAGATGAGGTAGATAAAGAATAACGACATAAATGGCGATAGAAATACAAAATTACTGATGGTGTCGGAACGGTCGGCTAGTTTTAACGCCATAAGCCAGACAATAAAGGTGATTCCCATCTCGAAAACCCCGGAATATATTGCTGCTGACCAACCAATGATGGGGATATTTGTTGGGAGAGGAATAAGGAAAAGCAAGGGGATGGTTAATACCCAGCCGGTACAAAAATTTAAGAATAGATTCAAACTTACATCTAAAACCGATTTTGTGTTGATGATCCAAAAACTTGCCCAAATAACCGATGACCCTATTGCAAGCATCACCCCGAACGGTTGTGCTGGTTTCAATGGCCAAGGTTGGCCTTGCGAGGCAATGAAATACACACCCATAAAACCTAATAAAAGGGTTGCCATACTTTTCAGTTTCAATTTCTGCCCCAGAAATGGGACCGAAAGCAATACCAACATAATAGGCCAGGTGTAATTTAATGCCTGAGCAATTTGTGCGGGTAAGATGGAATAGGCTTTAAAAAGAATCAAATAATATAAAAACGGATTTAAAAAACCACCGAAAACTGATAATTGAAGTTCCTTGCGGGTCAGTATTTTAAGGAGTTTCAGCTTTTTTTGTAGAAATAAAGCCACAAAAGAGACCAATACAGCAATGGTAATTGTGATAAATACGAAATGGATGTAATGGAAATGCGATAACCCGATTTTAAATGGAACAGCAACTGTACTCCACATAAGGACTGACAGCAGCGCAAAAAAAATGGCTTTGGAATTATTTTTCACGAGAATAATTTTTAAACGGCTGTGGCTATGCTCAGGGCAGGGCTGCGTGGCGGTGTCCTTGTTGCCCCGACAGGGTGTGGAGCTTTGGAGAACCTCTGAAACCCGCTTTGGGTATAGCCGTTGTTAGGGGTGTAATTATTTTAGTTTTTCAATCTGTTCTTTTGTCAATCCAGTAAGTTCGATAATATCAGAAATAGATTTGCCCATTTTTATCGCGTTTTTTGCAACTTTTTCAATTCCTTTTTCAATTCCTTTTTCAATTCCTTCTATTATTCCCTCGTCTCTTGCAGTATCCAGCGAGTTTTTTAAATCGCGGTAATACTTTAAACTATCCTCGTATGAACGGACTTGGTCAGGAGTGAATTTAGCAATCTCCGCGGTCTCAAAAAGCTTATCAAATATCTGTTCTTTCAACTTTTCAGGAACCCTGTCCAGCTTGTTTAGGTTTCTCAATACGAACAGCCATTTATCAAACCTGGTTTCCAATTCATCAACAGTCTTGTTAAATTTTGGCATTTCCAGATAAATAAAAGTCAATTTATCGTAAAACACCTTTTTTGTCTCAATGTCAGCCAATTTAACATCATAGCGGAATTTATCAGGCTCATTTTTATCCGAACCGAATACAAAATCCAAAATCGCAATGGTATAGACTGCTTTTAATTCATAATCCCAGTCAGCACGTTTGGCTTGCTCCCGAATTGGAAATGTGGAATAATAGATAGTCCTGTCTTTAAAGAAATTTTGTTTTGATTTTTGGAGTTCGACTATGAATTTCTCTCCTTTCTCATTCTCGCAATACAAATCAAAAATTGCTTTACGGTCAACATCAGTTGCTCCCAGTTGTTCTGTTTTCAAAAAAGTCAAATCTTTGATTTGTCCTTGTTCTTCTTTCAGTAATTCGTTTAAAAAATCCAGCAATAAATCCTTGTTGGGCTCTTCTCCAAATAGTTTTTTAAAACCGTAATCGGTAAAAGGGTTGATATATTTTTCTGCAAATTCAGCCATTATGTTTTTTCTTGCAAAGATATGTAATCAATCTGAGATTTAGCAGTTTGTAGCGTTTATTCTTAGGGTGCATAACGAACTAACGTATGCCTGATCTGACTATTCGGCAAATGGATCGGTAATGGATACCTCCATCCAGTTTTCTAAAAGTGAATAAATATATTTTCTTTCTAAAGGGTTGAAATCTTTAATACGGGTACCATGATGCCCGTTGGGTAAGGTCATCCGGACCAGGTTGTTGTTACCAGTGGGTTCATAGGTTGTCGCGCTCCAGGTATCTAATCCGCCTACAATAAACAGCATGTTTTTGGCATCGCCATCCAAATAGCTTTTTACCTGCTGCATGGCCTGTGGGTTAAACACAGGGTGTATCCCTTCTGGGGCAGAAAAATCAAAAGTATAATCAGTAGTATCGCCCAAATACTTGCGGAATGGCTCTGTTTGGTATCCGTACATGCCCATCTCTGTTAAAGCCGCCCAAAAGAAGGCCCGGTTGGCTTCCAATTCGTTAGCTTCGAAAAAGGTAAAGCCCGAAACCCGGTTCAGGTGGTAGAAAATATCATCAGTGGTGGATTCTTTGCCAGGAATTTCATCCGGACGGAAAGCTCCCCATTGCCAAAAGGCAAAACTGTACTCCAGGATGGTGTACTGTAAAGCCATCTTGGTGCCCATTTCAAAAGTCCAGGAATAGTCTTTGGCCTTTTGTTTCAGCATGCTTTCCAATTCATTAAAATGTTCAAAGCAAAGGCATTGAAAGTCATATACCCGTTCCCGATCCTGAGCGGTGCCAACCGAATTCAAAAACCGGTAGATTCTGGGATCTTCACGTTGGTAGTTGAGCGGAGCTACATAGGCTACACTGGCTTTAACATCGCCGGGATAAAAGGTCCGGTGGTACATGGTAGCTTGTCCGCCTTTACTAATTCCGGTCGATATCCAATTTTGAGGATAAATAGTCTGTAGGGCCTCAATGATTTTGTGCTGGTCGGTAGCAGTTTGCCAGATGGTAAGCTTTTCCCAAGGAACACTGTCGGGACGGCTGCTTTTGAAAAAACGGTGCTCAATATTCACCTGGTTGGCATTCAATAGCTGGGTCAATTCGTCCTGTTGTCCATTCCAGATTTGGTACCCTTCTAGAACGGCCACAACAGGCCGTTGCTTCCCCTGATGCGATACAATCACCCTCTGGTTGAAGTGACCAAGTACCGGATTGTTGTGATCAAGCGGTTGCTCGAAATACACTTCGTATTGTTCGGCAAAATTAGCATCATAGGCAACCGCTTCTACCGACACCACATTGGGTAACGAACGTAATTGTTCTATCAGGGTTTGGCTGCCAGCCTGGCATCCCGAAAGAATAAAAAGAAATAGAAACAGGTGATATATGTTGCGAATCATTTTTTTTAGAGATTAAAAAGTCAAGATTATAGTTACTAAAAATGGAACGATTAAAGTTAGCACAATGCCACTAAAAACTGCAATTAAACCCACATCATTTCCCGAAACCCTTGTGATAATTGGTAACGTGGTGTCCATGGCAGTTGCTCCGCCACTGGCTACGGGAGCCATTTTCCCAAACAGGAAGACCAACAGGGGGGCAAAAAGCAGGGTGAAAATTTCTCGAATCACGTTGGCTAACAATGCAATGGTTCCCAGGCTATCGCTGTGTATTTTGGTTATAATGCCACTTGAGAGGCTGTAATAACCGAATCCGGCACCTACAGCCATGGATTCTTTCAGTGTTAAATCGGAAACTAAAAATGAAAAAAGGGCTGAGGCAGCTAAAGAACCTATTGCTATGGTGATGGGAATCAAAAGGATTCTGAATTTTATGTTTCGTAAAACAGCCAACGATTCTTCGTCGCTGCCTATGCCAATACCCACCACGAACATCAATAAATAAAGCACATAGGAGTTTATGTCGGCATGCAGCAGCAGTTTTGGGAGTAACCCAAAATAACTTACCAAAACACCTAAGATAAAGAATAGAACGATGAGTAGGCTGGCTTTCATAGCTGGGGGTTCTTCAATGATCGGTTCATGGAAGGGTTGATTTGGTATTTTTGTCTATGGGCGAATTGGGATTTTTAGTTGGCCATCCCGACTTGAACAAGACTGAAAAAACCAACCAAACCAGCAGGATGCTTCCAAAAGTGGCCGACAGTGCAAGTTCAAGCCCCCGGAGGCCAATCGTTTGTAAATTCTGCATAATTTTAGGATTACTGCCCACTGAAACTCCCATGAAAAAAAGTAACAGCAACACCACCCAAAAGGTAGAATGGTTTATTCGTTTGGTAATTTTTTTCTTTTGCCGGATTACATAACCCAATAAGATGCCTAGGGTCATTAGCGATAAAACTTCTATCATAAATTATTATTATGAGGGACAAGGAATGGGTTTGAATCTTTTTTTAGCTTCAATATTAAACCGGTAAATGAGTGAAAGTTCATGAGCACCGCCGGTATTGGTAATCATCCGCGAGATGGTGAAGTCGTAACTGTAACCGATACTGGTATCTTTGTATCTGTAGCCAAGAAGCACAGCCAAGGCATCACGGCGTGAGTAATCTTTGATAAATGGCAAATCGCGGTACCAAGCCCCGATCGAGATGGCATCGTAGGACCAATACAGTCCCAAATCCATTTGGTCAGCCACACCCTGGTGCCTATAGGTGCCTGCCAGGGTAACGCTTTGGCGGTCGGCACCAATAAGGCGTTCCATCTTATAAAACCGGAAGCCTCCAAACAAGGTGTATTTAATGGGAAGTTTGTTGACCCGATCGGTAAAAGTAATATTGGGGGTTATCAGGTGATCGGCTGTAAAACCCACCCAGATATTTGAGATAAAAAGCAACCCGGAAACGCTGGCATCGGCAGCTTGAATATGGTCGGTTATTTCAGCATCGAGAATGGGTGAAGTACTATTCGGGTTGTTGTTTTCAGTAGGAAAAATCATTGCGTTGTAATCAATGCTGCGTTGGGTGTAATAAAACCCGACCCCGGGGCGGAAAAAGACTTTTCGGTTAATCTGTACATTATAGGAATATAAAAAACCAAGGTTCAGGTTTGAAAGGTCGGCACTCCCAATTTTATCTTTCATGGCTATAATTCCCAATCCACTGTTTAGTGCAGATAGATTATAATCCATGGCAAAAATAGTGGTGGTAACTTTACCGGGGAGACTTGGCCACTGGTCGCGGTAATTAAGCGATGCCCGGTACCCATTAATGGCACCGGCAAACGATGGTGCCTGATACAATGGGCTCGAATAGAATTGAGTAAACTGGGGGTCTTGCCCCAACAATGGTAAACCTGCCAGTAATATGAATAAAAGTGAGATATATTTAACTCTACACATAATCAACGTCTAATAAGTGTGACATCACCCGCCAGTTTAAATGGGGTCCCATTGTTGTATTTACCTTTCGACTTCCAGAAATAGACATCCTGCCCCAAAATGTTTCCAGTATTGCCGTACCTGCCGTTCCAGCCAACTTCCACTTTGTCGGAATAAAATACCTGTTCGCCCCAACGGTTGAAAATCCATAATTCGTAATCGCGGATACCGTAATGGAACGGATAGAAAACATCGTTAGAAGTTTCGCCATATGAACCATCCATTTTATCGTCGGTAGGTAAAAAGGCATTGGGGAACCGTATATAACCTTGGCCACTTACTACCACTTTGGTATCGTGGGTCAGGGAGTCAACACAACCATATTTGGAAGTAACCACTAATTTGACCGGATATCCATCCAGATTCTCGCTGGAATATAAATAAGTTGGACTTCGTTCGGTTGAGCTTCCACCATCACCAAAATCCCAATAAAAGGAAACCCCTCCATACGAAGTATTATAAAACTGTACTTTTTGATCAGGTAGCATCACAAAATCCGGTAACAATTCAAAACTTGGTATAGGCAATGGATACACCTCAACCAAAGTAGTGTCAATGAAAGTTCCGCCATCGCCATCTATTTGAACATAAGCGACAAAGATACCAGCAGTATCATACTCATGGAAAGGATCTTTTTCGGTTGAAATCACTCCATCCCCAAATTCCCAAATAATGGAATCATGGTAACCAAATTCATAGGTGGTTTCAAATTGAATTGGCAGCGGGATACACCCCTTGGGATTCCTGTCGATAATATTGATATAGGGTGGTGGTGCTTTACGTGTGACAATTTGCCAGGAAGAATCACGGCAGTTGTTGCTGTAGGTTTTAAACCACACCGTGTCGATGAAGAAGTTACTCCGTGGGGCCCAACCTGTATAAGCATATTCGTGATACTCGCTGGCAACATGCGAAATAGGGGAACCGTCGCCATAGTCCCAGTCAAAAGTCCAGGGACCTGGTTTTGCCATATTTTTAAAGGTAAAAATGGTGTCGGGGTATTGTTTAATAGGTTGTAAAACAAGAAATTCAGCGTTTGGTGCTAAATAAATTGTCACCTCATCGGTAATGGTACTGCTACACCCGTGAACCGAAGCGGCATGTAATGTGACTGTATAAGTAGTATCGTGATTGGTTTCGTTTACATAGCGGTATATCGGGTTTTTGTTTATTGAAGTGACACCATCGCCAAAACTCCACTCAAAAACAGTAGCGCCATCGGCCGATACCGGGGTTGATTGGTTGGTGAAATTGACCAACAGTGGGGAACAACCCTCACGGACATCGGGAGCAAAGGTGGCAACCACGTTTGGATAAACAATTATTGGCTGAATGACGGTATCCTTGCAATCATTCTCAGAATTTGTCAGTAAAGTTACATTGTGTGTTATTATTTGTGGTGTGTTATTGATATAGGTAATGCTCTGATCGGCATCGCTTTGCGTTTCAAGGGTCTCTCCATTATCGAAATCCCAATAGTAGGTTAAATCGGTACCTTTCGAGGTATTGTTTAAAAGTGCATCAAACGGGGGGCAGCTCCGATCGACATCGGTTGTTATAGACGCCAGAGGTTTTGGATACACGGTTACCTGTTTTTGGTAGGTATCGGTACATCCGTTTTCGGATGAGGCAGTCAGTAGGATGTCGTAGTTTTTAGAATCGAAATGGTCGTAATTGAAGAAGGTATGGCTAAAAACGCTATCCACCACTGTTGAGCCATCGCTTAGTTCCCAGTAATAACTATATCCGCTGTTTGCTTCCGATTGGTTGGCAAAATCGATGGTAAAAGGATGACACCCTTCAAAATCGGTGGTAAAACCAGCTATCGGCCTGGGATAGACTACCAAAGTTTGCGAGGTGGTATCGGGGCAATTTTCGGCATTCCGCACCTCCAAGCGGATGGTGTAATATTCGTTCGAGAGCGGTGCCGTAGTATCCGGATTTGGGTAAGTTAATTGATGCTTAACCGCGAGGGAATCGGGAATAACGAAGTTAAAATCGAAATCCCATAGTTTGTGGCCTCCTGCAATTAAATTTACTTTCGAGGAATCGGTAACTTCCACATCAAACGGTGTACAACCACCGACCAAAACCCCTTTCCCGGTTTGATCGGCAGCCACCATCCCAAAACTGGCTTTAACATAGGAATAAACAGTAACCGTATCGCTATAAGTCAACACACATCCTGTACTGTCCTGGGTTGCGGTTAACACAATATGGTAATCCTGATTTTGGTTTTTTAAGTTTACAAAAGTATGAGTCGGTTTCAATACGGATGATGTTTGCTCATCGCCAAAATCCCAAAGGTAGCTTACTTTACCTCCGGTAGTTGTATTGTTAATATTAGTAGTCAAAGGGTTGCAACCTGCATTTATCTCGGCTTCCATATTTGGGTTAAGTCTTGGGAAAATACGGATATTTCGCGTAGTGTCATGGATACATCCAGTAACAGTATCTTCTGAAATTAAATGAATGGGATAGTTCTTTGCATCTTTAAAACTGGTATTATCGAATATATGTGAGAATGTTGCTCTGCTTGTTTTAATTTCCTGGGGTGTATTATCTCCAAAATCCCAGGCAAACTTGTTCCCGTTGATAGCAGAGATAGGATATTTAAAAGTAACAGGGATAGGAGTACACTTATCGATGGCATCTTTTTCAAAGGTGAAACCGGCAATTACCTGCGGGTAAATGGTCATTGGGTGGCTGACACTTGAATCGCAACCATTGCTATCGACCACTTTTAATGTGACACTGGGATGTTGGGTCACCGCAGTTCTATTGGCAAAGGTATGTTCTGGTTCAAAACTAATCTCGCCGTTGCCCCCATCGCCGTAACTCCAAGTAGAATTAAATTGGTAACCTGTAGAGGTATTGTCAAACCCGGTGAGGTGCGGGGCACATCCGGTATCATCGTTGATGACAAACGAAGCTACAATTTTTGGATAAATTGTGATGTCCTGGGTAGTGGTATCGCTGCATTCCGTGTGGGTGTCATCCACCGTGTAGAGTTTTATCGTATATTTTGTAGTATCATTCGCTTCGTTGGTATAATAGGTATGATAGAACCCGTCGGTATTGTTTTTTAGAATGATACTTTCCGCCGGAATACCTGTTGTCCATTTGAAAGTTGTTCCGTTTAGGGAATTGTTATCAAGATATACTTGCATAGGCGAACATTCACTGGTTTTAATGTAGGTGAACTTGGCCTCTACCTCAGGGAAAATGGTAACCGATGTATCGTGTTGATGGGTGCAGCCCAGATTGTTTTTGGCAATAAGGGAAATGGAACGGGTAACATCGGAGTTGCTGCGGTTGCTGAACGTATGCGTTACTGTTGCATCGGCTGTGGTGCTTGTGAGTCCGTCGCCAAAGTCCCAGGCATAAGTCAAAAGGTTGTTGGTACTGTTTCCTCCGGTGGTTTGGTTGCTAAGCACAACCTCCAATGGACCGCAGCCGGAGATAACATCAGGATTTATTTTGGCAATCAATTCCGGGTAAACGGTCAGTTTTAATGAATCGGTATGGGAACAGCCAAAATCATTTTGAGCCGTTAAATATACAGTTTTTGGCACTATGTCATTTTGAAGCGGGTTGATGATAGGGTATTCATCTATATTTGTGGTAGTTTGGGTCGCTGTACCGTCGCTGAAAACCCAGCTAAATTGGTTGGCACCCAACGAGGTGTTTGTAATTGTAATGGTGTCGGGGCTGCATAATAATACGTTTGGAGTGGTCATTTGCGCTTTTACCATAGGATACACCCAAATATCTTTGGTAAAATCATCGGAACATCCATTTGCCGCGATAGTTAAAGTGACGGTGAATTTCTGGGGGCTTGTTCCTGTAATTGTACTTGTAAAGCTATGCGTTATGGAGTGTAACGTTGAGGTAGCATTATCGCCAAAATCCCATGTAAAAGTAGCCGCATTGGATGGCAGTAGATTTGCTGTCCCCCGGTAGAAACTTTGGTTGATAAAGGTAATGGGTTCGCCGTTGCAAATGGTATCGGCATCGGTATCGAACAAAGCCTCAATTTCGGGATACACCGTAATGGTTTTTGAATAGCTTACATCACAGGCAGCAGTTCCATTGGTGTTTGTCAATTGTAAGGTATGAGTTTCTACTCCGCCCGTTTGGTTGGTGTATGTTACATCAAATGGGTTGGTATTGCTTGTGCCTGTTCCTGAATCAAAATCCCAAACAGCATTGGCAACATAAGCATTTGCAGGTGTGGTATTCGTTACCTCTACATCTAGTTGCGAACAACCGGTAATTTTATCGGTGGTAAAACTGGCATCGATAAAAGGCAGAATTGTGATTAAGGTATCGGCATTTTCAATACAACCCGCACCATTGGTTGCAGTTAAAACTACATTGTATGCGATGCTGTCGTTGGTGGTATTGGTAAATTTGTGGGTAAAGATGCCCAATCCATTGGTGCCGATGTCTCCATCACCAAATGTCCAGTTGTAGGATAAGGTGCCCCCAGTAGAAATGTTATTAAATTCAATGGTTCCCGGGTTACAGCTAAATGTGGTGTCCACATCGAATTGCGGGATCAGATGTGGGTAAGCCTGAATGGTTTTGGTGACAGAATCTTTACAAAAATCGTTACTGGCCACAAGCTTAATGGCGTGGTTTTCAATAGTGCCAGGAGTGGAATTCTCAATAGCAAAACTTGCTGAAATACCTACAGTTTCCTGGGCATTATCATAATACCATTTAAATAGGTCCGCATTGCTTGAGTTCTGGGTAAAAGTAATGGTATCGGGGGTACAGATATGTACGGTGTCGGTACTAATGGAAGGTATGACCCTTGGATAAACATATACTTTTTTTGTAATTGCTTTCGAACATTCATTATTATAGGTAATAGTTAGCGTGACATTAAATTCCTGGTTTGTAATACCTGAATTCTGGGTATTTTTAAATGTATGTGCCGGTGATTCCAGATTTGAAGAGGTTCCATCGCCAAAATCCCATAAATAGGAAACGTTGGCTCCGGGAGCCAGTCCGGTTCCGGTTCCTGTATAAACCGAGGCATCGGTAAAAGTGATGGAACTGTTGTGGCAAATCAGGGTATCGCTACTGGTAAAATCAACGGTGTATTCGGGATAGACTCTGATCACCTTTGAAAATAAAGCATCGCAGCTTGCAGTGCCATTAGAATTAATTAATTCAATAATATGATCCTGAATAGCCCCTGTTTGATTTGTAAAGGTTCGGTTGAATGTAGAACCTGAAGGAGTAAATGCGGTACTATTATCGGTCCATAGTGAAGTAACGGTTCCTGAATTTGGACTAGTGTTGTCGGTAATTGAAATGGTCATTGGGCTACAATCCACCGTGTCGTTTACAGTAAAACTGGCATCAATATAGGGTAAAACACTTAGTAAAGCATTTGGAGCGGTATCCCGGCAACCATAATCGCTTTCTCCAATTAACCCTATAGTGTAGTTTTTTATATTTGGTTCGGTATGTTCATAAATATGTGTAAATGTTCCACTATTGCTGGATGTAGCCCCATCTCCCAAATTCCAGAAAAATTTGGTTGCAACTGCTGGAGTAGTTGTGTTGCTCAGAGTTGCAGTAACCGGATTACAATTATTTGGTGGTGCTGGAATACTGGATACATTTATTGTAGTATTAAATTCCGGATAAATAGTTACACCATTAAAATTAGCAGTATCTGTGCAGCCATCGTTATTCGATGCGATAACCTGTATATTGCGTATTATGTTGGCAACAGCCGTATTTTGATACCTTACATTAAAGTTAGCATCTGTTACCGGATTGCCGGTTAGTGTGGAATTGGCTCCAAAAGTCCAGGCATAAGTCAAGTTCGGTTTTCTTGAATTCACAATATCAATGGATAAAGGGGAACATCCCTGTTTTTTTGATGCCGTAAAATCAGCTTCTACATAATCATATGCAGTAATTAGAATTGTGTCTCTATCAACGCAATAACCAAAAGTAGTGTCAGTGGCAACTAAAATAGTTTGGTAGGTAACATCATTTACTGTCAGATTATTAAATGTGTGAGTGGGTGAAGCATTTGAATAAGTTAAATTGCCATCTCCAAAATCCCAATATAATATATCGATATTCCCGTTTAAACTACTACCAAAAGTATAGCTTAAATGGGCGCAACCATAAATATGGGCATCGGGTGGGACAATTTCAACCGAAACGCTGGGATAAACTTCGATGGTGCGTTCAAAATAATCGTAGCAATTGTTTCCACCTACAGTGAGAGAGATAGTATAGGTTTCGGTAACACCACTGGTATTGGTATATGTTTTTGACGGAGGATTTTCAAGGATTGAATGGGTACCATCGCCAAAATCCCAATAATAGGTAACTGCTCCTACCGATTGGTTGTCAAAATCAATAGTTAGCGGAGAGCAATTGGTAGTATTTGAATAGTTTAGTTCATAATATGCACGTACCTCAGGGTCAATAATAATAACTACTTTCATGGTTGTGTCAGGCCAACATGATCGGGAGGCAACAACTGTATATTCGTGGTTCCCACTTGGAGGAAATACAATTGGATTACTAATATTTGGGTCAGTAATATATAGTTTTGGATTCCAATCATAAGTTAAGCCCCCGTTAACTTTTAACTGGACAGAATCACCATAACAAGCCGTAGCTAAGTCAGAATCGGTACTGCTTGCTACAGCAGAACCCCGGTTTTCAGAATAATCGGAGAAGTACCCATAACGACAACCAGTGCCTGTTCCCCCATTTATTAATCCCAAATGGAAAACCCCTATGTCATTATACACCCGCGAAACCCTATTGGTAGGGACTTGAGGAATATAGGCTCCATTGGCTGCAATTGTGTGATCGGTGGAGAACCGGTTGTTGTTGTTGGTTTTATTCAGGTAATACCAGCCTGTGGTACCCACCTGTGTAAACCATGCGGCTGGAATAGGATAAGAAGTTGGGTTATTGGAAGCATCTCTGATTTCGATATGGAAACCATTCAGTCGGTCAAATTTGGTCATTATGGTCAGAAAAAAACCTTCTGAAGTTGAACGCTGAAAACTCACATCCAGCGAACCGGTACAACCGTCAATGGTTGGCAAAATGGCTGCTCCCATTTCGCACCCGAACCCGGTAACGTGGAACACAATCACAGGTTTATCTGCTTCAATATGCAAATAATCAATAGTAGGTGAAGGGGAGCCTACCTGGGCTCCATTCATCAATTTTCGTTCAATATCCCCAATATTCGTAAGAAATGAATTTGTGGTTCCATTAATATCGGTATAAGTTATGGTTGTGTTTGTTTGTGTCGCCATTACAAAAGCAAACTCACTGTTTGGACTTACATTAGCACCTGCGGCATCTTGCCCCAATTGTCCACGCATGACAATATATTCCAATCCGGCCAGCCGGGTGGGAATCAATTGATCGCCCATTAAGTCGTAACAGCCCGATAAATCTGAATGGACAGAGTCATCTTTCCACATAATGGCTATGGGTTTATTCGAAGTTACCCTCGAACCCCCTAAGTGGGCAGAAGCAGCTTCATCGATAGCCACACAACTTACAGATTCCCCTTTGTCAAGCACAATGGAGTAAGTTCCCCCGGCATTCCATCCACCAGGGCCCTTCAAATTCTTTTCGGGTGTTATCCAAACGGTTGTGGCATCTTCGGTGGCTACAATATCAAAAGCATTTAAAGCTTCGGGCGCAGAAAAACCTTGGTTATAGAAAAAATTTTGAGAAGGTATTAAAAAATCGGTACCCAGACCATTATCCCCTTTTAAAGCCCATATATCACAGTTATTGGTGTTACTACGTTCCAGATAGGCTGTTATCAGATTATCCGATTCAAGCAGGAAACCTCTGGTATCTTTGATTCCTTCACGTCCGGGCAACCCACTTTCAATAAAGTTGGCATCGTTGGCAGTTCCCACATTGAGGGGAGAGGCTACATATCCGGTTCGGATATACCCTGTAATGTCAATAGTAGAGGTTGTACCAGCTGGTACTGTAATGTTTATGGCAGTAAAACCACTTTGCTTAGGCATGGAAAGTGTAACCTGGGCTGAAATGTCAAGGGCTGAAATACGGATGTAGGTGGGTTCACCACCTGCATTGTTATGTCTCCAGGTAACTTCAGGTACAGCAAACCAAAAGGTTTTATCGGTTTGGGCAATTACCCCTTTTATAGTAAAAAGCAGTAAGATTGTACAAAAAAGAAACTTTTTCATATGTTTTTTTTCATTTTTACGAAACGAAAACAAAAACGCTCTTATAATCTTTATGGTATAAAACAGAAAATAAAAAGCTATTCATCATAAAAAAAATGAACTTCGTCATCTTATTTTTGTGTTTCGTTTATAAAATCTGGCTGTTTTCAGTCTGTTTGTTTTGATTTCAGGAACCACTATTTTGTGTTCCACTAATATACCAATATTTGAATTCATGTCAAGTTAGGGGGAAATAGTTTTTTAGAAAGATTCAAAATAAATAGTTGTTTTAACAATTATTGTAGATAAATGCTCAAAATCACCAAACCAAACAGTTTTCAAACCTCAGGCCTGATTCTTAAATCCTTTTTTAATTTCTTGCCACCTCATTTTATATTGCTTATCAACTTTATTTTATCGGATCGAGAATTAAAAATTAGATTTTGTAATTTTGTTTAGAAAGTTTCTAAATCATTAACGACTTTTGCTACATATCTAAATAGCCCAATTATGAAAAACTTACAATTTATCTGTTTCGTAGTATTGGTTTTCCTTTTCCAACTGGAATTGAAAAGCCAAACTGTTTTTTTTGAAGAAGATTTTGAGAATGGGGGGAGCATTCCCGACAATTGGTCAAATATATTCGTTGCCTCGAATTTAAACTGGAGGTACGAAAACGGGGGGTATTCTACCAATCCTTCGATACCCAATTCACGGCGGCCCCCAGCTGCCTACGAAGGAAGTTATAATGCTCTTTTTGAGAAAAGCACCTTAACATCTACCATTACAAAATTAGTAACTCCAACTATTGATTTGAGTTTGGCAATAAAACCCGAACTCCATTTTTGGTATGCCAATTATACCCGTACCATTTTATCGGCTGAGAATGATGAACTCAGGATTTATTACCGTTCTGTGGATGAAGAACCCTATTCCTGGATTTTGTTGGCAGAGTACATTGAATCGATGGAAGAATGGACTGAAGGTATCGTGCAGATTCCGGACAGTGTCCGGTTCACCAATGTACAGTTGGCTTTTGAAGGAACAGTCGGGCCGGGATGGGGAATGTGTGTTGATGATATTAGTATCATTGAAACGGGGATCATTCCAAAATACCTTGAATCTATTAAAGCAGTGCAGGCTTCCACTAATACGGTTCCAACAGGGTCAATTAATAACCCGATATTGCGTATCGACTTTACAGTAAAAGGAAACGATGGAAATCTTTTTATCGACACGTTGGTTGTTGATGCGCTAATGGAATCGGCTCTGGTTGTTCCTGAAAAAGGGATACGGATTTACTTTAGTACCACCAACTATTTCTCAAATGAAAACCCGGTAGGCGATAGTTTGAAATTTGAAAATGGTAAGGCCATATTCACTGATTTAGGAATCAACTTGCCCTTCGGTTATTCCTACTTGTGGATAACGTACAATGTCCCGGTTGATACCACCCATACTTTAAATGGACTTAAGTTAGATGCTAAAGTAAGCAAGGATAACATTATTGTAAATGGGCTTAAATATCCTTTTGCTGATTTAAATCCTTCCGGAACCCGCACGATAAATGAATCGGTTGTGTTCGATGATTTTGAAGATACTGACAGTTGGACTCTTGTTGAGGAGTTTGAGATTGATCAACCTTCCGGGATAGGTGGGGCATTTGGGACCCCTGATCCCGAATATGCCCAAAATGGGAATAAGGTTTTAGGTACTGATTTAACAGGAAAAGGATTAGTACATGGCGATTATGAGAACGATTTGATGGATAATCATTGTACTGCAACCATTGAAGCATTTAGTTGCAAATACTTTAAAGATGTTTCATTGCAATTTTACCGTTGGTTGAATGTGGAGAATTCCGATTCTGCAAAAATACAGATCGACCTGAATAATAGCGGAAACTGGAATACGGTTTGGCATAATACATCATTAATAAATGATAGCAAATGGTCTCAAAAAGCTTATTCGCTTGAAAGTATTGCAGACCGGATCGATCAGGTTGCCCTAAGATATGTGGTTGGTCCCACTAATAATACCTGGACATTCTCGGGTTGGAATGTTGACGATTTTGCAGTTACCGGAACGTTTATTCATACCGACGCCGGGGTTATTGCCTGGGTGTTGCCTGATGCGGGATGCGGACATATAGCACCTGAACCTATCACGGTGACCCTAAAGAATTTTGGCTATGATGCAACCAACGACACCATTCCTGTGGGCTTTTCAACTGATGATGGTTCTTCCTGGACTGTTGATACCTTATTTGCCAGTTTGCCTAAAGACAGCACTTATGATTTTACATTTACTTCGCTTGTCGATTTAACAAATCCCGGAAATAACCGTGTATTAGTAAAGTCATTTCTACCCGGCGACCAAGATGATAGGAACAACCAGTTTGATACGACCCTTTACATTCTTCCTACGCTATTTTTACCCTATGCCGAAGATTTTGAAGAAGGCGATGGTTTTTGGAAAAGTGGTGGAAACAATACATGGCAGTATGGCGATCCGGCTGGGGCGGTGTTAAATGAACCAGCCTCGGGTGACTATTGTTGGGCAACCCAATTGGCTAATAATTACCCCGATAACGATAGCAGCTGGATTGAGAGCCCTTGTTTGGTTTTTTCTAGCGTTGAGAAACCCATTTTTGAAGTAAAAATTCAAAGCCAAACCGAAGTCGGCGAAGATGGATTGGCTCTTTTATATTCTTTAGATGAAGGTGCTACCTGGGAATTGGTACCCGGCACCGATCCCTATAATTGGAATTGGTATTCAGGAGCTATCGAGAGCCTTGGAACACAAGGTTGGGATTCTATCACTCCCGGATGGTGGATGGCCCGGCAAACACTTCCTTCGGAACTGACAGGTGCTGAATTGGTAAAGTTCCGTTTGGTTTTTGCATCCAACGATTCCATCAACGATGAAGGTTTTTTGATAGATGACATCCGTATTTACGAAGCCCCTGCCGATGCAGGTATTACAGCAATTATTAATCCGGGTACGGCTTGTTACCTTACTGATGCTGAAGATGTTCAGGTAACCATTGAAAATTTTGGCATCCGGGATTTTAAAACAACCGACCCTTTAATTGCAAGCTTAAAAGTGAATAACAGCTTAGTGGTTACCGATACTTTTTATGTGGCAAGTAACGTGATTCCAGGTAATTCAGTCAATTTTACCTTTTCGGAACCCGTAAATATGCGCGATAGCGGTCAATATGATTTTGTGGTTTATACACACATCCCAGGCGATTCAAATATTTATTCGGCGGGGGTTGCCAACGATACCCTTATTTCAGCCATCCGGGTAAATGGCATGCCCGATTACAATTTAGGACCAAATATTGGAACAAACCAGCCCGATACCGTGCAACTTGATGCAGGTGCGGGTTTTGCAATCTATTTGTGGCACGATGCTTCTACCAACCGCTATTTTAATGTAGATACCGCTGGAATGTTTTTTGTTTCAGTTACCAATTCTTATGATTGTTTGGCTATTGATAGTATTGAAATCATGGGTTCCACTACCGATTTGGCTGTAACTCAAATTTTAGGCATTTCGGGCGGATGTGTGAATACGCTTACTCCAGCTTTGGAAGTAACCCTTTTAAATAATGGGGATACCACGTATCATATTGGAGATACCTTGCAAGTTGGATATAAAATAAATAACCAGACTCCGGTAGTTGAAACAATTACGTTAGCATCGTCGTTGGCAAATGGGAATACAATAAATTATGAATTTGTTCAACAACCTGATTTTGATATTGTTGGAGTAAAGGATATTAGCTGCTATTCTGTTTTTGAACCGGAACTGAATTATCGGAACGATACCACTTATACCAGTATCGAGGTTTATCCCAATCCTGAACTGGATTTGGGACAAGATACCCTTTATACCGATGTTGCTTCACCGATTATTCTTGATGCTGGTGCTGGTTTTGCATCTTATGATTGGCAGGATAATTCTACAAATCAGACTTTTTCTGTTACAGACAAGAAATCATTGAAGTATTATGTTGAAGTGGCAGATGTTCATAGTTGTGGTACCGCCAGTGATACGGTATGGGTTTTTTCCGATTCTTGGGAACTTGATTCTATTCTCAACCCTACCGATGCTTGTGCCCACACTGCTGCTGAAACAGTTCAGGTACGCCTTCGGAATTTAAGCGAAAATTCATATCCGGCAGGTTTTATTATCCCGGCTCAAATTACATTCAATAATACTGTTTATAACGAAAATATTATTTTAACGGCAACGGTGAATAGTTTAGCTGATTTTGATTATGACTTAAGCCAGACATTTGATTTTTCGCAGCCCGGGAATTATTCAATATCGGTAAGAATTTTTCCGCAATACGATTTGTCCTTAAATGACAACTCCCAAAGTAAAAGTTTTGAAACCTACGGAATTTATTTTGTCGATTTGGGATACGATACCATCATTACAAAACAAGCGGATACAGTTTTGTTAGATGCCGGCAACCTTTTCAACTCGTATAGTTGGAGTACAGGAGCCATATCTCAAATAATCCAAATTCCTAATACAACATCCCAGGAATATAAAGTTACGGTTACCGATGCCCATTTTTGCCAAACATCTACCGATTCTGTGATTATACTTGCCAGTGATTTAGGAATTGAGGAAATATATACACCCTTTAGTCAATGTGAGTTAAGCAATACTACTAAAATATCGTTCCTCCTGATCAACAATGGCCAGGATATTATTCCGGCAGGAACTGGTATGAGTGCTTATTATCAGTTGAATAACGGAGGCTGGGTTGAAAAGCCATTCAATTTGCCCTATGACCTTGCACCAGATAATACCAAAACAATTAATCTCTCTGAAAACCTGTCGTTTGAGTCAGGTCAAAGCTACGATTTCGGTTTGCGGATTGACTATAACAATGATTTTTTTCCGGAGAATGATACCATTTATACCTCCATCTTTGAGTTTGAAAATCCCTCGGTAAATATTGGCCCCGATATTTATACCACGCAGCCTGATACAGTAATTATTCAGGCACAACCCGGTTATGCAAATTATCAATGGCAAG
>Ga0172379_10004742_pt1 | contig 19683 bp, 16 predicted proteins | sample GrowelOW334metaG_FD_119756 | JGI IMG/M metagenome (GOLD analysis project Ga0172379, IMG submission 119756) | Groundwater microbial communities from an aquifer near a municipal landfill in Southern Ontario, Canada - Groundwater well OW334 metaG | ecosystem: Environmental > Aquatic > Deep...
GACGATCCTGCTGACTTCGATTGCAGACGGAACCGACACCGTCCTCGGTTTCAGCGCCGCGCCGGTCGCGAACGGCGGCGACGTGCTGGACTTGTCCGCCATCGCCAACCTGACCGATTCCGTCGCGACCGGCCAGACCCTGACGACCGATTTCGTCGCCGCCAACGTCTTCATCTTCGACGCCACGCCGGTGGCGATTGCCGATGCGGCGAATGCGATTGCGGCCGACGTGTCCGTGATCGCTACGGATGGCTACATCGTGATCGCCGACTCGGCCAACGGCAACGCGGTGACGGTGTACCACTCGACCGACCTGGCGGCTAACGGCATGGAAACGGCGCTGGTGGTCCTGTCTGGGGTGAACATCGTTCAGCTGACGGCGGGGAATATCCTAGTTTAGGGATGCGCTGATTATGTTATCGCGAGCCGCCGCAAAGGTGGCACGATCTACAGATTCACGTTCCGGCCATTCAGCATAACGTTGAACTCAATCGTCTTTTTTGAGCGGCCTTGCCGCACGTTACATATCCCACTCCCAGGCTATCGTGCCGAAGTTGAAGATCGGCGCAGGTCCTGCGGGCGACCTGAATTCAGAGCCGCGGCGGTGGAGCAGGATGCTCAGGCGCTTGCCCTCGTCGTTACCCTTGCCCGCCCACTCCAGCACCACCCCGAAGCTGAGCTGGGGCACGATCTGTTTGCTGGTGACCTGCGAATCATGGGGCGCTTCGCGCAGCAGGCTGCCGTCGATGAAAGTGTTGTGGGCGACCGCTTTCATGTCCAGCCTCGCCATCAGGTAGGCGGCGTTCGACAGTTTGCTGAACTGGCCTATCGCCGGATTCTCGATGGTGCCGGGCGTCACGTCCGTCAGCTTGGTGCCGAGCCGTGCGGTGACGCCACCGTTGACGTAGTCGAACAGCGTGCCCGCCACCGCGCCGTAGTGCCAGGCGAAGTCGGAAGACAGCGCCGTGCCGGGAATCCGTCGCTGCGGCGTGTGGAAGGTGCGCGAGTAGGTGAGCTGGATCGAAGGTTCCGTCTTGATCTGGTTGTTCCAGCCTTGTGGCGGCGTGGAATTGCTGAGCCTGTGGATCACCCGCTGCACCTGTTCCGCACCGGACAACGCGCCGGTCACGCCGTAATCGACTTCCAGCGTCTCCAGTTCGTTGCTGTCGTCCCGGGGTTGCCGTTGCACCTGCATGCCGGTGTAGAGCCAGCCACCCCAGAATCGGTCCATCGGCTGCGGCAGGGCGGTGGCGAGGTTCTTCGGGGTGAACATCAGTTGGCCGACGGTGACGCCGTACACGATGTCGTATCTGTCTTCCTGCATCAGATCGGCCAGCGTGCTCTGCAGCTTGTCCGGCAGCCAGCCCGGCGTGCAGTTCGGCTTGTAGCTCGATGCCCACTTGATGCCATCCGTGTACCACTTGTCCGACTTGCCCAGCAGCTTGGAGGTGAGCACGTCGTTCTCCCACAGGACATGCTGACCGTTCTCCTTCTCTTTGCATTCGAGAGGCGGGCTTTCATCCCCGGCCTGTGCGCCGGATGCACCCAGCAACAACGCAGCCGCGACGACGGCTGAACGAAATATCGTTTGAACCTGTTTCATGCGCCACCTCCCTGTTTGTTATGTTGGCGCAGGTCGTACGGTTATGTCCTCGTCAGCCGCACGCCCCTATCGCCCCGCAACTGGTGCAGAACTCGCACCCATCCTTTTTTATCAATGTCGCGTTGCCGCATTCCTTGCACAGCTTGCCGGTCAGCGGCTTGGTGATCGTGGTCGGCTTGATCTGGCCTTCGGGGATCTCCAGCACGCCCATCTGCTGCACCGGGTAGCCTTGTTCGTCGAGGATGCCGAGCATCGCGTAGCGGTGGATGATGAGCTTGGCGACGTAGGAGACGGTCGAGGGGTAGCTCTCCATCTTCATCCCGCCCGGCACGCGCGCCATGAAGTCGCCCAGCGGTTCGCCGAAGTTCAGCAGCTTGCGCAGTTTCATGCCTATCCACGCCGGGTCGATCACGCGCATGTCCAGGCTCAGCACCTTGCACAGCCCGTCGAGCGAGCGCGGATACACGCCGGACAGCCACATCGAATAGGGGCGGCGCTGGCCGTCGGGCAGCACCAGTTCCTTCAGGCCCAGCACGAAGTCGTCGCCGGTTCCGGCGTTGGCGATATCCACGGTCCAGCTCATCGTGCCGTCGGTGCCGGTCTTGGGTTCCTTCTTCGCGAACAGCGCGTCCATCATCGGCGTGGTCACGCCCTCGGTGATCTCCAGCGCGCCCAGCGCCTCGATGCGGTATTTCAGCAGGTGCGCGAACGCGGCGACCAGGCTGGGCATGCGCTTCATTTCACCGTCCGGTGGCATAGCCATGTCGAAGGCGTCGTCGCCCGCGGTCTTGGTCAGCATCTCCAGCTTCATGCGTATCCACACCGGGTCGCGCGTGCGCATGTCCATCGACAGCGACTTCGCCAGCGCGCCGAGTCCGCGCGGCTGCTCGGAGCCGTTCACCCATACTTCGAACGGATGGTTGTGGCCCAGAGTTGAAGAGTCGCGCAGCGATTCGTTTGCCCCCTCGCCCGCTTGCGGGAGAGGGTTGGGGAGAGGGCGGTTTGTGGTATGCGACACGAACGCGACGAAGCTGCCGAGCGGATGCTTGACCACCTGCGACACCCAGCCCTCGCTGCCTGCGGACAGCTTCGGCCGGCCCGGCCAGCGCAAGGAGGCCAGCGCCGGCGTGGGCGTGGCTTCCAGCTCGATGCGCCGATCTTGGTCGAACACGAAATCCTGCGGCTGTTCGTCTGTCTTCGGTTCCGGCGTGACCGACAGCACCGAGCCCAGCACACTGTTGGGCCGATAGGTCGCCAGCCCCTTGAGTCCGGCTTTCCATGCCTCGGTGTAGAGGTCCTTGAAATCCTCGTAGGGATAATCGGCGGGCACGTTCACCGTCTTGCTGATCGAGGTGTCGATAAACGGCGCGACCGCGGCGACCATCTTCATGTGGTCGATCGCGGAGATGTCCAGCGCGGAGACGAAGGCGGGCGGCAGATGCTCTGTGTCGCCGCCCTGTTTCTTGTACAACCGCCAGGCATGGTCCTCGACCTGGTAGTCCTTGGTCGTGCCGTCCGGCATGCGTTTCTTGCGCGTGTAGTACCAGGAAAACGCCGGCTCGATGCCGTTGGAGGCGTTGTCGGCGAAGGCCAGCGAGATGGTGCCGGTGGGCGCGATGGACAGCAGATGGCTGTTGCGTATGCCGTGCCGCCGTATCTTGTCCTTCAGCTCGTCCGGCAGGCGCGAGGCGAAGCGCGGTGCGGCGAGATATTGCTCCGCATCCAGCAGCGGGAACGCGCCGCGCTCCTGCGCCAGTTCCACCGAGGCGGAATAGGCCTCGTCGCGCATGATGCGGGTGATGTCGGCGGCGAAGGCGCGCGCCGCGTCGGTGTCGTAGCGCAGCCCCAGCATCGCCAGCGCATCGCCCAGCCCGGTGTAGCCCAGGCCGATGCGGCGCTTGCTCTGCGCCTCCTGCTGCTGTTCCGGCAGCGGCCACGCGCTCACGTCCAGCACGTTGTCCAGCATGCGCACTGAGGTGCGCACCAGTTGTTTGAACGGTTCGTAGTCGAAGCCGGCATGCACCGAGAATGGATTCTTCACCATGCGCGTCAGGTTGATCGAGCCTAAGCAGCAGCAGCCGTAGGCGGGCAGGGGTTGCTCGGCGCAGGGGTTGGTCGCTTCGATCACCTCGCAATACGACAGGTTGTTGTCGCGGTTCATCAGGTCGATGAACAGCACGCCCGGTTCGGCGTGGTCGTAGGTGCTGGCGATGATCTGCTTCCACAGCTCGACGGCGCGCACCTTGCGGTAGATCCACTTGCCGTCGGCGCGGCGGGAAGCACCCTGTTCCTTGAACGCGGCGGCGGGTTCGGCGGCATGCACCAGCTCGAATTCCTCGTCCTTCTCCACCGCCCGCATCAGCGCGTCGGTCACGCCGACGGAGATGTTGAAGTTGCGCAGGTCGCCCTTGTCCTTGGCGCCGATGAATTTTTCGATGTCGGGATGGTCGCAGCGCAGCACGCCCATCTGCGCGCCGCGCCGCGCACCGGCGGATTCCACCGTCTCGCAGGAGCGGTCGAACACGCGCATGTAGGAGATCGGGCCGCTGGCGCGCGAGTTGGTGCCTTTCACATGCGCGCCCTCGGGACGGATCGCCGAGAAGTCGTAGCCCACGCCGCCGCCGCGCCGCATGGTCTCGGCGGCCTGCTGCAGCGCGTCGTAGATGCCGGGCTTGCCGTCGACGACGCCGGAGATCGCGTCGCCCACCGGCTGCACGAAACAGTTGATCAGCGTCGCCTGGCTGTCCAGCCCCGCGGCGGAGTTGATGCGCCCGGCGGGCACGAAGCCGTTCTCCTGCGCGAGGAAGAATTTCTCCTCCCACTGCGTGCGCTGCTCCGGCTTCTCCGCCTGCGCCAGCCCGCGCGCCACGCGGCGGCGCACATCCTCGACCGAGTGCTCGCCCGGCTCGGCGTATTTTTCCAGCAAAACTTCGGTGCTGATTTCCTGTGTCATCGCTGATTCCATCCCGTGCAGTTATTGCGATGAATGATAGTACAAACAGGAAACGGTCAGAGGACAAGTTCAGGGCTTGTGGAAGACAATCAGCCTGCCGGGGGGTAGTGCCTACGTGGGCTGGAGAAGAAAGCTGAAGGTGGAGTTGCATCGCATGAATACTCGGTTGAGCAACTATAAAGAAAACAGGCGGCTGCCGGAGCAGCCGCCTGTTTAGTGGCACGTGGCGCAGAGCCGAGTTATGGACAGTGACTAATTCAGATTGCTGATCAAGGGCGGAAGCGTTTGAGTGCATCTCTTACGGTATCACTATGGGCCGGCGTAGTAGGCGGCTGATTAGGGTCCATATTCCAGAAACGTCTGTTTGCATAAGGCGAGTTTGGCATGAGTCGATATTCGAAAAGTTGCTCACGGAGCGACCCGACGTGGAGCTTCCAGTAATTGAGGTTCAGCACTGACGATTCGGACAGGGTATGGCAGCCCAGGCAATCCGTCACGACGACCTTCCAGAGTGCTGGCTCTGTGGCCCAGTCGCTCGGCATGTAATCCGAGTTTTGCGTGGCCAACGGCAGGGATTTGCCACCGTAGAGTCCATATATCAGATTCTTTACGGCGCTGGGCGGATCTGTCATCAGCACCCCTTGATTAAGCTTCTTCACATTGGGTTCATTAGCTGCACGGGATGTCAGCGTGCCGTACTCGAAAACGTTGAAGTCAAACGCAAGGAATCCGCCGTCGGTCTTACCACTATGGGCTCTAAAGTCTTCCCCTCCACCATGGCAGGCAGCGCAACCGTTTGGCAAGTTCAGGTTATCTTGCTTGGTCAGGTCGTTAATGCCGTCAGGATCAAAGAAAGTATCGGCCTTGCGTGTACCATCGGGATTGTAGATGTAGAACTTGGTGATACGGTCACCATTCGGGCCAGGGGAGTATTCCATATTCACGATGGACTTTGCTTTTTTTACGTCTGTCGTGTCAGATTCGAACTCGAAGTTGTAGGTGGTAAACGCGACGTTCCTCCTTTTCCCCCAACGCTTGTCAATGACCATCTCAATTCTTCGCCAGAAGCCGAGATCAGAGACGTTTTTGTGTCCCCCCACCACAACGATTTCATTCGCGGGATCATTAAAGCCATTAACTTCTCTCCATTCTGCCTGGGTATATCTTAGGCCGTTCGGGTGTCCGGCAACCGGGGGGTCGATGGTGCGGTAATAGTCGGTGGCATCTTGGGCCGTGCTAACGCCGTTGGCTTTGAGCAAAGGGAAAGGGCTTGAATACACCGCGCCTGAAGTTATTGATCCGCCCAGAAGTGCAACTGAAATTAATGCTGCTTTAAAATTAAACTTTGTTTTCATTTTATTTCTCCTTGCAATAAATTATGCGAAGTGCGGCGTGATGATGGCCGCGAGTGCGAGACCGCGGCGTAGACTGGATGCGGCGAAGTTACAATAGCTTCACGACGACGAGAAAACACTTCGCTTGATGCCGTATTTATGCGGTACGGTGGGTATGGCAGCCAGCTTTTCAGATGGGCTTCGTGCTGTATTTCTGCGGTCTGGCGGCTATGTCCGCCGACTACCTTGATGCTTCGCGCCCCTTTTGCCGTCTTCGCGCGAATCCGGCTTTGGGGTGTCAGCGCCAAGTAGAAATGATCGCTTTCATCGCATGGCAGATCGAGCAGGAGATGAAAGTACAGAACCTGAACAAGACCACGATGGCGAAGAAAATGCACACCAGCCGCGCCTCATTGAACCGCCTGCTGGACGAGAACAACACCAGCCTGACACTGACCACGCTGGCGAGCGCGGCAGCGGTGCTGGGGAAGAAGTTGAAGGTGGAATTGCTGGCGGCGTGATGGCGATTCAATAGAGCGCCGGATGTTGGGAGGGATGCATACGGCGCATTGCCCGAGTGCGCTCTACGTGGGCTAGGGAAACCGTGGTCTGTCCCTGAGGTTTCCCCTCAAATTTAACATCACATTCCATGGCAGGCCTCCCGAGCTTGTTGGCGCAAAAGGATGAATGAGTCTTTTGGACGAAGACGTTTCAGCCATGGAGCCCCCGCATCAATGACCCTGCGCGCCAACGTGAGCACAGAGATTTCCTTGTGGTCGAGATGTGCGACGCTTTGGAATTGAAGTTGCATCTGACACTGTTGCGCGCACTCCCCAATTAGCCGCATAAGCCACCCGGCCAAGTACCCGATCAGCAGCAGTATCTCCAACCGTTTACCCGTACGCGAACGCGAAGAGGTCAAACCAAAACCAAGCCGCTCATTCTTGATATCGCGGAACGATTGCTCGATTCGCATTCTTTGTGCGTAGAGAGAAACAACCGACTCCGGAGTCAGATGGGCAAGCCCCGGCGAACAAGCCAGCAGCCATGGCTCACGGCTACCACGTGCGGCTTTGAGCGAGGTATGGGAACAGGAGCGCTTCCCCATGCGAGTACGACGAGTGCGTCCTTTCGCTTCGCGTTTGACCAACACTAGCCGACAGCTCGTCGGACGACTGCGGACGTAATGTGCATCGACGAACTGACGCGCGCGCGAGGTGGCCTCTTGGTAAACATCCGTACATCGTCTCCATGCGCCGCCCGCAATGCTGACCATATCTTTTCCTCGGATTCGCCCCACCCATTGCCAGCACGCTTCGTCACCAAGTCGAACCAAGTCGAGCGAAACCCGGCATCGGTCATGATGATGGGCATACAGCCCTCAGGCAGCAGGTTTGCCAATTGAGTCAAAAATCGCCGATGCACGTCTCGGTCTCCATACTTGCGCTGCGGATGGACTTCTTCATACAGCGTCATGCTGCGCCCTTCGACCGAAACGCTGGCACGCAGCAAATGCCACTGTTGATCGGTCGTTGCATCCGACCAGTCTACGATCACGAGCAGATGCTCGATTCCATTCAGCCACTGCGCGGCGACTTCGTGGTAAATCGTCGCGCGTTCTCCGTGCAGCGCTTCGTTCCCAAGCAGCCTGTCGATACGTTTGATGCGATGGCGCATCGCCGTCTGAGAATCTACCGAACGGGCAAGCTGGCTCAAACTCAGACGACCACCAACCAATGCGCTGCACACCGCTGCTTTGACGGATTCAGCCAACTTCGCGTGAAGGCCGGAAAGACAATTCCCCAGCATTGCGTCTACAATCCCCTTGGCATGCATGACATTTCCTCCTTCGACGTTTGGTCGCCGAGATGGAGGAGTTATCGGTGTCATGCATGCCAGCCTTTAGCTGTAACAAACTGAATAAGAAAGATCATTTGAGGGGAAACCTCAGGGTCTGTCCCCTATTATTAAGCCGCCGGAGATCGCATCGCCCACCGGCTGCACGAAGCAGTTGATCAGCGTTGCCTGGCTATCCAGCCCCGCGGCGGAGTTGATGCGCCCGGCGGGTACGAAGCCGTTTTCCTGCGCGAGGAAAAACTTCTCTTCCCACTGCGCGCGCTGCTCCGGCGCTTCGGCCTGCGCCAACCCACGCGCCACGCGGCGGCGCACGTCCTCCACCGAGTTCTCGCCCGGCTCGGCGTATTTTTCCAGCAATACCTCGGTGCTGATTTCCTGTGTCATCGCTAGTGTCATCCCATGCTGTGATTGCGCATGAATGATAGTACAAATGGGCCGGAGGAGAACTTAGGGGTGCGATTCAACAAACACATCAATGTTCAGCGAACTTTTTTATTGCCTCCTCCAATGCCTCATCAGTTCTGGCGGTCGTAAGTCGCGACCACAGCCATTCGCCGGTGTTGAAGCAATTTGGAGCCTCAGCACTAAAGCCTAAGAAATGCCCACGCATTTCTTCGCCTTTGGGGTGTAGCCATAATTGAAATACACCGTGCAGCGTGTCGTGAGCAGCGGCATTTTCATAGGAGCCACTCAAGTAGCTGTTTCGCTTTTTTGCTTTAATCACAATGGAGGCGGGAGCACCGTTGGTAGGTATCTCACGAATGAGCACGATATTTCCAGGCCATTCGATTAGCTCATAGAGTGCGGATACCGATGTATGTACGCCATTCTTTCCACACTCCTGGAATTCATATTCGGCGCGCCAGTAGCCCGCGAGAGAACTCGCCTTCACTCTAAGCCAGGGAAGATTAAAGGCAATTTCTCGAATTGGATTGTCGAAAAAATGTTTGGCTACAACAGCGAGTATCCCGCCACCAGTAGCTAACCCCAATGATGTAAGTATGCTATCCATGTTGAATGCAATTTGATGTGCAGTTCCTAATGTAGAAGTAATCGGCCTGTGCGGCTTTTTGCGCAGATCCGGGATTGTGCAGGGATTATTTAGTGAGAATACCCAAAAACGCCTTTTGCTGCGTTGGATCAAGAGTGGCGCTGTGCGCTTCTTGAATCTTTTTGCCAAAGGCATGAACGTCCTCGTCTGTCGCAATCCAGCCGACTTGGGAGTTTACTATGTAGGCATCTGCGATTTCGCTAGCTTGTTTCGGAGAAAAACTGGCGAATTTATTTAGTTCGGAAACAGCCTGATGCGTTGCGGCGAAGGAGCCGCTGCTAGCGAGTTCCGCAATTAGGATGTCCTTTTCTAGTTCGGCTGCCACCTTCGCATCAGGAAACATTAGGGACAGGAACTGAGACAGTCTCTTGTAGAGAATTGCCTTTGATTTCTTCTTGCTTGCCCATTCTTCCGTCAAAAAATCGCTAAGACGCTCAGTGTCTAGTGGGCTTGTGAAGTCTCCATCCTCAGAAACAATATAAATATCCTGACCTTCTGGAATAGCCTCTAGCAGCGCTTCCCAGTTGATGGCATCGCCTAAGGAGTTGTTTTTTCCAGGGGGACTTCGCAAGTCGGATCTTCTTTTGGCCGCAGTAAATTGATCTTCCGTGAATTTAATCCGTGTGGACTTTGCAAATATCTCTTTAATTAGTTTGTCGGCATAGAGCGATTTTTTAGATATGTCATTTCGTACTTTCACCATCAGTTGATCTCGTGATGAATTTACTTGTTTCAGGGCTTCCATCAATTGATCGGATTCAGGATAGCCTCGTGCTACATGAGGAATTCCTGAGTTGGGCTTTTCATCGAGGAATTTCTTGAGTGCATCTGCGATCTTCGTTTCACGATTCCTGGAAAACTCAAGCTCTACTTGATCTGTCAGCCAAAGACTTATTTTCCCGTAGTTCTGGAGTACAAAGACTTTCTCAAGCTCATCCAAACTGTCTTTGGAGAAGTAAAAGAAGTTGAGCAAAACGTTTGTATCGATGAAGAGATTCATATTCGAGTTCGGAAATGGCTAATGTTAAGTAGACACAAGAAAAATGCCGGAGAAGGCCGCACCATACCCGATACACCCCACCCGAACAATATGCCGAAATACATAGATATTTCGGCATATATCTTCATCTGACGTTGGTCCGATGCGTCTTTTCCCATCCCCCTCGGGTAGGTATCCACCCCATAGGTAAGCGTCCGCGAGTTTGTTAAGTTGCGCCATCCTTCAGGCAGCCGTCGCATCGGTGCGTCCGAAGCCGAACGAACCCATGGAGGCAGCGCAATGGATAGCGTCGATCTTTCGGTACTCAAGACCCTGCGCGAGTGGCAGGGTGATACGCAATGGCTGGTGACGGTGGTGGAGACTTTCGGTTCCAGTCCGCGTCCGCCGGGCGCGATGCTTGCGTTGCGCGCTGACGGGCTGGTGGTGGGCTCGGTGTCGGGCGGCTGCATCGAGGACGATCTGGTGCGGCTGGCGCGGGACGGAAAGTTGCCGCTGGACCGTTACGAGCAGCTGACTTACGGTCTGACGCGCGAGGAGGCGCGGCGCTTCGGCTTGCCTTGCGGCGGCGCGATGCGGCTGGTGGTTGAGCCGGTGCGCGACGCGGGCTGGGTGGGGCGGGTGCTGCAACTGATCCAGACCGGCCAGATGGTCAGGCGCACGCTGCATCTGGATACCTTGCATGTGGAACTGGACGACGCGACTCGCGCCGACAGCCTCGCCTTCGACGGCGCGACGCTGACCACGGTGCACGGCCCGCGCTGGCGGCTGCTGATTATCGGCGCGGGCCAGACATCCGCCTACCTCGCGCGCATGGCGCAGGCGCTGGACTATCAGGTCATCGTCTGCGAGCCGGGCGAGGAGATGCGCCGGACCTGGGATGTGCCGAACACCGAGTTCATCCGCGAGATGCCGGACGACGCGGTGCTGGCGCTGCAGGTCGACAGTTGCACCGCCATCGTCGCGCTCTCGCACGATCCCAAGCTGGACGACATGGCGCTGCTGGAGGCGCTGAAAACGCCCGCGTTCTATGTCGGCGCGCTGGGCTCCAAGGTCAACAACGCGAAGCGCCGCGAGCGGCTGGCGCTGTTCGACCTCACGCCGGAGGAGATCGCCCGGCTGCACGGGCCGGTGGGCCTGAGCATAGGCAGCCGCACGCCGCCGGAGATCGCGGTGTCCATCCTCGCGCATTTGATTGCAGTTCGTAACAACTCGGCTGTCCACGAAAATCACGAAAAGACACGAACGAATTCAAAAACACTTTCCGGGTGTACGACCCCCGCTGGTTGAATCGCGGCATTCGGGTAATCAATGGATTTATTTCGTGCCTTTCGTGTTTTTCGTGGACCAATTGCGGTTTTTTAGGAGGTGCTCATGATTTCTTTCAAGATCAACGGCAAGGATGCCAGAGTCGATGCCGATCCCAGTACGCCCTTGCTTTGGGTGATACGCGACCATCTGCAACTGACCGGCACGAAGTTCGGCTGCGGCATCGCGCAGTGCGGGGCCTGCACCGTGCACCTGGACGGCAAGGCGGTGCGTTCCTGTTCGACACCGGTTTCGGCGGCGAGCGGCAAGCAGGTCACCACCATCGAGGGGCTGGCCGAGACTGCGCTGGGCAAGACGGTGCAGGATGCCTGGCAGGAAGAGGATGTGCCGCAGTGCGGCTATTGCCAGTCCGGCCAGATCATGTCGGCCGCCGCGTTGCTGAAGGAGCATCCGCATCCCGGCGAGGCGCAGATTTCCGCCGCGATGGACGGCAACCTTTGCCGCTGCGGCACTTACAACCGCATCCGCTCGGCGATACAGCGCGCGGCGGAGATGCAGGGAGGCGCGAAATGAACGACATGATTGTGCAAGATCCATCGCGCCGCGAATTCATCAAGGGCTCCGCCGCATTGATGGGCGGGCTGGTGATCGGCTTCTATCTGCCGATGAAGGGCAACCGCGCCTTCGCGGCGGAGGCATCGCCCGCGCTGGCCAAGCAGGTGTATCCGCCCAACGCATTCATCCGCATCGCGCCGGACGACAGCATCACCATCCTCGTCAACAAGTCCGAGATGGGGCAGGGCGTCTACACCTCGCTGCCGATGCTGGTGGCGGAGGAGCTGGAGGCGGACTGGAGCCGTATCCGTGTCGAGTCCGCTCCGGTGGCGGCGGTGTACAACCACACCGCGTTCGGCATCCAGATGACCGGCGGCAGCACCAGTGTTGCCTCGTCGTGGGAGCAGATGCGGCGCGTGGGCGCCAGCGCGCGGATGATGCTGGTCCGCGCCGCGGCGCTGCAATGGGGCGTGCCGCAAAGCGAATGCCGCGCGGAGGCGGGCCAGGTGATCCATGTCCCTAGCGGCAGGCGGTCGGGCTACGGCGCGCTGGCCGATGCGGCGGCCAAGCTGCCGCTGCCGGTCAACGTCGAACTCAAGCAGCCCAAGGATTTCAAGCTGATCGGCAAGTCGACAAAACGTCTCGATACGCCGGAGAAAATAAACGGCACGGCGCAGTTCGGCCTCGACGTCCACCTGCCCGGCATGCTGACGGTGCTGATCGCGCGCAGCCCGGTGTTCGGTGGTCAGGTGAAGCGCTACGACGCGACCGAGGCGCTGAAGGTGGCCGGCGTGCAGGGCGCTTACCAGGTGCCCACCGGCGTGGCGGTGGCCGCGAACGGCTTCTGGCCCGCGAAGATCGCGCGCGACCTGCTGGAGATCGAATGGGACGAGGGGCCGGGCGCGGCGCTCTCCACGACTAAGATGCGCGCGGAATATCTCGCGCTGGCGAAGACGCCGGGCGCGGTGGCGCGCAAGGAGGGCGACGCGGCGCAGGGCATCAAGGACGCGCACAAGACGGTCAGCGCCGAATACGAGGTGCCTTATCTGGCGCACGCCGCGATGGAGCCGCTCAACGTGGTGGTGGACCTCAAGCCGGACCACTGCGAGATATGGACCGGCACCCAGTTTCAGACCGTGGATCGCGACATGGCGGCAAGGGTCGTCGGGCTCAAGCCGGAGCAGGTGGAGATACACACTACTTTCCTCGGCGGCGGCTTTGGCCGGCGCGCCAACCCGCAATCCGATTTCGTCGTCGAGGCGGCGCAGGTGGCCAAGGCAATGAGGGCGACGAATGAGACGGCGAAACCGGTCAAGGTAGTGTGGACGCGCGAGGACGACATGCGCGGCGGCTACTACCGGCCGATGTGGGCGGACCATATCGAGGCGGGCATCGCGAAGGACGGCAAACCGGTGGCGTGGAAACACACCCTCGTCGGCCAGTCCATCATGGAGGGCTCGCCTTTTTCGGCCATGATGATCAAGGACGGCGTCGATGTCACCTCGGTGGAAGGCGCTGCTACGCTGCCCTATCTGATCCCCAACCTGCAGGTCGATTTGCACAGCCCGAAGAATCAGGTGCCGGTGCAGTGGTGGCGCTCGGTGGGGCACTCGCATACCGCGTTCGTCGTCGAGACTATGGTGGACGAACTGGCGCATCTCGCCGGCAAAGATCCGGTGGCTTACCGGCTCTCCATCCTGCCTGCCGATTCCCGCTATCGCGGCGCGCTGCAACTGGCCGCGCAGAAAGCCGGCTGGGGCAAGAAGAAATTGCCCAAGGGGCATGCTTACGGTGCGGCGGTGCACAAGTCGTTCGACAGCTATGTCGCGCAGATCGCCGAGGTGTCGCTGCAGAACGGCAAGATACATGTGCATCGCGTGGTGGCGGCGGTGGATTGCGGCATGGTGGTCAATCCGGATGGCGTGCGCCAGCAGGTCGAAGGCGGCATGGTCTACGGTCTCTCCGCCGCGCTGCACGGCGCGATCACGCTGGAGAACGGCCGCGTGATGCAATCCAATTTCGACAAATACACCCCGCTGCGCTTTTCCGAGATGCCCGAGGTCGAGGTGCATATCGTGGAAAGCAGCGAGCCGCCCAGCGGCATAGGCGAACCGGGCACGCCGCCGATCGCGCCTGCGGTCGCCAACGCGGTGTTCGCGCTGACCGGCAAGCGCCTGCGCCGCATGCCGTTCGATCAGGCTAGTCTTGTCTGACGTCAGCGTGCTTTCTGCTCCCTCCCCCTTGTCCCCGCAAGGAGGAGGCCGTGGTTGTAAAGCCGCTGAAGCGGCAACAACCACGCACCAGGGGGAGGGTTGGGGAGAGGGTAGAAACTTGGATCTCCTTATAGCTGACATCCCTCTCTCCACCCCCTCTCCCGCAAGCGGGAGAGGGGCTCGTTACGAAATCGCCGCGGTCGTGCTGGCTGCGGGGGCCTCGCGCCGCTTCGGTTCGGACAAGTTGCGGCATCCGGTCACAAGGCATGGCGTGACGCTGCCGCTCGCCGCGCACAGCCTGCAGCCGTGGCTGGAGATATTCAGGCGGGTCACGGTCGTCGTCAGGCCGGGCACAGGAGCGTTCTGCCACGAGATCGAAACAGCGCTGGGTGCGGCCAAGTCGGCGCCTATACGCTGGGTTGTCTGCAAGGATGCCGCAGACGGCATGGCGGACAGCCTCGCATGTGGTGTGCATGCGAACCGTGACGCTGAAGGCTGGCTGATCGGGCTGGCCGATATGCCTGCCGTGCCCTTGGCGGCCATAGCCAGCGTGCGTAATGCACTGTTGGGCGGAGCGGGCCTGGCAGCGCCGGCATGCGAAGGCAGGCGCGGCCATCCGGTCGGGTTCGCCGCCCATTATCGCGAAGAGTTGCTGGCGTTACAGGGAGATGCCGGCGCACGGCACTGGCTGGAGCGCGACAATTCTCGTGTCGTGCATATCGAGACCAGCGACGACGGGATATTTGCCGACATCGACATCCCGGACGATCTGGTTACGATTTAGTCTCCAGTCCGACCGCCGCTTTTGTTATCTGTCTTTTCCCTGGCGAGTTCGGCGCGGAACGATTCCAGCTTGCCGTGGAAGTCGTCCGCTTCGCCGTATTCGAGGAAGCGTTCGTAGCGGGCATGCGCGGCGCGCATCTTGCGCGCATGTTTGATCGGGCAGAAATACTGCTCGGTGCGCGCGATGATCTCGCCCGCATAGGCCAGCAGTCCGACCGCGTAGGAGCAGTACAGGCAATGCGCCTTCTCGATGACGTTCAGGTAGGCCAGGTGCTGGTGGTCATAGACGATGTAGTCGGCGCGCCGCACCCTGGCGATGCGGTAGACGGGGAAGCAGATGGTCTGGTACAGGCTGATGCACAGGTCGAACAGCGCCAGCGGAACGGCCGCGCCGTAGATGATGGGCATGGTGAGGTAGTTCTGGGGGCGCACGGTGAGGAACCAGTGGAAGATGCCCAGCTTGACCCGCCGATGCGCGTCGCGGACGGCTTGCTCGAACACGACGCGCTTGCCTTCGATCTGGTAGCGCAGGCGCTGCTCGTGTTCCTCGATCGCGGCGTCCAGTTCCTCTTCCAGCGCGGCGATCTGCTCGACGATCTGGCGTACTCGGTTGTTCATGGGCTCTCCCAGATACGCCTCTATTGCCGGGAAGGATGGGCGTCGTGCGACAGCCTAGCGTATTTTTGTGGGGTGGGGGTGATGGGCTTTTTGCAGGAGCGGCCCTTCGATGAATCTAGAACAGGCTTTAGCCGCAATGTTGCGAGTTAACGATCATGGTGGTTGATGCTGCCCCGAATGATGAAACGCCCTGTAGGAGCGACTTTAGTCGCGATAGGCACGTTCCAGCTCGATGAGACCTTCGCGGCTGAAGCCGCTCCCACGAAAACCGCCGCTCCTACGGGGGCGAGTTCAAGGCTTCATAGGGAACGACGACTAAATCGATGTTGCCTTTAGCTGTGATCCAGAAGATTCACCAGTCCGTCCAGCCCGACGAAGTTCAGTGCGTAGCTCGCCTGTGCGCGCACCACCGGTTTCGCATGATAGGCGATGCTGATGCCGGCTTGCGCCATCATCTTCAGGTCGTTCGCGCCGTCGCCCATCGCGATCACCTGCTCGGGCTTCAGTCCCAGTTTGTCGCGCGTTCTCACCAGCCAGTCGGCCTTGACCTGTGCGTCGAGGATGCCGCCCAGCACCTTGCCGGTGAGCTTGCCGTCGACGATCTCCAGCGTGTTCGCATGGGCGTGGTCGAGGCCGAGGCGTTGTTTCAAGCGCTCGGTGAAGAACACGAAGCCGCCGGACACCAGCAGCGTCTTGATACCGTGTTTCTTCAGTGCCGCGAGCATGATCTCCGCGCCCGGATTCAGTTGCAGGCGTTCGTCGTATACGCGCTGCAATGCGCCTTCGTCCAGTCCTTCTAGCAGCGCGACGCGGCGGCGCAGGCTCTCGGCGAAGTCTATCTCGCCGCGCATTGCCTCTTCGGTGATCGCCGCGACCTGCGGCTTCAGCCCCTGCATGTCGGCGATCTCGTCGATACACTCGATGGAGATCAGCGTCGAATCCATGTCCATCACCACCAGCCCGAAGCCGGAAAGGTGCTTGCCCTGCGGCACGAAGCCGTAGTCGATGCGGTGCTCGAAACAATAGTCGGCGATGGCGTCGTGCGGCTTTGCCTCGCGCAAGCGGCAGGCATACGTGCCGATCTGCTCGATGCGCGTAGCGCCGGAGAGTTGGGCGATATGCTCGATATGGCTGGAAGGGATGTCGTGCAGGGCTTGGAGGATCAGGTTCATGCGGTCGAATGATTTGTTTGTTGTTTGGAATGCTGCAATTCAATATTCTTTAGTGCGATTCTGCCAGTAGTTCGGTTGGCGGAGATGGTTGGCAACCGCGAATATCACAATGCCTTCTTGTTCAGGGCGGTAATGAAGTGCGAAAGGAAATCCTTTGACCATCACGCGGCGAGTATCTGTCTCTACCGAGAGCGTGCCGGCCAACGGATAAACCAGCGCACGAGCGGCGGCTTCTTCGATTGATGCGGCAAATCGCGCCCCTAAACCTTCTTGTGCCCGATTGTAATAACTGACCTCGGACAGGAATTCGAGTCTGGCTTCGGCGACAAAGCGAGCGTGTTTCACCGGGTAATGCGCTTGGCTTCGGCAAAAACCTGTTCTGCGGGGAAGCTCTCCACCTCGCCACGCTCGTAGCGTGCAACGCGTTGTGCGATCTCATGCTGCCATGCCGCTTCAATCTCAAGCACCGGCTCGTTGTGCAAAGATTCAAGCAAAATCTCTGCAAGCCGGGCGCGCTCGTCGGGAAGCAATGCAGTGGCTTGTTGTTCAACGGTAGCAAAAGAGGGTGGCATCGTGGCTGCTCCTTGAATCGGACTAGGCGCGCATTTTAGCGGATATTGCCCCTCGCGGTTACTGCTGATCGGGGCGGGGCAGGTGTTGTTCGATGAAGCTTCCCGTTGCACGAGCGAAGGGTTTCGTGTTCATGAAGAACAGGTCGTTGTGTCCGCCGCGCAATTCCAGAAATTGTTTCGGTTCGTGCGCAGCAGCGTAGAGCGACTGTCCATGCAGGAAGGGAATGATCTCGTCCTCGCGGCTATGCGCGACCAGCACCGGGGCATGCACATCCTGCAGATAGCGTCGGGTGTCGTAGCTGTAGCGGGTGATCCAGCGCACCGGGAGCAGCGGGTAGAAGTCGGAGGCCAGGTCGGGCACGGAGGTGAAGGCGGAGGCGAGGATCAGCGCGCCCGGCCTATGCTGCGCCGCGAGGTGTGCCGCGACCGACGCGCCCAGCGATTCGCCGAACACGACGATATGTTCCGGCTTGATGCCGCGTTGCGCGGTGAGGTGCTGCCAGGCGACCTCGGCGTCGTGATAGGTACCTTCCTCGTCCGGTTCGCCGGTGCTCCGGCCGTAGCCTCGGTAGTCGAAGATGAACACCGACAGCCCCAGGTCGTGGAACAGCCTGATCGAGTCCAGCCGGTGCGAGATGTTGCCGGCGTTGCCGTGTGCATAGAGCAGCGTGCCGCGCGGATGCTCGGCGGGGACGAACCATGCGGCGAGGCGGACGCCGTCCGAGGTGGTCAGCGTGACGTTCTCGTATGGAAGCTGGTAATCCTTGGGCGTGGCCTCGTATGCGCGGCTCGGCAGGTTGGGGTAATAGACGAGGCCGTCCTGCCGCAGGAACAGCATGAGCAGCATCACGCCATAGAAGGTGGCGGCGAGGATGACGGAGGTCTTGAGGGTTTCCCAGAGCATGTCGAGGGCCTGTCGGGAGCGGGGGGTGTGGCGGAACTATCGTACAACTTTTTCCCGTCTGTGAGGGGCGCTTCCCCCCGGTGGACTCTCCCGCAGGCTGCGAAGCCGCGCCATATATGGCATAATCGCGCGCTCTTGAAATCGGGAATCGGGCAAGCGATACAACATGAGCGCACAGACTCTTTACGACAAACTCTGGAATTCACACGTGGTGCAGCAGGATGCCGACGGCACCGCGCTGATCTACATCGACCGCCAATTGGTGCATGAAGTCACCAGTCCGCAGGCCTTCGAAGGCCTGAAGCTGGCGCACCGCAAGCCGTGGCGCACCGCGTCCATGCTGGCGACGCCGGACCATAACGTGCCGACGACCAACCGCAGCGGCGGCATCAGCGACCCGATCTCGCGCCTGCAGGTCGAGACGCTGGACGCGAATTGCGCCGAGTTCGGTGTCACCGAGTTCGGCATGAACGACATCCGCCAAGGCATCGTGCACGTGATCGGCCCCGAGCAGGGCGCGACACTGCCCGGCATGACGGTGGTGTGCGGCGACTCGCACACCAGTACCCACGGCGCGTTTGCGGCGCTGGCGCACGGTATCGGCACTTCCGAGGTCGAGCACGTGATGGCGACGCAATGCCTGGTGGCGAAGAAGTCGAAGGCCATGCTGGTCAAGGTCGAAGGCGCGCTGCACAAGGGCGTGACCGCCAAGGATGTCGCGCTGGCGGTGGTCGGCAAGATCGGCACCGCGGGCGGCACGGGCTATGCGATCGAATTCGGCGGCAGCGCGATCCGCGGCCTGTCGATGGAAGGCCGCATGACGCTGTGCAACATGGCCATCGAGGCGGGCGCGCGCGCCGGCATGATCGCGGCGGACGAAACGACATTCACCTATATCAAGGGCCGTCCGTTCGCGCCGCAGGGCGAGAACTGGGACAAGGCCGTGACTTATTGGAAGACATTGCATTCGGACGAGGGCGCCGCGTTCGACGCCGTGGTCGAGCTGGATGCGGCGAGCATCCGCCCGCAAGTGACCTGGGGCACGTCGCCGGAGATGGTCACGTCCGTCGATGGTCGCGTGCCGGATCCGGCTTCCGCACCCGATGCGGTCAAGCGCGGTGACTGGGAGCGCGCGTTGCATTACATGGGGCTGCAGGCGAACACGCCGATCACCGAGATCAAGATCGATAAGGTATTTATAGGTTCCTGCACCAACGGGCGCATCGAAGATATGCGCGCGGCGGCAGCCGTGGCCAAGGGCAAGAAGGTCGCGGTCAACGTCAAGTTGGCGATGGTCGTGCCCGGCTCCGGTCTGGTGAAGGCGCAGGCGGAGAAGGAAGGTCTGGACAAGATATTCATCGAAGCGGGTTTCGAATGGCGCGATCCGGGCTGTTCGATGTGTCTGGCGATGAATGATGACCGCCTAGAACCCGGCGAGCGCTGTGCTGCGACCTCCAACCGCAACTTCGAGGGGCGGCAGGGGCAGGGCGGGCGCACGCACCTAGTAAGTCCGGAGATGGCTGCGGCCGCGGCAATAGCAGGCCATTTTGCCGATGTGAGCAAACGGTCAGGAGATGATCATGAAGCCAATAACTTTGTTGTTGGCAGTATTGGTGCTGGCCGGTTGCAACACCATGGAAGGTCTGGGCAAGGACATCCAGCATGGCGGCGAGAAACTGGAAAAGGCGGCTACCAAGTAATGCGTAAATTTACCTTGCTCGATGGGCTGGTCGTGCCGTTGGATAGAGCCAACGTCGATACCGACGCGATCATCCCTAAACAATTCCTGAAGTCCATCAAGC
>Ga0172379_10004743_pt1 | contig 19679 bp, 29 predicted proteins | sample GrowelOW334metaG_FD_119756 | JGI IMG/M metagenome (GOLD analysis project Ga0172379, IMG submission 119756) | Groundwater microbial communities from an aquifer near a municipal landfill in Southern Ontario, Canada - Groundwater well OW334 metaG | ecosystem: Environmental > Aquatic > Deep...
AACTACCGTTTCCCCGACCCCCTTCCCGTTCAAATCCGAAAGCTTACTGGAGCCACCTCTCGGATTTGAACCGAGGACCTTCGCTTTACAAAAGCGTTGCTCTACCGCTGAGCTAAGGTGGCATACTGATAATTTATAAAAAAAACAAAATTTATCTAGCTGCTATTTCATACACGTCCCTCAGCGGTTCCGCTGAGCCCTGCCTACCGGCAGGCAGGTAAGGTGGCACTTTATGAAACTTGAGTTAATGTACCAAATTTTACACATGCTCGCAAATACCAAAAATAAAAAAGCTGGGTTATCCCAGCTTTCGACATCTTATTTTTCCGTTTGTTTCAATTTCTGGGAAAGGCCCCTCAAGTTGTTCAAACAATGAAATGCGATGTCGTTTCAATATTGATATCGCTTCATTAAGGTCTCTCTCGCTTGAGCTTTCTAAGCTGAAAAAGAGAAAAAGAACTTCGCTGTCAGTCACTATTCCATAACTCATAGTGGCTATTTTAAGTACCTCTAGTTCATTCAACTGAGGAAGTAATTCGTCTTTCATTGGGGTCTCCCTTCGAATGTGAAATGACTATTTTTAGAATACTCCTCCGCATATTGCTGTCAATTCGAATAAGTTTGAATTCGCCTATAAAGAGGCCTACAATACCAACAGATATTTACTAATTAAATGAAAGGGACGGCTATGAAACCAAGATATTGGCACATTATAGCGATTGTTCTCATTGTTCTTTTGCCACTAGTATGCAGTCGCATATATGTAGACAGAACAACCGTACGGAAACGAACCGACCAGAAAAAGGAGGAATCAATAACACGAATTCTTCCCGAACAAAAGAAAAATGTGAAAAGTGATGTATCAGATAGTACTTTTCTTTTTCCCAAGAACTTTATCTGGGGCGTTGCCACATCCGCATTTCAATCTGAAGGCGGAGATGGAAAGACGGACTGGGATACATGGGATAAGTATCAAAAAAGTAATCCCATTCACCCTGGATTTACTAATGAAGATATTTCTCTTGCACACGATATTGGTATTCAAGAATTGCGCTTCTCAATTGAGTGGGCAAAAGTAGAACCAAAAGAAGGCGTTTGGGACAAAGTAGCTCTTACTCACTATCGGAACCTTGCTCGTGAGATGCAGCGGAAAAATATACGGCCCTTTCCTAATCTTCATCATTTCACATTGCCGCAATGGCTTGCAGAAAAAGGTGGATTAGAAAATGATTCGTTTCCCTATTGGTATGCGCGATATGTAAAGAAAATTGCGCAGACTATGAAACCGCTCCACATTATACGTTGGATGACATTCAATGAACCTGTGGTTCCTATTGAAACAGGATATCTAAATGGTGTTTGGCCTCCTTTTAAGAATCGAGATATTGGAGGAGCAAAACGAGCCACGTGGAATATCATTCGTGCACACAAACGTGGATACCTTGAGATTCACAAAACACTCGACACTCCAGGTCATCACGTGAGCGTTGGCATGGCATATCTTGATCATCTCTTTGTACCGGACGATCCCGAAAGCAAGAAGGACCAACAAGTTGTCGATCTTCTTGATTTTGGAAATAGCATGATTATTCGTGCTACTGAAGAATATCAGGATTTCATTGGGCTAAACTATTACAATCGCAGTATCGTAAACTTCAGTACTGCGAGTGTCGTATTCGGCAATATTCCAATTGCAGTTGGCTACAATACGAATCCAAATGGACCGACCACTGAGAACGGGGGTAATATTTATCCGCGTGGCATATATGAGCTTATTCTCAAATACCAATCATTTGAGAAGCCTATCATCATTGCAGAAAATGGAATTTGGGATAGTAAGGATGCTACACGACGAAAGTTTATCGTGGATCACCTTCGTGAGACACATCGCGCGATGCAACTTCTTGCGAAAACCAAATCTCCCGTCATCGGCTACTTCTATTGGACACTCTTCGATAATTACGAGTGGGGCGAGTTAAAAATGACTCCGTTCGGACTCATCGCGGTCAATCCAAAGACGTTAGTTCGTGCTCCTCGTTTATCGGCGTCTCTCTATCACGATATTATTCGTGCGCGTGGAGTAACATCCACAATACAGAATACATATCTTCACTAACAACAAACTCCGCATAATGCGGAGTTTTTATTTTTAGGAGGATTCGATCGTATAAAATGCGGCACTGCTGTTTTCTAAGCTCACTCCGTTCACTAAGAAAACGGGGAGCCTCTCGTTATGCCTGGAGGATTCACCTCTCGCGCTACTGCGCTCAAGACCCTACATGGACTTTGGAGGATTCTCCCTCGCCTCTCGTCGCACCGTCGTGCTCCTCGGGCTGGGCACCGCCTCACTGTTCATTCTACTGAATGAACAACATTCCGGCGTTCGAATACTCCACGCGAAGCAATCAATTGCTTCGCTCCTGCGCATACAAGAAAATCCCCCAGAGGGGATTTTCTTTTCCTGTGCGCAGGGGAGGATTCGAACCTCCGTAGCCCGAAGGCGACAGATTTACAGTCTGTTGTAATTGACCGCTCTACCACCTGCGCATTGAACTAACGAAATAATAAAACTATTTCTTTTCTCCGTCCACTTCCTCTGTTTTCGTATCAGCAGGAAATCCTGTCTGGCGCTCCGCTTCTTTTTTAAATTTCCCCAACTTCTTCGTTACTACATTATCAAGTTTCATGATGAACACACGAAGACGACGCAAGAACTTTTCAAAAAGCCAAAGAAGCCAATTGTCCACCTGTTCTAAATATCCCACAAGCCAATGAAAAAGTGACTGCTCTTTCGCCTTTTCTATATCCTTATCAGACACGCGCGGCACTACGCGGCCAAACAAATAGACCACGAAACCGAGGCTTACCACCATCGTGATTTGAAGAAGGAATTTAAGCATGCACCTAAATTTCGTAACGGCAGAATCGTTCTACCTGGATTTTTTCTCCTACTTTTGCAGTAACACTCTTAATAAGATCTCCCACAGTAATGGATTCATTCTTTACGAATGGTTGTGCAACAAGTGCTTCTGGCGTTTCTGGCTTCATCGCAGCAATATGCATTGCCACATCATGAGCGAGTTCTTGGAATACTTCTGAACGCAATACAAAATCTGTTTCTGCGTGAATTTGAAGTAATACTCCTACGCGATTGTTATGCACATATGATTTTAAAAGACCTGCGCCTGCTGTACGGCCCGCTTTTGTTTCTGCTTTTACAAGACCACGCTCGTTAATAAGCGAAATTGCTTTATCAAAATCACCTTTTGCATCATCCAACGCTCTTTTGCATTCCATCACTCCCGCACCAGTAGTTTCTCTTAACTTTTTAATATCGTCGGTCATGGTTTGTAGTATTCAATTAGATTAAGTGCTTTTTATAAAACTTACTCCTTGGACTTCTGTGCTGCTCTCAGTCCTTCATTTAAACATTTCAATACCCATTCTACACTTTGCTTTGCATGATCATTCGCGAATATCGGATTAGTGATGTCTTTCGGGTTATCATCAGTATCAATAATAGCAACTATTGGAATACCAAGTTTATTTGCTTCTTTCACTGCGGTCTCTGAAGCCTTTGCATCAACTACAAAGAGTACTGCGGGAAGTCTTGTGAGAGTAAGAAGTCCATCGAATGAACGCGCCATTTTGACAATTTCTTCGCTGAATTTCAATTGCTCTTTTTTCGTATACTTATCGAGTTCTCCTTTCTCCTTCTTTGCTTTCAAATCCACATAATACTTTACGCGATCATTGATTGCTTTAAAGTTTGTGAGAGTTCCACCAAGCCAACGGGTAATCACATAAGGATACTTATGCATTTCCGCAAATGTTTTTACCAATTCTTTTACTGGAGCAGTAGTACCTGTGCACAACATAATATCATCAGGACCAAGTCTATTTGAAAGGAATCGTACTGCATCGTCAATACTTTGGAGAGAAGATTCCGGATCCAAAAACTCAATCTCATTGCGATTCATCGCAATAAAAGGCTTCATCCGAGGATGCGTTTTCGAACGCTTATGACCGACAATAACACCGGCGGTAATAAGCTCGGTTACTGTCTCGTTGGTGATTTCTTTTTCCTTACTCATAATGATTTGTACGCGTTTCACTATATACTAAAAACCTTTCTCTTGTAAAGTGACTTATGCGCTCTTTTTACGCCATTCTTCAATCAGTTTATGATTCCCCGAAAGAAGTACCTCAGGAACTTTCATTTTCTTTACTTTCCCCTTCTTTGTCTTTGCTTCAAAAAGTGCGGGTTTTGTGTATACAGGATATGAACCCTTAATATCTTCGAGCGATTCAAATTTCCCAAGAGCACCTGGTATCTGGCGCGTTACTGCATCAATCACACATAACGCGGGTAGTTCACCTCCTGAGAGAACAAAGTTCCCTAGAGAAATCTCCTCGTCTGCGAGATATTCGGCTACGCGCTCATCCACACCCTCATATCGCCCACAGATGAAAATAAGATGGCCATATTTTGAAAGTCTATGCGCCATTGCTTGGTCAAACGCTTTTCCTCGTGTGGAAAAAAGAACTACACGAGTCTCGCCTTTTTTTACTTTTTTCTTTGCGGCCTCAACTGCCTTCCAAATTGGTTCTGGCTTTAACACCATACCAGGCCCCCCTCCATACGGAGAATCATCAGCGGTGCGATGCTTTCCTGCGGTGAACTTTCGTAATGGAATAAGATTCACCTTCATCAATTTCTCACCTTGTGCGCGCCCCATAATAGAGGTGGCAAGATATGATTCAAGTGCTTCCGGGAAAAGTGATATCACTGAAAATTGCTTCATCCCGTTAGAGCTTTTCGGTTGTTTTTTAGTATTCATATTTTATTTGTATCAATATAATCCTATCGTTAACATATTATTAAACCCTAACGGGATTCATACGCATGTTCACAGTATACCATCAAAACAAAAACCGCCTCATTGTTGGGGCGGCTTTCTCGGATTATAAATATTTTTATACTACTGGTGGGTGTTCCATTCGTGGAGCCCGTGTTGAACCTTCCGGCTCTTCAATCTTCAAATTCACTCGTGCGTTACTTTTTACTCCCACAATACGAAGAAGTGTTCGAATTGCTTTTGCGGTAGTGCCCTGGCGACCAACTACCTGACCCATATCCTGAGCATTCACATGAAGAGTAAGAAGCACTCCCATCTCATCAACCTTGCGGTCAACTTTAACATCGTCCGGATGTTCTACAATGGATTTTACTAATTGCTCCAAAAATTCCTGGTCTAATGCGGTCATATTCTTTTAAATCATCTCGGTCTTTTGCGACCTTTTCGTTACTTTGCCGCTTCTTCAGTTTTTGCCTTTGCTTTTACGTGTACTGCGATTTTGTGATCTTTTAAAACTCCTGCATGCACCAAAAGATTGTGCATACTCTCAGTTGGCTTTGCTCCTTTTTTCATCCAGGCTACTACTTTTTCCCCATCAACTTTTGATTCACCAGTATGTGGGTTATACCATCCAAGATCATCATTCGACTCACCCTGCATCTTTGAACGCTTTTCGTTCACTACGATACGAAAGCTCGCCTGATGTTTTTTTCCTACGCGTTTTAATTTAATAGCTAACATATGAATTTAGTACCGTTTTAGATTAGAGGGATTGAGACGCAGTGTCAAGTTTTAACGAGAGTATCTTCGAAACCCCGTCATCGCCCATAGTTACCCCGTAAAGTACATCCGCTGCCTCCATGGTCGCGCGATTGTGTGTCACGATAATGAACTGTGTTTTCTTAGAAAACTCCTTTACAAGCTCTGAGAAACGACGTGCATTCTCCTCATCAAGAGGCGCATCTATCTCGTCTAATACAAGAAAAGGCGGAGGACTCACAGAAATAAGTGCAAAAAGTGCTGCAAGTGATACCAAGCTCTTTTCTCCTCCTGAGAGCATTTCGAGACTTCCAATCTTCTTGCGGGGAATGTTAATTTCAATCTCCACTCCTGCAGCAAGTTCAACATTCTTATCCTTCTTTTCTTCTTCCTCTACCACTTCTTTTTTCTCCTCTCCTTCTCCGGGAACAATATCCTGAATCTTTATCTCGGGATATTTTAATATTAATTTTGCCTTTCCTCCTCCAAACATGAGACGGAAGAAATTATTAAACTCATCACTAATTGAATGGAATGCGCTCTTAAAATCAGAATGAATTTTATGATCAAGTTCTTTAATAAGCGAACGTAAATCAGCAATCGCTTTTGTAAGGTCTTCGAGTTCTTTACTAAGGAAGGTAAATCGCGTTTCTGCATCTTCTGCTTCCTTCACAAGATTGGTATCAATCTCACCAATCGCTGCTAATTCACCCCTAAAACGAAGCATTTTGCGCTCTAAATCACCGAACTCAACAATATCCTGTACCTCGGCAATGGTGCGTAATTCATCGACTGAACGCCCCAAAACAGCCCAATCGCGCTCCAACTCCTCCATGCGCATGGTAAGGCGCTCTCTATCAAAACGATACTGTTGAATAGTCTGGTCGAGCTTTCTCAACTCATTCTTTTTCATCTCAAGAATCTCTACCTTAGAACGAAATTCGCGATTCACTTGCTGCTGTTCATTTGCAAATGATTCTTCCTCTGCACGAATACTTGTAATCTGGTTTTCAATTGTTTCAAGATTCACACGCAATGCATTTATTTCTTCACGTATTGGCGTAGTGTCTCCTTTTACTTCAGGTTCTTTATGAAAAAATGCGGAAATTCGCTGGACCATCATTCTAATAGATTCTTTTACTTTTCCGAGTTCCTCCCACCCTTCCATTATTTTCAATTCGCTCTCGAGTGTTTCAAGAATGAGCTTCATCTCACCCGCAGATCGTTCTGCGTGTGTCGTGGGAATTGCCTGAAATTCAAGTTTTGCCTCTGCACGTGCAAGTGTTTTTTCAATTTCTCCACGCTTCACGAAAAATTCAGAAAGAACTATACGAAGTTGTTTTGCACGGTCTGCATCTCCTGTCTTCTGATTAATTTCTTTTAATTCTTGTTCAAATGAAAATACTTCTTTTTCTTTTGCTTCACGCATTATTTCTGCCTCATGATAAGGCCCATCAAATGCTGCGATATCCCGACGCAACGTATGAAAATGATGTGCAAAGTATGCGTTTTCAAAAATACGTAAATCTTTTTCTATTTCTACGCGCTTTTCAAAACGACTCTTTTGTTTTCGCAAAAAACGAAGATGAGGAGAAAGCTCCTCGAGCATCGCGGCAACTTTTTCCATATTCACCTCGCTTGAATTCAATTGTCGTTCTGCCTGATTCTTCTTAAGGCGATACTCGCGAAGTCCTAGAATCTCCTCAATCATAAGGCGACGTTCCTCAGGTGTTGAGCGCACAAAAAGATCACTCTGTCCCTGACCAATCATCGTAAGTCCACGTGAGCCAAGTCGCGCACGCGCAAGAATAGGAAGTAAATCCTTTAAACGAATTTCCGCATCTTGTAAGAAAAATTGCGAATTGCCCGTGCGATCAATACGACGGGTAAGCATTACTTCAGGTGCATCAATAGGAAATAATCGCTCGCGATTATCAAAAAGAAGAGAGACTTTTGCAAATCCTACTGCAGCCTTCTTTGGCGTACCCGCAAAAATAAGATTACCAAGGGTATCCCCACGAAGCTGCTTTGCTTCTCGCTCACCTAAGACCCAACGCAAGGCATCAATCACATTCGATTTTCCGGAACCATTAGGACCTACCACTCCTGCTACTCGAAAGGGAAATTCAAAATCCGTCTTTTGTGCAAAAGATTTAAATCCCTGAAGTTCTAATCGTTTTAAAAAAGTGCTCATCGTCAATACTTATTTTACATTCAATAATTCGAGCGCCGCAAATGCCGCACTTGCCTCCGCTTCCTGCTTTGAGGTTCCTGTTGCTTCCGCAATCTTTTTTTCTTCAACAAAAACGCCTACTAAAAATGTTTTTTGATGGTCAGGACCCTCTTCCTTGAGCACGCGATAACTTGGTGTTGTCTTATAATGCTCTTGAGCAAATTCCTGAAGGGTGCTCTTAGGATCGCGATATAATTGCTTCTCAATAACCTCATCGAGATGCAAAATAACCACCTTGAGTACAAATTGCCTGGTAACTTCATATCCCTGATCCAAATAGATTGCTCCGAAAAGTGATTCTACGGCATTCGCGAGAATAACCTCACGCGCCTTTCCAAAATCTTTCGCTTCACCACGTGAGAGGAATAAAAATTTCTCAAGCGCTATCTCCCGCGCGACGCGCGCAAGCATCTGATAGTTTACGAGTGCTGCACGAAGACTTGTAAGATGTCCTTCCTGAAAATCAGGAAATTTGGAATACAAAAATTCAGTCACAATAAGCTCAAGAACTGCATCGCCTAAATATTCGAGACGCTCGTTATGGCGATAAGGCCAGTCCTGATTCTCATTTAAATAAGACCGATGAGTAAGTGCTTCTTTTAAGATGTCCTGATTCTTAAATTGAATACCAATTTTTTCTTCAAAAATACTCGTTTTCTTCATATATACTCCGTCTTCTCTATTGCACCTCTTTTATTTTTTTTCCTTCTTACTCTCTTTCTTTTCCTTTTTCTTTGTTTCTTTTGCCTCCTCTTCCTCTTTTGTCTCCCCTCCTAATTCTCGATAAATGGTTCCCATCACCCCATTCACAAACTTAGGTGAATTCATGCCGCCATATGCCTTTGCAAGCTCGATTGCCTCATTAATAGCAACCTTAGGAGGCACTTCATTTTTATCTGCAAAAAGAAGTTCGTATAACCCAACGCGCAATACATTGCGATCAATAATCGCAATCTGATCCAAGGGCCACTCAGGAGCTGCTTTTTCAATAATAGTATTAATATCCGACAAGTGCTCAATTACTCCCTTGATGGTGCGCCACACAAAATCAGGCTCGTCGATGCCGGGCCCGAATTCACCCACATTGCGCTCCACGATCTTTGCAAGATCGGTTTGTTGCTTGTAAAAGTCCCATTCGTAGAGGGACTGAAGCACGATCGTTCGTACAAGATGTCGTGTGGCCATGGATGTGTAGGTGGTAAGTTACGAAAGTGAGGAACGTTAAACTGTCTTCTTTGCCGCTTTCTTAGGATATTTCTTATAGACTCCACATTGCGGACAGGCTTTATGCGGCATGGATGGTCCTCCACACGCTGCGCAAACCGTAAGGTCACTCTTCTTTAAAGCGAGCTGTGAACGACGACGTCCTACTTTTGAACTTGCATGATGACTTAATCGTGACATATCTCCTGTATAGTAATAAATTTTCTTACGAAGGTCAATCTGTGGACGATTGAGATGCCATGAATACGGATAGCCTCCAAATGAATCTTCGTCCCATACCCCTTATGCCGTGCAAAATTATAGTGTGGATGCACTGCATGGAGCTTCACAAGCTTCGCATCACGTGCCACCTTTGCAACAATTGATGCTAATTTCACCGCATCAAACTTCTCATCTCCTTTAATAACCGTCCGAATGCGTTTAAGTGGCGGTTTCATTTTTCGTTTTAAATACAATCCTCCGTCTAAAATTACTTCCGTAGAACCTCTCTTTATTTCAGAATGAGCTAACACTTTTTCGAGTGCTTTTGTTGCCGCATAATTTGCGGCCTGTGCCACGTTAAGCTTATCTACTATTTTCGACGACATACTCTCTATTGCAAAAAAAAGCTCGTGCGGACATTTCTTTTTCCATATATGCACATACCCCACCCATGCCTCGCGCTGACGCGGAGTAAGTTGTTTTGAATCACGAAGTGGCGGATGAGGATTCTTCTTCAAATAGGTGACATCACTAATTGCAAAAGCCGAGACCGTGACCGGTCCCGCTAAGGCGCCACGACCCACTTCATCGATACCAATTGTCCACGACGCTCTCTTCATCCCGTTAAAAAATTAAAAGATTTTTTCTAAGTAAAACTCTACTTATAATATTAACTTGATATTGGATAATAATCATGTTCGGTATTTTCTAACGGGATTCATCAATTCTCTCACTTTAGCAAATAAAATAAAAACGGGCATATAGCCCGTTTATGATGTTTCAATCCCCAACTCTTCTTCGAAAATTTTCAAAGCCTCACTCATTGATACGAGTGAAACAAATGTGAATGAAACTTCGAGAAGATCATTCTTTTTTTCTCTTAAAGCCTTTTCGTGTTTGTGAAGCTCTCCAATATCAAATGCGATTGCAGTCTGCTCATCTTCTTGTGTAAGCATATTGAAGACACGCTCTGCCCGTCTTTGAACTTTCCCGATGGTGATAATCATGTTTTCAATCATCTCATCGCGTTTAAATCCCATCACAAATAATTCCCTTGGAATTGCGAGCGCTCCGAGGTGGCCCATCCGCATTGATCTATCAAAATAACGATTTAATCGTGATTCTTTTTTCTCCGACGACATATGCACATCTCCTCTCGTAATATGTGAATTAACTAGAAACAAAATACCACTTTCAAAGCTAGCGTGTCAATAAATAAAAACCGCTTGATATATTCAAGCGGCACAAAAACAATCACCTCTTCCACTTTTCATGCGTATCATCTCGATAATACCAATCGAAAAGTATTGAAACTATAAATGCGACGAGAAGTAAAATACTTGAAACCCACTCCCAAAGGGATAAGGAGTAATGATCCAAAAAAAGAAAATGGAACCCCGAAAGACGAAGTGCAACCACGAGAGTCACAATAAATGCGACACGTGGCACATACATAAATGCAAGACCAAATACAAGGATTGCTCCTACAAGCTCGAAAAATGACATACATTACCTCCCAAATTAGTGGATAAAATATTAAGTTATAACTAGTGAACTGCCCATAGAATACTACTTTTTTGACTAACATGTCAATAAATAAAAGACCGCTGAATATTCAGCGGTCATAGCTTATTTCCTCACAAATTGTGAAAGTACCTTGAGAAATTTCTCAGTTACTTTATATTTTTCTCCCTCACATTTTTCAAGATATCCGGGCTCAAGAACCACACTTGTATTGAAGACTGGCTTGCCGCCGGTTACGAGTGCCTCCAATACTTGCCGCTCGGTTTCGGAGACCCGATGAGTACAACGATTCACATACTCTTCAAAAGAAAATGGTGTCCATATATCCGGATTTATTGCATTTTGCATGATAACGATATTTCGCGCGACCATTTCTGTTTCAAAGCTTCTGAAACGCGAATCGCACAATCTATTGCTTATATCAATATCGCTTGGCAAAAGATTTTTTGACTTCATTAAACCTCCTTGATGATGAGTAATTTATTTACGATACATCCACGGAAATGACTTTCTGTATCCTTGTCCTACGACTATTATTATTTTTTTGAATTCGTAGGGTAAACGAAGCGATGCCACAAACCCCACATCTCCTCCTACGGTAAATGAAAGCCAAACAAAAAGAATAATAGGAATCCCTATTATGGTGGAAACAATGTGCCACCAAATCGAAGTGGCTTCACCGATATAGAGTGCGGACTGTCCGATGACGACAATAAAAATGGCTCCCCAAAAAAATATGAATCCAATCTTCATCATACAAATCTCCTTTCTATGAGTGATTATTAGTGTGAATTAACTAAAAGTAGAATACATTTTATTTCATTTTTTGTCAATAAAAAGCGCCATCGATTGATGGCGCCGTGATATGACTCAAAACATATGCTTTAGTCCAAGTTGGAACAGGGGTTCGCGACCGTTCACAGTATAATCTGTGCCAATCGTATAGTTCCACGATGCATTCACCTTTCCTGTATAACTTATACCAGGAAGTTGATCTGCATTGTCATTCATGAACTTAGATACTGCGTAGGTAAGGGCAACGCCACTTACACGTACCGTAACTGCATTGTAATGAATCATTTTGTTTATCTTCCAATCAGGATGCTCAGGAGCACCACCTGCAAATCCATACCAATGCACCGTTGAAATAAACGATACAGGAGTAACTATGATTTGCGGTCCAGCCCAAGGTGCATTTTTGAAGAAACCTCCAGTTGCGCCAAGGGTGACGTATGGCATCTGCCAGCGATAGGCGGCGTATACTCTCGTATGGTTTCCAGTAACCTGAAGTCCATTCGATTCATTCCCGAAATTAATCGAGATATCATATCCGCTTGAGAGCGCGCCCTTCCCTATGGAAGTGATAATGCTCTTCAGTTGTAATTCATCTTGTTGCTGTGCAAATGTGGTAGCGCAGAAAAGCGCCATGAGTGATGTGAAAAAGAATGCTTTCATTTCCTGTCTCCTTTTGATAAATGGTTAACATCGTGAATACTGCATTACAACGAGTTAACCAGGAAACAGGAATATGTTGTATATCTTTCAGCCACCCCTCACACAAGGTCGATGCATATTCCACATACGAGCGGAATATACTTTGCAATTCGAAGATTATAGTTTGGTATCGCAAGGCATCATGGTCATCAGGAACGATATCCGTATGACACGCTACACATTCAATACCTCCAGACGATCCTCCCGCAACAATAACTACATGGCGTTCTCTTGTCCCATTTGTCCCATTCTCTTTTGCAAATGCTTGATGCGGTCCTAAAACCACAAAACACACTACAAAAGAAATGAAACCAAGCGCAAAAGATCTTCGCGCCACGAATCCGCGACTTTGAAGTCTTTCACGCCACGAGCTCCACGTAAAACGGCTCTCTGCAAATCGTTTGATTGCATCAAGTTCGTCATGCGAAAGCACTGCGAGAAAGGCATCCTTTGTTCTTCTCAGTTCTACTTCTGCGTAGACACTTCTTCCTGCACTTCGTACCCATTGTATGAATACAATTACAAAAATGAGTGGATAACACACAAGAGAAAAAAGAAAACTTATAGGACTTCTCAAGAAAAATCGTTTCTTCCGTTCATTTCCTTCCCCTATCCAAAGAAGAAGCAAAATACACGCAAGAGGAAGTCCCTTAAGATATTGAGATACAAGCCAAGGACGAAGCGCTTCACTCCACACAGTTGCCCATGCGGTGTTCTTTGCCTCATTCCTTATTCTGTCGTACTTATGCCCTTTAAATGTCTCTCGAGCCTTTTCTACATCATCATATGAGCATTGCTTGTTGTTCAAGAATCTCATCGATAACGCTTGAAGGTCATTCATACCATGCCGAGCATAGTATCCGACATTTACCTGGAAACTATCTTCCATTGCATACACATCTCCAAGATCACGAAAGTAATCGTATGGCGAATACACTTCACCGCGTTCTACTTTTGCAATTGCAATTTGATAACGCTCTTCGCAGAGCGCGACAACTTTAGCGTTCGCAACGGGGTCGTTTCTGAATTTACTTTCTTCAGAGGCAACCCGTGCAAACTTTTCGAAAATGCCGGTATTCCAAACAAAGAACAGAATAACCGCCACCTTCAAAGGTATGCGTAACTTCTTCATGAGCTGCCTCAATGATTAGTTGATGATTTAGTTTTCAAGTGTACCGTTTGTACTGCTAATTACATTGTAACATTAATTTATCAAAAAGTCAATATATGAGAATAAATAAGAAACCCGACTAGAAGTCGGGTTTAAATACATAGGCAATGCTCTTTTGATACACCTCATAATCACAATTCAGATTCCATAGTATATGAGCTGTGGTTGAGGCAAAAATTCCTAACACAGGATTATGTAATCCCCCAAAGGTAACGAAGATGAACACATAGAGAATTCCTGCCACTCCTTGAAAAAGGATATTGCGAGCAGTTCCATGCCAATAGCCAAAGGCAACTTGCCACAATATTACGATAATAAACCCCATAAGCCAGGATTTACCAAATCTAGAATGCACATAAAGCCATGGCATAAGACGCCAAAGAATCTCTTCATAAAATGCATCCCAGCACACAGGGAGAAATCGAAGACCTCCCCACTTCTTTTTCATTTTGCCGTTGTGCAAATCACTCGCGGCACTCAGTTCTTTTGGATATTCAAAGCCACATTCTTGTAAGGTTAGCTTCCAATAAAATTCTATTATTAACACGCCAACTATTACGATGGGTGCCCATACAATTGAAAGTTGCATCTTATCCTCACTTTCTTTGAAAAGTGTTTAATTAAATGACTGAAAACAAAATACAACTTTTAGTGCTATTTTGTCAATAAAAAGCACCACAATATGTGGCGCTTTATAATAATTACGGATACATATCATTTCTTCGAGAGATCCTCGAGCCGGCAAATCCAGCAAGGATCAACCCAGAATTTCTTTCCTTGATATTCGAAGGTGAAAATCCTTCTCTCCGCTCCGCTCAGCATTCCGAGAACATCCTTCGTCACGTCGCTCTTTTTCTTCGATACGAGTGTTGCACCTTCAATGATGCGTGGGTCGCCAAAAGCGAGGGTCAGTTTGGTTCCGAGTGGAATCCTCTTGAACACAGTATATCCCTCATACGCACACTTCCCGCGAAACTTGTTTGAAAACGGAGGGAGTTTCACTTCAGAAACAATCGCTGTCTCTACATCCGAACTTGTTTGCCTCTTTCCTTCAAAATCGTAAAAGAACAACTTATCTTTTTTCATTGCACTTCCTTTCAACTGGTGAGTAATGCTGTGAACTACTTTATTTCGTGATCAATCCAAATACCAAATATCTTTGGATCAGTAGCATGAGTTTGCTGATTCTTTTCAATTTTCCAAGCAACAATCCGAAGATCACGGTGTTCTTCTTCAAAACGAGTAAGTATCTTTAAGATAAGCACGTTGTGTTCATCGGGAGTACCCTGGATTCCGAATGGAATGTAGGAATGATTTCCTTCGGTTATGACATTCTTGTCGAAATATTTATACTCGACTCCATCATCTGACAGCCAAACAGCATTCTTTGTTGTCTCTGCTGTTGGTGCTACTTCTTGCGATTCTACTTTTCTGTTTCCACTCCTCGAACAATCGAAGAAGGTAAATGAAGCAAAAATCAATAGTAGTGTGAAAAGGCCTTTCATAAGCCCTCCTTTATTAGTGAATAATGTTGTGAATTAACTGAAAATAAAATACCACCTTTCGGTGGTATTAGTCAATGATTTCTTACTTCCCCTATCCTCGAAATTTGTTTCTTCCTAAAGAGGGGGAGAACATTTTCCACGAGAAGAAAAATGTAATAAGGAAGGTTGATGCAAATGCAATCAGAATATTTGAAACTGGTGCCTCACCAAGATGTAGCGCAATACCCATTGCCAACCCACCCATTGTAGACACAACAAGAATTAAGATGTAATTCACCGCACTCAATGCGCGAAATGGATAATTGTGCGCTAATTGTGGAATTGATTGCATGATTTTGTATGCGCGAGCAAACAAAAACAACATAAGCAATATGCTCATAAAATCGAACATATTGTACTTCTTCATCTTGAATATGAGAGAGCCGAATATAAAACCCTCAAGGCCAATAATGAGAAATATCCGAATCATTGCCATCCTTATCGTTGCCATAATCTATAGTCCTTCCTTTATTTTGAGTTTTAGTGAACTGAAAATAAAATACCACCTTTCGGTGGTATTGGTCAATGATTCGATTATTTTTTATACTCCGAATCTTGGCTTTTTAATTACTTGAATGACCTTCCCATTAATCATGAAATTGTCGCTTTCGTGAATAAAGATAGGCGGAAAATCTTTGGTGGATTCAGACATTAAAACCACATGTCCATTTCCCTTGTCGTGACGAAAGCGCTTAATATTTGCCATGCCATCAATAATAGAAAGCACAATGTCACCGTCTTTCACATTCCTATCAGCAATATCCACAATCACATAATCCCCGTCTTCGATACGTTTCTTATTTATTTCCGCGCGATTCATACTAGGACCCACCACTTTGAGCGCGAGAAAGGTCTGTGTGTTTCGTGGCACTGGGTTTAAAAGTGCACTTGAGACCTTGAGAAATCCTTCAATATTCGTATCCGCGAATATCTGCGCCGGGCCTGCATTTACTGCTCCCAAGATCGGGATCGAAAGGAGCATCCCCTCGCCTGAGAAGCTCTTCTCCCACTCCTGCTTTGCCTTCTTGATTACCCTTTTTGCTTTATCAACTTTGAGTAAGCCCTTCTTCTGGAGCTCCGTCATATGGTGCTTCACCTTCTGCGGTGAGGTCTCGCCAATGAACGCCCCTATCTCCCGGAGTGTATATTGTCCGAGATTCTTCTCTCCCGCTAACTTGAGCAATTGCTCTTGTATTTCATGCATGTCTAAAGTATACCACTTTTACGGAATATTACGTAAAACCTTAATTGTGGACAACTAGGACGCTCGCTCCACTTCTTGCCCCTCGGAAGCAGAATACATTTACTCCTGCGCCTGCCTGCCGGTAGGCAGGGATATTCCTCAAGGCAAGAGTGGGCTCACTAATTTGAGAAATTACAGCGCTACAGTTAACTGTAGCGCCTATTCAGCGACTAAAATTCAATTGAGAAAATATTCTTACTTATCTACAAATAAAAAACCCGACATATAGTCGGGTTCGAATATTCACGATAACGATGGAATATATTTTTCTAAAAATCTGTAGCGGCAATTCATGTTCCACACTAAGTGGGCTGTTGTTGCAACACAAATTCCTAGTGCAAAATTATGCAATCCTCCAAATAACACAAAAAGAAAGGTGTACATTATTCCTGCTACTCCCTGAAAGGGAATATTGCGGATATTGCCGTGAGAAATACCAAAAACAATTTGGGCTACCATTACCGTGGCAATGCCAGACCAAGGCCCATAAAGTTTCATAAGAATAAGTGAACACAGAATTGGAAAGTATCGAAACATAAATTCTTCCATGAGTGCAAACGCGCACAAAGGAATAAAATAATATTCTTTCCATTCCCCATACATCTTATCTAAGCCTTCTTTTGTCTCCGGAGCTTGCGGACATTTGAGTCCACATTGAAATAACACTTCTTGCCAGTAAAACTTAAAAATCAATACGCCAAGCACCACAGGGGGTGCCCACACGATCGAAAGTTCCATACTGTCCTCTCAGAAAATGAAATTAAATTAGTAAATAATACTGTCCGAATTGTAGCATATTCTATGCTAATTGTCAATCACCTACTCTTCCTTACTTATCAACGGCTCGCCCCCTCCTTCCCTCTCGGAACCAGAATATACTTATTCCTGCGACAAGTATTTCTTCCCCCTCGTCCTTTTGTTTCCCTACGGGAAAACCCAGCCAAAAGGACTGCGGGACATTCCTCGAGGCAAAAAGAGTACCTCGCTAAAGTGATGAGTCTCTGTACAAAAATATTTCTCAAGATAGAGGTAGGCTCGTTATTATTTCAATTATCCAACTTGGCTCAACCAATCTTGTAAATACATTTTAATTCTTTGAATATCGCGCTCAGCGAGTATATTATTATGAGCAATTGCATTTCTCGATTGTTCTAAATCATTAAGCCTTGTTTTAATCCATTCCTGTGAGGGAAATAAATCCTCAAAGTGATTCCAATTCTCAATAATAATACTCGCCGCATCACCAAAATCTGTATATGAAATATCTTCGCTTGCCCGTGGAGCATGCCATTTATTTTTTGCATCTTTTTTTTGACGCTCTTTCACTTTTGCTTGAATCTTTGAAGAAACGCATTTTTTCCACCACTCAATCCCTTCTCTTTCACCAAGTCGTTCTTTAATAAGATCTCGAACAGAATTTTCAAATGCAAAAAATGCCATATATATACTGGACATTTTTATCGCATTTAATCTAATTTTTGATGTGAAATCTTCGATTGATACTGTCCCCTCTTTTTTATTTTCAACATCATCCAATGTTGGGACTTGTTTAATAATTGCTCCAATCTCTTCTAATGCTTCTAGTTCATTATTAAGCAAAAGTGCTCTAAATATAAAATTTTGAGCCTTCTCAATCATAAAAGATGATCCTTCAAACTCTTAAAAATTGCATTATAAACCGAGATATCCTTAGTAGCCGGTAAATGAATCTGAATATTATAATGAAAATCTGCTGATTTCTTAGAACTATGGGATGGCGGGTGTTCTTCCTGCCCGTCTACTATTTCTGGTGATTTTGGCATCTCATTAAAATTAGCTAGGTCTGCCAACGCTTTAAAAGTAGATGCCATTTTTTTTACCACCGCACTTCCCTTACCTGTTTTAGTTGCAAAAATTCCACTAATTTTTTCTGCTGAAGCACTTTGAGCATTTTCATCTGCAAGAAAAATATCATCATAAGAGACGCGTAATGCACTTCCTAATATTTTCTTTCCTTCTGCTTTATTTTTATAAGCACGATACTTTTCAGTAGGCGCTCCAGTTGCATCCAAAAAACCTATACCCTTTAAAATGGATATGAAGGTTCGATCATTTGTACTTTTAAATCCAAGAGATCTTAAAAATTCAATTGTAAATCTTGCTGGTACGCCCGCATTTTGAATCGCTTCCATCATCTGAGGAAGTCTACCAACAGAATTCATATATGCCTCACTTATCATACAATATATTATTAATAACTCTCTGCGAACCGTCAAGTGATAAAAAATGAATCTTTATCACTAAAAATGTGTTCTTATTCTCTCTTTTCACTCCACCCAAGCTTTCATTCTTGCTTCGAAGAACATCCCGGAGTCCTTTTGGCTTGGTCTCACACTTCCCTAGTGTGAGCAAAAGGACGAGGGGGAAGAAACATTTGCCGCAGGAGCAAATGTATTCTGTTTCTGAGAAGTAAGAATGAGAGCGCTCCCATATTACGCCACAAATCCGACTATCCCCATATTGTTTCATTACGAATAGAAAAGTAGAATGAGAGGGAAATTGAACCATGTCGAATCCCGTACCAATACTCACAGACTCATATGCTACGGGACAGGATTCGTCACATGTGATGAAAAAATTTGTTCACTTACATGTTCATTCCCACTACTCACTCCTTGATGGACTCGCCAAAATCGATGACCTTGTGGGACGCGCGAAAGAACTCGGCATGGACGCCTTGGCGCTTACTGATCACGGGAATACCTACGGCACGATAGAGTTTTATAAGAAGGCAAAAAAGGCAGGTATTAAACCTATCTTAGGAGTAGAAGCCTATCTTGCACCTTATGGCAGACTCAACAAGCGCCCTCAAGTTGATGAGAAGCGCTACCACCTTATTCTTCTCGCACAAAATGCGGTGGGTTGGAAAAATATTCTTGCACTTGTCACCAATGCAAACCTTGAGGGATTCTATTACAAGCCACGCATCGATAAGGAGATTCTTGCGAAGTATGCGGAAGGAATAATTTGTCTCTCAGGATGTTATTCTGGAGAAGTTTCAAAACTTATTGCAGAGAAAAAATTAAGTGAAGCAAAAGAAGCAGCGCTCTGGTACAAAAATAAATTTCCTGGACGCTTCTATCTCGAACTTCAACCACACTCCCCCGAACTTTGGAAACCACTTCTCGCCCTTTCGCGCGAACTTAGTATTCCTGTCGTCGCCACACAGGACATTCACTATGCGCGCGAAGATGACCAGACCGCCCACGAGATTCTTCTTGCCGTGCAGACCGCAAGCAAGATTGATGATGATGACCGACTCTCACTTAAAAAATACAATCTCTCACTTCGCTCTGAGGATGAGATGCGTGAGATTTTTAAAGATATTCCTGAAGCAATCGAAAATACGGCGCTCATTGCCGCAGAATGCAATCTCCAAATCGAACTT
>Ga0172379_10004744_pt1 | contig 19677 bp, 18 predicted proteins | sample GrowelOW334metaG_FD_119756 | JGI IMG/M metagenome (GOLD analysis project Ga0172379, IMG submission 119756) | Groundwater microbial communities from an aquifer near a municipal landfill in Southern Ontario, Canada - Groundwater well OW334 metaG | ecosystem: Environmental > Aquatic > Deep...
GGCTCATAACCCGAAGGTTGTCAGTTCAAATCTGGCTTCCGCAACCAAGCAAAATCCCTCACTTTTTACCATTTCAGTTTAACGCTTCATTAATCATTTGCCGCTTATTTTCCGCCATGTTCAAAAATATATTTCTTTATACCATTTCACAAGACTACTGTACCCTACCGTCTACATAGTGTTTTATTTGTAAGCCTATATGCCGCTACTGTTCAAATACTGGCAATTTCCAAGAAATTTACCCCTTATCCAAACCATTGGATCGAAGATATGCCAAATCGCGTCCAGATCCAAATCCGATATCGATGACTTTACTTTTTGCAGGAATATATTTTAGTAGTTGATTATGAAGCATTATCATATCAGCTGACTCATATCGTTCACTGAGAATACCGACATTTGATTCATAAAATTTTAGTGTTGCCATCATAATAGACTAATTTAACCTTCGCGATGCTTCACGATACACCGACATTTCATCACGCGCGGCAATCGCAATGACTTCGACAATAATAACTTTTTCAAGAATGCGGTAAACAATTCGAACCCGTTTATGATCAACGTACATTTTTCGATAACCTGATAGATCCATCCCCGATTTATTGCCAAGTAGATCACCAAGCTGTGGCGACTGTGCAAGTTTATTAAGTTGTTTGAATACTAAAAGGCGCACACGGTGATCGAGTTGTTTCAGATCCTCTTCGACCTCAGGGAAAAATTCAATTGCGTACATCAGCTTCATTAACCCCAAAACGATTCATCATATCACTAAGTCCGATACGCACACCCGTGTCTTTCACTGTACGGTCTTTTACTGTTTTATAAATTTCAATATGTTCAGCTAGGTCGGCAATATCTTGTAAACGTTCATATTCCTCGATTGGTAGTACTACAAGTTCTAGTTTATTGTTTTTAGCGATGGCTATTCTATCTTTCGCGCCATCAACAAGACTTTTGAATACAGAAGAAAAGTTACGGGCTACTTCAGTAGCGGGAATGATTTCATCACGAGCATAGGCAATCATAGACGACTCCTCATTAAATATGTATAATTATACGTATTATACTACAAATATTTAAACTACATATCTATAGGAGTATAATTTCATATGGACACTATGATGAATGAAGAATATGATTTTTTACAATTTTGAGTGATTGCGTTTGCAATCAACTCCAACCACCTATTACAGTTTCAGCTTGACGCTTCATTTATCATTTACCGCTTATTTTCCCCTATGAAACTGGATACATCAGCTAGACTTTTTTAGCGTATAATTTTTTTGCAACTGTCCCCTCTGGGTGTTTGTACCATCCTGGATCAGTATAATCGCCTTTTGGTTGATCTCTACGTACTTTGACTAACGTAAACATTCCGCCCATTTCAATGGGTCCAAAAGGTCCTTGTCCCGTCATCATCGGCAGGGTATTTTCCGGTAGTGTCATCCCCATCTCCACCATATCCTGCATCTCTGCCATCCCATTTTTTCCCATAGGCATATACATATAATCAGGCATCAGATCACTAATCTTTTCGGTAAGATCATCTTGTTTTACTCCGATCATATTGGGTACGGCATGCCCCATAGGTCCCATTGTATGATGCGATTTATGACAGTGAAAGGACCAGTCTCCCTCTTGCGTTGCTATAAACTCGATAGCCCTTACCGCCCCGACAGGTATATCTGCTGTTACCTCTGGCCATCTTGCACTTTTCGGAACCCAGCCTCCATCGGTGCAGGTTACCTCAAATGGATGTCCATGCATGTGGATCGGATGGTTGGTCATAGTGAGATTTCCTACGCGGATACGGACACGATCCCCTACTCGCACATTCATAGAATCAATCCCGGGAAAGACACGACTGTTGAAGCTCCACAGATTAAACTCAGTCATCGTTGATGGATTTGGGGTATAGGTTCCGGGTGCAACGTCATAGCTGGCAAGAAGAAAACAAAAATCCCGATCTACGCGATGCTCTTGCGGTTTTTTCGGATGGATTATAAACATCCCCATCATCCCTAATGCCATTTGTACCATCTCATCGGCGTGAGGATGATACATGAATGTCCCACTTTGGCGAAGGGTAAACTCATAGACATAGGTTTCACCCGGAGAGATAGCACTCTGCGTCAAACCGCCGACACCGTCCATGCCGTTGGGGAGGATAAGACCGTGCCAATGGATTGTCGTGTGTTCCGGTAGTTTATTGGTGACGATCAGGCGTACACGATCTCCCTCAACTGCCTCGATCGTCGGTCCAGGAGAGGTACCGTTGTATCCCCAGCAATTCACCACCATACCGGGAGCAAACTCTCGTACAACGGGTTCAGCAATGATGCGAAACTCTTTTACTCCCTCTTTCATCTCATAGGGAAGGCTCCATCCGTTCAGTGTTACTATGGGATTATAATTTTTCCCTTCTTGCGGTGTAATAAGCGTAGCAGGTGAGAGGACACGTTTCGGATCTTTGACCAAAGTAAGTTGACGATTTTTAGACGGTGTTTCACAATGATTTTTTTCCCCTGCATGAGAGGTCGAAGCAACTGCCGCAGATGCAATCAATGCTGCACCCAATCCTAAAAAATCTCTTCTGTCATGTTTCATTGTATGTCCTTAATATTCTTGCCACCAATCGTATAAAATAAATCCGCCTGTGATTTTCGGTATTCCCCTATCGCCATCACTTCTTGTATCTTTGCCTCACTGTAGCGGCGCTGATCTGTAAGAAGCTCATAGATACCGTCCAACATACCATTATAGTAACGCTGTGTTTCTTCCATAATATTTTGATTTATTTTTACAATATTTGTTTGATATTCTTGTGCAGCATCATACGCATAATGCGAGAGAGCATATGCTTCACGTGTTTGGCTTCTGACGTTCACTGCCGTTTCATAGAGCCGTTGCACATTTTGATTATAGTAGGCTTGAGTACGGCTTAGTCGTCCCTGTCCCATATCAAAAATAGGAATGGGGATTTTGAGTCCGATTGTATTAAAACGTGCAGCATCACTGCTTTTTTCACTTCCCCCTTCCAAGGTGACCTCAGAAAGCAATCGTGTATTTTGGGTGTATCCTGCCTCTTTTGCCGCATATTCAACACTTTTCATTGCTGCGGCAACATCGAGGCGATTGGCCATAGCCATCTGTTCTAGCCCGTCACTTTTTGGAAATGTTGCAGATAAACGTAATGGCTCATTGCTCAATGTATACGCGGTTTGTTCTGCGTACACTCCCATCATTTTATTGAGAGTTTCGCGGGCTGTGGCATCATCTCTGTGAAGGCGAATCGATTCAAGCCTTGCATGGGCGTATTCATCCTGAATTTTCAAATAATCCCGTTTGGAAAGATTACCTGCCGTATGTTGCCGTATGGCCAGTTGCAAAGATACTTCATACGATTTGAGCACCTCAGCATTTAAACGGACTGCCTCTTGTGCGACATGTGCATCGATATAGCACTTTCTCGCATCCCTAACACTGCGCAGAACTTCATCACCGACACTCAATTTTGTCTCTTCAAGAGCCAATCCGCTGAGTTCTTTACGAAGCGGAATCCAGAGCAAATCCAAAAATGCCAATTCCAATGTCACACCCGATGTGCTTACACCGCCACCATGTCCGACTGAATAGCCAAGTAATGGGTTGTTCATCAATCCTACCTGCACAAGATCACTTTGAGCGATTCCTATCTTTTCATATGTTTGCTGTAACGCGCGATTGTTAATGAGGGTGATACGAACGGCATTCTCTTCACTCAGAGGTTCTTTCAATAACGTATTAACACGTATTTGGGCTTCATCTTCTTCTTGCAGTGTTTTGATCCACGTCAGTTCGCCCGTTCCTCTATCTTTTGTCATCTGATTCATAGAATCAAATACGTCTTTTTGAGACATAGTCGAACAGCCCGATAATGCCAATAGTGCTATAAACGAGGATAGTATCTTTTTTTTCATTTTTGACGTCCGCTACGCGTTACGTTTTGATCGCTTTCTTGAATACGGATCTCTGCACGGACATCTATTGGCGGTTGTATCGGAATATAGACGCTTTTCCCTTCCCTTACATGTACGGATACAGGTGACTTTACCCCTTCATCAGCACCAAGGGAGGTCATGATTACGATAAGGAGAAAAGCCGAACGGTTCATTGCTTTTTCATCCGAACGATTACATTTTTTCCGTCTTTTTGTATAAATTCAAAATCAACTCTATCTCCCACATTCAGAGGATGAGTCAACTCATGATCAATTACATCAAACGGCATATTCATAGAAGGCCAATTTAGAGCAGGAATCGGATCATGAAAAATGCGTAAACTTTCGTGGTTATCGGCAAGCTGCTTTACTGTTCCGCTGGCATGGATGGTTTGCTCAGATATCACCGTATTTTTAGGATGTGAATGATTTTCACCCATATCCATACCCCATACCATTGGACTCACTGCCAATACGCTGATATATACAGCGCTAAGAATTTTTGATTTCATATATTCTCCTTTTCTCTTATACAAGCAGTATATCACTCAAGAGAAGCAGATCATTTAACCCAATATTAACAGCATTAATATCAAAATGAAATCATTGATTCATCAACACTATAGGAGAGGTCTCAATGAATCTTTAAAAGTTATAGTTCATACGAACGAGGAAACGATCATATCCACCGTTATAAAGTCCATCTTCTGATGTATTGCTGTTTTTATCATTCACAATCACATAGTTCACTTCTGCATTGAGTGCTTCAGTTATTCTATACATCGCAATTAAATCAATCTCGTCTACTTTCATATTTGTAGGAGCACTTTTAAAATTTGTATAGCTGGCTATTAGTGTCACATCTTTTAAACCTACATCTTCCATATCCAGTTGTGCATTGAGTTGATAGGCTTTTACATCTTCGAAATCATCAAGATTTACCTCATCCGTATCAACCACATATGGTCCGTTTCCAAAGCCGCTGCTTATATGCTTCCCTGATGAGTTAAAAGCCTCGTTATACGCTGTGCCTAGGGTGAGCATGCCGATATTAAGATTTACTCCAATACCATAAATATTACCGTCTACGTTGCTGTAGTTTTTTTCGCTGAAGCGTGCGAATTGTCCTACAAATTCCAACTCATTGGTTTCATCGAAAGCTATTGTATAACTTGCATCCGCATAAAAAATATTAGCGAGTTTATCGATACCGTAATACCACCCTTGCAGTTCAAGGTTTTCAATACTTTCATTCATAATACCTGCTACAGTTGCACCATTACTTTCGGGAGCAAGTTTTTTAAACTTAGAGATATCATTGCCTGAATCGTATCCTGCCCATCGTGTAATGTATCCACCGACGAGAGTCGTCTCATCTATTCCCTTATACGTAGCTATCGCTGCTTCAAAAGTATTCGGGTGCATACGAATATCATCAGCATCCGCAAAAGGGATATCGATCAGTTGACGCCCTATTCGTACAGCAATATCGTTAGCACTGTAATTGATATAGCCTTCACCGATATACGCATACGATTTTGTATCTTCTCCAAATAAATCAGGATTTGCTTTACCCTCATCAAAATCACCGGTTGCAAAGTTTAATTTTTGTGATAGATAGGCTCCGACACCAAGTTTAATGTCATTCCAAGAGTCTGTTTCGTATTTCAAAATACCCCCGATTGAGGTTCCATACGTATCGGTATCAACTTTGTTATTTTGACTTACATATGCGGCTCGAATCTGTCCGCTTGCTTTCCCGGCGACAAACGCTTCATCAATGCTTGCTGCATTCAATGCCACTATAGCTGCGAGGCTAATTACTATAATTTTTTTCATATCATTCCTTATCATTTTTTGATCATAAGAAAATTATATAGAATTCAAATAGCGCTGAAATAGCTATTGGTACTGTAGAAGTTAATGGAGGAATTTAGTTATAAAAGGAGGAGTATGATTTTTATTTTATGAGTGCTACTAAAGAAAGATTACCTGGCAGAAAATTCAAATTTTGATCGATGTTACCGTAAAAAATCACGGTAACAGTCTTTTTTTCTTACTTTTCATCACCTTACTGACGTCGACGAAACTCCACTACAGGTTCAAAAATTTTATAAAAGGAGAACTCAACCCCGAAGGGATGAGACTAACATAATGATTCTTAAAAATTAAGAGTCAAACGTGCTTGGATAGAATTGGATTGTGATCCGTTGTTTTGGTCATCAGCATCTGTGGAAACGTATGCCAAAGTCGTATCTAATGCACCATAAGATTTTGTTGCAGTCAATGCAAGTTCTTGCATATCAACCCCGACTCTCGGTGCAGCGAGCGTAGCAAAAATGCCATTATTTACATTTGTATAATAAGCACCAAATTTAGCAATATCCAGCTTATATTCAGCAGTTAAATTAACAGTTTTCGCATCTGGAGCACCTACATATCCATAGTTCCAAAATGCTTCCGTATACAATTTTGATTGAGATTTTACAGTGTTATTGGTTGCAAGGTTAGAAACTTTAAAGACACTGTCTTTATCTACATCAGAATACGCAGCAGATACTTTAAGATTCTCGATACCTTCATATCCAACTTTAAATGCATAACCTTTAGAGTCATGAACACCTGCATAAATGCCTTTTGGACTAATTTCGGTATATTGAGCACCCAATTTTAGACCTTTTAGCAATTGGCAATTAACATCACCTTGCAACCAAAAAGCATCCGCAGCATTCACAACATTGTAATACCAAGCTTGTGCAGTCAATGGTTTGTAGGAGTTATTAATAATACCAGCTACATTAGCACCTTTTGCGCCATGGGTTCCGAATTTTCCACCTGCACCTACAATACCATCAAGTCCAAGACCAGAAGTATTATCAGCTACTCCGCCTGGACCATCCGTATAACCAACAGCATTTACACCATTGCTATGGCCTGCATAAACACCAACCAAAGTTGTATCAGGAATATCTTGATTGATCAGAACAAAAGCTTCATAGCTGTTTGGAGTAACCGACCACGTTTCACTAAATGATAGTGGTGAATCGAGTAGCATACGTCCTGCTTTAACCGTAGTTTTACCATACGTTGCAGCAATCCATAATTCACCAATCCATGCTTCATCAGAGACATCACCTGGATTAGTAGAAGTGTGAGCGCTTGACCACGTATTACTAACAAGATTATTTTCAAGACCAAGGGTACTGACCGCATATCCGGTTACACCAAAAGAGACATGGTTAACAAGATTTCCAGTGACGCCAAGACGAAGAGCAGTATCTGCTGCACTTGTTGTTTTACTAAAAAGATCACCTGTATTTTTATCATCCGTATAGTAGTAAAGCTTAGCATCACCGCTCACCTTTACATTGTCAACTGCGAATGCACTTGCTCCCAGCAATACTGCTGTCACTAGACTCATTCCTACTACTTTTTTCATTTCATTTCCTTCAATCCTATTGATTTTCATTATAAACAAGACCTAATATATATAGGTATTATTAATACAATTCAAAACCTTGGGATAAGTATATAGAATATAAATAGCGGTGATATAGCGATATAACTCAAATTTAACTGCCAATATGCTTATAATATATATTAATGAAAGGAATTTTTATTACATATCAATTAATTATAGTTAAACGTTTATCTGTAAATTTACTATTCATCCTAAAAGTTTCAAATTTATCGCTATATCACCGCTATTTACATTTTATATACTTCCTAAAAGATAAGATTAAAAAGGATATCCATGACCACTAAATTAAAAATTGACGGTACTACCTATGATGTTACTGTTGATGAAGAAACACCTTTATTGTGGGTACTTAGAGAGTACCTAAATTTAACCGGAACCAAATATGGATGCGGTGTTGCTCAATGCGGTGCTTGTACCGTTTTATTAGACGGAAAAGCAGTAAGAAGCTGTGCAACAAATCTAAAAGAAATCGGCGATAAAGAGATAATGACCATCGCGAATAAAACGGATCCTCTCCTGAAAAAAGTGCAAGAAGCTTGGGTTGAAGAGGATGTTCCTCAATGCGGCTACTGTCAGTCAGGGCAAATCATGAACGCGACAGGTTTATTAAAAGCCAATCATAATCCTAGTGAAAAAGAGATCGTCGCTGGAATGAATGGCAATATATGCCGATGCGGTACGTATAACCGTATCAAAAACGCTATTAAAAAAATAAATGCAGGAGCTTAATCATGGAACTCTCTCGAAGAACTTTTCTTAAAAACACTGCACTGGTTACGAGTGCATTTATTGTTGGATTTTATTTACCGGTAAAAGCAAATGCAGCTGAAGATACAAAAGAGACAAACACTTTGAAGCCGAATGCTTTTATCCAAATTGATGCTGATAACACTATCACATTTTTTATGGGTCAAGCAGAAATGGGTCAGGGAACCTATACCGCTCTAGCCATGTGTATCGCTGATGAGTTGGATGCGCATTGGGAAGCGGTTCATTTTAAAGCATCTGGTATTGACCCTGTCTATAACTCGGTTTTTGGACCGTGGATGCTGACAGCCGGTTCTACCTCGATCAGTACCAAACAGCTTGAAATGCGTCAAGTCGGTGCAGCTGTCAATCTAATGCTCAAAAAAGCCGCAGCAGCCAGATGGAACACCGATCTTTCCAATATCAAAACCCATAATGCAGAGCTAATGAACCTAAAAACAGGTGATAAATTTACCTACGGGGATCTGGTAGCTGATATCAAGACCATGAGTATTCCTCAAGATCCTGAGCTGAAAGCACTTAAAGATTGTTCACTCATAGGAAAACCAACCAGAAGACACCCTAGCGAAGCATGGGCTAAAGTGACGGGACAAGCAGAATACGGTGTTGATGTGAGAATGGAGAATCTCAAATATGCAGCAGTTTTGCACCCTGCCGTTTTCGGTGCAAAAATCGTAAGTTTTGACGCATCCAAAGCCCTCAAACGAAATGGGATTATAAAAATCAAACAAATCCCTAATGGTATATCTGTCATCGCAGAACACTGGTTCCAGGCAAAAGAGGCCCTTAATTATATTGACGTTGTATGGGACAAGGGAGAATTTGCCAAAATCAGCACGAAAGATATACGTAAAGAATATGATGCTCTTTTACATACACCAGGCGCTTCGATGCGTCGTGACGGGGATACGGCTAAAGCCTTTAAAGAAGCTCATAGCATCATTTCTGCGGATTATGAATTTCCATTTTTAGCGCATGCACCGATGGAACCTCTCAATTGTACGGTTCATCATACAGGCGACAGCGCAAAAATGTGGACCGGTGGACAAGTTCAAACGGTCTATCAAAAAGTTTGTGCAGATATATTGGGTCTAAAACCTGAAGCGGTTGAATATAATAATACCTTCTTGGGTGGAGGATTTGGACGCAGAGCTGCAGCAAACGCTGATTATATCAATGATGCAGTGTATACCGCAAAAGATGAAGCGTGGCCAATTATGACCCTCTGGACAAGAGAAGATGACATCCGAATGGGTAACTATCGTCCGATGTACAAAAATAAAGCCCGTGTTGCTCTTAACAAACATGGTGACATTACCGCATTTGAAGCGAAAGTCGTCGGACAGCCTGTTGTAAAAGATACGATTCTTGGATTTTTATTTAAAGACGGTGTCGATTGGGCGCAATGGGATGGACTTACTGATCATCCTTATTCGATTGCCAATCATGATATGCAAGCGCATTCACCCAGCTCCCCTATTCCCGTATTATGGTGGCGTTCAGTAGGACATACCCAAACAGCACCTCTCGTGGAGGGGATCGTAGACGAAGCAGCATATAAAGCGGGTGTTGACCCTATCGCGTATAGAATCAGTATGCTAGAAGACTTACGATGCATAAAATTGCTTGAGGATGTCGCAAAAATTTCCGATTGGAAAAATCGTAAAAAAGAAAAAAATATCGGATATGGTGTTGCACTCGTCAAATCATTTGGCAGTATTGTGGCACAAGTTGCAAAAGTCAAAGTCTCAAAAAATGATTTTAAAGTACTAAAAGTATGGTGCAGTGTTGATTGCGGATTTGCTATCAACCCTCTAAACATTGAGAATCAAATGATCAGCGGAATCAATTTCGGTCTTGCGCCAACAAAATACAGCGAAATAACGATCAAAAATGGCGAAGCTGAACAAAACAACTTTTATGATTATTTAGTGACACGAATTTCCGATGCTCCTGATATCCAAGTAAGCATCGTCAATTCTGGAGATAAAATCGGCGGTATCGGAGAAACAGCGGTTCCTCCTATTTTTCCAGCAGTTGCGAATGCCATATTTGATGCAACGGGAAAACGATATCACTCACTGCCAATTAAAATAAGTTAGGCTTATCATGTTTGCGCATAAAGATTTTATCAATTTTCTACAACAATCTAAAGTCGATAAAAAAGATATCGTCTGTATCAATGTTTTGGATACAGAAGGTTCAGCGTATCGTAAAAGCGGTGCGACCATGATGGTAAACTCGGATGGCGAATTTATCGGTGTCGTCAGCGGAGGATGTTTTGAAGAAGACATCGTCCATTGTGCAAAGGATATCCTCTCAAAACGTAAGGGCAAATATGTCGTCCATGATTTACGAATGAAAGATGACACCTTAGACAGTTGGGGCAAAGGTGTCGGATGTAACGGACTGATCAAACTTTGGATGGAACCGTTTTATTGCAGTGAAAACTATGGCTCAATAGGAATCGCACTTGATCATGCATTAAATGGTATCAAAAAAACACTGATCCGCTCAACAGAGACAGAAGGATTTTATGGGTTTTCATCCGAAGAACAACAAGGTGAGATCATTTTCGATGAAGTTTCCAATCTCATTTATCAAAAAATCAATGCCCCATATCGGTTACTGATTTTAGGGGCAGGACCGGGGAGTGAAGCGTTACTTACGATGGCCAATACACTTGGATGGCAAACCTCAATTTGTGACTCACGAACATCGAATTTAAATCATGTACGATCTGCCGATGAGACACACTTGTTAAACAATCATGAAGAAGTTCATCAGATTTTAGAACAGCATTTTGATGCGGCAGTTGTCATGAGTCATAACTTTACGAGTGATGCCATCTATTTAGAAGCTTTGCTTAATTCTGATGTCTCCTATATCGGTATTATGGGGCCTCAAAAAAGAACGAGAAATATTATCGATTCTTTTAGTCAAGACAGCGAAACTGTTTTGATGGATAAGCGGTTACATAATCCAATCGGATTAGATTTGGGCGGAGAGTCACCCGAGTCTATAGCACTGTCTATCTGTGCCGAAATTGAAGCCTATCGAAATCGTGCTACTCCAATGTCACTTAGAGAGAAAAAAAGGGTAATAAGTCATGCCAACAAACCATAAACTTGACATACTTGTTATGGCAGCAGGAACATCAAGTCGCTTAGGTCAGCCTAAGCAGCTTTTAGAATTAAATGAACATTCGCTTTTATGGCATGCAGCGACTCGAGCACTGGAGTTTACGCCTCATGTCACCGTTGTCTTAGGGCATGAACATCAGCAATGCCGTGATTCTATTAAAGATTTGCCTGTCAAAACAGTCATTAATGCAGATTACAAAGAGGGTCTTGGAAGCTCCATTTCTTATGGGGTTTCATCATTAAAGGACTCTGATTCACTTTTGATTATGCTCTGCGATCAGCCCTTGATTCCACGAATGCACTATGCGTCATTGATAAAGACATCGAAGGAATTTCCTGAATTGATCATTGCATCGCACTATGATAAAAAATCAGGTGTACCCGCAGTATTTCCAAAGCAGTATCTACCTGCACTCCGAGAATTAAAAGGAGATAAAGGTGCCAAAGCCTTGCTTGATACCAATATTTATCAATATATTCTTCTGAGTAACAATGACTCAAGAGATATTGATACACAAGAAGATTGGGAAGAAATAGCAGCTAATTTTTTATATGATTAGTGCGGAAGATTCATGTAGATTATTCTATAGCTCTTTACTCTTAAGAGTGTTCGTTTATATACGTATACTCTTCATCGGTAAAGATTCTTGACCGGGTTATAAATTGATATCCTATATCGATCTCTAATGAAAATGAGTTGCCAAAAGCACTTGCTTCTTCTCTTACGTCAATAATAATTTGAGAATGTCTAAAATATTCATATTGGTCTTTATCGATAAAAAACTCGCAACCGCATATCTCACCCATTTTTACATTTCTGCTGGGGACATAAAAATCACTTTTTTCATAGCACATCGGAGCTGTTCCGTCACAGCAGCCGCCACTTTGATTAAAGACTAACTCACCGTTTTCTTTTTTTAATCTTTCAATCACTTCTACCGCACTGGGTGTAACCGTCAATCTTTCTACGTTCATCGTATACTCCTAAGATACACTATGAGTGGAATCAAAATCATTTTGATTCCACTGGTTTTTTTTAACTATCGATTAAAAAAATCCCATAGCACTTTTGTTGTAAGACGTTAGAATATTTTTCGTGTGTCTGTAAGAATTTAGCATCATCATGTGCGTCTCTCTGCCGAGACCAGATTTTTTATATCCGCCAAATGACGCATGAGATGGGTATGCATGGTAGCAGTTAACCCAAACACGGCCTGCTTCGATTCCACGGCTGATTTTGTGCAATTGATGAGCATCTCTTGACCACACCCCTGAACCTAATCCATAGATCGAATCATTTGCTATTGCTAACGCTTCATCTTCATCTTTGAAAGTAGTAACGGCAAGAACAGGTCCAAAAATCTCTTCTTGGAAGATTCTCATTTTATTATGACCTTTGAATACGGTCGGTTTGATATAAAATCCGTTTGGATACGTCTCAGATTCATACACTTCTCCACCGATTAGGCACTCTGCACCCTCTTCTTTACCGATGTTGATGTATTCAAGAATCTTTTCTTTTTGATTGAGTGAACATTGTGCACCCATCATGTTAGCTACATCCAAAGGATTGCCTAATTTGATCGCTTCCATTCGCTCTAAAACGCGTTTCATAAACGGCTCATAGATTGATTCTTGGATTAATGCGCGTGAAGGACACGTACAGACTTCTCCTGAGTTAAATGCGAACAGGATCAACCCTTCGATCGCTTTGTCAAAGAATTCGTCATCAGCAGCCATAATCGATTCAAAGAAGATATTTGGAGATTTACCGCCAAGTTCCAATGTCGTAGGAATGATGTTCTCTGTTGCATATTGCATGATCAACTGACCTGTTGTCGTCTCACCGGTAAATCCGACTTTTTTAACATCCGGATGCGTTGAGATGTATTTACCGATTTTTCCGCCTGCTCCATTGATAATATTGATAGTACCTTTTGGAAGAACATCTTGGATAGTTTCCATTAAGAGTAAAATCGACATAGGAGTAGCAGATGCCGGTTTCATCACGATACAGTTCCCTGCTGCTAATGCTGGTGCTAATTTCCATGCAGCCATCAACAATGGAAAATTCCAAGGAATAATCTGAGCAACAACACCATAAGGCTCAAAAATTTCTTGTGAAATCGTATTTTCATCGATATCCGCTACCGTACCGGACTCAGCTCTAATGACAGAAGCAAAATATCTAAAGTGATCAACCACTAAAGGAACATCCGCATATAAGGTTTCTCTGATCGTTTTGCCGTTATCTAACGTCTCTGCAATCGCCAAAGCTTCTAAATTTGCCTCAATTGCATCTGCAACTTTGTTGAGCATCAAACTTCTCTCAACGACAGAAGTATGTTTGTAGGATTGAAAAGCTTTATTTGCTGCTTGAATAGCCAGCTCAACATCTGCTTCATTTGATCTTGGAATTCTTGTTAAAACTTCACCATCAACAGGAGAAATATTATCAAAATATTCTCCACTTATTGGAGCTACCCACTCGCCACCAATGAAATTTTCATATTGAGGTTTGTACGTTGGTTTTACGTATGTCATTTATTTTCCTTTATTCAATTTCGTGAAGAAAGTTGATGGAGTCTTTTCCAGCAATTATTTTCTCTGGCACAACTCTATACTATGTCTATAGCTTGAAAATAGCGAAATAATTTTTCTAAATAGGTTTATTGTGTCGAGAACATTTGCTCATCATTCTTAAAAATGTGGCTATTTTGACGCTATATTAATTTTATATACTTGAAGTTATAGATGAACCTGTTATGTGTTCAAGAAAAGTCACTAAAGGAATAGTATGTTTGAATTTTTTAAATCCGCTGCGATGCGACGCGAAATGAGCGAACAAGTCGAAATGCCTATGATCTCAATACGATTAAAAGAGAGTGACATTAGTAATGGCAAATTAGAACGTCTCTCTATTACGCCTAAAGTGGTTATCGGTTTTGTCTCTCCTGCCCTTGATTTTGCTTTAGTATCTTCACGGCTCAAACAAGCTTTACCAAATGATGTCACTCTTATTCTCTCAACTACCGCAGGAGAGCTTTGCAGCTTTGACAAGTCGACCCCCCTTTCCAACCTCTACTCACAAACCGATGCAGGCACAGGCGATAATATCGTTTTGATGCTGTTTTCAAAAGAGATGATTAGTGATGTTTATGTTGCTTCCGTCCCTCTTAAAAGTGAAGATATAGGATTAAGTTCCAAAAATGCAGCCGCCAGAGTTTCGGCTATTTCTGATGAGCTTAAAAAAATCCGTGTACCGTTTAAAATGAACCATGAAGATACCCTTGGCTACACACTTATCGATGGTCTTTCCGGCAGTGAAAGCTTCTTTATGGAAGCCGTTTATAATGTCGGAAGCTTCCCCTGCTTACTCGTTGGTGGAAGTGCAGGCGGTAAACTTGACTTTAAAGATACCTATATTTTTGATGGAACTCGTGCATTGCGACACCATGCACTTATCACCTTTATCAAATTTACACCGTCCTATCGATTCGGAATTTTTAAAAGTCAAAACTTCCGAAAATCCGCTACAAAGTTTACTGTTTTAGCTGCTGATCCGATAAAAAGGGTTATTACCGCGTTTATGGACACCAAAACAAACGCTCGTGTCAACATCATCGAAGCTTTAACGACTCATTTTTCATGCTCTCCTCAACAGCTTGATCGTAAGCTTGCAAATTATACTTTTGGAATAGAAATTGACGGTGAAATTTATGTTCGTTCGATTGCTTCGATTGATACGACTGCCGGTGCAATCCATTTTTACTGCGATATAGAAGCCGGTGAAGAACTTATTCTGCTAGAAAAAACGAACTTCGTCCAAACGACTTCTGAAAATTATGCTGAATTCAGCCGTAACAAACCTAAAGCAATCGGAGCCATCTTAAACGACTGTATTTTACGACGATTATTTAATTCCAATGAACTCAACAGCCTTCGTACATTTCAAGATATACCCGTAGCAGGCTTTTCAACATTCGGTGAACTTTTGGGTGTGAATATCAACCAAACGTTGACCGCTATCTTTTTTTACAGAATCGATAACGACTCGTTCAATGATGAATACATCGACCGATTTGTACAAAAATACGCCGGATTTAAAAGCTATTTTCTCCTGCGTAAAATTAATCGTCAGAGTATGATCGATAATATCAATAAAGCGATGTTGAGTCAGATGAAAGAGAGTATGCCCGTCATCGACAGTATAGGAAATTCTATCCATAACGCTGTTGACTCTATCGATACAATAGGCAGTCAACTCACCTCTGTAAAAGATCAGTTTTCTGTTTTTTCAACCCTCATGGAAAAAAGCAGTGATGACAATACCAATCTTTCGTCGGATATAGACAATCTTACGGACAATGTTCGTGAAATACGTACGGTACTAAGCGTTATTTCCGATATCGCCAATCAGACCAATCTTCTTGCGCTAAATGCAGCAATCGAAGCAGCACGTGCGGGAGAACACGGCCGTGGATTTGCTGTGGTTGCTGATGAAGTCCGTAAACTGGCAGAGCGAACCCAAAAGAGTCTCTCAGAAACGAATGTATCCGTTAATACGATTATTCAAGCAGTGGAAGGAATCAGTGAAACGATGAACAATGTGAGCGCAGGTCTTACAACAATGTCATCAAAAAGTTTGCAACTCTCTAATGAGATGGAAGAGCTTGCGCATGAAAGCCAAAGCATTTCCGGTGAACTTCGCTCTCAATCTCTTTTAACCCAAGAACTCAATAATGAGCTTAATAAACTTCATGTATATGAAAAAACATTGGATATATTAAATGGATGAATGATTAAGATGAATAGTAGATATTATTCATCTTAATTATTTTGGTCGTTCGACCATGTAGCCAATCGATCGAATATTAATGATCATGTCTTCTTTTAACACATTTTTGATTCTGTTTAACTCTGCTCTGATGGTAGCATTATCGATCATATCATCGTTCCATACATAGTCTCTGAACATGTCATACGTGACGATTCTACTTCTATTCTGGGACAAAAGTTCTATGATTTGAAGTTGTCTTTTTGGTAAAATATGCGGTTCATTATTGAACAAAAGCGTCATCGTTTCACTGTCAAAACTGTACGATTTCGACAGTCTTTTATGGGATTGAGGGACTTGTCTGGATTGCAGTATCTTATCGATTCTTAGGCTTAACTCTTTTAGATGAAAAGGCTTTTTCAAATAATCATAACAACCTAGATTGAAGGCTCTTGAAATATCTTCTATATCGATAAGCGCAGAGATAAAAATAGTAGGAATTTGTATTTTTTCATTATGAGTTGTCTCTAATAATGTCAAACCATCTAAACCTGGAATATTAATATCCAGAAGCAGAAGATCAAAATTGCAATCATGAATCATCTGCAATGCTCGTGTTCCATCTTTAACCAACTCAACAACATGACCGGTAGCCTCTATATATTTCGATATAGCTTCTCCCAGCATAACATCGTCTTCGACTAATAATATTTTCAAAGGTAAGCCTCCTTGAATTCATAGGTAAAAGAAGTCTCTTGTTTCGTAGAGTGCAATTCAAAAGCGACATTCTCATTGTTACATATCTCTTTTACGAGATTTAGCCCCAGCCCAAAACCTTCTTGTTGGGAACTCTCTCTGTAAAATTGATCAAATATCTTTTGTGGATTTTCTATCTCGGAAGACTTACTTTTAAAGATAACTTTACAGGTGATCTGATTATGTTCGATCACAATATAGATCGGTTCATTTTCTTTGGTATATTTTATGGCATTGGTTAGATTGTTGTCGATTATCCGTTGTAGTTGTGCTTCATTAAAATAAATTATAAATTCTTTTTCTGGACTTATAAAAATAAAACTGACATTCCTTTTTTTAGCCACAATATTAAAAAAATCTATCCGGCTTCGCACATAGTCCACTAAATCGATGGTATGCTTCGTGTATTCAATCGTCTTATTAATGAGCAAATACGATAGATCATCATAAATAGTACACACATTTTTCATCGCAGCTTCGATATTGGAAAGATAGAGGTTTTTACCAAACTCCACCTCATAAAGTTCGATATTACACATCATAATACTCAAAGGAGTATTGGTTTCATGTACTGCATATTTAATAAAAAGATCTTGCGATTTTAATAAACTTTGGGAATATCGCTGTTCTTCTTCGAGCCTCTTTTTCTGCTCTTCATAATCGTTTGCTGACTGTTCAATAAGATGCGCAAGTGCGCCGATGGTAATCGCATATTCATCCTTTTCTAAGGGATTTTCTTTTGTCTTATTCTCAAGTGAAAGGCACTCTATGCACTCAGCTTCGCACAGTCCGATGACGGTGAACGTCTGATTAAGAAGTTCATTATGCCCTTTATGATGATAAAATTCCGCATAAGAAAAAAATCCTACCGTCGGAGCACTTTTTACGAAAGGATCTATCTCTATGTTGATCAGACTTGGCATATACCGTCTTCTTGCCATACATGAATAGACAAAAAAGCTTTGCATATTTTTACAAGGTGCTTGATAAGAGGAGTCAAACGATTGCTTTATGATCATTTCTGCATTTCCGAAGCCCAAACGGACCTTATCGCCAACCTTTAGATTCCCGGCAAAACTCATACTGCCATCATCATGTTTAGCAATGACTGCACGTGCGACTTTAAAACCATTTTTATCCATAATCAATGGAAATTCTATTCCCGTTTTAGGAAGAGCTTTTGCTACTTCAGATCCTAAATATTTTTCGTAAAATTCGACAGCCGGCATTCCGGATATTTTATAAACTCTGTTATTTGTAATCTCATCAATAGTGTGTTCGATACCGATTGGAGACCAGTCAAATTTATAATTATTGTACACACTGAGCATCTTTGAATTCAGGGCAACACCCACAGCACCATGCTCTAAAATATTATCGTTTTCGCAGATGTATGTTTGCACAAATTGACCGTTATCACCTGCCATCCCGCCACACACAATGACCTGATTGTCAACAGATTCAATGCCCTTTAAAAATGCTTCGCCGTTGCTGGTAGAACCGTCTGTAAAAAGTATCAGTAGTTTAGTATCGGGTTTAACAAGCTTTTTTGCAAGCTCAACACCGTTTTGAAAACAGTCTGCACTATCAACATAAGCACTGGTCACTTCGGACATGGCAAAGGTAGAAACGGCAATAATCGTGGAGTTGGTAAGAATATTGCTGTTGTTGATTTCTCCATCTGTAGTTGTGCCGATAATGACACTGAGCGGAAGTCTTTTTTTGATCTGAGCGGATGCCTCGCGTAAGGGCTCTTGACCATTTCCGCAAAAAATTTGTACTAAAGTTTGAGTATGATTTTTAATCTCATTTAACCAATCTTGTCGGTCTAAATCTTTATACTCGAAGGTGTATGTTTTCATTCAATCATTATATCAAAAAAGATTATAAAGTTATATTATTTTCTCATTTTTTTGATATAAGAAATTAATATAATAAATATTTTATATTTATCTAAATTATTTATAACTCATGGTTGGACTTATTTTGTAATATTTTTTAAAAACTGTAAGATCAATCGGACACCTGCCCCACTTGCACCATAAGGGTTATACCCCCAAGGTTTGTGGGCGTAAGCGGGTCCAGCTATATCGAAATGCAACCATTTTTTCTTGTTTTCTTCTTTGATAAACCGATCCAAAAAGAGACTTGCTGTTATCGCACCGCCCTGTCTTGAGGACGCAGTGTTCACCATATCGGCAATCTCACTATCGAGTTCATTTTCAAAGTATCGGTTGTAAGGTAAAAAACCGACCAACTCGCCACTTTCTATGGCTGCTGCATTTATTTTTTTCTTGAGACTCTCATTGTGACCCATCACTGCCATCGTATGATTTCCAAATGCGACAATTGATGCCCCTGTAAGCGTGGCAAAATCAAAAATATAATCAAAAGTTTTAACCTCATCCTGAGCATAACAAAGACAGTCAGCTAAAACTAGCCGACCTTCGGCATCCGTATTTTTAACTTCGATGGTCATTCCGTTTTTAGCCCGAAGTACATCATCGGGTTTATAAGCATTACCGCCTATCATATTTTCTACTGCACCAATAATTCCATGCACTTCACATTCGATATTTAATGCCTTCAATGAACACATAACACCCAATACTGCACTCCCCCCTGCTTTATCACATTTCATGGAGACCATCGAATCAGCCGATTTAAGACTCAATCCTCCACTGTCATAAGTGAGCCCTTTGCCTAGCAGCACAATTTTGCCCTTTGGATTTTCGGGACGGTAAGTGAGGTGAATGAGTTGTGATTCGTGAAC
>Ga0172379_10004745_pt1 | contig 19676 bp, 25 predicted proteins | sample GrowelOW334metaG_FD_119756 | JGI IMG/M metagenome (GOLD analysis project Ga0172379, IMG submission 119756) | Groundwater microbial communities from an aquifer near a municipal landfill in Southern Ontario, Canada - Groundwater well OW334 metaG | ecosystem: Environmental > Aquatic > Deep...
ATTTTGGCAACAAAACATAGCCGAAGGAGAACCATTTAACAGTTTCTCATTGATAAAACTGCGGCCGCCGCAGTAGGCCGCTGAATTCTGACTACTGAATTCCTAGTTTTGAAATTACCTCAGAAAAGAAAACATTGTCGGAATGTTCAGCCTTGAGACTATGGGTTATTATTCCGGCGAACCCGGAAGCCAGAACTACCCGTATCCATTGAATAAACTTTACCCCGACAAGGGGAATTTTGTCGGTTTTGTGGGGAACATGTCATCACGGAGCCTGGTCAGGAAAAGCGTCGGGATTTTCAGGGGGAAAGTCAAATTCCCATGCGAGGGTGCCGCTCTCTTCGGCTATATTCCCGGAGTAGGGTGGTCGGATCACTGGTCTTTCTGGGAAATGGGGTATCCGGCTCTGATGGTCACCGATACCGCGCCTTTCAGATATCCTTATTATCACACGCCTTCCGATAATCCCGACAAACTCGATTTTGATAAGATGGCGAGAGTTGTCAAAGGACTAGAAACGGTTATAGATGAGATCGCAGGCTCCTGGAAATAATTTATTTACAACTGAGGCAATTTCAAATTGCCACAGTTAAGCTGATTTCTTAAGTTGGAGTCCAAGCTTTAGCTTGCGTAACGTATTGAATACCAAGACAAACTAAAGTTTGAATTCCAACGGAAGGCATTGCCATAGCAACATTTTCCTGCATTTTGAAATCAGCTCAACTATACAATCTCTAAGGTTTTTCAGTGAATCCTGAATTAATCCATTTGGAACTGCGCCCGACACCGAGAGATTTAATCATTGATTTATCCCTCAGCTGTCTGAGAACTAGGCGTATCATATCTCTGCTGATTCCCGGACATTCCGACATTATGTCAGAAATCGAGAACGGTTTGATCCTCCGTCTGACTGCATTTTTGACAAGTTCTGTTTTGGAGCCTTTGAAAGTCGTAATAGTACCGACACGTTCTTCGAATTCCTTGTAGGCCCTGAGCAAGGTTCCCCAGAAATAGGTCATCCATGGGAAAACATCGTGTGTTCCCTCATGCCAGTTTATCGAGCTTTTTTCTAGAGTTTCATAATAGGATTCCTTACTCTCCTCGAATATTCTTTCAAGGCTGATATAACGCCCGACACTGTATCCATGATGATAAAGCATCAGGAGGGTGATTAGTCTGGCGACTCTGCCATTGCCGTCAGTAAACGGATGTATGCACAGGAAATCGAGGATTGCCAGGGGAATAACCACAAGAGGTTCCTGATTATGAACATTGATATCTTCATTGTACCTCTCCACAAGATAGCCCATGGAAGGAACTGTGGCGACGGCTGTGACAGGTTTAAAACGAACCCTTTTTATGAAACTGTCCTGATCCTTTTCCACAATTTCATTGTCGGACATTTTCCATCTGCCGCCTTGCCCGGGCAGATAGCGATAGATGACAGAATGAAGTTGGAGGATTATGTTCACAGAAAGGTTCATTTCTTTGACTGATTCATGGATGAGGTTGAGCGCGTCGCGATAACCTGCGATTTCCTGTTCCGAACGGTTTTTTGGAGCTGTTGATTTTAAAACCAGATTTTCAATACGTTTGTGAGGTGCCGTTATACCCTCTATCCGGTTTGAAGACTCGGTTGACTCTACAACTGCCGCCATTCTGAGCGTTTCAAGGGCTTCCGGAGTCTGATGAGTGAAAAGATCTTGTTTGCCTTTGTATTCACCGATCTTTTTCAGTGTTGAAATATTGTCGGATGTGAACTTGAGAGACTGAATGTATTTCATATCAAGAGATTGCATATATCACCACAACATAGCTTATTGAAATTGAACAATGGGGTAATAGAAAGTCTAAATAGGGTAATATCAAGCAGCCATTACCCCATTTGCTGAGGGAATTACCCTGTAAATTATCGGAAATCCCGACAAACTCGATTTCGACAGGATGGCAAGAGTTGTCAAAGGCCTTGAAACGGTTGTTGCGGAAATTGCCGATTGACATTCTCCCCCAATTTTCTCATGGGGTCGGTATTTTTTGGTTGACAATAATATCAAAGGCCTTGAGGCGGTCGTTTAGGATATAGCCAGCTCGAAAAAGTAATTCAAAAATGAAAATTTTGTAAAAAGTAAAACAGATTGAAAACTGTGCTGCAACCAATGAGAAAACTGAGTTTATCGAAAACTAACTTTCAAAAGAACCTCAAAGATAAAGAGGATTCCGAGGGAATAAGAATGGTTGTTATTTGTCTTGACATACTTGATTAATGATTAAACTCCATCTGCTTTCCCGTTAATGTGAGAATCAAAATCACCATCAGCATTTAGCGCAATGCATGGCAACTGAAATTTCACTGGAGGGCAAATATATATGAAATCAAAAGTTTTTGTTTTTTTGCTGATCATTTTGTTTTTATTTGCTCTTTCCCTTCTGCTGGGCACTTCATCTTTACTTGGCGCAGACATGCCGGAGAAGGATATTTTCGAATCGGTCATGTATGACAACGTCAAGATATTTTCCAAGAAAATCGGGTTCCTTACCAATGTAAATCAACAAGATAAAGAGGTGCGCCCGTTATTGTTCTACACAATGAGTTTTGGGGATAAAGGACAACGGTATGAAAATATGGTACTTCTGCTCAACAAAGGGGCCGACATTTAAGCCAGAGATTTATCTGGAGCGACTCCTCTGATTTCAGCAGTGCGAATAGAAGCGGAAAATATGGTTCGCGAATTACTTAAACGCGGGGCAAAAGTTGAGGTTTTCGACAAAGAAGGTAACTGCCCGATATCATATGCGGTCAGTAAAGGTTTATTGCCGATAGCCAAATTGTTACTTGAGGCCAAGGCCGGCCCCAACCATATGATTAGAGAACGTTCGTTCGAGTATACGCCGATCTGTGTTGCCGCTCATCAGCGCAACCCGGAAATGCTGGAACTGCTGGAACTGCTGCTGACTTATGGTGCGGCATATGATATATCGAAGAATGGCCTATTGGACTTGGACGATGACTGCAGTAATGAAACTTTTCTGGAGCGGGCTGGGCGTTTGGCATGCATTGAAGTTTTGTTACGGCGCAGTCAGCCTCAAACGCTGGAGAAAAAATGGTGGGAATCAGTGGCGGTCAACCAGTTGTTGCTCAAGTATGGAATGAAGATTGACTGGGAGACGGTTTCTCCAAAATTCGCCAGATTATGTTCTTCCGTGAAACCGGAAGTGATAGATTTCCTGTTGTCGCAGAATAAAATATTGCCAGCGTTGTTGGATGCTGCCCTAGTTGAAGCGGTCAATGCATATCGGTCGGAAGTCATTAAACTGCTATTGGCTGCTGGAGCAAAAGCAGATCGTCCTCTCACCGATGGACGGATGGCGCTGGATGAGGCGCAACGCGGCAATGCCGCCGCTCTTAAAATATTGCTCGAAGCCGGGAAGTATGCCAAACCGGAACTTAATCAGGCACTGCGGCTGGCAATACGAGATGCTAACAGCATGGAGTGTGTCGAACTATTGCTTGCAGTTGGTGCTGAGGTCAATGTTCCCGACAGGGACGGCTATACCGCTTTTTCCATGGCTGCCGGAGTCTCCTCGGGAGATATCAACGACAAAAGTAATACTAAATCGCTATCAAACATATACAATATATAAAAGTCATGCTACATTTCATCCATATATATAATATTTGGGGTGTTGCATGAAGAACAAGGTTTGCGCAGTGGCGGGTCATCTGAGTGCCGGAGATCTGTGCACGATGATGTCCGGATCCGCCAGCATTGAGCAGTTTCGCCGCTACCAGGTGATTTTCATTCGCCTGACAAGTCCGGAGATGCCGGTGTCCCGTGTTGCGGACCTCTGTTCAGTCTCCTACCGCACTGTCACACAGTGGACGTGGCTTTACAACCGTCTCGGACCCGACGGGTATGTCCTTTCCGGGCGAGGAGGAAGACGGCACAGTCATCTTTCTGCGGATGCCGAAAAGGCCCTTCTTGACGGGCTGGCGGCGAAGGCCGGGAAAGGCCTGATCATCACGGCGCTGTCTGTGAAGAAGGCCTCTGAAAAGGTCGTGGGCCGGGAGCTGCCCAAGGATTATGCCTACGATCTTTTGAACCGCCACGGCTGGCGCAAGGTGATGCCGCGGACACATCATCCCAGGAAGGATATGGAGAGTCAGGAGGCTTTTAAAAAAACTTTCCGGAACTCGTGGAATCCGCCCGGAAGAGCATTCCCGAATCGGCATCCAGGGGATTGAAGGTCTATTTTCAGGACGAGGGGCGTTTCGGTCGGATGTCCGATCCGGTCTCATGCTGGGCTCCAAGCGGAGTACGCCCCAAACTTCCCCTCCAGAGGGTTCGGGAATATACATATGCCTACAGCGCGATCTGTCCCGCAGATGGGGATGTCTTCTCTCTGCTGTTGCCTTATTCGGACACCGGTGTCATGCAGGTATTCATCGACGAGTTCGCAAAACATCTGGACGGCCAGCCGGCACTTCTGATCATGGACCAAGCGCCATGGCACAAGAGCGGGTCGCTCAGGACTCATGACACTATGATGATAGCCTTCCAGCCTCCATACAGCCCGGAGCTCAATCCCGTGGAACACTTCTGGGAGCACCTGAGAGAAAAGCACATGTCCAACCGCTACTGGGAAAACATGGACGACATGGAAAATGAACTCTGCCGCGCCCTGAGAGAGGCGACGGAGGATAGGGAGACTATTAAAAAACTCTCTCTTTTTGACTGGATGGTATATGTTTGAAAGCTAATTTGTATAAAATCTTTTTCCGGCTATTACAGGCCGAAGGCAATGTTAACTGGAAAAACTCAACGGGATATACGCTGTTGAACTATTGTGACTCTCCGAAAATAGCGGCTTTTCTGGTCACCAAACTTGATGTCAACGCCCGCGATAAGGAAGGGCATACTCCATTGCACCGGTTTGCCAGGTATGATTCTTATGCTCCGATTGTTGCTATCCTGCTCAAGGCTGGTGCTGATCCCAACATTCAGGATATCGACCCGCACTCCGTTGCATATTGCCATGCCAGCCAATCCTTATTTCAACGAAGAACTGTCGGAGGAAAACATTAAATTACTCAAGGATGCCGGTGCCAAAGAACTTCCGGACAAGCAGGGAATAAAGCCATCAGATCAGCTTCGGTTAAGGGAACAGGAGTTCAATCAGAAACAACAAGTATATCAGAACATTGCCAGTGCCATAGGCGAACAGGTAGCAAAAGGAGTAATTGAAATTTCCGGAGAAGTTGTTGATGAAGAAGGCAAGCCGATTTCGCAGGTGACCATGTCTATTGCCGGTATGCGCAATAATTTTTTTAAACCTGATTCGAAAAAAGGTTTTAATGAAACCAAAATTTTTGACGGCAAATTTACTGTCCATGTTACCGGATGTAACAGCGCCGCAGTGCATTTTACGAAAAAAGGATATTCCGATGAAGAAATTCATTGCGATTTACCGTCAGACTTTGCCCTTGGTCAAGGTGGAGTAGTCAAGGAAAAGATGCAGACTGAAATAAAAGAACCGGCCAACGCATAGTTTTGATAAATTAAAAAAACAGCATTAATGTCAAGGAGATTAACGGTGACAGCAAGACCATATTGAATGTCCCCGAATGGAAAAGTCATCGTCCGGAGAAAAATCAGAATCAGAAGTCGTCCGATTTGCAGTCAAGAAAAGGCTGTTTTTACACGGTGGCAAAACGGGATGACAAGAAACAAGTGCAGATGACGTTGTGGACCGATCCGAATGGCCAGCGTCAACGGATTGCCGCCGACTCGCGTGTTATCCTGAATCCGGTGGAGTCTGGAGATGGCATAATCGAAGTTCCTGAAGCGAAGAATTTTCTTTATCTGAACGAAGCTCCCTCTGAGGGCTATAGACAGTTGGAAATCGCCTATGATCCCGCCAAAGATGATTTTAAATCACGCGGTGGACATTTGGAAAACGCACGTTATTTCTACTTCAAAGTCGGAGGCTTTTATGGTAAGGGACGAATACATTTTTATGAGTACGGAGAGAATGTTTCAATGCAGTTGTTTTGTCAGGATAAAATTAATTCCGATAATCCGCGCAACCTGAAAAGCTCGCGGAAGTAAACAGCAAGCACATTTTCCCATTTATCTACCGGAAATTATCCATAATAATATACCTTCAAAATAAATAAAAGATGTGAACCGTTGTTTTCTTGTCTTAACATGCTTGATTTAAGTTCCATCTCCGGCTATTTTCCAGTTAATATGAGAATCAAAATTCCTATCAGCGCATTTTTACGAGTTTTGGGATTTGTCATGGTTATGGTCACCATGACAGGCAGTCATGCGGAGACCGCACTGGCCACGGTTCAGGTGCGTAACCAGGAATGGGCTGTCCCAGTCCCGCTGGAAGGAGTTCCCAACCTGCATAAAATCACCAATGCCATCTACCGTAGCGCCCAGCCCGAAGTTATGGGCATGAAAAATCTGGCGAAACTGAACATCAAAACGGTCATTAACCTACGCGGTTTCCATGACGACAAAGACGAAATGGAAGGAATCGGCTTGCGCCGGGTGGATGTGCCGATCGACACGTGGGATGTAAATGATGACCAGATAATCCGAGTAATGAAAGAACTGGCAAAAACGGAAAACAGCCCGTTCCTGATTCATTGTCGGCATGGTGCCGACCGCACCGGTCTGATGAGTGCCATGTACCGGATCATCTATCAAGGCTGGAGCAAGGAAAAGGCTCTGGATGAGATGAAGAACGGCGGATATGGCTATCATACCATGTGGGCCAATATCATCACATACATTGAAAAAGCGGACATTGAAAAGCTGAAAAAAAACATTCAGCCGTCTGTGGGAAAATAACCGTGAAGACATCCTTTTTGTTCTGGCATCCTTGATTTATGCCCCGCCTCTGGCTATCTTTCCGTGAACATAAAATCAAATTACTATCAGTAAAAGGGGGTGTGGCATGGAGACAAACAATCTGGCGCAGAGACTTGCCGACATATATCTTCGGAAGGCCGGTCTAATAGGTTCCCTGTATGGGATAATTCCCGTAATCATTTGGTTCTCATTCATGTTCATCCTCATCCCGTTCAGGGAGGTCTACATACTGCGTTTCGTCCTATCGCTTATCATTGCCGGAACATCCGGGGCGTATTTGAACCGCTACGGTCTGAAGTTCTGGCTTATAAAGCACAACTCCAAGATCGGTCCTGCGACAGTCGCAGACGGCATGCTGATCGGGGCGGCAATCGGTTTTGGCACTGCACTCATCACTCCTCTCACATCGCTCATCGGGACTCATCACGTCGAAGAGGCAAAATGGTTCATCATCTTCTCATGGCTTCTCGCCGTATTTATTGGATTCATATGGGGAGGGATAGTCACAGCCGTAGGTGGTAAACATATCAACCGCGAGACCTGCCTTGAAAAGGACGTTTCAAAATGAGATTCCTCCTTCTCGACAGAATAACGTCATTTTATCCAGGCAGAAAAGGTTCCGCAATCAAAAACGTCGCATTGTCGGAAGATTTTTTCGAGGATCATTTCCCGTTGAAGCCGATCATGCCTGGCGTACTTATGCTTGAAGGCATGGCGCAGCTTTCAGGTCTAGTCCTGGAAGAGGGAGTCCGAAAGGAAACTGGGAAAAGCGTAAAGGCTCTCATGAGCATTATTGAAAGCGCGAAATTCCGGAAGCCGGTTCATCCCGGCGACACGTTGGAATATGCGGCAGTAGTTCTTTCCACAAATGAACTTGGCGGCAGGATAAGCGCTTCCGCGAAAGTCGGTGACACGCTTGTATGCGAATGCAAGCTTGTGTTTTCATTCCATAAGTTTGAAAATCCCCGTCTTGAAGAAAGACGCAACCAAATTCTGTTGCAATGGCTTAAAGATGCGGAGATGGGTTGACTCCTATGCATGAAAGCGATGTCGTCATAACTGGCTTGGGAATTATCTGTCCTCTGGGTTTGAACGCCCGAGATTCATCCTATAATTTCGTCGAATCCCGATTTCCAGCCCCAGCCCCCATTCCACAGCTTGCCGGAAGCCCGATGCAGGACAACCTTGCATTCCGAATTCCTGATTTCAACGCAGGCGAGCTTCTTGGCGGGAGACGAATGTTGAAATACATGTCTGAGGCATCAGTGCTCGGATGCATTGCGGCAAAAGAAGCTGCGGCAGATGCCGGAATGACACAGCGTTTTAGTCCTGAGAGGACAGGCCTTTTCGCGGCAACCGGCCTTGCCACCGCAGATATAAATGAAGTCCGCCCCGTAATTGAGAGATCAATCGATGAGGAAGGCAATTTCTCGTGCCATCTTCTCGGAAAGAAAGGATTGGCGAGCGCTAACCCGTTGCTGTCCTTCAAGATACTCGCCAACATCCCTCCATGCCTGATATCAATCCAGGAAAAAATAAAGGGGGCCAATCTGATATTCAATCCATGGGAGGGGCAGGCAGGCGCCGCCCTTTATGAGGCATGGCTTTCAATAATCTGTGGAGAATCGGACTGCGCTCTCGCAGGAGGCGCTGATTTCGCATCCCATCCGTCAACTTATGTTTACCTGAGACAGTCGGGCATTCTTGGAAATGGCGAGTTTCCATCGGCAGGTGCCGCATATCTTTTCATGGAGAAAGCTGAAACTGCAATTCGTGACAATAAAAGCATCTATGCAGTGATAACTGAAATGGAACTTGAGAATTCAGAATTGCCTGTAAACGATCCGATGTCAGGAAAGATCGGACGCTGTTTTGCCGCCGCACCGGCCATCCAGCTCGCCCTTGCCGCAAGGGCGAATTCAGGAAATCTTGAAATCACAGGAGTAGACAGGATGACCTTCCGTGTCCGATTGGGGGTTCCTTCATGAACCGTGTTGCAATCACCGGATTTGGAGTCTGCTCGCCTGTCGGCACTGGTGTCAGCGCTTTCTGGCATTCGCTCAGGAACGGAATCAGCGGAATATCAAAGATAGAATCCTTTGACTGCGAAACTTTCGATGTCCAGTTTGCCGGACAGGTCAAGGAAAAACTTGTCTTTGATGAAGATGTCATGAGCATCGCCAGCCTGGACATAAAAATTGGATTCGCCTACGCGGCCTGCAGGCAGGCGCTGGAAAATGCAGGGATTGAAAAACTGGATTGCGCGACTCTTCTTCATCTTGGCACAAGCCTTGAAAGCTTTGATCTGCAGAAAGTGATACGTGAAGGGAATCCTAATTTCAGGGATATTGCAATTAGGAATCTCGCAAACCCAAGGCTCCCTCTTCAAATACCGCTCGATACGGCAGCGAATCTGATATGCAGGAAATTCGGGACTCCGAAGCGTTCCCTTACAAACTGTTCCGCCTGCGCCGCATCTGCACAGGCAATCGGACATGGATTCCGCGAAGTCCGTTCCGGAAGAATTAAAAAGGCCGTATGTGGCGGCTTCGATTCCATGGTAAATCCGCTTGGCGTAGGCGGATTCCAGCTCCTGGGTGCATTGACAGTTGACAATGACAGAGGAGCAAGCGCCTGTCGCCCGTTTGATGCATCACGTACAGGTACGGTGCTCGGAGAGGGTGCAGCGGTATTTGTCCTTGAACCTTTGGATAAAGCCCTAGCCGAAGGGAAAAATATTCTTGCGGAAATATGCGGATACGGTTCAAGTCTTGATGCATTCAACCTGAGTGCTCCCGATCCTGAAGGCGACGGAGCCGTCAGGGCAATGTTCCTGTCAATCGGGGATGCAGGCATTGACGTTTCCTGCATAAATCATATCAATGCACATGGTACCGGCACATGGCTTAATGACCAGGTGGAGGCGGCGGCAATAAGAAAAGTCTTTGCAGGTTTCTGGGAAAAAATTCCTGTCAGTTCGACAAAGTCCATGACAGGACATATGATAGGGGCGGCGGGAGCTGTTGAAGCAGGTGCTTCGCTTCTGCCATTGGTCCTCGGAGTGATGCCGCCCAATCCGAACTTGAAAAAATTTGGCAAGGACTGCGAACTCAACCATGTTACAGGACTTGAAAAGCGTTTTGCCGGAGAATATGTCCTGAGCAACTCCTTCGGCTTCGGCGGACAAAATGCATCGCTTGTTTTCAGGAGGTACAATGGATAAACCAGCAAGACGGATCGCGCTTGTATGCGGCGGCGGCGGCGGAATCGGCTCCGCGATCTCGGAAAAGCTTGCAGAAGAGGGGAATATCGTCTATATCGGTTACTGTCGCAGAAAGGAAAATGCGGAGCTTGCCGCTGCAAAATCGGGGAGCAACGCCAGGATCATCAGACTTGATTTGGGAGATAGCGCCGGGATAAACAAGGTCTGCGAAGATATTTTCAATCTGGAAAAAAGGCTGGACATTCTTGTGAACTGCGCAGCTGTCAACAGCGAAGCGTCTGCCATCGGGATGGATGACGAGACTTGGGGAAAAGTCCTTGAAATAAATCTCAACGGTTCCTTCAGGCTTTGCAGGGCTGTTTCAAAATTCATGCTCTTGAACAAATGGGGGCGCATCATAAACATGTCCTCGATCTCGGCTTCGCATGGCGGTCGCGGCCAGATAAATTATTCGACAAGCAAGGCGGGAATAGAGGCCATGACCCGTGTCCTTGCGCTCGAACTTGGACGGAAGGGTATCCTGGTGAACTGCATTGCGCCAGGAATAGTGGAGACGGAAATGTCAGGAAGAATACGCAGTGAACACGGCGACAGGCTTCTTGAAAATATTGCAGTGCACCGGTTCGGCAAGCCTGAGGAGATTGCGGATCTCGCAGCCTTTCTCGTCTCTGAATCATGTTCATATGTCACCGGACAAGTCATCCGCATTGATGGAGGCATGGCATTATGAACAAGGAATCCGAGAAATTCATCAGGGGACGGCGTAGTGTTAGGAAGTTCCGTCCGGATCCTGTTCCGGAAAAGACAATCCTTGAACTGATCGAACTTGCTTCATGGGCTCCGTCGGCGGGCAACCGACAGGATTGGTTTTTCTCAATAGTAAGATCCCCTGAGCTTATAATGGAAATGGCTGATACTGTAAAGAAAAAGTGGCAGAGGATAATTTCCGAAAACAGCAGTTCCGGAATAATCGGCGACATTGCAGACTATGCGGAAAACTTCAGCCGTTTCTCAGATGCGCCTGCGATCATCGCAGTCTCCGCAGCGGCTCCGGCATCCTTTGAAAAGCAAATGCTTGGAGACAGTGCCGGAGCGGTATTCGGAAGCTGCGCCTCGGCAGTCATGGCCGCGCAGAATCTGATGATTGCTGCAGAGTTGTACGGGCTCGGAACATGTTGCATGACAGGCGCCCTCGCAGCTGAATCCGAATTAAAAGAACTGCTTGAGCTTAAAAAAAGGCGGGAGATAGTATGTCTCATCGCGCTTGGTTATCCAGATGAGGATCCAAAGGCGCCGCTGCGGAAAAACATTGAAAGCATAACGAGGTTCCTATGATTGATGAAGAAGAAATTTTCAAAGGCGTTCGCGAGTGCCTGCTTGATATCCTTGACAAGGAAAGCATGGAAATAAGAAAAGAAGACAGATTGATAAATGACCTTGGGATCGACTCGCTTGATTTGATACATTTGGTTTTTACGCTTGAACAGAGTTTTGGCATCAAGATTTCATTGAGGGAGATAGACAAGAGGATAAAAAACAAGCTTGTTGCAGTCCCTTTGGAAACCGACGGGACCTACACACCGGAGGCAATCGCCGAACTCAGGAAATCAATGCCGGAAATTCCGCACGAGGAACTGAAGGATGGCTTGACTACCTCCCAGTTGCCAAGATGCTTCAGGGTTGCAACAATGATAAATCTTGTAAGGAAATTCAAGAATGAACAGCAAAATGGATAAGAAGACAGTGCTCATAACCGGAGGAAGCGGGGCTCTCGGTAACTCCATTGTCCGCATTTTCCGCAGGGAAGGACATGATGTGGCCTTCACCTATAATTCCAGGAAGGAGAAGGCCGCCGAGTTATCCAGGGAGACAGGGGCGTCCGCATTCAAAGCTGACCTTACGAAAAAGGAAGATGTAACGAAGGCCGTGTCCGAGATATTGAAAATTTTCGGCCGGATAGACATACTTGTCAACAACGCCGGGCTTACCCAGGTCATGCCCTTTGCGCTCATTGAGGAGGAAGACTGGGATGCCGTCATCACGGCGAATCTGAAGAGCATGTTCCTTGTCACCAGGGAAGTTGTCTGCGGAATGATAGCCCGGAAAGAAGGAGTCATCATCAACATCGGCTCGCTTGCAGGGCACAGGCTGCTTGAAGTCCCAGTGCATTACGCCACGGCGAAAGCCGGAGTAATGGGTTTCACGTTGTCCCTTGCCAAAGAACTTTCCCGTTACAACATCAGGGTCAATTCAGTTGTTCCAGGGCTTCTGGACGAAGGTGTTGGGAAGATGGTGCCTGAAAAGGAGATGAAGGAATACATGAACTATTGTACTGCAGGACGTCCGGGCAAAACTGGAGAAGTCGCCGAGGTGGTTTTCTTCCTCGCGTCGCCTTGTGCCAGTTATGTAAATGCACAGAATATTTTTGTGGACGGTGGAATCTGATGAGATGGTGTTTTACAGACAGGATACACAAGATTGAAGAATGGAAATACGTTTCCGGAAGGAAGCTTTCCTCTCTGGAGGAACATTGTCTCTGTGAACCACTCGGCAGGCAGGGGGTTCTGCCTGAAACTCTTGTTATTGAAAGCTGCATAAGTCTGCTTCGCTGGCTGGTTACTGTCAGTTCGGGTTTCAAGAAGACCTGCATCGTAAGTTCCATCGAAGAATTCAAGTTTTCCGATGTGTCCGGAATGGGAGAGGCCTTTGAAATGATTATAGAAGTTGCCGGGCGCGACGGAGAGACAATAACGGCGAGTTGCCGTGTCTCCGGCAGAAAATCTGAAATAGCGTCGGGCATAATACATGTTGAACTTTGCCCGCTCGCGGAAAGCTTCGAACCTGAAATACTTGCTGAACAACTGAAGGAGCTATATGCCTCGGCTCAGGGAAACTGAAGAGACCTACTTTTCAACTGTCCGCGGGATGTGCCGCCATTGCAGGCGGATCGTCCCTGCACGGATCTTCTTCAAGGCCGGAAAAGTCTGGCAGCAGAGCATTTGCGAAATCCACAGGGACAACAAGCCCGCCCTCATCGCAGGTGACATGCACTGGTACCTGGAAAACGCGATCGCCGAACGCCAGGATTGTTCACCGCTGAAAAAGTCGAGGCAGCCATCAAAAGGATGTCCACACGACTGCGGCCCCTGTTCCTGGCACGCGACACCATGCCAGCTCCCTGTGATTTCGATCACAAACGCCTGCAATCTTGACTGTCCGATATGCTTCACATACAATCGGAAAGATCAGATTTACAATATGACCGTTGACGAAATGCGGAGGACTGTAGATTGGATTCTTGATTCGTCCGGGCCTGTTGACCTGATCAACATAACCGGAGGAGAACCTACGCTCCATCCTGAACTTCTGGAAATCCTCAAGACATGCAAAAATCCGGGAATCGGTCGCGTCACGATGAACAGCAACGGCCTGCGACTTGCGGAAGACAGGGAATTATGTGCGAAACTCGCAGAGCTGGGAGTATATGTGGTACTTTCCTTAGACACTTTCGACTCCGAGACAAGCGTACTTCTGCACGGGTGCGACATTGTGGAACAAAAACTCAAGGCAATTGAAAACCTCACAGTTGCAGGAGTGAGGATGACTCTTCTCAATGTCCTTGTGAAGGGAGTCAACGAGAACTCCATTTCAAAAATCTTTGGCTTGATGAAGGAAAACGACAATATCCTCAGCCTCACTGTCCAGACGATGACCTACACCGGTCAGGGCGGATCGTCATTCATGGGAAGAGAGCATCTGCCGGCAGATGAGGCGACAAGAATTGTATGCAGGGAGTCCGCCGGAGAACTCCAGTTCGGCGATTTCTCCACAAGCCCCTCCGCGCATCCGCTCTGCTATATGACATGCTACATGCTCAAATCCGGAGACAAGTTCCTGCCGTTTGCACGCTTTGTCCCGGAAGAAAAACTCAAGGGTATGATGAGTGATTCATATCTTCTCCGTCTTGAAAACGAGAACAACTTCTTCAAAGATACGATAAATGAGCTCTATGCGAAAGGAGATTCCGGTCAGCTTGGGGTTTTCAGGAAACTCGTTGAGCTGCTATATCCTGGCAACAGGACAATCACCATGTTTGAACGCCAGCGCCTGGCGGAATCGTCGGTCAGGACAGTCTACATACATTCCCACATGGACGAGGATAATTTCGACTGTTCCAGGGCCATGCTGTGTTCGGATCTGGTTCCATCCGAACCAGGCATGCTCATTCCCGCATGCACTTATAATCTTTTCTACAGGATGAAGGATGAGAGGTTTTATGTCAGAGAATGAAAACAGAGTCCGGAAGGAAAAAGATCTGAAGGCCCTGAAGGAATGGATGTCTGGTGACAGGAGCAAGCCTTTCATACTTGAGAAGAAAGATCGTGATTACTGCGTCTGCTATCTTCTTTTCCAGTCGCTTGCGGAAAATCTCGGATTATCATTGCGCTGTTTCATCACATGGTTTGCCGAACAGATACCATTGTCGGGAATGAAAATATTCCTTTACAGGTGTGCCGGCGCAAAAATCGGCAAAGATGTCTTCATATCGCCCGGAGTGGTGATTGATCCGATATATCCGGATCTTGTTGAAATAGAAGACGGAGCTGTTCTCGGACTCGGAGCCATGGTTCTGGCGCATGAATACACAGCATACGATTCAAGGCTTGGCAGAGTGAAAATAGGCGCAAGATCCGTGATTGGCGCAAGGGCTACTATCCGTGCCGGTGTTTCAATCGGAAGCAGATGCACTGTAGGAGCAAACAGCTTTGTCAACAAAGATGTGCCGGACAATACAGTTGTTGGTGGAATTCCGGCAAAAACAATCAAGACTGCAGTTACGGAGAACTGAATGGGATTTACGGCGAACTATATCTCCAACTTGTTTAGCATCGCCCTGGGCAGGCAGCCGATAAGACCTCTGCTGTTCTCGTATTACATAACCCACAGATGCAATCTGAATTGCAAATACTGCTGTGACGGCAACGGCAGGCGTTTCATGGAGGACAAGACTCCGGAACTCTCGACGGATGAAGCCAAAAAGCTCATCGGCATAATCTCCACCGATGCTGACACCATCGACATCACCGGCGGTGAACCTATGATGCGAAACGATTTGGAGGAGATACTGGCCTTCGCGCAAAATTGCGGGATGAGGGCTGTCCTCAACACAAAAGGGATTGGCATTGATGCACGACCGGGAATCATCAGGAATTCGGATGTCATTGTAATCAGTATCGATACACTGGATGTCAACAAGCTTTCCGGGATAGTCGGACGTCCGCCAGATATCGCAATTAAAATAATAGACAGCTTGGATTTTATTCTCCGCAAAAAAAACGGAAACGGGCCGAAGCTGGTAATAAGCGCTGTCGCAATGCCGGAGAATCTTTCCGAGCTTTCCAAGGTTCTTGATTTCGCCATGGGGAACGGGATATCATTCCATCTTTCTCCGGAGATTGTCGGAACAAATGCGAATCCCATGCTCAGGGGAAACAAGGAGTATGAAGAATTGATGAATCTTGTCATCCAAAGGAAAAAGAATGAAAACGGAGTGCTCGGAGTGAAACATTATCTGAAAGGGATCAGGGATTTTCAACACTTCCCATGCCATCCTCTTCTTATGCCGGTGATCCGCCCTGACGGCAGGATGTATTATCCATGCCTGGAGAGCTGCCATGCCGAAATAAGCATTCTTGAAACAGGCAGTTACCGGAAGGCGCTTGAAGCCGCAATTAGCAAGTATGGCAACGTGCCTGACTGCCGGGACTGCTGCCATATCTTCTGTCATATGGCTCTCTCCCTCCTCCAGCGTCATCCGCTGGAGGCACTCGCTGAATCAAGACACTGGAGGGCATGAAATGCCAGCGGGATTAAAGGATGAACTCTTCTACCAGTACCGGTCTTTGCGGCTGGCCGCCGGATTCCTGACCGGACGTTTCATACATTGCAACCTGCAGGTGACATACCGATGCAATTTCAAATGCCAGATATGCGACTTTTGGAAGGAGGAACACAGGAAGAGTGATGAGCTTACGCTTGACAACATCCGTCTCATCGGAAAAAAACTGAACAGGCTTGGTACCCTGATCATCTCGCTGGCGGGCGGCGAACCGCTGATCCGGGAAGATCTCTTCGATGTCATAACGATACTTAACAGGGCGAACCATTTTCCTGTGCTGATAACCAACGGATGGTTTGTGGACGCCACAGTGGCGCGTGACATCCTGAGGGCAGGCCTCCAGGAAATTTCCGTCTCAATTGACTACGCCACTTCTGAAAAGCACGATGCCCAGCGCGGAATGAAAGGTTCCTGGGACCGCGGGATGAAAGCGCTGGAACTCCTCCACAATAGCCGTCCTGACCGCCGGAACAGGGTGCACATGATCAGCGTTCTCATGGATGACAATCTGGAGGAGGTTGAACCAATGCTCAGGCTGGCGAAGGAACTCGGAGTCACTTACATGCTCAATCTTTACTCCTGGAACCGTGGAACCAAGAAACCGAGACTGCCCGGAACTGAAGTGAGCCAATATCTTCTTGGGCTGAAAAGGAAATATCCGGAATTTGTCACGCTGACAAGCTACATCGAGAATTTCGACAGGGCCATCCTTGATGGAGGGATCGGCGACTGTCAGACCGGACGACTTCTTCTGAACATCGACAACCATGGCAATGTGGCAAGATGCACTGAAACTCTTGATGAACCGGTTGGCAACATACTGAAGGATGACATTTGCGATATTCGCAACAGCCTTTACAAGCTGCAGCGCGGGAAGGAATGCAACAAGTGCTGGACATCGTGCCGGGGTTTTGCCGAATGCATGTCAAAGCCCCCAAGGATGAGACAGTTCATGGAATTCTACAATTCAGTAAAGAGGCATTGAGCAAATGCGGACTCTGGGAATGACACATTCAACATGTCCTGAGTGCAGGAAATTGGTTCCGGCAAAAATTCAGTCGGAAGACAATGCCGTCTATTTCCTGAAATTCTGTTCCGAACATGGTGAAAGCCGGGCTTTGGTCAGGACAAATCTAGATGATTACATTAAGACTTTGCGTTATGTGAAACCTGCCTGGACTCCGATGGAGTTTTCCGGGGACAGTTCACTGTCATGTCCTGAAGGATGCGGTTTCTGCAGCCGCCATGAACAGCATCTGTGCATGCCAATTGTTGAAATAACTTCCAGATGCGATCTCGAATGCCCGATATGCATCGTGTCTGCAGGCAGGAACTGGGATATGCAGCTCGACGAGTTCAAAACCATCCTCTCAAAACTTGTGAAATCCGAACTGCAGATAGATGTGCTTAACATTTCAGGAGGGGAACCTCTGTTGCACCCTCAGATACTGGATTTCATAGATAATGCCTTGTCTCATCCGGAAATCATCAGGGTGAGCATTTCAACCAACGGGCTGCCCCTGCTTGAAAATGAACATCTTCTCAGCGAACTGCTGAAGAGAAACGTCGTGATTTCCCTCCAGTTTGACGGCTTTGACGATGACGCCTATGAAATTCTCCGGGGCAGGCATCTTCTGAAAGAGAAGCTGTCCATAATGGATATGCTGGAAAGAAGCGGCATATCCACCTCGCTGACAATGACAGTGGCAAAAGGAGTAAATGACAAACAGCTGAGACCTGTCCTAGACAGGCTTTTCTCTACAGGAAACTTCATCAGTCTCATGCTGCAACCAATCGCGTTTGCAGGAAGGGCGGCGAATCTCCGGGAGCTTGAGAGGCTTACAATTCCTGAACTGACATGCCTTCTTGGAAAATCCGGGCATCCTGCGGTGAGCGAGAAAGATTTTTTTCCGCTTCCCTGTAGCCATCCTCTGTGCTTCAGCCTTTCATTTTATCTAATGCTTGAAGATTCTTCAGCGGTCTCCGTAGGACAGCTCGTTGATGCCAACACGCTTCTTGACTCGTTGGCAAACCGCGTGATTTTCGGGCTTGACCGCTCGGAACATGAAAAGATCAAGGATCTCATATATGATCTTTGGAGCGGCCCGTCAGGAACGGCGCCCGACTCCCAGAAAGTGCTGAAAACACTGAAGGGGATACTTAAAGAGATGTCAAGCTGTTCGTTTGATCCAAAGAAGGCGTTCGAACAGGCGGAACGCAGGATAAAGTCGATATTCATCCATGCCTTCCAGGATGCCGATACATTCGATCTGTCAAGGGTGCGCAGATGCTGCCAGGGATATCCGCAGGCTGACGGGAAGCTCATCCCAGCATGCGTCAACAACGTGTTCAGGAGGAGCCGCAAATGAGGACTCTGCTGGAATTTGCAGGGGATTTTCTGCGCAGGTACGGGCAGATGGTCATGAACATGGTTGTCTTCTTCGGCATATTCCATTGGATGCTCGTTTACACGTTCCCTTCATTTCTCGCCCATCAGTTTGATTTCGTCGATACCATGTTCCTCCTTCATAACATTGTAATGATCACATTGATACTGGCCCGCTTTAAGCACAGGGGCGTTGATAGGAACTTCTTCCACCAGGCAATCGCCGTAATTGCATTTTTCTCCGGGCTCGCATTTACTGGAACGGCGACAAGTAATCCGCTTCTCCTGATCACGTCCAAGACCGTAATCTGCATTGCAATGATCCTTGGGACGATTACGCTTTTCAATCTTGGAAGGAGCTTCGGCATCCTGATAGCATACAGGAAAGTGAAGATATCTTATCTTTACTCCATTGTCAGGCATCCGATGTACCTGACCGACATTTTCTGGAAAATCGGAATAATCCTCTACAAACCGTCCTGGTTCAATCTTGCGATATTCGCAGTTTCGGCATCATGCTATGTGTATCGTGCTATCCTTGAGGAGGAATTTCTTTCACAGCAGCCTGAATACCGTGAATATATGGCCAGGGTCAGATATAGATTCCTGCCCGGAATATTTTAGGAGAAAAGAATATGAGACTGTTCCCGTTGAAGACATATCTCGACCATAACGCAACGACTCCGATTGATCCGGAAGTGCGGAGGATAATGTGGAAATGCATGAAGAGCAATTTCGGCAATGCATCCTCGCTTCATTCACGCGGACGAGACTCGAGGGGCATGATAAATCAGGTGCGATCGGAAATAGCCGTCATGCTCGGTTGCAGCTCTGAACAAATCATCTTCACATCGGGAGGTTCAGAGGCCAACAACACAGTAATCAAAGGTGTTTCACTTCTGCTTGGCAAAGGCCATATCATAACTTCCAGGATCGAACACGAATCAGTGCTTGGCGCATGCAGGCAGATGGAAAAGCAGGGGATAAGCGTCACATATCTGGCCGCTGACAATAACGGCAGGGTCAGGCCTTCGGACGTGAAAAATGCCATCAGACCAGATACCATCCTCATATCGGTCATGCACGCAAACAATGAAACCGGCATTCTCCAGCCGGTAAGGGAAATAGCAAAAATAGCACAGGAAAGGAATATCCCATTCCATACGGATGCGGTTCAGTCTTTTGGAAAGATTGATGTCAAGGTGGATGAAATCGGATGTGCCTTCCTGTCAATTACTGCGCATAAGATAAACGGCCCGAAAGGAATCGGAGCCCTTTATTACAGGG
>Ga0172379_10004746_pt1 | contig 19675 bp, 20 predicted proteins | sample GrowelOW334metaG_FD_119756 | JGI IMG/M metagenome (GOLD analysis project Ga0172379, IMG submission 119756) | Groundwater microbial communities from an aquifer near a municipal landfill in Southern Ontario, Canada - Groundwater well OW334 metaG | ecosystem: Environmental > Aquatic > Deep...
CGACGGCGTCTGGATCAAACGTCTTGCCGTAGCCAAGATCTGCTCATGCGCTTGCGCCAAAGCCAACTCAGGCGTCGAGGCGACCACGGCAATCAGCATCACCAGCGGACGCTCTGCTTCTTGTACCAAGTCCGCAAGCTTGAAAGCAAGGCGGTTATTGACCGGCAATTGCAGGCCGCTATCCGTAACTTCGCACTCGTGGCCGACATCGGTTTGACGGATTAGGACGGCAACGGTTCGCCCAAAGTAGATAGGTTTTTTGCCCGGAACCAGCAAGAGGTTGGTTTTCCATCCATCTGGCTGCATGCAAGTCTGAATGATTTGTTTGAAAAGATCGCTATCCATGGCATCCTCCTCATGCAAAAGACTCTTGAGAGCTAACCCTATTTTTCAGTTCCTGTCAAGACCGTGAGGCAATAAAAAAAGACCTTCTTAGGGGTCTTGAGTAGGTGGCTCGTTGTCAGCCGAAGACATGTAGCTGATGCGTCGCTTGGTAGAGAGCCGGATATTCCCAGGCTGAAACTTGATCTGCCAAGCCAGGCAGACCACTCCCACGGCTCGTTCCAAATCCCTGAGCTTTTCAGCTGAGGCTTGGGTTGCAATCTCCCTGTACAAAGGCATGTGAAGGAACCTGAAGCGCAACCTCTGTTCAGCCACGACTTTCGAGGCTTCGAGGGCAGCAGCCTTCTTCTCACCGTCAGCCAGCATGCCCCTCAGATTCTTCATCTCGTCGGAAGAGAGAGGCGTCTCATTCAAGCCGACTCTGGCAATGGCCTGCCAGATGCAGTACCCCAATCCATGGTCCATGGCATGGTCAGGCGAGAGCTCATGCGCTGCTTCAATGAACAGCCTGGCATCGGCTTCTGAAAGAGGCGTGGAAACTGAAGTCGCCTCAAGGAGCAACTGCTCGTGCGTCTTGGGCGGTATTGAGAATATTACTGGCTTGTCGAGCATGCTTCTCCCTCCAGACTCGCTTCCCCCGCAATATTCGCTCTAGCTTCCTGCGCGCTCAGAACCCAGGCCAAGGCCAAAATGCCAAACGCTCTGGTGAGGCTCAGCTGCACATGTGTTGCACTGTGCCGTTTAGCGACCGAGTTTCCCATCAGGTCCAGGCCTGTATTGGTTTTCAGAATACTGAGCAGATTGCCATAGGCTTGGATGCCTTTGTCAGCATCTGTTTCGATTGTGCTGATCGCAGTTTCGAAGCGGCTTGCGTCGAACTCAATATTCACGCGTTCGAAAACTGGGCTCAACAAGCATGCGTTGGCGAACACGGCCGATTCTTCCCTCCAGCTACACTGAAACGGTATGTGGCGAATGCAGAAAGTGAGGAGAGATCTTCTTCCTCGAGCGTGCTTCTCCAGCTGCTTGATAGTCAAAGGTGCGCTTTTCCTATTTTTCAACTCAAACTCCTTCCGGTTGTGCGCGCAATTAAACCACGTCTTGTTCGACATGTCAATCAGCAACCAAAGAGTGTCCTAAAATTTTTGCTTATTTGCCTTTATTCACCTGCTGAGCCAGCCAAGACAACCTGGATGAACCTGAATGCGCTGTATTCTTGATATCAGCCTGAGCTTGCTGGCCCAGAGCCCGCAGATGCTGGACCTTGGCCGTGCGCGCCTGCACATCCTGAGCAATAGCCTGCAAATTCTGCACGCGCTGATTGCTGATCGGCTGGGGAACCGGGGTACTGGGTTTTAAAAATGGATTCAGACCCATAACTTGCTTATTATAAAACATCAAGATACAAGATACAAACACCAAACAAACATCAAACACTCAAACACCTAAAAAACCGATTGGTGTTTTGAAGTTTTGGAGCTTGGTGTTTGTTTGGATCTTGATTTTTGGTTTTTGGTGTTTTCATGTTAGGCTTGGTGGAGTATGGAAGAGCTAAACCTTGTAGCCCCTGAGGTCCAAGAAGGCGAAGAGCGGGTGGAGCTGTCTTTGCGGCCTAAAACCCTGGCTGAATTCATTGGCCAGCCCGCAGTCAAAGAAAATCTTTCTATTTTTTTAGAAGCAGCTAAGCAAAGGAACGAGCCTTGCGAGCATGTTTTGCTTTACGGCCCACCGGGCTTGGGCAAGACTACTTTAGCCCATGTGATCGGGCATGAGATGGCTGCTAATGTAAAAATCACCAGCGGCCCGGCTTTGGAAAAGGTCGGCGATTTGGCAGCCATCCTGACGAATTTGGATGATGGCGACATTTTGTTTATTGACGAGATTCACCGCATGAATCGGAGCATTGAAGAAGTGCTTTACCCTGCCATGGAAGACTTTGCTTTGGATATCGTAATCGGCAAAGGCCCGTCAGCCCGCACCTTGCGTTTGGACTTGAAACGCTTTGCTCTGATCGGCGCCACCACTCGCCTCTCGCTCATGAGCGCGCCTTTGCGCGACCGCTTTGGCGCAGTCCATCATTTAGACTTCTATGGGCTGGATGAAATGACAGCCATCATGCTACGCAGTGCAGCTTTGCTGGATATTGATCTGGACCAAGACACAGCTGCCTTGATCGCAACGCGCGCCAGGCGCACTCCGCGCATTGCCAATCGTCTTCTGCGCCGCGTCCGCGACTATGCCCAGGTGCGCGCTGACGGAAAAATCAATGAGCAAGTGGTCAAAGCTGCTTTGGAGTCTTTGGACATTGATGTCCGCGGCCTGGATGAGAATGACCGCCGCGCCTTGCGAACCATGATTGAAAAATATAATGGCGGGCCTGTGGGATTGGCCACAATTGCAGCTTCAATCTCAGAAGAAATATCAACCGTAGAAGAAGTCATTGAGCCGTTTCTGTTGCGCGAAGGCCTAATCTGCCGAACTCCGCGAGGCAGGACAGCAACCAAAGACGCTTACGAGCATTTGGGATATCCCGTGCCGCTAAATTTACAGCAACAAGAGCTTTCAACCTAAGATAAAAAGATAAGAAGATGAAAAGATTAAATTATGAATCAAAGGTTAAAGGGTAATGTTTTAGCAGAAAAAAGTTATACTTTTGCACTAAATATCATCAAGGTTTATCAGGCTCTAATAAAAGCGGGCGTAGAGCCGACACTTGTCATACAACTTCTCAAAAGTGGGACGTCTATCGGTGCGAATGTACGCGAAGCTATCGGCGCCCAATCTCGCGCTGAATTCATCGCTAAACTTTCAATAGCCTACAAAGAATCACTCGAAACCGATTACTGGCTTAGTTTGTTTAAAGACACGGGCATATTGCACGAAGAAACCGCCAATTCCTTAATACAAGCCAATGTACAAATCGCAAGCATTATTTCAAAAAGCTCCATGACCGCCAAACAGAACCGTTAGATGGGCTTTTCATCTTCTCATCTTTTGCTCTTTTCATCTTTACCTGTGTTATAATCTTAGTATGATTCCTGTCTACTACTTTGTAATCGCCTGGCTGATTTTCCTGGGCGTTTTCGTGCTGATTGCTTTGGTGAGCGTCATGCAGATGTTGCGCTTTGGCCTGGCGCATTGGCTTACCTACTTCACCACAGTCGCTTTTGTGGGGCTCTCAGCCATCATCATCGTGTTTTCCTTATATTGGATCGGGCACGCAAACCTTTTAACCGAGTTGAACTTGAACAGCATCTTCGGTAATCCAACCATGACCAGCTAATATGCTCCGCTTGACCAACCTGCCAGGCCAATTGCCTGATGAAAAAATAATCGGCATGTATCGCCGACACCCCATCACCATCCTGGGCCTGCTCTTGGCCGCACTCGTGCTCATACTTTTGCCGTTTGGAGTTTACGCTTACATCAAAATCATCGAATCCCCTGTCCTGGCCACGCCAGATTCGGGTTTGCTCGTGATTTTAGGCGGAGGAATCTTCCTCTTGTTCGCCTTGATGTTCGTCTATCAATCTTTTTTGGACTACTGGCTGGATACTTGGATCGTCACCAACTTCAGGATCATTAACATTGAACAGCACGGCTTGTTTTCGCGCACTGTCTCAGAGCTTCGTTTGTATCGCGTGCAAGATGTGACAGCTGATGTGACAGGCTTTATGCATTCCATGCTGGACTTCGGCCAAGTCTATATCCAAACCGCAGGCGAGCAAGAAAGATTTGTTTTTGAAGATGTACCGCACCCGAATAAAATCTCAAAAGATGTGATGAACCTGGCAGAACAAGACAGGAAAGCACATCTGGACGAGGCTATGGAAGCCATGGAAGAGACACACGAAAATCTACATCCCGATATTAAAGAGAGGGCGCAGAGACGATTGGAACCGTGACTGACAACGAAAAACTGACAACTGACAAGAGTTACCTAGTTACTCTTGTCAGTTTTAAGTTGTAAGTTTATTTGTACCAAGGTTTCAATTCAATCCCAGTATAGAAGTATTTGAGTATTTGATCGTAAGTCTTGTTTTCGTGCGCAGCCATTTGCAAGGCGCCAGAGGCTGACAGGCCTACGCCATGGCCCCACAAGGTCTTGCCAGCGTCTTGAGGCACGGATACGCCCTTGCACCAAGCAACTTCCCCTCCCCATACTTCGCTCCAATCCCTGGTACGGCCGTCTGAGCGTGAGAAATACGGCGTGATGGCGATTTTATTGGCATACGTAACGACTATGCCGCGCGTCTGCTCCACGGCTGACACAATGCTCGGGCTGCGCGCTTCCTGCCCGTACCCGCGATAAACCTGATCGTATTTGGCGTCAACAATATAATACTCGCTGGCATGTTTGGTTGCGCGTTCAACGTGATACATGGCATAAGTGCGCGCTGCGACCAACAAAGTCTTTTGGAATTCCATGGGGCTTACGTCCGAAGTCTCAGCAATGCCTTTCAAATAATATTCAATCGGGAGTTCGTTGATGACCCAAACCTTGTCCGAGCTTGGTGTGTAGCGTAATTCCAATTTAGCTCGGAATTTATTGTCATTCGCACCTGGCAGCCAGCTGACTGGGCGCGAAATGTCCGTGACTTCCAATGGCGCCAACCCGTCTGCGGCTACCGCGACATAATAGTTCGTGGATTGCGTATTGCAATTCGGGCCTGAAACCTTATAGACCTTGTTTGCGCGATCAAATTTAACTGTGGTGATGTCAGCCTGGTTAAAGGTACAGACAGCCGCGCCATTTTGCTGCAAAGAATAACCTCCCTGCACTCCCCTGACCATAAGCGTGTCATCAACTGTCGCATAAATACCCACGCGAATGATTGGTTCATTAGGCAGGTTGGACGTATCAGTCGGCGGGATATATCCAGCTGGAGGCGTTACAGGCTCGGGTTCAATGTAGCCGTCTGCCGTGACAGTGATTGGGATCTCGATTGTGCCGCCATCCACTTCTTTGCCATCTGCTTCAAGCGCAAACGTGACAGTATAAGAGCCTTTCTTGGCTGGGGCTTTGACTTTAAAGCCTATCAGATCCAAGCGCCCAGGCTCAGTCACGGTTGAACCAAGCGTGGCTTGGTCTGAAGCTGGCCAAGAATCATGCTTAACGCCAGACAAGCTTGTGCCCAAATTCGGAGCGATCTCCTTTAAGCGGATTGCATATTTGCTCCAGATAGCAGTTCCGATATTTTTTATGCCATACTGCAAATCCAAAGTCGCGTTGCCTGACACAGTAAATGGCCCGCGCGGCTTAAGCAAAAGCAGGGCCGCATATATTAATGAGGTTTGGCCATTACTATTAGGATTTACAACATAATTATCCGGTGTGCGCACCTTGATGGGCAGAGTATAAGACCCTCCAGTGATGCTGATGCTTCCAGTCTTAAGCTCAAACGTCTCATTATAACTGCCAGGCACTTGAGGACCCCTTAGTTCATATGCAAGCTCAATGGTCTGACCCGGCAAAACTTTTTGCGTATAGGCCGCAACCTGGTTGGTCGAAATCCATGACATGTCTTTAAATGTTCCGCTTGGCGAATACAGAATAAGCGGGGCTGAACTTGAATTGAGCCAGGCAGCCGTGCCAGTATTTTTGACTTTTAGTTTTAAGGCAAGATGCGCATCTGGATCGGTTTGCCATTCTAATCCGCCTTTATCCAATATCTCAGCCTTGTATCCTTGATCTGTGGTCACTACAGGCGCCGGCGTCGGAGCTGTGACCTTAAATGTGATTTGGACTACGGTTTTTTGCTGCCACACTTTGCCGTTGCCCAACAAAAACATTTCTACATATGTTCCAGGCGTTGAAGGCGCTTTGACTTTAAAGGTCGCGGTAGCCGTCGCTCCTGGTTTGACTGATGCCTGTGCAATCGTGGCCGGCAAATCGTTCTTCAGCCAAGTTGAATACTTTAAAACGCTGGATGATCCATACAGATACAAGGATATTTTAGTCGCTCCCCCATACCATGTGCTGGCTGTCTGATTTTTTATTGAAACTGAAATGGTCTTTACTTCTCCTGGAGCCAGATTGACTTGCGACTTTTGTACAATCGTTACTGCAGAAGCGCCTTTAGCCAAAACAAAAAAACAAACGACAATGAATCCGACTGTACGGACAAAAAATCGTCTGGCTTCTTGGCCTTTAGTGAGGCTTAAAATCATAGGATATTTATTTTTGTTTAGGACCGCCTCTTGCCCTATCAGTATACCCTGAAATCAGCCTTTTTTATACTTCTTGTCCTGTTCAAGCCTTTTCTTATATTTGAGCGCATTCTCTGACTGTACTTTTTGGGCTAACTTGAGCCGTATGACCTCGTCTTTGTCTTGCTTAAGCCCTTGGGCGCGCAACATGGCCTGCTGCTGCCTGTAAGCCTCAGATGCTTTTTGCGCTGTTTGCTGTGATGCGTCTTTTGCCATAACTCCAGACGATTATGCCATAATCGTCTGGAAACACCAAGATACAAGATACAAACACCAACAACCCTGCGTCATTGCGAACGAGCAGTGAAGCAATCTCATACCAAAACACTGAAGCACTTCAGTTAATTAGTAAGAGATTGCCACGCCGTTGGCTCGCAATGACAAATGGAGTAGTTGAGATGACAAAAAACGAAAGGCGTGCGACAATTCAACGCATGAGTACTGCTCGATTGATTGCATGGAACACTGGCATCCAAGCCGTTGGAAAAATCATCTCAACCTTGTTTGGCGTGGCCATCATCTCGTTCATGACGAGATACCTTGGCACTGAAGGGTTTGGATTTTACTCAACAGCTAATGCTTTTTTCCAGATTTTCGTGATTACTTTGGATCTTGGCATCAATGTGATGATCGTGCAGATCTTGGGCGAGCACAAAGGCGACGAAAAATACGAAAACCGCGCAGTAAGCGCAACCATGACCTTGCGCATCCTGCTGTCTTTGATTTTTTTAACGGCCGCGCCTTTGGCCGGGCTCCTCTTCCCCTATGATCCTGTAGTCAAAATCGCCATCTTTGCCATTTGGGGTTCATTCTTTACTGCATCATTGAACCAGATCGTGATCGGCGTCCAGCAAAGGCACTTGAAGATGCACATGGTGGCCATCAGCGAAGTCGCAGGCCGTGCATTTTTATTTTTAGGCATGCTCTTGGCCATGTATCTGGGCTGGGGCTTGATCCCGATCGTGATCATGGTCTCCATCGGCAGTGCCTTGAACCTGCTCATCAACTGGCTGGCAGCCCGGCACTATGCATCCTTCAAATGGAACTGGGATCCGGAGTTCTGGAAAATGCTTATTGGCCGCTCCTGGCCCATTGGCGTGTCCATCATCTTCAACCTCGCATATTTCAAGGCAGACACTTTCATCCTCTCGCTCGTGCGGCCTGCGGCTGAGGTCGGAATCTATAGCGCGGCCTATCGCGTGCTGGAAATATTGGTCACCTTCCCGTTCATGCTGGCTGGGGTGATGCTGCCCCTCATGTCCCACGCCTGGGTAAACAAAGATCATGAAAAATTCACGCGTCTTATCCGCCAGTCTTTCAGTGCCATGATGGTTTTGGCTATTCCTTTGGCCGCAGGCACGATCGTAATGGGCGTGCCGCTCATGACCTTCATCTCTGGCCCTGCATATTTGGAGTCAGGCCAAGTCCTGAAAGTCCTAGCCTTAGCTACGGCCGTGATTTACATCGGCACTATCTCATCGCATGTGGTTGTGGCCATTAATGCACAGAAAAAAATGCTGCCAGTCTATATTATCGTCGCGATTTTGACTGTGCTCGGCTATGTACTGCTCATTCCCATCTACGGCATGTGGGCCGCGGCCTGGCTTACGGTCGCCTCTGAAATCGCAGTGGCCGGTGCATCAACTTACTTTTGTCTTAAAGCCGCACCAAATGGTTTTTCAGTACCAGTTGCACTCAAACTTCTGTTCGCCGCAGGCATGATGGCACTCGCCATCCTCCCCCTTAAAAACTTTTGGCTGCCCATTCCGATTTTCACGGGCATCGCAATCTATTCCATCCTCGTACTGTTAACCGGCGCGATTTCTAAAGACACGCTCAAAGAACTTTTTGCCATCAAACGCGGAGGGGACGTGGCGATTGAGGATATTTAAAAAGACAGCTTTTCAGCTGTCCGAGTCCGCGCGTTCTTCGCGCTTCTTGAAGTAGAGCGGCTGGTAGTAGAACGAGGAGACTAGATTCTGGAACCAGTCGACTACAGCCGCAGAAATGCTCCTGCCCTGGCCATAGATTTTCTGATGACACACCTCTCTTGGTGGAAGTACATCAATCCGGTGTCCTCCATGGCCATCGCCCTCAATCTCCAACTCCACGCTCACGCAGTGCTGGAGATTGTATTTGGCCGCAATCTCCGCAACATCGATGGGCTGTGTTGTTTCAGGCTCGTATGAAATGAGCAAAACTGCATGCGCTTTCAGAGTAGACATTGACCCACCTCCTTTGTGCGTGAGGTTAGTTTGAAACAAGGGATTTGTCAATCCAGGCAATGAGCACTAAAATGCTACTACATGAACTACCTACTCTTTGCCCTGCCCTTGATACTGCCCACATATTTGATCCGCTTTCAGATTGGCCCGTTTCCCACCACTTTGCTGGAGATTCTAATCTGGATTTTTTTGTTGGCTTGGATCGCGGCTCAGCGCACTCAAGGCCTTAAAAATGCTTGGAAGCAAATCAAGCCGTGGCGCTATGCCATCTTTGCCTGGCTAATCGTCACTGCGCTTGCAGTCATTATTTCGCCGGACAAAATCGGCGCGCTCGGCCATTGGCGAGCATATATGTTGGAGCCAGTGCTGGTGTTTTTTGTACTTGCGGACTTGATGCGAGAAACGAAAAGCGAATGGCGAAAAGCGAATGGCGAATATCTGCTCTACGGTATTGCCACAATCACAATCCTGCTCGGCGCATTCGCCATTTTCCAGTATGCAACAGGCATTGCCATCCCCCATCCTTGGGACGCGATCATTGGCCGGCGCGCAACTGGATTTTTTGATTTTCCGAACGCGCTCTCGCTTTTCTTGGTGCCGTTCGGGACGCTGTGTTTCGGGCTTCTTTTAAATTGTCATCTTGAGCGAAGTTCCGTCGCGGGACGCAGTCGAAAGATCTGGTTCGTTCAGAAAAAGCCAGATCCTTCGACTCCGTATAACTCCGCTCAGGATGACAAAGGGGGGTCAAGCAGGACTCGAGGCGATATGTACTTGTGGTTATTCTTAGCCGCGACTGTTTTTGCTGTGGTTGGTGTCGTGCTCGCCAAATCCATGGGCGGAGTCTTAGCTTTAGGCATTGGGATGATGACCGTTCTGTTGATGAATGTCAAAACCAGAAAAATCGGAATCATTCTGACTTTAATCGGCGCTTTAGGCGCAGGAATCTTTGCTCTTAGCGTCCTGCACACTGAATTGAATCCAGTAAACATCGGCGACTCGCTTATCAACTCCAAAAAATGGTCTAGCATGGTGCGCGTAATCATTTGGAGTGAGTCCTTAAACCTTGCGATCAACAACCCCATACTTGGCACAGGCTTGCGCAGCTACCCCATTGCCATACTCCCCTTTCACAAAGCGACGTGGATGGAAGTTTTCCAACAGCCGCACAATCTAGAGCTTATGCTTTGGATTGAAACTGGCTTGCCAGGCCTCATTGTCTTTGCTTGGCTGTGCGTGATCTGGATTCGCATGGCCAAAAAGAAACAAAATTCCTGGATTTGGATTGCGCCATTGATCGCTTTGCTTGTCCACGGGTTTGTTGATGTGCCGTATTTCAAAAACGACTTGGCCATGCAATTTTGGATCTTGGCGGCCTTAGCATCATTCCCCACTTTGTCATTTCGAGGGAAATCGGAGTGACAAGAAATCTTATGCAAAAACCTCTGTCGAGAACCCTATTCGCAATATCCGCACTGTCGATCGTGACCTCGCTTTTCGGTGCTGGCTGCCTTGCTCTGCCCCAACGACAAGGCAATCAAAATGCGACCACGACACAAGCCTTGCCCAAGGGGGCTGTCATCATTTATGTAGAAGACGGCTGTTCGCATTGTGCAATCGTAGAGAGCAAAATCAAGAACGGGCTGGTTGATAAAAAAATCTCAATCACTTTCAAAGAGGTTTCAAATAATTTGGACAATGCACGGGAAATGATTTCCAAAGCGCAAACCTGCAACATACTTGAGACTAACTTGGGCGTGCCTTTTCTGTGGGATGGGCAAACCTGCTATGTGGGCCAGGACAAAATATTGGATTACATTGATCTGAGGATGAAGGAATTTAATAAGTAAAAAACCGCCTGAGCGGTTTTTTACGTGGTGGGCGACAGAGGAGTCGAACCTCTGACCTTCACAATGTCAATGTGACGCTCTAACCAACTGAGCTAGCCGCCCTTATTCAATCTACAATTACCATTCTTCAATAATCAATATCCTTCCAATGCGCGATGAGTATATGCAAAACTCGGTTTTTTGTAAAGCGACTCAGCTAAACCCTTAACGCCTAACCCTAAATACTAAAAATACATCTACTTACTACTTACTACTTCCTTTAATTTTGGCGACCAGCTCTGAGCTAGACCTGACTTTTCCTCCGCCGACATTGAACACGACTTCACAACTCACTTTTTGGCAAACATCCCATTCAGGTATGTCTTTTGGCTCTGCCCTATCTCCGCCTTTGGCAAAATAATTCGGCTTTATGAGGTCAATGGCGCCACTCACGAATTGCGAGCCATCATCCCAATCCACCACATAATCCACGCCTTTGATACCATCGATAATCTCCATCCTATCTTGCACGGGCATGAAATTGTATTGCTTCTTGCGCATCAAGAACCCATCGCCGTTCACGATCACGATCAAGGTCTTGCCCAGTTTTTTAGCCTCTATGATGCAGCGCAGATGGCCCACGTGCAATGGGTCAAAGCCTCCGCTGGTCGCGACGATCGGCCGCGGCAAATCAGGCAACATCTCCAACAGTTTTTCCAGGCTTAAAACCATATTGGCACATCTTATAACGCATGATACAAAACGTCGAATTCCAGGTTGACGCAAACCAGGTAAACGTATAGTATTTGAGCGTTTTGGGGGCTGGTGTATGCTTGATGTTTGTATCTTGGTGTTTGATGTTTCATGGAGAGGTGTCAGAGTGGTCGAATGAGCCAGACTCGAAATCTGGTGTAGCCGCAAGGTTACCGTGGGTTCGAATCCCACCCTCTCCGCCACACTTCGCTAAAGCTTCGTGTGGCCTTTGGCCAGCAGGAAGGTTGAGCGAAGTGTGGTACCCCGTAGCTTTCAGCGGAGGTTGCCAAGATTACAAACTTTAAAACGACATAAAATGAAAGCTCTCAGACATAAATATGGAAGATTTACTAAAACAACATTTTGATCAGGTGGACCTGGACATTCGGAAGAAAGCTCCCGGTTATTCTCGTTTCATGGATCAAAAGGTTACTCCTGACGTTCTATCGTTTATCGCAGATTGTGTCGTCAACTTCTTGGGTGGGAAAGAACCGCATACAACTTTCGTCATCACCGATATCTGGGAATTTCCATACTTTATAAAAAATACAGTTGCCATCTTTGGGAAACCGTCTCCAGAAAATGAAACTACTGGGTCTGAATACGATAAATTTATAGCTCAACCATTAAAAACACTTGCTTTCGCCAAAATTCTGGAAGAAAAGAAAATTGGTATAAAAAATACATATACGGTTCTAAAACCAGACATCCTTGAATACATATCTCGTAATGAAAGGAATGCTTTGCATTTTCTCGTTGTCTATATTGAAAAGGTTTTGTCGGACAGTGGTTTTATAGATGAGCTAGAATCATACATGGCAAAAGCTGCCGCGAATACTTTGAGCAACGAAGATTTTGAGACACTAAAAAATGACTTCCAAATATTCATGCGAGGGTTTACAGAAATTAACGGTGACACTGAAATAAACCGAATATTTCCAAAAGTCTTAAATCCTTATGCCGCCGCTTATAAAATCCCTGGAACAGAGAAAGGGCATATGACTCCTGGAAGATTTATTTACTCCGATCTTATGTATAACCGCAAAAACTTCAGGGACATAGGAAAAGACAAAACAGTGAGCAGACAAGAGATGCTTAGAGAAATCACTGAGTTGCCCGAGGTTGTCATATATCGAGTCCAAAAAGCAAAAAACATCATTAAGCGACATCACGCAAATAGCGAGGTTAGAGACAGCCTAGCTATAGGAGAGGCAACTCAGGTTCACCATATTTTTCCAGAACATGGGTTCCCAGAAATTTCTGATTATCTTGAAAATCTCATTCTACTCACACCTCAACAACATAATACGAGAGCACACCCTGATAATAAAACTCAAACAATAGGCTCAGAATACCAAAAAGACTGTCTGCTATCAAAAATAGATTCAATCATTGCCTCAATAAGAAAAGGTGATAATTTGTACGCAAAAGAGCGCTTCATCCACGTAATCAACACCGGTTACAACTTCAACCTTTCAACCAACACCAGTTTTGAAGAGTTAAAAGAAATCATACGAAAGAGACAAACACCTAGCGGCTAACTCCAAAAAAGAATACTGAATTCTTGTCGATATTCAATGATCTTGTGCCGTGATTTCTTGCCACTCGATAAAACTGCGTGAATTCTTCTGTGCCAAAGTAATCAAGATCTTTTTCTGTTATCCTATCCCCTTCTTTTTTTGGAGTAAGAATCGCTATGGAGCCATCAACAATTGTATTTTCTGGCAGGAACGACGCACGCGGGGCATAAGTCAGGTTTGGCACCAAAACGCCGTTTTCTCTATTCAAAAATTTTGAGATTGATAAACCATCCAATGAATCTACATAGGAATCATATTTTGGAATGTTTAATATTTCATTCCTACCAATATTTCTTGATTTTAAGACTCTTATCCTGCCCTCATTTTTTGTTATCTTCTTGGTAATTTGTCGGTCTCGATATGAGTTAAAGATATTAAGCCTGAGTTTTTTGACAATAGAATCAAAGAATTCATTTCTATAAACTAACCAATAGGGAAAATCCTTTGAACAAATGTAGGATTGCTCTTTGTATCCAATCTCATTTTGTACATAAGACTCCACTAGTGTTCGCGTTCCTTTGGCGCGAGTATTTATAATCAAACTTATTGTCTCAATCTTTATGCCCTTAAAACCTTTTTCGCCATAGTCTACAATCTTTTCTATAGCGAAAGTTGATGCAAGCTCTCTTGTTTTATTGAACTCTGGCGCTGAGAGAAAACTCTTCGGAATGATGAGGCCTACTACATCTCCCTGTTGTATCGCTTTTTCAAGAAAAAATGAAAAGAGGTTATTTGTCTCGGTATTATATTTATCTTTCTTGTAAGCACTTAAAAGAACTTTATTTTCAGATATATCTCCAAATGGCGGATTACCAACAATAATGTCGTATCTTTTCGATTTGTTAAATAAATTAGTTTCCCCATATAATAAAAAATCAGCATTGATCAGATTAATGGTGATGTTTTTTGGAACACTAAGCTTTTTAAGAAGAAGTTTTAGAATTTCAATCGCGTTTTTGTCAATATCTATTACGTCAATTTCTACTTCCTTGGCTGTTTTATATTTCTCAATGAGAAGAGGAAGAAAATTACCAGCGCCGACCGACGGCTCTAATATAGAAAGCTTTTCAAACTTTGACACATCAGGCAGATCTTTTACTATAGTAAAACAAATATCTTGTCTGGTATAATAGGCTGCGTGTTGAAGCCGCTGAGCATTAGAAAGCTCGACAATCTTAGCTAATTCAGGATAGCTCAAATCATCTATGCTCTCTCTAAGAAAGGTTTTTAAGTTTTCTTCAATATCGAGTCTCTTATCCTCAATAAGTCTCTTGATTTGAGTCTCGTTCCTTTCAATATTGTTGAGCTTTGAACTAATATTTTTTGCTATACCACTAAATACAATTGTTGGCACCGCTTCACCAAGAGACTGCCTAATGTTAATTTCTTCTTTTTTGAGAATTTTTCTTTTCTCTTCAGTCTGTAACTTATTTAAGTCATTTAATGGGGTAGAAACCCAGTTGAAAGAATCAGGTACTGACATTATTCGCATCAATTCTCTAATACTGAATACCCTATTATCTCTTGGATGAACCGTGGACTGACTTGCCAAAATATCATTTCTTGTATGCACACAAGGTGCTACTTTGTCCCAATAACATCTTGAATATTTATCTCCATTTTTATTTTCGTTGTACACAATTTTTCCATTCACAATCTGATGAGGCCGTTTTTTAGGATCAACATTATCAAACGCTGATTGGCCCTCCTTTATATTTTCAATCCAAGGGAGCATGCGTTCATTGTATGGCCTGAAATTGTGGTAAATATCCTCTTTATCAATTTCCCCCATTGTCTTAAGAGACGAAAGATCACTTATTGCATTACGCAAAGTTCCCCCACTTTTCATTGGTGGCATTAGATCAAGCGGCGTGATCTCTTGAATGCCTTTTCTCACTCCTATAACTAGTGTTCGTGTCCTGCTCGACGGGTTGCCATAATCCTTAAAATTAATTACTTGGTAATGGATATTGTATTTTCCTCCAAGATTTACTTCAATCGCCTCACGAATCTGCTTTTGTTTTTTGTCAATATCGGTACAAAGAGTAGAGAGAAAAGCTCGTACATTCTCGAAGAGAAATATTCTTGGCCGAATCTCATCTACAAGTTTTATTGATTCAACAACGAGAGAATTTCGTGCTAGTTCATCTCCTTTTTTATGATTTGCGACAGACATACCTTGACAAGGAGGCGTCGCTAGTAATACATCAACTTCTTTTAAGCCTTGTTTTGATTTCCAGAGATCTATTTCGGAGAATATATTTTCTCTTGTAGACTTCTTAGTTATATCATCTGCAATGTAGCCACTTGGATATAGACACTTATTATTAAGCCTTTGTACTTCTAAGCGCCTGCTAATCAATTCAACTGTTGCAATACAATCAAAACCCTCTCTCAAAAAACCATAGCAACCAACGCCAGCGCTACTGAATAAACTTATATACGTCAATCTCTTGTTTTGATTTTTCATAGAATCATAGCGTTCTAATTATTTTTTCTACTACGCCGCGGATTTCAATCTGTTTTCTATAAAAGGGTTTAAGATTTTTATTAGCAGGTTGCAATCTGATTTTATTTCTTTCTTTATAGATTTTTTTAAGGGTTGTTTGATTGTCATCTATAATAGCTATAGCTGTCTGTCCATTGTTGACTGTTTTTTGAGACCTGACTACTATAATATCTCCATCAAATATTCCATCCTCGACCATGCTATCACCTTTAACTCTGAGTGCGTAGTGTTGAAAAGGTAATCTGATGTCACTTTTTGGAACCGTGATTGTTTTTTCGTTTATTTCTATGGCTTCAATAGGTTCTCCTGCAGTAATATTACCGAGCAGTGGAATTTCTATGGTCATCTTCTCTTTTATTGCCGAAATAGTTCTCGGTTGATTTTCTTCTTTCGTTAGTAGTCCCTTTTTTTGCAACTGTTTAATATGAAAATGGGCTGTTGAGACAGATGCGAGTCCAAAATGTCTCTGTATCTCCTCAAGAGAAGGGGAGTAACCTTTCCTTTTTTGGTATTGTTTTATAAAATCGAGAACTAGTTTTTGTTTTTTAGTCAGCATGCGATATTGACACAATATTTGTAACGGTTGTGTGTTTCAATTATAGAAGGAAAATGGAAGGCACACAAGACCTACTTATCCACAAGTTATAATTAACTTAAAATACTACTCATCTTAAATACAAACTATAAAAAATCAAAAATAATTAAAAATTGCTGAAAAATATTTTTATTTTAAAGGCAAGATATCTTGCCTTTAATTCGCGTATTCTTTTTATTAGTAACCTTGAATTTGATCCTTAATTATTGGTTCAAAGTTGTGAACACCCTCTCTTTACCCACTGCTCTTTAACCACGTTTTTTCTGCCTCATCAAACTCATTTGCCTGATACGGTTCATTAAATGCCTCTGACTGTTTGGAGCGTTCAATCCAAACCTTCCGTTTTTGTGTCTCAACCGTGATTGTCGTATCAGATCCGGTATTGTTCGGACCGACAAGTACTTTGGGATCAAAACCTAGAGCCTCCTGAACGATTCGTCTCAGCCTTTCGATCGATTTTTTATATTGCTCATGCTTATAGCCACGAGGTGGGGTGGTCGGATGATAGTTGCCTCCTAAAAGCAAAACCTCCACCGTTCCCTCTTGCGACCGCTCTCTCAACTCTTTTAAAGAGCCACTCAGCTCCCCGGCGAATATTTTTGCTTTTTCTTCTCCTCCATCCACGAAATAGTTGGGGTCCTGGTGGCTCAAGAACGAAATCTCCTTACCGGTCTGTGCATCACGGCCGATCCCGACTACACCCGTACAATTCGAATAACGATCGGAAAACCAATCCCTTTCATCAATAGGTGAAATCAGGAAAGTATGCATGCCTGCCAGCTTGAAACCATCCTCTTTCAGCTTCCTTATATCACCCCCCTCATAATCGACCCAATGGATCACTCCTTCATCTTCACTCTCTTCACTCATTTGCTCTCGAATATCCTCCAGCTCCTCATTGTCTTGAGCATAATCCGATATCCGTCCTTTTATCGGCTGGATATCCTCGCGAAGATGCACTTTCTCTTGGATCTTTGGCTTGGCGTCCGTTGGCTCGGATTTGGGCGCGTCTTTCGGCAAAGGCCATTCCATATTCATATTGCGTTTGTATTATTGGAGGTAATTATTGGAATATAACATCCTGTCCTGAAAATGCCCATGCGCTGCGAGTTGGCCTGTTTAACGTACCGGAATGAATGATTTTATATTATAATGGAAGCATTATGAAGTTCTTTAGAAAAAATACAACGCTAGGCGCGAAGCTAGCCATCAGTATTGCATGGATATCCATTCTGGTTTTTGTCTACGTGATATTGAGCGAAAATCTGTTCCCTGCTTTGGGCCTGATTCTGCCGAAAGTGCCGGCTTGGCCTTTTGTGAAAATTACATCCGCCTTTTTGGCGGCCTTTTCGTGCTTCTGGTATTTCAGGGGCTTGAAAACCGCGATTATCGGCTCCGCGATAATGATGGCCCTGGCCTGGGTTCTTGAATTCATAGCCGGGCACTTCGGCTTATTCGGAGGCACTTACATTTATTCAGGGACTTTTCCGGGCCTGACAATAGCCGGCACTCCCCTGATGCTGGGCCCCCAGCACTTTGCCTATTACTTTTTCATGTCATACTTCATCTCCAACCTGCTGGTTGACAGTACCTTAGTGTCTTCCGCGAAAAGCTGGTGGATGAGGTCTTTATATGTTTCATTTATCGCAAGCATAATCGTTGCGGGCGTGGACATGATGGCAGACCCGACCCAGGTGAATGTCTATCATCTGTGGCAATGGGCAAATCCTTCGGCCTATTACAACATCCCTTACGGCAACTACCTGGGTTATATCGTTGTCTACACCATAATCCTGTTCGCATATAAATTCCTGGAACTCAAACTGCATGCCAAACCGATCGGATCAATGGCCATCTCGATTGCTTTCGTGCCTTTGATAATGCATTTCACGAGATTCATCGAATACTCCTCTTCAGGCCTTGGAGGAATAGCCTTAGTCGGCTGTTTCACCATGTTGCTCCCGTGCATTTTAGCCTTCGGCAAACTGATCGATTTCCAAAAGGCCGCTAAAGCCTAAAATTATGTTATACTTCTAGCAAAACTTAACGCACATTCTTTATTTATGAAAAAAGTAAAAGAGAAAGAAATCGTGATCCACTACAGCTGGAAAAAAATACTGACGATCATCTTAGGGGCTCTCTTTGCAGTCTCGCTCGTCGTTTTCCTGGTTTCATTGACTTTGCAACAGACTGTCATCAACCCGCAATATTACAAGGATAACCTCAAGGCCGTTAATGCCTATAACAGGATCCTGAGCCAAGGCATTCCGTCCCTTATTCTTGAGACGCACATCTCAGACAATACTTTGACTGATTCGCTGGCCAAAGAAATAAGCATCTTGCTTATCCAGCGGTTCGTGGATCCGATTTGGCTGGAAGACCTGACAAATGGCTTCATTGATAATACCGTGTCTTTTTTATCCCAGAAAGACAAAAACATCGAACTGGACCTCACTAGCGCGAAAAGCGTGTTGAACACGGTTTCGCAGGGCCTGATCATCGCCAATGAGTTCATACCGCCGTGCGACAAGCTGGCTGGCAAAAAAGTTGATACTGCTATCATGGCCTTGATTGATACCGAACATCTCTGCAAAGAAAAAGGCATAAACCTCGATGAGATCAAAAAGGATTTGCAAGGCATCCAGGGCCGCATCGCAACGATCAATACCGGAGTGGTTGAATTGGATTCATTTGTGAACGAACTCAATACAGGCATTGCCCAGGTCCGCGCCTTCGTGGACAATCTATACATCTACCTGTTCTCATCTGTCTTGGCACTCTTGATTCTGGCTGGCTTTTTGGTCGGCTTGTACTGGGGCGACAAAATCATGATCATGCGTACCCTTTCCATTTCAGGCGGAATCGGCTCCATCACGACTCTCGTCTTGGCCTTTTGCTTGAGTCTGACCACATCAAAAGAAATCAACAATTCAAGGTTAGCCCTATCAGCCAGCATGAAAAACATAATCAATGATTTCATGAACGCCATGACTTCCGGCATCTTCAACCGCCTGGAGATCTATGCTGGCATACTCTTGGTCGTGTCTGTCGGGGTTTATATCCTTTCGCATCTCAAACATAAAAAAGACTAAAAAATATTTTATGCGACATCGCCATAATATCCAACATCACCACTACTTCGTCTTAGTCGCTGCGCTGGCGACCATGATTTTGCTTGCCGGAACCGAAATCCTGGCGGCTAAAGACATGCTAGCGACCCAAAAACTCGCTACTTACAAGGACGCGAATTTTGAAATGCAGTATCCGGCCTGGAGCAAAATCAACATCAGCAAATCGCCGGACAAAAACAGCATCCTGGTGGCCGTGACCAATAATGGATGCGCTTTCGCCTTGGTCACTGAAAAAGTTCCGGCTGATTCCAGCCTCAAGGATTTCATAAATGCCCGGATCGACAGCCAAATGCAGACCGCAAATATCAGCTTCCAAAAAAAGTTGGTCGCCAGCGACCATTTTGAGCTTGAAGCCGTGGTAAAACTGGATGAAAAAAATGACCTTAAGCAATATGCCTATGGCGGTCTGGGCGCCAACCATTTCATCTACCAGCTGACTTTCGCCAGCAAGGAAGCTGCCTTCAACACAGCCTGCAAACCTTATGTCGCCAAGGCCGTAGCCTC
>Ga0172379_10004747_pt1 | contig 19675 bp, 13 predicted proteins | sample GrowelOW334metaG_FD_119756 | JGI IMG/M metagenome (GOLD analysis project Ga0172379, IMG submission 119756) | Groundwater microbial communities from an aquifer near a municipal landfill in Southern Ontario, Canada - Groundwater well OW334 metaG | ecosystem: Environmental > Aquatic > Deep...
CCTGATTACAATATCCGTTTTTTTAAAAAAGGCTCGGTTCAGTGGCAGGACGAGATTCATTCCGTCCCGGTTACCTATGGCACCGGCCTCACTCTTGAGGACAGCCCGGCTTTGGCTCTAGAACACCAACATTTTCAAACTATAGATGAGTACTTCCTGCGCACCTTGCGCTACTCTTCTCAGCAAGCCAAAGAACTGATAGCTACGGGCTACCAATTTGAGCCGGTCGATCTCCTCAAAAAACCCTTCGGTGAATTCCTTTCTCGCTATTTTGCCGGAGAGGGTTATAAAGATGGACTTCATGGCCTAGTCATGGCCTTTCTCCAGTTTTTTGCTATCTTACTCATCTATCTTAAAGTCTGGCAGGCAGAAGACTTCAAGCCGGTCAAGGCTGGGGAGTTTACTCCGCTTTGGCAAAGGACCTTTAAAGAAAACTTTAAAGAAATTCGCTACTGGTTTCTGACTGTCAGACTACAAAACTCTAGATCCAAAAAAGAGACCTTTTTTCTCAAGCTCCAGCGCCGCCTCTTGAAATAAATTGGTATACATAAATCTATGATTACAGAACAAGAATTCTCAAAACAACCATTAATTTTTTTGACAACGAATATCTCGACTCGGGCGAAGACTACTTTCGTACCTAAAGATATATTTTATTTGCAGGCGTCTAATTTACTAGGCATCACCGGCACGCCACTCTTGGTGTCTCTCGAAATTAAGTAATAAGCTACTTCATTGTCCGGGTACTTGATCACATCAATCAACTTAATTCCGGTCGGAACTTTATCTTTATCCGCGCTTCTAAAATCCATCGGTAGATTAACGTAGGCTACCATATAGGTCGTTTTAGGGTCCAGCTTAGTTATCTCATCGAGGGTGCAGACTTTGGCTCCCCAGCTTATCGGTTTGACGTTATCGAGAGGCATCTTCTTTATCGTTTGCTCATCAAAGTTTGAGCCATAAGCTTGTACTTGCATTGGTGACGTCTGTGACCAGTAAAGATAATAAAGCATCGGCGGATCATTCAGGCTGGTTAAGCGTACTTGCGGGTAATCTTTTCGGAGACGCGTTATTTTTTCGACCGCTTGTTTGTAGCCATAGCCAAACTGTCGAGCACTTTCAATGGGGTAGTGGATAAAGTAATTTTGAAGATAGAATATTACGCCGATTAGCCAAACGGCGCCTAGTAGGGGAATCCCCAGTATGTATTTTTTATTTTTCGCGAGCCAATTGATTAGTTCGGTATAACCGAGGCCTACGATAATCAGTAGTGGTCCGGCCAAGATCATCAGACGTGAGGCGTGATTGGCCCCATCCATGGTGAGGTCCGACGGAATCGGCGCCAGTAGTAATAGTGCCAAAAAAAGTTGATATTTTTTATCTTTAATCTTTTTTCCGACCACCACCAGTCCAAATCCCAAGCCGATCACGTCGATGAATAGCAGTTCCCCGGTATTACTGGGAGAGTGCCTCCCATTTGGGTCACCGGTCAAAAATAGAAAGTCGGCCGAAAAGTTTTTGTAATAGTTAATTCCGAAACCGGTAACGTAACTGAGAACTTTATTATGAAAAATAGGGGACCACCAAACCGCCTTTTTGCCCACTTGTGGATTACCAAAATCATTTGAATCTACTTCGCGGTTACGCATTACCTTAATGGGAATCATCGGGTCGGAGAAAACGGAGATTTGATCAATTCTAGTTTGGTCGGCCGAACCAAAGGTCGTGGCGTACAGGAAAGGTAAAATCATTACCGCCATTATTGCCAGCCAAGTCCCAATCTTAATGATCCCCAGTTTCCAAATATCCTTAAAATAAATCACTATTAACAGCAGTATGATTAGCGGTCCAAACAAACTCATGGTCCGGTAGGTATACACGTTGAGCCCCAAAAGAATCGCTGAGAGGTAAAATGCCCAAAGTTTTTTAGAGCTTTGCCAGTAGAGGAAGGTGGAGATGGAAGCCAAGAAGACCATGAGCATAAAGATCGCTTCAAAACCGATTCGACTGAACTGAATTTGCCAGGGAGAAAGGCCAAAGACCAGACCGGTAATCAGTCCGGCCATTTTTTTATGGGTGAGTTGGTAAGCCAGCAACATCGCCAGTAAGACACAAATTACGCCGGCCACCGCTGCCCCGGCCCTGACTTGATACTCTGGGGACTTAAAAAAAAGTGAAGGTAGACTTGAAAACAGAATCGGCAGTGGCGTTTTATCGGTATTAAAAGAGCGGAAGAAAAAAGGACTCAGTCCTCTCTGATAATCTTTTCCGGTACTCAAAAAACTCTTTACCTGATAGCCCAAATCAATTTCATCATAATAGAGGCCGGCCGGCACCTTATCTAGTCTCACAAACCTTACCATTACCGCCGCCAAAATTATTAGTATAAAAGCTAACCAAGTATGCCAATTTTTTCTTTTTATCACTGTCTTAGTATTTTACTCTACTCGCGGAGCCTAGATAAACAATATATAATGTAGGTACATGAAAATTGCCTTTATTACAGTCAACTTTCACAGTGATCAGGACACCTTGGAAGTTGTCGCTCAGCTAGAGGCCAACATTCTGCCGAAGGAAGTTGGGCTGACAATCTACTGTATAGACAACTCCCGCTCTCCTGATCTGCGACAAAGTCTAGCCAAATTCAAACATGCTGTTTATCTGGACTCTCCTGGCAATATTGGTTTTGCCGCCGGTAACAATCTTGGCTTCCGTCGAGCTCTCAAAGATCAGGCCGAGATTATAGTTCTCATCAATAACGACACCGTCGTCCCTCCAGACCTAGTTCAAAATATATTATCTTCAGTCATTAAAGACCCCCAGGTAGGTGTCTTGGGTGGCCTAATTTACTTCGCCAAAGGTTTTGAGTTTAGAAAAAAATACTCTCGTTCGGAACTGGGCCGAGTTATCTGGTATGCCGGTGGTCGACACGACTGGGACAACGTTTATGCTACTCATCTCGGTGTAGACGAGGTGGATCGGGGACAGTTCTCGCGCCTTACGGAGACAGACTTTGTTACCGGCTGTCTCTTTATTATCCGCGCCGATGTTTTGAAAAAGGTCGGTCTTTTTGACGAACGCTATTGTCTTTACTTCGAAGACTCCGATCTCTGTCTCAGAATAAAAAAAGCCGGCCTCAAAGTGGTTTTCGATCCTCAGATCAAGCTCTGGCACAAAGTGGCTCAAAGTTCCGGCATTGGCTCTCCGTTAAACGACTACTTCTTGACCAGAAATCGTCTGCTTTTTGGCCTGACTTACGCCAGCTTTAGAACCAAGTTTGCGCTACTGCGAGAGGCTGTTAAAAAATTATTTTTAGGTACTCCGGCTCAAAAAATAGCCACTCAAGACTTCTTCTTTAAAAAATTTGGCTGGGGCAGCTGGAACAAAAAAGTCTCGGTACCTGGTAAACAATAATCATGAAATTATCTATTATCATTCTGGCTCGAAATGTCGCTCAAGAGATAGTTCCGGCCATTATCTCCTCCCAGTTTGCCGACGAAATCATCGTGGTGGATAATGGCTCTACCGACAACACCCTCGAAGTCTGTCGCCGTCTGGGTACCAAAATAGTTCATACTACCGGCGAAAGTTTTGCCAAGTGGCGTAACGACGGTGCCAAAGCCGCCAAAGGTGACTGGCTCTTGTATCTCGACTCAGACGAAAGGATTCCAGTCAAGCTAGCCAAAGAAGTTCTCTCGACTATCCAAAATCCAGACCACCAGGCGTACACCATTAGTCGTTACGAAGTTTTTCTGGGCCGGCATCTCAGTCACTGGGGAGATTCCCGCGTTCTTCGTCTCATCCAGAAGTCCGCTCTAAAAAGATGGCAAGGCCAGCTCCACGAACAGCCCCAAATCGAGGGTACTTTTGGAGATCTTCGTCAGCAGATGGTTCACCTATCTCACAAAAACATCGACGAAAAACTTCCAAATACTCTAGCCTGGTCAAAAATCGAGGCAAAAATGCTCTTGGAAGCTGGTCATCCTCCCATGGCTGGATGGCGGTTTATTCGGATTATGTTGACCGAATTTTGGCAGCGCTGTATCAGACAAGGCCTTTGGAGAGATGGCACCGAAGGCTGGATCGAGATTATCTATCAAATGTTTAGTAAATTCGTCACCTACGAAAGACTCTGGGAGATGCAAAGAAAACCATCTCTAAAAGAAACTTATGGTAACATCGACAAACAATTACTCGAAGAGTGGAAAACTGAGAATAATAAATAAAAAATCAAATGAAAAAAGCTTTAATCTTCGATCCATACATAAATACTTTAGGCGGGGGTGAGCGTTATGTTTTTACTTTCGCTCTAGGTCTTATCAAAAACGGTTATTCTGTAGTTCTGGCCTGGCCCAGTCGAGACGAGCTGAAAGCAGCTGAACTTCGATTTGGCTTGGATCTTTCCGTCATTTCCATCGATGAAGAATCTTACCGGCTCTGTAGCCAAAAAACCGCCTACACCGAAAGGCTCACCTTCACCAAGTCCTACGACTTGATATTTTGGGTCAGCGATGGCAGTTTACCCTTCTTGTTTTCCAAGAAAAATCTTATCCACCTCCAAGTCCCCTTTAAGAAAATTGGCGGTAATCCGACCATCACCAGTTTAAAGACTGTCTTTATTCATCAGTTCATTTACAATTCTGACTTTACTAGAAACGTTCTCGAAAAACATCTGCCTCATGACAAGGGGACAGTTCTTTATCCACCCATCGATACTCAAGGTTTTAAGCCCGGTAAAAAGGAAAATCTTATCCTCTCAGTCGCCAGGTTTGATTCACCCTCCCACGGCAAACGTCAGGATGCTCTCATTGAAGCTTTTAGAAAGTTCGCTGCTTCGGTCAAAGGTTACCGTCTTATTTTAGCCGGGGGGTTGATAGGCAATGAGATAGTGATTCAAAAACTAAAAAATCTGGCTACTGGTCTGGATGTTGATTTTGTTATCAATCCGGACTTTAACGAATTGAAGAGCCTTTACGCCAAAGCCAAATTTTTCTGGCATGCCGCCGGCTACGAGATAAATGAAGAAACTAGCCCAGAAAAAGTCGAGCACTTTGGTATGTCTACTGTCGAAGCCATGGCTTCCGGCGCCGTCCCCATCGTTATTAACAAGGGAGGTCAAAAAGAGATCGTCATCGAAGGCTCTGGCTATTTATGTGCCGATCCTTCTGAAATGGCCAAGAAGACAGCTACTCTAGTCAAGGACACGAGTACTTTAAGCCAAATGTCTCAGAAGGCCATCAAAAGATCTCAGTCTTTTTCAATCTCTCAGTTCGACCAAAAAATGACTACCCTCCTTAAATAAATTGTTAAAATTACTTTGTGATTAAATCAAAGGAACCTGGCCACCTCATGTTTTATATGGTGGCTCTTGTTTTTATCCTTAGTACTCTCATCAAACTTTTTTATATTTCCGGTAACAACTTCGCCTTTACTCCTGATCAGGGCAGAGACCTTATCGACATTCGCCGAATGGTCGTGACCCATATCCCTCGATTGGTAGGACCAACCACTAGTATCAACGGCGTTTTGCTTGGGCCTTTTTACTATTACTTTATTGCTATCCCCTTTATCCTTTTTGGAGGCAGTCCAGCCGCCATTGTTATTTGGCAGATAGCCTGGTTTCAAATCTCAGCCTTGATTATCTGGTACGTCTTGAGGCAGAAAAATTTAGTCCTAGCAAACATCACAGCCATCCTCCTTTTGCTTTCTCCAATCGGCTTTTATACCGGACGCTATTTTTGGAACGCCAATGTCATGCCCATTTTTACCATCATCTTTTTTGCTTGTCTACTAGACACTCTTTGGTATCGACATAGTTATCGTCTTGTTCTACTGGGCTTAGTGGCCGGTATCTCTCTTCAGATTGAAGCCGCCTTTGGCATTCTCTTCTTCCCCTTCGCTTTCCTCTACATCACAGTTTCGTCATTGCGAACAGGGCAACCTGCCTGCCGGCAGGCAGGTCTCACTCCACTAAAACAGCTACTGACTTTATCTCTTGGATTTATCGTTACCCTCCTCCCACAAGTCTTTTTTGAGTTCCGTCACGGTTTTATGATGACTCGGACTCTTATCGCCGGTCTTTCGGGAACCTCGGCTGATCTAGGTGCGAAATTACTCTTTATGGAAAGGTTGGTAGAGCGTCGCGAGGTTTTTATGACAGCCATGAGACAAAGCAATCATATTAATTTTGAAATTCTTGGACCCATATTTGCCTTGACTATCTTTTTGGGAATTATTTATCTGGTCCAACGAAAGAAAACGAAACCAGGCAACGATCTAGTTTTTTTGTCCCTCTGCTTTATGGTTTTTGCTACCGGTTTCTATCTTATTTTTCCCCAACATCTTAAAAATTGGTATGTCTTCGGACTGTCAATCCCCTTTGTAATTCTCTTATCTGGTGTGCTAGCCAATCTCTATTATCACAGTCGCCTAGGATCTATTTTGTTATGGTTGGTCATTTTTTATTCCCTCTTCCACACTCTCTCGGCGCATGTGCCCTACCTCTATGAAAATGTTCTGCTTCCTTCTAGCGATCCGAGTAATCTGGCTACCGAGTTAAAGGCTGTAGACTGGGTTTATCAAGAGGCCGGGGGAAAACCATTTAAAATCTATAGTTATTTACCTTCAATTTATGATTACACCTATCAGTACCTCTTCTGGTGGTACGGTACCGGTAAGTACGGCTACCAGCCGGCCGATATTGCCTATTTGCCAGACGTCCCCGAATATATCCAGGATAGCAGCTCCTTTTGGACCAAGAGAAAACTATTTCAGGAAGGAAACTCCACCTTTCTCATTATTCAAGGTGACGGAGATCATCAAGATCGTGTCTACGCCTGGGGTGGACACTTCACCGATCTGTGTGAAATCAAATCCTTCGCCATTTCTTCCGGGCTAACGGTGACCAAACTTGGTCCTTGTCAAAAGCCTGTTAAAAAATGACCCGATTTGCTACACTTAGCTGGTGAATAAGTTAGGCCCACTTTTGGTAATTTTTTTTGTTATTGGCATTCTTTTTTTTCCTTACTTCAAGAATCAAAACGCTCCACTTCCCATCGATATTCCGGTGGGCATGTACTACCCTTGGCTAAATGATAGTTATGGCTATGCAGTTCGCCCGCCGGTAAAAAATTCCCTGATTTCAGACACCGTCTCTCAGTTTTGGATCTGGAGAAATCGTGGTGTTTCGGACTTACTAGACGGCAAATTAAACATCTGGAACCCTTATTCTTTTTCGGGATATGAGATGTCGCCATGGTTTCATACCATGCTTTTTTCACCCCCAAATATCTTCTACATCTTTCTGCCACAGATAGATGCCATGTCTATGATTGTTATTTCTCAAGTTTTTCTCTCTCTACTCGGCGGCTTCCTTTTAGGTAAGCTCGTTTTCTCCTCCTCTATTTCCGGTTGGATGTTGGCCTTTAGTTGGACCATGTCCAGTTTTTTTATCGGTTGGCTTACCTGGGGGACTATCTCCTTCGCACTAGCCATGCTACCGTGGACTATCTATTTTTTTGAAAAATATCTATCATCTCAAAATAAAAAACTTTCACTGTTTCTATCCTTGTCTTCACTTGTTTTTTTGATACTTTCAGGACATCCTCAAACCATCGGCTATTGTTTTGTAATCTTTTATCTTTGGGGCTCTGTGAGACTCTTTGAGTCTAGTAAGAAGATATTACCTTCACTCCTCAAACCGCTCATATTAATCGTCTTAGCTTTGATTGTCTCTGCTCCGGCTATTTTTCCGAGCCTCAAAATTGTCGGCCAATCAATTAGGTCACTTGAGTCACTTTCGTCTGTAAATTTTGGTTTTATCCCTTGGAGTAAATTATTGGTGACTTTATTTTCTGCGAATGCTTTTGGAAATCCATCGAGTGGGAATTACTTTGGTGGAGATTATAACTTCCAGGAAAAGTTGGTTAACTTCGGAATCATCCCTCTTTTTCTGGCCATTTATCAGCTTGTCAAAATCATTAGATTTCGAAAAATTAGCTCCTTCGGTTTAATCGGCACATTGCTTTTTATTCTTGGTATTTTACTTGTGACTCAGTATCCAATCGGCTTTCTAATTTATAGATTTAATCTTCCCTTGTTGTCCACGAGCCCTGCCGGACGTGGCATCATTCTTACTATTTTTGGAGGTATTATTTTAGCTAGTTCCAGTATCAGAGATTTGTTCGAGGGGAGAATAGACAGAAAAACTTTTTGGTTAACCACAATTCCCTTTACCGGAACTTTAATTATGTTCTATAGTCTGCTTTTGGGAACCCTAAACTTTATCAGTCAATCCAATCCAACTCTAGCCGGTTCTTACGAAGTGTTGAAGATGAACTTCACCACTGCTGTTAGAAACACCATCTATCCTCTCGTCATACTCACCGGTTTTTTTGGCCTTGTCTTCATCTCTGTCAAAATACCCAGATTAAAATCTATCGCTGTTTATGCTCTCCTGACCCTTTCATTATTAGAAAGTTTTATTTTTTTCAAAAAAGTAACACCTTTCGTTCCCAAAAATTTATTATTTCCGGAAACTCCTTCAATTAGCTTCATAAAAGATCAGGCTACAAAATCAGCCAATTTATTTAGATTTGAGAGAGAGTCCGGCGAACTACTACCACCAAATATGTGGGAGGTTTACCACTTCTACTCAACTTCCGGGTATGATCCCATAGCACCTCTTCGTTATGAAGAGTATATGAACAGTCTCGATGTCCACGGCAGTATAAGTCGATATTTCGAGAACGGTGCTTCCATAGATAAGCTAGGTGAATTTGGTGTGAAGTATTTTATGACTCTGAAGCGAAACGAAGTCTCGGTGCCGGATAGTGAAGGAAGAATACGTGAAAGTCTTGATCAGAGGATCTGGAAACCGGTATTCTCAGAAGGTCCGGTCGTCGTTTTGGAGAACCAAAACTACTCACCTCCATATTTTCTTGAAGAATCTGGTGAGGGCACTTTAGTTACTCTTAGATCTAAAACAGATGATAGCTGGGAATTTTCAGCCAGTACCCCTACTGATAATCGTTTTATCTTGATCGAAAATTACTCAGATCATTGGCAGGCATCGATAGACGGTTCCCCGGTCAAAGTAGAGCGGTACAAAAATACCTTCAAACAAATTGCTGTTCCCCAAGGTGATCACCTGATTACCTTCGTATATTACAATTCTGATCTTCTAACGGGGATAATAATCTCTTTCTTTGGGCTCATGTTCTTCAGTCTGTATTTATTGAGATATACTTAGCCAGATGCCCAAAGAACCATTAATCGACATTATTATTCCCTCTTTCAACGCTAGATATTTACTGGAGAAAAATTTGCCTTTTATAGTCAAGAACACCGACCATCTCGGCCATCTAATCATTATTGATAACGGTAGTGAGGATGATACCGTCGTTTGGCTTAACCAAAATTACCCCGAGGTCATCATCGTTGAAAACAAAACTAATCTCGGTTACACCAAGCCGGTGAACCAGGGGATAGCGAAGTCAGATTCAGAATTCTTCGTTCTAATTAACAACGATGTTCGTCCTCACGAAGGATACACCTCCAAGTCTCTTCCTTATTTTTCCGACCCGGATGTCTTTGCGATTACTTTTAACGAAGAAGGTTCCTCATGGCCGGATATGTCCTGGGCCAAAGGTAAAATGCAGTTTACACGAGGGGAAGACAAATCCAAACCAGTTCTCTCCGGCTGGGCATCCGGTGGCAGTGCCATTTTCAGGCGATCAATCTGGGACAAGCTAGGTGGGCTGGACGAAATCTATGCCCCTTTCTACTGGGAAGATATTGATATTGGCTACCGGGCTTGGAAGTCTGGCTACAAAATAATCTGGGAACCCAAGGCATTGGTCTTTCACGAACATGAATCTACTGCCAAAAAATTAAACCCCGCGTATATTAGTTTAATCAAACAAAGAAACGAGCTTTTATTTAATTGGCTAAACGTGTCCGACACTAGTTACAGACTTGACCATTTATTGTTTCTCTTCAAACATACTCTCCAACATCCGGGCTATTTCAGAATCATTATTACAGCGCTGTGGCGTCTTTTATCTCATTCTCACCTACAAAGAAAATTTATCATCTCGGACCAAAACGTCTTGGCCCACGTCTCAAAAACCATATGAAGCCGGAACTTTCCATCATCACCGTCGGCTACCGCTCCGAAAAAACCATAGGTCCCTTTTTGGATTCGATTCAAAAAAACCGAGACGGTATCTCCAAAGAAATTATCGTGGTAGATAATTACCCGGCGGACAAAGGCGCCTCGGTCGCTGAGAAACACTCTCTCAAGCCCACCGTTATCCGCAATACTGAAAACCTTGGTTTTTCCATCGCCATAAACCAGGGAATCAAAGTATCCAAAGGCGAATATATCTTAATCATCAACCCCGATACCCGAATAGTTGGCCAAGCTCTAAAATATTTACTGGACTTCGCCAAGAAAACTCCCAAGTTGGGAGCCGTAGCTCCCCGCCTTCTCAATAATAATGGTCAAATTCAGCCTTCTTGTTTTATGTTCCCCACCATCTGGAATGCCTTTAAGTACTATTTCCTCGGCTGTAAAAACTGTTTTAACAAATACAACCCAGGAGATAAAGTTACGACGGTTGACGTGGCTGTTATGGCTGCTTTCTTGGTTCCCAAGTCGACTCTTGATTATGTTGGCGGCTTAAATGAAACCTATTTTCTTTATTATGAAGATGTCGAGTTTTGCCGTCGCCTTCGCCGGTTTGGCCTACCGGTTTACTATTTACCCCAGGCCAAAGTACAGCACGCTCACGGGGTCAGTGGTAACTTTACCAGCCATCTAAAGAGTCCTCTGGCTAAATCAGCACAGATTTATCATGGTGCCATTGGTTCGGCCATACTCAATGCTGTTCTCTGGGTAGGTCAAAAATGGCAAAAAGGTCTAGCTTTAACATCAAGAAAAAAACATGTCTAAATTTATAACCCCGCTCATCATACTCGCCATCCTAATTAGACTAGTTCTGGCTGTCTTTACTCATCACGCAGACCTCGGTGCCCTTGCTCTAGCCGGAAAAGCCATTGCCGGAGAGGGGAAAATCCTAACCTTCTATGATTCCGTAAATGTCACAGATAGTTCTGGCACTCACCTCAATATTTATCAAACGGTATTCAATTATCAGCCCTTGGCTTATCTCATTCCTTCTGCCTTTTACCTTCCTTTTCGAAACATAGTTCTCCAAACAGGGGAGTTGGTCCGGGATGAAAAGTTTGTTACTCAAAATCCGGCGCCATTAAATTTTCAACTGTTACTTTATAAGTACCCCATGATTTTGGCAGACCTTGCCTTACTCTGGCTCTTACCCCAGTTTTTTGCAGATAAAAAGAAAAAGAATTTGGTCGTGCTATTGTGGGCTTTTAATCCAATCGCCATTTACGTCAGTTCTATGCTGGGTCAGGTAGATATCTATATCGCTTTATTTCTTGCTGTCGGACTATTGGCGTACCAGAAAAATCGCCCTTTTTTGGCTTCCGTCCTTATTGCCATATCCGCTCTCTTCAAGCCGGCCGGACTAATTATCTTCCCCTTGATTGGTCTTCATTACTATGTGACCAAGAAGAATTTATTAAAATCACTCCTTATTGTAGCGACTGGTTTTGGCATTTATCTTCTGGGTATCTTGCCTTATCTTCATTCGGTTACCTACAAGTACTACGCGCTCTTTGCCGAGCAAATAGGGAAGAGTACTTATGCCGGTATCTCCATAGCCTCGGGGACAGATATTCCTTTCTTTTTCATTTTCTTCGCTCTGACCATTGTTCTAATTTGGAAGAAGAAAATTTCCCTTTCCACCGCCACTACAGTCGCTCTGTTATCTAGTCTGGTCTTCTCTCATTTTCACCCCCAGTGGCTTATTTGGATTATGCCCTGGTTTATTATTTCTGCCGTCAAATCGGGTGATTACTTTATGTATTTGCTGACATCCTTTTGTTGGCTCGCCATACTTTTATCTTTCGATAGTACTCTCAATCTTGGTCTGTTCTTACACTCCAGGCTTTCTCTACCTCCGTCTCTCACCTCTTTCAGCTATTTTAAAGACATTATCTTGATGGCTAGAGCGGGATTAGTTGCCGTTCTTGTTTGGATGATGGTAGATTATGAAAAAAATTAGTCCCATTTTCTCTCTCATATTTCTGGCTCTGATCCTCCGCTTAATTTTCTTGTTTCCACAATATAGCGGAGATGTCAAAAACCACTTGGTTTGGGGAAATTCTTTTTTACTAAGTCCGGACGGTTTTTACTCCCGCCACTTTCCGGGCTTCAACGATGCGAATTATCCACCGGTAGCCATTTATCTTTTTGCTCTTTCAAATCTCTTACTTTTGGGCATAAGAAATCTTTTCTTGTTTCTAAACAATCTACTTCCCGTCTTCCCCTCATTTTTGGTACCACTGTTTGATCACGATAATATGCGTTTCGGCTTTCTCAAATTACCCGGGATCATCGCAGACTTGGGTATCGGCTTGCTAATCTTCAAATTTTTTGAATTCAGAAAAGTCAGACACCCCTATTTACTGGCTTCGCTCTATTTCTTCAATCCCGCGGTGATTTACCTTAGTTCTGTCTGGGGGCAGATAGAGCCGATTACAAATTTCTTTCTCCTTCTTTCTTTATATACGGCGCTTCAAGCCAAGACCGATAAATCAAAAATGCTTTCGATTGTTTATTTCGTTTTGGCGGCCCTTACGAAACAAACTTCTTTATGGTTCGCTCCTTTTTACCTCTTTGTTTGGTTGAAGGAACTTCCTCTCAAGACTATTATTCTCGGAGTTATCGCCGCCGTCTCTCTTTTCTTCGCCAGTTATTTGCCTTTTGGGTTGTTGCCTTTTGCGGCACTCAAAAATTATCTAGCCACTTTGGGAGGATCATCAAGTGGTGTCTCCGATGCCGCTTGGAACTTCTGGTTTGCCCTCTACCCAGCCGGAGCTGAGGACTCAGTTCGTCTCGGTCTATTCTCCGTTCGTACTATCTCTATTTTTCTTCTCGTCTTAATATTAATCTTCTTCATCTACCGTCTCACCAAACACTATTCACTTCGCACTTTTCTCAAGTATCTCTTCTTATGGTCCCTGGCCGTCTTTTTCTTGCAGACCAGGGTTCATGAGCGACACTTGGCTCCGGCCCTCGTTTTTGGTTTGCTCGCCTTCGTCGAAACCCCAGCTTGGTGGCTTGGCTACCTAAATCTCAGCCTTTTTCACTTTTTAAATTTGTTTCTCACTTTAAAAATACCCTTTATTTAAATGAAAAAATTTATTCCTCTCTTTATCGGTATTATTTCGCTTACTCTCATCGGAGTTTTCTTTTCTTATCGAATACTGGAAACTCCACCAGGGCTCATTGTAGACGAGGCTGCATTCGGTTACAACGCCGCCCTTCTGGCTAGGACAGGCCACGACGAAAATGGTCGCTTTATGCCTTTCTTTGTTCTGTCTCTCAATGGTGCAGACTGGCGACAGCCAGTATCTCAGTACTATATTACCGCTGTCTTTAAGATCTTTGGGCCTTCGCTTTTGGCCTTACGACTTTCTACTGTAGCCGTCCTAATAGTGAGCACCTTCTTAATGTACTTTTGGCTGTCCAAATTACTTAGTCGCCAGGCTGGTATTATTGGAGCTCTAATTTTTATAACGACTCCACTGGTCATGCTGCAAACCCACATGGCGCTGGATAACATTTTCCCCATTCCCCTTACTCTTTTATGGCTTATCAGTCTATGGTATTACTCGGATACCAAGAAGATTAAATATCTTGTACTTGGAGGTATTTCACTGGGGATAAATTTCTATACCTACAAGGCCATGAGAGCCGTAGTTCCCGTCTGGTGCATTCTTACTGTTGTTTATTTATTTCAGGGATTACACGGGAAGTTTGGAAGAAAAGATTTGGAGGGATTTGTAAAGAAGTCAATTTATTTTGGTCTGGGAGTTTTACCTTTTTTCGCGATTATTCCTATCTTAGAGAAAAAGTACGCCGGTGCTGTTTTTAATGCTCATGGTTTTAGCTGGAGTTCTATTTACGATTTTCTTTATCCATACCTCTCCAGTTTTGATATTTCTTTTTTGTTTATCAAAGGTGACGACCTGATCTGGCACTCCACCGGTATCCACGGTATGCTCCTTCTGGCCTCGATGCCACTATTTTTATTTGGTCTCTACAAAGCTTTCCAAAAAAGAGGTATGTGGACTTTCTTGATAGCGGTTATGTTTTTGACACCGATTCTTTTTGGCTTGGTGGGGAGTGTCCACCGGGCCTCTCGCCTGATGGCCTTTATTCCGGCTTACGTAGCTCTCGCCACCTTGGGAGTAGGGGAAATAACGGAGCTAAAGCATAAAGTACTGTCTCGAGTCATTTTGCTTGTTGTGGTCATTTTATTTTCTGCCAACTATTTCGATTTCGTAAAATATTATTGGTACACCTATCCTGTTATTTCTAGAACCTACTTTCTCCCTTCAAATACAGTTGCCGAAGCTTATTCCTACCTGGCACGAGTTTCCGAGAAAAACAATTTGACTCCCTTCATACAAAACAGTGCCTATGATCAAGAAGGATATACAGGGAATTTTCTGGAGGCGGCCAATTTTAGTTCACCCCTCAAGTCCTGGAAGCCGGGAGATATTTTACCATCGAAAAGTATTGTTATGGCCAAGTTGGCTCATCAGCCAAAGTTAAAGACGATAGACACTCCCATTTACGAGTATCATTTCTTTGTAAATGAAGGGGAGGATATAATAAATCCATGATAGAAGTTCTGTTGGGATTGATAGTTGCCATAGGCGCTTTTTTTCGGCTCGAAAGTCTCACTACACTCCCCATTGCTTTGTTTGGAGACGAAATCGATGTTGGCTATCAAGCTTGGTCACTTGTCACGACGGGCCGTGACTACATGGGCCATTTGCTACCGACTTACATTCAAAGTCTGGCTGAGTGGCGAGCGCCGTTACTCATGTACCTTACCGTCCCCTTCGTTGGTCTCTTGGGTCCTGCCGATCTGGCTGTCCGCCTACCGGTAGCCCTCATTGGGTCTCTCAGTATTATTCTTATCTATTTTCTGGCCAAAACCCTCTTCATCGCCACACCCCGCACCAAACACCTCGCACTTTTGTCTGCCCTCCTACTGGCTCTCACTCCCTGGCACATCCATTTTTCCCGGGCCGCTTTTGAGGTCGTCCCTTTAATTTTTCTTATCATGTTGGGGACGCTGTTGTTTCTCCGTGGTAAGCACTTCGCTAGTCTATTCCCTTTTATTCTGACTTTTTATACCTACTCCACCGCGATGGTTTTTACCCCTCTTTTTGTCTTGGCTTTACTATTTGTTGAGCGGCCAAAACTAAATCTAAAGAAAAATTGGTACCGACTTGTTTTCCCCCTTATTCTGTTTTCTCCGATTGTTTTCAGTGTTCTTTTTGGTCATGCCGGCGGCCGGTTCAATCTGGTCAGTATCTTTGGCGACCCAAAAATTATTGAACCGGTGATTCTTCAGAGAACCGATCCCTGGGTTAAACAATCCTTCGGTGAATCTCTCTTTCATAATAAATATCTGGCGATTACCCAAGCATTTGCTAACAACTACCTCACTGCTTTCTCTCCCCAGTTTCTCTTTATTAGCGGAGATCCTTTTTTCCGCCACTCCATCTCTATGGTGGGGGAACTTCTTATTGTTACGCTTCCCTTACTGATGGCCGGGATTTTCTTTATCTTCAAAAATATCTCCCAAAAGGAAAACAAAATCCTCCTACTTTGGCTTTTACTGGCCCCCGTCTCCAGTAGTCTGACTACCAATGGCGGCACTCATGCCACCAGACTTTTTCTAATGCTGCCTCCATTAATCTTAATTTCCTCTCTGGGAGGAATATATTTGTTAAATCTGTTTGGTAAAAAATTAGTCAAACCGGCCATCATCATCTTCCTCACCCTTTTAGTTGTTTCTTTTGCCGGCTACTTCCACCGTTACTCGACTCACTACCGTTACGAGTCGGCCTCACTCTGGGAATACGGTTTCGAAAATATCTTTACGGAGCTAAGGCCCCTTACCAGCCAGTACGACAAAGTGTATATCAATAACACCTATCAACCATCCTTACTTCTCTTCCTTTTTTACACTCAGTACCCACCCAAGGACTTCCAGAAAAATTTCGTCACCGATAAAGTTGATACTTACCAAACATCGTCCTTCCACGGGTTCGTCTTTGACAAGAAGTACTATTTTGGCGAATCACCTAATGTAGATGAGCTAAAGGTGCTTCTAACTGACAAAGATTTATACTTAGCTGTCCAAGGACGAGAAGGTCAGGGTGATTGGGACTGGAGCAAGGATCCTCTGGAAAATACCAAAGTTCTCACCACTCAGAAGAACATCTTCGGCCAGCCCCTCTTCTATATCCTAGCCGGCACCAAACCATATAATATTAAGTAGTATGAAATCCTGGAAATTTCTCCTTGGCCTCATTTTGATTCTAGCTTTAGCTTTACGTCTCATTGGACTTGGTCGCATTCCTGCGGGGTTTTCTCCGGACGAAGCTAGCCAAGCCTACACTGCCTACAGTCTACTGCAGACAGGCAAAGACGAATGGGGAGTCTCTTGGCCAATCGTTTCGTTCAAATCTTTCCTGGATTACAAAGCTCCCCTCCAGACCTATTTGATGATTCCCAGTATCGCTGTTTTTGGATTGAATGAATTTGCCGCTCGTTTACCCAGCGTTATCTTTGGTGTTCTAGCTATCTTCGCCATATATCTCCTGTCAGCCCAACTTTTCCCAACCCCTTCGTCATTGCGAGGAGGTACCGACCTGCCTGCCGGCAGGCAGGCGTGGCAATCTCACTCCAGCATTCCTCTCTTCGCCGCCCTCTTCCTCGCCATCTCTCCTTGGCATATCCAGTTTTCCCGTACCGCCCTAGAGGTCAATCTCACTTCTTTTCTTTTTCCTCTCGGTCTCTATTTCTTTCTCCGCTTTCTCAAAGCATCTCGCACTAATAACTTCGCCCTATTAACTGCCATCTGTTGGGGACTAAGTCTCTATGCCTATCACTCGGCCAAGATTTTTATTCCACTCTTCGCCCTCTCATTATTATTCCTTTATCGCAAAGAAATTTTTACGTCGGCACCTCGCACTAATAACCATGCACTAATAGCTGCATTTATCGCCTTCTTGGTTATTCTTAGTCCCTTGGCCGTTGACTCTGTTTTTGGTAACTCGGCCAAAAGAGGAAGCGATCTTCTGATTTCCAATTTGAGCAGCGAAAGTAGGAGTCGGCTAGACGATCAAGGGTTTTACTCCTCACTGGCCAAGATAAGCCCCAGTCTGCCTCGTCTGATTCATAGTCCGGTCTTTACCATCATTTCTGAGTTTGCGGATAATTATCTGAGTTATTTTTCCCTACCATTTTGGTTCACCGAGGGCGGTCGGGAAACTACTTATTCAGTCATCCCCGGTCGGGGGCTACTGCTTTTCTGGATGTTACCTCTGGTTCTTTATGGACTTTTCCTCCTCTTCAAAAAATTAAAGACCGAGAACTACGATGCTCGCCCTCTTCTTCTATGGCTCTTGTTGGCCGCCCTACCAGCCGCCCTTACCAAAGAGGGTTATCGACCCAATCGTGCCGGCTCGTTTCTTGGTCTCTGGGAAATTATCGCCGCCTTTGGTTTTGTTAGTTTGCTGGAAATTAAATTTAGGTCTCAAAAAATTATTCTGATCATTTTCATTTCTCTGGCTGTCACTCTGACCGGATTTTATCTCGAGGATTATTTCTTTAATTCCTCAGTGACCTATCCTCAAGCTATCTCCTTTGGCTGGAGAGATACCATAAATGCCGTCGGTCGTCTCCAGGGGAATTACGATACTGTGATGGTAGAGAAGGGGACTCAAAGCCAGAGTTTTGTCGCATTCTATCTTAAAATTCCACCTCGGGATTTTCAGACCGCCACTACCATTTGGCAAGCAGAAATCGAAGAAAGACAAGTCACTTATTTGGATCAGTTAGGAAATTATCGGTTGGGAAAGTACAGTTTCGAAGCCCTTAACTGGCCGGAAGATCATCACCCCGACACCTTGTATGTCTGGCAGGGAAAATCTCTATTGCCCTCAGACAGGCATACTATCTATCAGGTAATCACTCCTCAGGGTGAGATAATAATGGAAGTCTTCGATTTTAAGAAATGAAAAAATCACTTTTACTTTTGATACTCATCACTTTGCTTGGAGGTCTCGTCAGATTCTTTTGGCTTGATCGATTTCCGGTAGCTCCTAACTGGGACGAGATAAGTCACGGGTACAATGCCTACTCCATCCTCATGACGGGCAAAGACGAGTGGGGATTTCGACTACCTCTGATTTTCCGCGCCTTTGGGGACTACAAACTTCCTCTCTATATTTATCTGACGGTTTTCCCTGTCTGGGCTTTTGGTCTTTCGGTTTTTTCCATCCGCTTTATCTCCGCTTTGGCCGGTACCCTAGCCATCCCAGGTATCTTTTTATTGGTTCGCGCCCTCTTCCCCCCTCACGATGCCGATCATAAAAATTCGTCATTGCGAGGAGGTACCGACCTGCCTGCCGGCAGGCAGGCGTGGCAATCTCACTCCATCAACCTCCCCCTCATTTCCGCCTTCTTCTTGGCTCTACTTCCTTGGCACTTCTTTATTTCCCGACCTGCTCTTGAAGCGAATTTGTCATTGACCCTGATCATCTTTGGCTTCTACTTTTTAGTTAAATGGGTTAATGTACCTCGCACAGACAACTTCGCACTAATAACTTCTATGGTCCTTCTTGGTTTATCTCTTCACACCTACAATACTGCCCGTGTCTTTGTTCCCTTACTCCTCCTCGCTTTCCTCATCATTTATTGGCCGTCATTGCGAGGAGGTATCGACCTGCCTGCCGGCAGGCAGGCGCGGCAATCCAGGATCCGGTCGATAATCGCATTTTTAATACTAACCTTCTTTGCCGCCATTGTCGCTTTCCAGATCTTTACCGGGGTCGGAACCGCCCGCTACAGCAAGCTAAATATCATCACGGAGTCTACCGCATACACCCTAGGCCAAAGGCGAATTGAAAGTGGACTGCCACCTATTATCGCCAAGTTTGTTTTCAACCGCCCTGTCTATTTCGTCCAAACTTTTATTAATAATTACTTCGAGTACTTTACCCCGGCTTTCTTCAATCAGAGTAGGGGAGCTCAGTCCCAGTTTGCTATCCCAGGGGCCAATCTACTTGGTTTTCCGGTCATGATTTTATTTTTGATTGGCCTATTTTATCTTTTGAAGAATCTAAGAGAGAAGTCACACCTATTTCTCTTAGCTTGGCTACTACTTGCTCCGGTTGCTTCCGCTCTCACTGTTGATCCACCCCAAGCCCTCCGCCCAAATCCGATGATTCCTACAATTGTTATCATCGCCGGTCTTGGTCTAATTTTCTCCCTAAATCATGTTTCATCCGGCGTTAAGAAGTTTGTCACTGCCATCGTCGTAGTTCTCATCGCCCTAAACTTTGGTATTTATGTGAATAATTATCTGACGCTCTACCCCAAAGTTTATTCCGAATCCTGGATGTATGGCTATCGCGAAGTCTTTGAATACTTAAACACCCAAAAAAACTTCAATAAAATCTTTATTTCCAAGCGCTACGGTGAGCCTCACATCTTCTA
>Ga0172379_10004748_pt1 | contig 19674 bp, 18 predicted proteins | sample GrowelOW334metaG_FD_119756 | JGI IMG/M metagenome (GOLD analysis project Ga0172379, IMG submission 119756) | Groundwater microbial communities from an aquifer near a municipal landfill in Southern Ontario, Canada - Groundwater well OW334 metaG | ecosystem: Environmental > Aquatic > Deep...
ATATCGGCGAGTGGGTCGTAAACGATGACGGTGCGAGTGGCGGTCGCGACATTGCCGGAACTGTCGGTTGCGGTGTAGGTCAGAGTGTAAGAGCCGACGATGGTGGTGTCGACGGAGCCGGTGACAACAACAGCCACAGATGCATCAACATTATCGGTTGCGGTCGCACCCGGATCAGTAAAAGTCGCACCCTTGGCGATGTAAATTGGATTGGCACCAGAAAGAGAAATTACCGGAGCAGTTGTGTCTGGCGGAATCACCGGCGGAGTTGTAATTGTGTATTCGATTACCACCTGACCTTTACCACCCAGGGCACCGGAATTGCCTGGTCCCGGATAACCGGCACCACCGCCACCACCAGATGCAATCCCGCCAATATTGGCCGGCGTGTTAGAAACCTGCTCGCAGTTGTTCACCAAACCACCAGTCCCGCCAGAACCAGAGAGAGACGACGCCCCCGAACCACCCGGACCAGCCTGACTGAAGCCGATAGAGCAATCAAAATTGTAGGCTCCGTTCTGGCCGAAAACACCATCGGCGCCAGACACAATTAAATCCGGGGTAGTCCCACCCAAAGCGCCACCGCCGACACCACCGGCGCCAGCAGTGCCATTGGTGACTCCGCTTACACCATCACCGCCGGCCGTCGCGCCGAGCAAAATTCCGCCCAAAGAATCCCTAAGGATTGTCGTGCCGTCGTTCGCCGAAGGATCACCAATTACAATATCAAAAACCGTACCAGCCGAAGCGGTGAAAGTTTTTTCAACATAACCTCCGGCGCCACCACCACCGCCGCCCCCGGGACCCGGGTGCCCGGCTCCATCATAAATCAAAGCCCCATCACCACCCTTCCCACCAGCTCCCCAGAGTTTTATTTTAAAACTCGAGACATTTGCAGGCACTGCCCAAGATCCACCTGCCGTAATAGTTTCAGTGGTAACTGTCGCCGCCAAAGCTGTCGGTAAAGGAAAAACCGAGAAGTTGGCAATCGCAAAAAAGGCCAAGCTTGTGAGCCAGGAAATAACCTTTAAAAATCGAGATTTTTTGCAAAAAAACATAAGCGGAAATTGATGAGGACTAGACTACTCAAAAACCATTCAGGGTCAACGGTTTTTGAAGTTTTTTTCAATTTATTTTTCGAAGGACCCGACGAAAAAATTGAAAGGACTAGCTTTTTTTTGATTTCTCTAAAAAATCTCGTGACGAAGACATAAATGTCTTTTACAAATCCTTTAGTTAAAAGATATTTTCAAAATTTAAAGGACATTTTTTTATAAAAGACATTTCCTAATTTATTCATTTAATTTTGTCCTTTATAATCTCTTAAAATGTTAGGACACAGTCTAAAATTTTTGTAAATATTTCTTTTTCCTTTGAAAAATTAAAAAACCGCCAAAATTTGGCGGGTGTCGCAGAGGCCTTGATTTCATTGGGTTTTCGCCCGATAAAATCTTGGCAAAATCAAAGGATCAACGAAGTTGGTTTGACCCAAGGTGCCAGTAAAAACATTTGTCCAATTGACTAGGTTGGTCGAGCCTTCAATCGCATAAGTCAGGCTGGGCAGGCCGACAACCTGGATTTGGCGATTCCCTCCGGAAGTCGAGGCCTTCAGTGAATAAACCAACGGCGAATTGGTGGAAGTGTAGGGGACACCATTCGAGTAAGCGGTAGCTCGGTAATAACCCGGCACAGGAGGATTGAGCTGGACCCGGGCCGGCTTGTTGCCGTAAGTGGTGGCAAAACCTGGCGCCGCCGACCAACTCGAACCGTTTGTCGACCACTCGAAAGTGTAGGACAGACCGGCCGGATTATCGACAACCAGGAAAAACTTGTTGGTTTCGACGACCGAGGTCAAACCAAAATGGACTTGAGCCAGAGACTCACGGATTGAAAACAAACAAACCAAAGTAAGAACTGCAAGGGACAGGGACTTCTTCATAAAATCCTTTCAGTGGAATTCCTATCTGCAATGTACTCGCAAAATAGATTTTGTCAACCACGTTAGAGATTTGTTGTTAGGAGTGACAATCACGAAGCCGAATCAGTTCTTACTTGGACAGTCTGAGGCAAGTTGATATCTACAGTCATCTTTGATGACCTATCTCTGACAGGGTCAACCCTGTTCTACTCTTTCGATTTGAGAAAGCCGGCGATTATTTTAGAGACCTCTTTTGAATTGTTTACCAACATCAATTTTGTCCTTAATTCTTTCGCGCCCCCAAAACCGTTCACATAAGCCTTGAAGTGTTTCTTCATCACGGCAAAGTTCTTGGTCTTACCAAAAATTTTCTCAAATAATTTCGCATGCTCAATCAGAACCTTCAATTTCTCCCCCGTAGTCGGCCTCTCCGCTCTTGAATCTTGAATCCTGAATCTTGAATCTGCTTTCTGTCCGACAAAAAGCCACGGGTTACCGAAAATTGCCCGGCCAAGCATTACCCCATCACACCCAGTTTCGCTCGCCTTCTTTCTGGCATCGGCCAAATCCAGGACATCACCATTGCCAAAAATTAGCGTCTCCGATTTTAATTTATTTCGGATCGCTACCGCAGCTTTTACCCGATCCCACCTGGCCGGAACATTAGACATTTCCTTGCGAGTACGAGCATGAACCGTAATCACGGCCGGTTCAGCGCTAAGCAAAATTGGTAGCCAGGTCTCAAGTTCATCTTTATTGTAGCCAAGGCGAGTTTTAACTGAAACCGGAATATCCGATCCGGCAGATTTAATCCCCTCTTTTGCCGCCTTGATAATTTCGAGAGCGAGTTTGGGATTTTTCATTAAGGCGGCGCCGGCGCACTGCTTCTCAATAGTTCGATCAGGACAGCCCATGTTGATATCGAGCCCGTCGAAGCCGAGCTCGGCCACCAGTTTAGCGGCCTCATACATCTTTTCAGGATGAGCCGAAAAAAGCTGAGCCACAATTGGCTTTTCGGCCTTGGTATATTCCAAACTTTTCAACAAAACTTTTCGGCCAGGACTTACGAGTCCATCAGCCGCAACAAACTCGGTCCAAAAAACATCCGGCTTGCCGTATTTAGCGATAATCCGGCGAAAAGCCGCGTCAGTCACATCCGCCATCGGTGCCAGGACCATTACTGGCTTCTTTAAATTGTTCCAAAATGACTTCATAAAATGACTTCGGATAGAGCTTAGCATGCCACATAAAGTTGACAAAGTACCCGGATTGCCTAGACTGAAAACAGAGAGGATGGAAGATTTTATGCATCATTTGATTTGTGCCGGCCTTCTGCCCGAGCACTCGTTTTATCCATGGCACTGGGACGATGAGCGACACACCTACACTACAGAATGTTCAGTTGTCGGGTGTAGCACTAAGGAGTCTACCAAAGATTTATTTCCAGGCTCCGTCACACGATTCTTGGACTCAACCGGTCAGCCCCTCAAAGACCAGGTCTCCTGCGACCACGTCTGGGGGAAATGGAGCTCGACCGCCGACCAATTCGATCTGCATAAAGACGAGTTCAGATACAGATGTATTTGCACGAAGTGCAAAGCAGAATGGCAAACCACAACCCTCTCGGCCAAGCAGACGAGAGGTTAGTGAGAGACAATATTAAAACCGCTAGCCTGACGCTAGCGGTTATTTTTATTCAGCCAAACGAAGGCTTCATGTCCACCGTGGCACCCTCGAGAGATTTGATGGTCTCGATAGCGGCAATCACGGCCGGAGAAAACTTCGGCTCCTGCAGTCCAATCAGAAACGACAGACAGCTGTTCCTCCAGGACGAGTGCACAATGCTCATGTTCACCTTTTGATCGGCGAAGGCTTGAGAAATTTGCATCAAGAGTCCCGGGTGATCTTGGCTGAATGAGAGCCTGATGGAATTGGCTTCGGCCAAATCCACAAGCATCTGAATCAAGTACTCGAAGAAGTCGAAACCTTGCTTGAGCGCCACCGGACCGAAATGGTCACGACTCGCTTGAAACTGCTCGATAAAAGTGGCCCGGTCTTTCGATGCGACCACCTCAATCAGCTGGTCGAGCTCGTTCCGAAAAGTCCGGAGGAACTCAAGCGAATGTGGATTAGCCATCTGGATTTCTGCGTACAGTTTTGGATCCTGAGTCAGAAGCCGACCCATCAAACTGATGACCACTTTGTAGAATGGGCTGGTAAAGTCCAGACTTTCGAGCACATTAACCCCGCGGGTCCTTACTGTTGCCGCCATAGCCAGAATGGCAATATGAGGCAATCCTTGGACACAGGCCACCACTTCATCATGCTCCTCCGGTGTGCTCACTTTCACATCAGCCCGCAGGTTGCATAAGAGGTCATGGAACCAAAGTCCCCAAGTGGCCAAGCGGCCAATTGTCAGTACCACCGTTTGCCCTCGCAAAGTTTTGACCGTTGGGGCGCACATCGGGTGCATCCCCACAACTTCGGCCCCAGCCTCCATCATGGCTGTGACCGGGCCAGTTTTGATACTGGTCACATCGAGCAGAAGTTGTTCCTTGCGAGCAAGTGGCGCCAAAGCCCGGATTGTCTGCTCGGCCACTTCAAGCGAAACCGCAAAGCAAACCACTTCAGCCCACTCAATCACAGCCCGATTAGACAATTCGGTGTCCACATCCGAACCACGGACTTCACAGCCAAGCTCCTCAAAGAACCGTTTGAGCCAACGGCCATAGCGACCGTTCACTCCAATAATTCCAATTTTCTTCGGAGCCAACTTGATTTTCCGATCAGCCGGAAAATCTTTCGGACCAATCAAATAAAATCTGGTCCGATTGTCGTGTCGATCAGCCATGCCCGGAGAGAGAACCTTCAATCTGTAAACCTCTCCGGCAACTCCGGAAGCGATAGCCGCAAATTGGGAAAACCTTTCCTCCTTCGCGACCATCTCCGCTGCCAGGGCGGTCGAAGCGACCGAGATTCGTTCACCGATTCCCAATTGCAACAAACTCCCCTTGCACTGCTCTAGGGCTTGGCTGTGAGAGAGCACACCCTTGATGGAATTAAAATCCACACCGGGCCGAGTCAAAAGGCAATGCGACGGAGCAAGTGACAGCTCGCCGATGACAGAGACTTGAGAGCTCCGACTCATCAACTTGAAAAGTTCCGGCACTGCGGCCGAAACCACCCCGGCCGTACTATTCTCAACTGGAACCAAAGCAAAAGAGCTATTCTCAATCGCCGTCGGAACCAATTCGTCATTTTTACCAACAAAAACCACCTCGCAATCCGAACCGAGTCCGAAGCGTGAAATCGCCTTGAGGCCGGCTTCGTGACCGTAGGTCCCTTGCGGACCTAAAACCGCAATTTTAGTGTTCATTTTTCAACCTTTCTTTTTGAAAGTACTGTTTGACAAGACACTACCACAATTGCCAAATATTGCAAACCTTTTTACTCTTCATTCGTATCATTCGTCTGAATTCGTGTATTGGTGTCGTGTTCGTTATCGCTCCTTATAAAATACTTTATTACCAAAGCGCAGATCGATGTAGTCCAACTTAGTTGTACTGGCCTTGAGATTCAAGTCATTATCATTCCAGACCGAGCTTAGATTATCAAAAGTCTTACCTAAAGTCTGACCACTACCGACGATAATTTTACCGCCGGCCTCCAGATAAAGTTCAAGATCACCATTTTGATTAGAATTAATTTTATTAACCAAAATACCTGACCCCCGCAAGGAATCGATAAAAAAGGCCAGCTCTTGAAAATTAAAATTTGATTTAAATAATTGATTGGTAAGATCGCCAGATTCGCCATTAAAATATTTCAAATAAGTTTGGCCGGAAAAAACAGGCGCTAAAGCGAAAGCTCGGCCGGTTTCATCCATTAGATAACAGCTGGAAACTGCCAACTCACTTGCCACTCCGTCACACCAAAGAAATTTGGGCTGGCGTTCGGCAATGCGGACCAAAATAGAACTTAGGCCCTGGCGAGCCACCGAGACACTGGCGACTCTGGGAAATTGGACCAGAATATCTGACTCAATCTTAGACTTTGGGAAAGTGACGATATTATTTTTAGAAAAAAACCAGAGAAAATTTCCAGAGGTCTCCTGACTGATAACCTGCGACAGATAATAATCACCAACTGCCTCATTGCCAGAAAAATTGATTTCGGCAATCTGCAAAGGTTTGAAGTGCGTGAAAAAGCTTAAAACAAAAATCCAAAGCAACAAGTCAAAAGAAATCAGACCAAAGTGAACCCAAAATGCTTTCCGCTTTTTCTGCAAAACGGCTTTGGGACGGAAAGCGCGTTGCCGGCTTTGGTACATGTTCATACAAACTAAGACTTGGGACCGATTTTATCCTTGCCGACATACGGTCGCAAAACCTCTGGCACAATAATCGAGCCGTCAGCTTGCTGGTAGTTTTCAACCAATTGAATCAAAACCCTAGGAGTGGCAATCGCCGTATTGTTTAAGGAGTGAGCAAAACGCATTTTGCCGTCAGTGTCTTTATAGCGAATATTGAGACGACGGGTCTGGAAATCATGGAAATATGACGACGAGTGAGTTTCGCGATATTTATTCTCTGAGGGCACCCAGGTCTCGATATCATATTTTTTAACTTGGCCAAGTCCCAAATCGCCACCACAATTGACCACTACATGATAGGCCAAGCCGAGCGACTGGATAAAATCCTCGGCATTTTTTGTGAGCTCCTCGTGGAATTTGACCGAGGTTTCGTGACTGGCCTCGCAGAGCACCACTTGCTCCCATTTGTAAAATTCATGAACCCGCATAAGGCCCTTGGTATCTTTGCCATGACTGCCCGCTTCCCTTCTGAAACTTTCGGAAAATGACAAAAACTTTTTCGGTAATTCTGATTTGTCCAAAACTTCGCCAGAGAAATAACCCATAGTGGCCACCTCCGCCGTACCGGCGAGATAATCCCCGTCTTGAGTCTTGTATAAATCTTCCTCGCCTTGCGGCAAATAACCGGTACCCATCAGATTTTCCCTCTTAGCGATTGACGGCACCAGCATCGATTCAAAACCGCGTTGGCTGAAAAAATCCAAAGCATACTGCCAAATGGCAAAATTTAGCCGAACCGCGTCATTCTTCAAATAGTAGCCACGAAAACCCGAGACCTTGGCCCCACGATCAAGATCAATCATGCCGAGAGCCGTCATTAACTCAATGTGACCTTTCGGCTTAAAATCAAATTTTGGAATTTCACCCCAAGTTCGAACCTCGACATTTTCAGCGTCACTCGCACCCTCTGGCACCGACATGTCGGGCAGGTTAGGTACCTGAAGCATCTGCAGTTGCCAATTTTTCATTATTTCAGTCAATTCGGCTTCATCCTTCTGCAAGGCCTCCTTGACCGATTTCATTTCTGAAATCAAACCGGCTTTAGCCTCCGGCGCGGCTTTAACAATTTTTTCGTTAAACGAATTCTGCTCGGCTCGCTTTTTTTCGACAGCTACGGTCAGTTCTCGTCTTTTCTCATCAATTTCTAGCAATTTGGCCGCTTCAAAATCCAAGTGCTTTTTCTTGGCACCCACTTGGATTAGGTCTTTATTTTCTCGAATGAATTTAATGTCTAACATGGGAATGGGTATAGAATTGGTATAAAGTATATAGTAGATAGTATATAGTATGGAAGAAAAAGAAAAAAGCTCAGGAAGAGTGTTATTATATTGACTGATTATGAATCCTTTAATCAGAGAGCTTACTCCTGATGAATTTCCAAAGAGGCTTTTGGAAATTCCCGACAAGCCGAAAAAACTATTTATTAGAGGCCAGATGCCACCGGAAGATTATAAGTGGCTGGCCGTCGTCGGCTCACGCAAATACACTCCTTATGGTAGGCAGGTCTGTGAAAAACTGATTGCCGGCCTGCACGGCCAGCCGGTCGTAATTGTTTCCGGTCTAGCTTTGGGAATTGATGCTTTGGCCCACGAAACTGCGCTTGATAACGGGCTTACCTGTGTTGCTGTGCCCGGCTCCGGCCTTGATCCTAAAGTAATTTATCCCGCCAGCAATTATCAACTGGCGGAGAGAATTATCGATAAAGGCGGGGCTTTGCTTTCGGAATTCGAGCCTGATTTTCAAGCCACAACCTGGAGCTTCCCTCAGCGCAACCGAATCATGGCCGGACTTTCCGACGCGATTTTAGTAATTGAAGCCGAGATTAAATCAGGAACTCTTATCACTTCCCGCCTGGCCACCGACTACAACCGGGAAGTAATGACTGTCCCCGGTTCAATTTTTTCTTCAACCTCCGAAGGTCCTCATATGCTCATTCGTCTGGGCGCCACTCCGATTACAACCAGCAAAGACATTCTCGATGCCCTTGGTTTGGTATCCGATTCGCCGCTTGCGGTGGAAGATAGGTATAAAGATATTTCTATGGAAGAGATGGCGATTATTAAACTTTTGGCCATCCCAACTTCTCGCGATGAGCTAATTCGTAAATCCGGCATGTCGGTCTCGCGAGCCAACAGTCTACTCTCCGTAATGGAGATCAAGGGTTTGATTAAAGAAAGTCTGGGAGAGATAAGGCTGAGCTAGTTTGTAGTGAGTAGTGTGTAGTGAGTAGTAAGTAGTTAGTAGAAGGAGTGAGTAGTTTTGTTGACAAGAAGTAGTTTAGGACTACAATTCGAAGTGGAACAAAGGACAAGGCAACATTGTAGGTGTCGGTTAGTGGCCGTGGCTGGTAAATCTGGACTGACATTATGCACCGGGTTCGAGTCCCGGAGTCTGGCGAGTACTAACTGTTCGAGTGCGTAGATGAATAGGTGGGAGGCGCCGATGGCCGTCTTTCGGGATGGCCGGAGCCAAAAAACAAGCAAAGTCACCAGTAGCCATAACTGGTCATGCTGTGAAATACCACCCTTCAAACAGGCCGAAGCCTAACGACTGAAAAGAGACTGCCAATCTCACTTGTCGTAAAGCAGGCGGGACAGCCGTTCCGGACCGTCGAAGTTCTCACGCTTCGACGGTCTTTTCTTTTCCAGAAAAGAATGTATTATGAAATATAGACAGTCACACCGAAAGAACAACTATGCCTGAATACCAATTAAGCAGAAAAACATTCGCGGTGGAAAGGATAATCGCTAACCTGGCTGATGGCGACACGGAATTGGAAAGGCGAGCTTTGGTAATCTCCAGAAATAGCCAGGGCACCCTCCCGCCCCACCTCTGCGTTGAAAATGCCAAACAGGACATGGCCGAAGAAACCCTCGCCAAGATTGAGGTTTCTCCAGCTTGAGCCGTTGCCCACCAAGCACACACCGCCAGAGTCAACCTTTGGCGGTTTTCATTTTTGGCTTGCAAATCTAATGATAAGGAGTATCGTATTAGACGGAGCAAATGGTCCGGCTGAATACCGCAACTCATAAGTGGAGAGACTGCCAGTTGGGTAAAAAATGGAAACTCGTCGAGCATCCCCCATCCCACAACTCTCCTACCAAGGCTAAGGGTGTCGACCTTTGCGGTCGATTATCGTAAAGCCTCGACACCTTGCATGCGAAGCGCGAGGTGCCGTGGTATATGGTGCGGAATTGAACGAAAAGCATCGGCCAACTTCGCTGCTTATTGGGACAACGCACGCGCCCCAAAAAATCGGGGTCGCCAAGAGCGTCGGAAATCCCTCTCATTAGCAGGAAGGGTCGATGTTATAGTCTCGCCCTAGGAAAGCGATCGTTCAGCGGAAAAATCAGTCACCCCTTTACTCCAAATCGCCCCAGACGCGCACGCGCGTCTGGGGCACTTCTTTTTCTAAAAATTTGCCAAAAATTTCTATATCGCCTGCCCCGTTAGACATTCTCACTGCGCGAAAACTTGCCACAATATATAATCTGTGTAAATCTTATAGACAATCACGTTGAGATTTATTTTTTGAATATCTAACGGGGTGAATAATACTTAGTGTCAATGATGCCAAATCCCGTTAGAGATTGTTCGTAGGAACGAACGGGACCTTCGGGGCAAAGCTGGAGGACTTGAGTAGTAGTAAATTATCAAATGCAAGAACCTAAACAAAAAATCTCTAACGGGACAAGACTACTAATCGTCGAGTCACCGGCAAAAGCGAAAACTATTTCAAAATATTTGGAAGGCAAATATGAAGTAGTCGCCTCGGTCGGACACATCCGCGACTTACCAAAGAGCAACAAAAAGGCCATCGACATCGAGGGCGGTTTTATCCCGCACTATGAAATCTCTAAAGGTAAAGAGAAAGTTGTCGCCGGCATTCGAACTGCCGCCAAAAGCGCGAGCGAAATTATCCTCGCGACCGACCCCGACCGTGAAGGTGAAGCGATTGCCTGGCATATCGCCGAAATCATTGGAAATGATGTCGGCGAGTCCAAAGTTCAAAGTGCAAAGTTCAAAAGTAAGATCAAAAGAGTCGTCTATCACGAAATTACCAAAGACGCGATTCTTGAAGCCTTGGAAAATCCGCGCGAGATTGATCAGAATCTGCGGCGCGCCCAAGAGGCGCGCCGCGTCCTCGACCGTCTGGTTGGCTACGATCTCTCCGGCTTAATTTGGAAAAAGGTTCGCTATGGCTTATCGGCTGGCCGAGTCCAATCCCCCGCTCTTCGCATCCTAATGGAACGCGAGCGCGAAATTAAAGCCTTTAAGCCGGAACAATTCTGGGTTATTGAAGCACAAACAGAAACTAAACTAAAAGACAAGATTACTTTGACTTGTGTCGAGGAACCGCGCGATCAAAAGTTGGTTGAGAAAATTCTTACAATCGGCAAAAAAGAAGCTTGGACCATCACCGACGTTTCCGAGTCCGAAGCCAAAAGATCACCGAAAGCGCCCTTCATCACTTCGACCCTGCAACAGGCGGCGAGTTCCCGCCTTGGCTTTGCCCCGTCACGAACTATGGGCATCGCCCAAAAACTTTACGAATCCGGTCTCATTACCTACATGAGGACCGACAGCACCACCTTGAGCAAGCAGGCTTTGGGACAAATTTTCAGCCTGATTGAATCAAACTATGGCAAGGAATATTTGAGCCCCCGCACCTTTGCCGCCAAGAGTAAAAATGCGCAGGAGGCCCACGAAGCCATCCGCCCGACTCACATCGGCACCAAAATAGCCGGCCACACTCCGGAACAGCAAAAACTTTATGAACTAATTTGGCAAAGAACTGTTGCCTCCCAAATGACGGATGCCAAGATTATGCGCGCCAAAATCACCGCTCATGTCGGTCCGGCCGATCTGCCCGATTTTGCTGTAAACGGCTCGCGAGTAATTTTCCCAGGCTGGATTGCAGCCGATCCCGACGCTCGAGGTGAGGATGTTATTTTGCCCCAGGTTAAGGAGGGTGAAACTTTAAAATTGCTCGACTTGTCGAGTCAGGAAAAATTTACCGAACCACCACCAAGATACTCCGAAGCCGGCCTGGTCAAAGAATTGGAGAAACGCGGTATCGGCAGGCCTAGTACCTATGCTTCGATTATCAAAACTATCGAGGAGCGCGGTTATGTGACAAAAGAAAACAAGGCGTTGAGACCAACCGATACCGGCGATGTGGTCAGCACTTTCCTTGAGGAAAATTTTGCCAACTATATCAGTGATTCATTTACTGCAGAAATGGAAGACGAACTGGATGATATCGCTCTGGGCAAACGCGAGTACGAAAAAACCTTGCGTGATTTTTACAAACCTTTCCAAAAGGAAGTTAAGTCCAAAGAAAAATTGGCCAAGGCCACCAATCTTGGTGATGCGCCGGCTGAATTTAAGTGCCCGGTCTGTGGCGGGCCGATGATTATCAAACTCGGACGAGCCGGACGATTTATGAGTTGTGCCAAATTCCCAGAATGTATGGGTGCGCGCACAATTGACGGCAAGGAACTGGAGGGCCCGAAGGAAACCGGCGAAAAATGTCCGGAGTGTAAAGATGGAAAATTGATTGAGCGCGATGGCAAATTCGGTCGCTTCATCGCCTGCAACAATTATCCAAAGTGTAAGTACATCAAAAAGGATCCTGAACTTGAGAAGCAGAATTCAACCGGCGTACAGTGTCCTGTTTGCAAGGAGGGCTACATGATGGCACGACGCGGACGCTTCGGCGTATTTTACAGCTGTTCAAAATATCCGGATTGCAAAAACGCCATTAAGGCCATGCCGACCGGCAAACTTTGTCCGATGTGTGGAGCCCTGATGATGCAGGGGACGAAGACCATTCCTGAGCGCTGCTCAAACAAGGCCTGCCCAAATCATAATCCGCATAAATTGGGAAAATAAAATTTTAAAAAACACCCTGATTTGCATCGGGGTGTTTTGAATTTTGTGCTGACAGAATTCAAGAGTGGCGACATTCGCCAAAATCTTGAGGCCAACATTCCTCCTCATCATCGAGGCCGGAAACTCCATGAAGACCGAGCCGACCGGCACTCGCCCGGAGCATCGTCTGCAGATGCTCCGCCGCCACAAAGGCGTTCGGGCTCCAATAACTACAGTTGACCAGCGAGTCCGCCACCGCGGCATGTTGAGGTAGAGGCAGGACATCATAGACCTTTATCTCGTGACCAGCCGAAGCCGGCCTGATCAGACCCAAGAGTCCTCGGAAGCCCCCACAGTGAACAATCTTCCGATGGACCGCCACATCCAAATCTATGGGTGGCAGGTGTGACAAGGCTCCGTCAATCGGCCAACACGGAGCGCCATCATGAATACCGACAATCGGCTGATCGCCGTGAAGAGCCGACCAGGCCAGAGCCGACCTCTTGAGCTCCTTGAGCAAAGCAAAGATATTCGGATGTGTGAATTCCGCAACCCACAGAGCATGATCGTGCTTGGGAATAAAATTATTCCACAGAAAAGCCCGAAACGATTCGACTTCCGGAACTTCGGACCGGCCGAGCAGTGGGAAGTGTCCGAGATGGATGCTTAGGGAAACAATGCGCTTCATAGGTACAATTTGTAAGGAACAATCTTTTTGCTTCTCATCTCAATACCGAAATGGCATTAAGTAAAACAAAAGTAGCCCTAGGGCTACTTTTTGACATCGTTTAGTTTGGAGAAAATGGTTAAACAATAGCAAGAAGCAACCCTCGGGAGAGGTTCATGGTCTTCTTGCTGGTTTTTAATGCCATTTTTGACATGGAAATAGTCTACCAGCCAGGCTGGAATTTCGCAAGTGTTAGATTGAAAAATTCTTAACCGAGTAAAGCTCGTCATTTTCCTCGGCCTCTTTTTCTACCTCACTTCGGTCGTCAACTGCCACCGGCTCACTGGTGACTGGCGCGCTTGCCGGCGTAATCTTGGCCATTTGAGTTTTCTTTTCAATCGCCTCCAAGATACTTCTAAGATCTGCCGGAGAAGCGAAGTCTATTACGATTCTCCCACCCTCTTGCCTCTTGTCTATTCGCACTTTGGTACCGAGCGACTCGGCCAACTTGCCTTCGATATCAATATACTCCGGCTCAAGCGGATCCGGCTTCCTCTGCCTTTCGACGGCGATGCGACGAGCGATATTCTCTGTCTCGCGGACAGTCAATCGCTTGAGCATAATCTCCTTGAACAAAACATTTTGCTCTTCCGGCCTGTCGGAAAGCATGAGAAGCGTTCTGGCGTGACCTTCGGAGATTTTGCCTTCGGTCAAAACACTGATTACTTCTTCCGGCAAGGACAACAGACGCAGAGTGTTGGAAACATACATTCGGCTCTTGCCGATTTTCTGCGCAATTTCGTGATGTTTCAAATTAAATTCCTTGGCCAGTCGGTCAAAAGCTCGTGCCCGATCAACCGGGTTCAAATCTTCTCGTTGGAGATTTTCAATAATTGCAAGCTCCAGCTTCATCTTGTCACTGTCTTCCTCACTGCGAATCAAAACGGGCACTTGTGAGAGACCGGCCAACCTCGAGGCACGCAAACGGCGCTCGCCGGAAATCAATTCGTATTCAACAAACAGGCCACCGTCTTCTTTGATTTTTTCTTTTCGGCTGACAACGAGCGGTTGCAAAATACCGTATTGGCGAATTGATTCGGCCAAATCTTTGAGACGAGCTTCGTCAAATTCCTTACGCGGTTGAAAAGGGTTGGGAAAAACCTTCTCAACTTCAACCCAAAATATCGAATTATTAAAAAAGGCCATTGATTTAAATAGTTATTAGTCATATTCTAACACATAATTTAAGACATCAAAACGCACTTGTCTTTTCAAAGGAAGTCTGATAGTATGGCACCTGTCCCTATTTTCCATTTTGAGATTTAATTTTTAATTTTCCCCTATGTCCCAAGATCAACTAATCAAATTGGCCTGTACCAAGTGCAAACGCATCAACTACTGGAGCCGAAAGAATAAGAAAAAAGTTGAGCGCAAAATCGAGCTCAAAAAGTTTTGCAAATGGTGCAAAAAGCAGACTCCTCACAAGGAAGCCAAGAAGTAGTTAAAAACCGCCTTGAAGGCGGTTTTTAACTACTTAATTTCTAGCATTCTAAAGGCGGGTCCGCCGATAACTCTCGGCTTACAGCCGCAGTACCCTTGTTTGGATTTTCCCATCACCTAGGAAGGCTCGACAAAATACTCAAACAGGCTTCGAGTCTCGGACAAAAGTGCTCCCCAGCACTTTTTCGTATCCTCGTTGCTTCGCAACTTGCGGGTCCGCCGAGACTCGAACTCGGAACCTCGGTTTTGGAGACCGATGTTTTACCATTGAAACTACAGACCCATGGAAGTATCCTAGCAATTTTCACAACTTTAGCCAAACACCTATTACCTCACCACACCGCCGTATCAATCTATTCTACCATTCGCGCGAATAAGCCCATTAGACGAAAAGAGTGTGACCAACCGAGGTATAGTTGCACCATCGAAATTTTTGTGGTTATAACTATTTAGAACCTTAACAAAGGATTCTCTATGCCAAGCACACAAAATGAACCCGGGGTCATTCCTGTTTTTTCAGGTACCCAGCTCCGAACTCGACGACCAAGTCGTCCGAGTCATTACCGAAGAAGCGGCCTTCGTGGAGTCCTGTAAGGGACAATCCCGGATGCTGATCTGTCCCTTGCCGGAATAAGCATCTGCGCTCCGCTTCACCCCTCCGCCCTCGTGGCGGAGTTTTTTGTTACGATATATCGTACTATTCTGCCAAGATAAATTTTCTCACAGTTTGGACAATCCTGCTTGAATCCTTAGGCTCGAACCACTTAATATTTTTATCTCTTCTAAACCAAGTCATTTGGCGCTTGGCGTAGTGCCAAATCGCCGACTCAAGTTGTTTGACCATTTCCTCTTTTGAGATTTCGCCCCTCAGATATTTTGCCTGAAAACGATATTCCAAACCCAAATCCTCCATTCTCTTCCAAGAGAGGCCAGCACGATGAAGCTTCGTCGCCTCACCAATCATCCCCTCCCTAATTCGCGCGAATAGGCGAATAGAGATTCGCTTCTTTAATTTTTCGGCTGGCAGATTGAGGCCGATTTTCAAAACATTATATTTTGATCCAAAAAAATTAAACTCTGGGACTTTTCCAATAGCCCTGGCAATTTCAATTGCCCGAATTAGACGCCTAGGGTTATTCTTATCGATCTGACTCGCCCTTCGGGGGTCGAGCTTTTTGAGTTGCTCAAAAAGCTCTGCCGTAGTTTTTCTTTCCAACTGTCGGCGAAGTTTCAGGTTCGGCGGAACCTCGGGAAATTTTTGTCCGCTTAAAATGCTGTCGATATACAAACCGGTACCGCCACAAATTATCGGCAATTTACCTTTAGCCAAGATTTGCTCGACTACGTGACCTGCCAATTTCTGATAGTCGGAAACTGTAAAAACTTTCCTGGGCGAAACCACATCAAGCAAATGGTGCCTGACGCCTTTCATCTCCTTTTTGGTAATTTTGCCCGTGCCAAGATTGAGTCCTTTATAGACCTGTCTCGAATCGGCGGAAATCACTTCCCCGTTAAATTTTCTGGCCAAAATAACCGCCAGATTACTCTTGCCGGTGGCAGTTGGTCCCAATATCACCAAAACCTTACTTTTCATTGTGCCGGGAGAGAGAATCGAACTCTCAAATCTTTCGATGCACGATTTTGAGTCGTGTGCGTCTACCAATTCCGCCATCCCGGCTTACGGGCCAATCTTCTATGTTTTAAGCCAATTACCAAATTAGTCTAGCAGAAAATATTGGCCACGCCAATATGGGTCAAAAATGACTGACCGGACCACTGCACTAATTTCTGCTATCGCAGAAATTAGTGCAGTTGGAGAATTTTTTAGAGGATAAGAAAAACCCCAAAACAAATTGGTAAATTTGTTCGGGTAAAATAAAAGCCCGCGAAGCACCTGCTTCGCGGACATGATGAAACTCAACCTTGTTTAGGTTTAGCCCTTGCCGCCGCCACCGTTGTAGGGCGGATAGTACTGCTGGGGACCCTTCAGATTTTTCCAGATCGGGACGATATAATACGTCCCCTTCTTGAAGTGGAGAATCGGATAACCCCAGCTCGCCGGATCGTAATCCAAAAGGGCTGGCACCGCCTGCCCTTCCGCGCGAATCGACAACTGGATCGGGGTTTCTTTGGGCGTAAAACCGTGACCCCAATCAAACCCCGGCTCCGGTACGGCAATCACAATCTGGGAATCTGCGTCGTAATCGAAGGTGGCCACAATGGTCGGGGGCACACCGTTCGTCACGAGGACATAGATGTTTCCGTAGAGAAGATTACCGTTGCGAACCGCTACGACGCCGTCGATGCCAACATCGAGTGCCGCCGCAGTTTTGGTTGTGCCGGTCGGTAGTCCAGTCTTCAGGTTGTAAACCGTCGAAACCGGATTGCTGCCATTCCAAGTCGAGAGAATAACTTCACCGCCCAGACACTGATCAGAAGAGAAGTACGACGGCCAATAGAACTTGCCGTCCGCTCCACCTTCGAGATAGGTGTCCCGAATGATGTTGCCATTCTGGTCGCGCTCGAGCACTCTCACGCTCGTCACGCCAGGCAGATAAATGGGTATTTGGCTATTCATCTGCAAGGACACCTTGAGAGCATCATTGGGGATGAAGTACCCGCCACCATCATTCGTCAACTTGAAGGAATTGTACGCCGAAAAAAGCGTATCCCCGTCATTGTTTTGAATACCGGCGTAGGCCCAGCACCAATCGACAGCATTGGCCACCTCCAAGACCAGTGGTCTGCTCGAGAGAATCGCCAGGATCTTTTTGGGATCGGTCCCGGAATCATCACGAACATACTGCTCCCAGATGTAGTTGCTGTACGTGCTCGCCGGCACCGAGGACTGCGACCAAAGCGACGCGTAGACCTGCGTCGACTGCTCCAGCGCATAACCCCGAAGCACTTCAATCGAGCCAATCTGCAAACTTTCAGGCATCGTAACAGCCGGAACCTGAATCGCCGTAGTCTCCGCCCGAATGCACTGCACCGACACAAACGCCGCCAAAATGACGGCCACTGCGTACTTGATGATTTTCATTTTTTGTCCTTGTTTCTTTTCTGACGTTTACTGCCGTTTCTGCACTTCCGCCTTGGACTTAATTTCCGGGGGCGAAAACTTTTGATTTTGATCAAAGGACGGCGCAAGTGTCCCTTCGAGGACAATGCTTGTTGTTGAAGTCGTCGGCTGGGTCTTGATTTTCGTGTCCGCATGAGGCATCGGCCCCTTCGGAGTTGCGACCCACTTGACGCCCACTTGTGGCGTCACGATCACCGCGGTCGCATCTTTCGAAACATGTTTGGGAATAATGGAATACACCCAATAGCCGACAAGAGCAAACGCCAACGCAACAACTAACCGCACAGATAATCTCGGTTTCATTATTATTTTAGGTTGAGTTTTCAAGGGTTTTGGGCGAATTGGTCGCCAAAAACCTAACTAAAAAGCCTTTGGTAAGGCCGTCTGTAGCGACTATACGCTATCATTCAACTAATGTCAACCGAGCGACCGAACTTGGGACAGATGCTATAATTCAGAAATCCTATGAAAAATTTCCTGAAAAAAATCATTCGGACCAAAAGGAATTACGACCCTTTGATTGAAATTCACATTTCTGCCGAGACTTTAAAGAACAATTTGGCGGAACTCCGAAAGATTGGTGAAGAAAAAGGTGTTGCGCCAGTTTTAAAGAGCAACGCTTACGGACACGGCTTAGTCGCGGTCGCTAAGATTTTAGAAAATGAACCGAAACCTTTTTTTGCGGTTGATTCTTACTTTGAGGCCACGGCCCTAAGACATGAGGGTATCAAATCCCCCATCTTGATTATCGGCTACACTCGAAACGAAACAATTGCCGGCAACAAATTGAATCTAGTCGCCTTTACAATCACAAGTTTAGAGCAACTAAGAGATTTGTCCGAAAATTTGAGGCGACCTGCCATCTGCCACCTTAAAATTGACACCGGCATGAATCGACAAGGTGTAAGAGCAGAAGAATTGGCTGAATCAGTCAAACTTATTAAAGCCAATCCAAGAATTGAGCTAGAAGGTTTAATGTCACACTTTTCTAGCGCCTCGAATCCGGAGCAAAGCTTTGCCAAAAGTCAGATTGAAAAATGGAATCAGGCAGTAAAATTTATCCGCAAGGAATTTCCAAACCTAAAATATTGGCACCTCTCGGCGACCGGCGGCCATCTTTTTACTAATGAAATTGACGCCAACGTCACAAGAGCCGGCATCGGACTTTACGGCATTTCACCGAGTGAAAAATTAGCAACCAAGATTAATTTAAAGCCGGCCCTTTCGGCCGACTCGATAATCACCGGAATTAAGAAAGTTAAGACTGGCGAATATATCGGCTATGACTTGCTTTACAAAGCCGAAAAGGATTTGACTGTCGCCACAATCCCTTTTGGCTATTTCGAGGGAGTTGATAAGCGACTGACTAACAAAGGATTTGTGAAAGTCAGCAGTCGTGACTGCCCGATTGTCGGCCGAGTCAGCATGAATATTACGACTATCGATGTGAGCGGGATAGATGATTTAAAACTTAATTCATCGGTTAATATCGTGAGTTCAAATCCGCATGACCAAAACTCAATTCAAAATATTGCCAAGATTTGCGGTGCCAGTCCTTATGAAATTTTGGTGCATATTCCGGAGCATCTAAAAAGAGTGGTAATTTAAAAGCCCGACCAAAAAATTTGATCGGGCGAACGCCTATTCCTTATCCTTTTGGACGGCCACGGCTTCAAGGCAGGTCTCGATGAACTTCTCGGTCGGAAGATAGCGGTCGCCAGAGACTTCCAGATAGCCATTTTTCTCAAACGACCGGTCAAGAAACATAATCACCACCTGCGCCGAAAGCGAGGTGCGGGCGCAAATCTCCCTTAAAGTCAGGGCACGCCACACATTTCTGGTATAGCAGGCTGAAACAATCGCCCAGGCGATGTCTTGTGAGATGATGCACCAGCAGGAAGATTGTATGCTGTCATCATCGGCCCGACTATGGATATCCCTCGGCTTAATCTCTGAAGCGAGCTTATTGGTCGGAGTCTTCATATTTTCTGCTTTTGACAGTAGCACAAGATTTGCGAAAATTCAAAAAACCGGTAAAAACCGGTTTTTTGAATTTTTGTGGTCAGGGATAATTTGTTTGCCGTCGCAAACAAATTTCCGCGACCCTGCCTCGCCCGTTTTGCTTGTTAGCAAAACATCGCTCCGGCTCGCACAGGTACGAAAAAATCTCCAGCAGTGGAGATTTTTTGTCTTGTGGCCACAGCTCTCACTCGACCGTCGTCTCGTTCGGCCGCGACCCCGCCTCGCGACCCACCGAAACG
>Ga0172379_10004749_pt1 | contig 19673 bp, 15 predicted proteins | sample GrowelOW334metaG_FD_119756 | JGI IMG/M metagenome (GOLD analysis project Ga0172379, IMG submission 119756) | Groundwater microbial communities from an aquifer near a municipal landfill in Southern Ontario, Canada - Groundwater well OW334 metaG | ecosystem: Environmental > Aquatic > Deep...
AAGGCTTTTCAAAAGAAGACACCTTGGGAGAAATTATTTCTCGCCACGAAAGCGAGGGGGCGAAACTTTTTTCAGGAAAAGATCCACTTGTCGCGCAATTGATAGGGCATCATCATCCGGGAGTCGTGCTTCCTAGGAGGTGTCGAGCGACTGAAGAAATTGAAAAAGAGAACGGAAATAAGATTGAAACAACTCTTGAATTTATAATTGCGCTCGCCGACGAAACCGATGCTATATCAAACGCTCGTGCATACAAAGGGGCCCGCCCAAACGAAAGTGTCTTGTTTGAGCTCACAAAAGAAGCAAAAAACGGACGCCTCCGAAAAGATCTTACCTATCTTTGGATTAATAGTCGTTATTCAAGGAACGACCCGGATTCCCCTCACTCAAAAGACATTGAATTTTTCTTAGAAAACGAAGAAAATATCTCACAAGCAAAACAATTCGTCGAAGATCTCAAGTAAACAAAAACCGCCCGACGGCGGTTTTTAGATTGTGCGGAGGGGCAGAGTTGATCCTCCTCCGGACGGAGGTTGTACCTCCGTCCGAAACGTTTGAGATATCAGCACTGTCTTTTCCTCTTCAAATATTCCGACGGGGGTACAACCCCCGTCGGGCGACGAAGACACTCGCTCCCGGGGCACAACAAAAAAACCGCGGAAGGCGGTTTTTTTCTTGTGCCCAGGGGCAGAGTTGAACTGCCGACCCTTGGTTCTTCAGACCAATGCTCTAACCAACTGAGCTACCTGGGCATATCTCTTTATATTATTATCTCTCTTGCCAAGATGTTGTTGTACTTTCTAGCCAAAACAGCTATCTAGGCGTAATCGTTTTGTCTTACCAGAATACGCCAAAACAAGGCTTTTGTAAAGATTCCTTTCCTTGGGATTTTATTGTATACCAAACGAACTGAGCGACTTCACGACCTTCATCAACCCCTCATAATTCTCGAGCATCGGCTCTATGTAAGGTTGAATATAATAATAAGCCCCAAACATAGCTCCAATAAAAGCAATCCAATAGATGCTTCGGAAAATCCTACCCCACCACATATCCCGATACATTTTGTGGAGCATTTCGTTGTTCTCCTTTTCTATTTCATATGTTTTATCCAGGAGTTGTTCTTGTTTTGGTTCAAGCATGATACATAGTATAATAGCAAAACAAAGGGCGTGATTCAATGCAAAAATATGGAATTTGACCTTTTTAGACACATTTAGTATAACAAAGTCAGAGAATTTTTGATTTTTTCATAAAAGAGAGATAACAACTATGATCTTCAACGGCAAAGAATTCGCGCAGAAAATTAAAGACGAACTCCGGAGTGAGTTTTCAAAACTCCCGCGAAAACCGCGTTTGGATATCCTGTACGCCGGGTCTGATCCTGCGATTGAAAGCTTTATAAGGATTAAGATTCGAGTAGGCGACGAGGTTGGAGCAGAAACGGTTATTCACCGATTCCCCGAAACCATCTCTGAGAAAGAGCTTCTCGAGAAAATTAGGGAAATCGCGGAGCAAGAGAACTCTGACGGAATGATTATCCAGCTCCCCCTCCCTCAAGGCATCAATAAGCAATCTGTACTTAATGCTGTCCCGACGAAAAAAGACGCGGATATGCTTTCTGACGCATCATGGGATTTATTCACAAACGGACAGACTCCGAATACACCGCCTGTCGCACGCGCGATGATGGCAATTCTTGGGGAAAATAATATTTTACTCAAAGGAAAAAATGTCGTCATTCTCGGTCGGGGAGTACTTGTCGGAAAGCCCGTAAAGATATGCGCGGAAAGAGAAGGCGCAAATATTACGGCGCTCAACAGCACTACAGGCGACCCGGCTCCGCATTTACTCAAAGCGGACATAATCCTCTCCGGCGTCGGGAAACCGCACCTCATCAAACCCGAAATGATCCGCGAAGGGGCTGTTATTATTGACGGCGGAACAAACGAGCTTAACGGAAAAATCGCCGGTGATGCCGACCCATTATGTGCGGATAAGTGTTCCCTCTTTACCCCCGTTCCCGGCGGAGTGGGTCCGGTCATGGTTACAATGCTTTTCAAAAACCTCGCGACGCTGATCAACCTCCGCGATAAAAAGTAATAAGTTCATTTTAAAACCAAAAGCCCTTCGATAAAAATCGAAGGGCTTTTTTTATTTCTTATCAGTGAACACGACAAGTCGCTTCGAGTAGCTCTTAGATACCGGGTCCCACTTCCCTTCACATGTAATAAGGTTGAGGTGAGCTTTTCCGTCACTTGAACCAAAAACAGTTGAAACATCTGACTTTTCATCAAAACTGCGAATTTCCCGAACAACAAACGTTGTTAGTACCCCCTCTTCATCCAAAACTGTTAATTCGTCTTCTTTTTGCAAGAGATACAAATCATCAAAGACAGAACCTATTCCATTTTTCCATCCGTAATGTCCGACGATGATAGAACTTCCAATTTCGCCAGGACGAGGGCTGAGATCAAACCAAGCTGCGTCACGAGGAGACTCCGGGGCGCCCACCGCGCCAAGAGGAGTAATCCCCACCCCTTTCAACATCGTGTCTACTTTAATTTTTGGAATGGTAAGACGAACCGGCAAACCAAGGATCGACGGCCCGGACTTCACCAATATACTTGGATCCAAGATAATCGGTGGGGGGATTTCGACTGTCTTTTTTTCAACCGAAAAATCAATATTCTGTATGACAATAAAATCAAAAAGAAGTACAGAGAAGACAGAGAGAGCGGTAATAAGAAGTGTTCGTTTAGAAATAAATTTAAATGGCATAAAATTATCGGGTAAAGACCCCGCATCGGCGGAGCCTTATTCTCCCGACGAAGCGCTCTCGCCTCGCTTTAATGTTCAAGATTAAGCCTTACGTTTTTTAACGGCAACAAAGAGGGCTCCGAGGGCTATGACCAACGCGCTTCCCAAAAGTACGACACTCCATGTATCACCCCAAATACCGGTATTCGGAAGACCTGGGACAGCTACGAGGACGGTAGCAAAAGCGAAATCTCGTATTGTTAAACCGTTCGCTTCTCCTTTGGCGATGGCCACATTTGTCATATTTTTCGTAAGATAAGCCATGCAAGAATAGATCCAGGTCTCACTCGTTTCTATCTTCGAGTTTCCGTTAGTGTCGCCGGAAATATATTTTATATCCTGACATTTACTGTCGGTAACAACGATATTGCTAAGAGCAACAGTACCCGGATTCGTTACTCTAACGGTATAATTCACAGAACCTCCCCCTGAGAGCAAGGTAAGCGGGCTTGGAATTTTTGTAATGTTAATCAATGGTGGAACAATAGACTCTCCGACAACAACAGTAGCACTTGCTATATCGGTAGCCATAATTCCGTTTGCGATACCGGTCGCGACAACGGTGTTTGTATGAGTTTCAGTTAAAGTTTTAGAACATTTATATACCCACGTTTCATTTATATCGAGCTTTGAATCGCTGTTGATATCACCGGAAATAAGAACAATCGGACTGCAGGAATCTCCAATCATTGTTAGGTTTGCAACAGGGACAGTTCCGATATTTCGAAGAGTATAAGTATAAGTTACAGGACCAGGACCTGAAGGCAAGGAAAGAGAGCTTGGGGTTTTTACGACGTCAATCAACGGGGGGACCGGTGGGACGGCCACAGGTGCGCCGATATCGTCATTTGTAATGATACAAAATTTGTTATCACCAGGGCTGAGATTCAATTGTCCATTGATATCGCAATCACCGGAAAAGGTACGAACATATCCAGTACTGGAACCTTCCGTAATAGTAAACGCCGGAGCAGGAGCCGTAAAAGAATTTGTTACACCGGACAAAACCAACTGTCCGTTTACGTAAAGAGGAAAGTCTGAATAATTTTTTGAACCGCCGTTATCATTAACAACTGTTTTGACGACATTAATCGTTCCGGGGCGATTTCCTCCACCAGAAACGACCGGGGCAACAGAACAAGTAGTCGGAACGGTGATAGTATCCGTATCGGTCGTTACTGTTCCACCAAAAGCCAAAGCTCTACCGGACCACGTGGTATTTGCTCCAACGGTAATACCGGAGGCGTCAATAATCGTACCAAAGAAAGTAGTATTTGTTCCAAGAGTTGTTGCTTGAGTAGGCGTCCAGAAAACATCGCAAGCAGAAGCTCCTGTCATTGTCATGATTGATCCATTTGTCGAAGTCAATGCTCCAGCCGATCTAAATATATAAGTTCCGGTTCCGCTCAAAGTAAGAGGACCGCTAATATTCATTGCGCCCGCGCTACAGTATACTCCGGGGGTAAAAACACCGGCGGTACCGTGAGTAATATCAGTGGAAAGATCGATTGCTCCTGCTCCAAAAGTAAAAGTACAAGACTGAGCAGCGAGCGCAGAGAGCGCGGCCCCCTGGTCCGTCCCTGCAGTACTATACGGAGCGCCAGAACCGTAATAGAGATGAGTCCCCCCAATAACAGTAGAAGGAGGAGTTGTGAACCCAACGCTTCCGTTCACCACAGTTGCAGATGACGTATCTGTAAAAGTACTCGAAAGGACACCGTAGCTAGTTGCTTGACCAAGAGATGGAGTAGTGGCGGCGGACGCCGTAAGTACACCAAACGAAACAAAAGAGATTGCAACAACGAATGCTGTTGCGGAAATCTCATTAAACATTTTCATAAACTTTATCTTCTTAAAATTAATTATTATTAATATATTTATTTCACCTTTTTATAGTATATACCTATTTGAAAGAAGATGTTTTTCTCCTGTGGATAAACTCCGAAGAGAACCACAAACAAAAAAACCGCGAGTGCGGTTTTTTGTGCTTTTGTGCCCTCAGCAGGAATCGAACCTGCATTTACTCCTTAGGACGGAGCTGTTCTATCCATTGAACTACGAGGGCAGTAAGAATAAGGGAATAGCATATGGGGAAGGAACGTCACTATTAATCCTTCTCCTTATACTAATCCCTTATACTTTATTTACATTCCAAGAGCGTGCATAATCCTCGGTTTATCAAAACCGATAATCGGCTCCGACTCCCCTTCTATAGTAATGACAGGCACCCCCATTTGGCCGGTCAAATCGAGCATCTCTTTTCTTTTTTCGATATCGGTTCCGACATTATAATCCTCAAACGGTACATTGTTTTGAGCAAAAAAATCTTTTGCCATTTTGCAATACATACAAGTGGCGGTACTATAAATTTTTACTTTTTTCATATTTTTTGGCGTTTAAGGCGCCATTTTGGCTAATAGGTCTATAATACGCTGAGTATATCACATTTATTCTCGAAGGGTAAACCCGGCATAAAAAACGAAATAGAAAGAAAACCCCGTCCGAATAAACGGACGGAGGGTGGTTTTTACTGCTTCTTTGCAGAGCGAGGCAAATAAGCATAATTTTCAGGAAACACGGTGGAGGTCGGGTCGCTCACATCGACCCAACGGATCCTCTCGTGGATAATGTCATCTATTATCCGATACTCGAAGGAGTGTTCGCTCGTTTTAATTAAATTCTCGATCGTATCGAGGGTATCGCTTCGACGAAGAAGAATTTTTGGCGATTCAAAGAAAACCGGGCCTTTGTCATAAAAATCTCCCTCAATCATCGTGTCGTCGATGACAAAATGCATCGAGAAAGCAGTGTACTCAATCTTTCCCGCCTTGTAATCTTCCAAAACTTTCTTATGAACGTTTCGTCCATACATCCCCTTCCCGCCATATTCAGGAAGAAGCGCCGGATGTTTATTGATGGTCTTTCTCGGATCGTGCCCGCGAAACGGCTTAAGCCACCCGGAAAGGACTACCCACTCAGCGTTGGAAGCGCGTATTATCTTTTGATACTCACGGGCAGTAAAAGGCCCAGTGAAATGAAAAAACTTTTTCCGATGATGAAAGGCTTTTGTGCGTACTCCGCCAAATTCGTATCGGGACACAACACCGACGATCTCGGCTCGGAGATTGCCGTTTCTTTCCTCCTCCAAAATCGCCTTAAGACCACTCCCTCCTCCCAACTTCGTGCCGTCAGAAAAAATAATTACCTTCGGAAGAATCTCTTTTTCTCTCTTCATTGCGACTCCCCTTCAAAAAACAAACTGTGTTAGATATAACATTTATGGATAGTCGAGTCAAACAAAAAAAGACCTTTCGGCCTTTCTAATTTGTGCGAGTAGGGAGAATCGAACTCCCGTCAGCTGCTTGGGAAGCAGCAGTTCTACCACTAAACTATACTCGCAAACTCAGTTCCAAGTTTATCAAGTCTATAAAGTTTGTAAAGTCGGCCAACGTTTATTCTTTTTCGACTTTATAGACTTTCGACTTTATGGACTTTATGGACTTCGTTGTCTACCTGAAAAAATTTAATATCTTATCCCACATTTTCGGTTTTGGCGCGGGGGCTTCTGTCGTCGTCCCTGGCTTCGGGTCAACAATCATAATAACGCCTTCCCCCTCTTTTGCGACCATAAACTTTCCCCGTATCTCTTCTTCTTTTCCGCGCTCTGTTTCGAGAAAAGCGACTCTCTCCTCGAGACCCGTTTTTTGATTTTTGAGTTTCAAAAGCTCCGCCCGAGCCTCATCGGTTTTCGCACGCGCCTCAAAATATTTCTGACTCAGGCCCCACGTTCCTTTTATAAAAACGAGGAGAACCACCATCAAAGCCACAAGAACGGGAGTGCCGTACATTGCTTTTCGAATCTTTTTCTTTTCCTGAAAATCTCTCATTATCTTGGTTTTTTGAGCTTACAGTGTTATGATACTACATATGTTATTCCTGAGCAAAAAGCACAAAAGAAAAGTTGAGATTGTATGGGGAGTCATCAGTTTTCTTGTCATCTTGAGTATGATACTCCTTTATATGCCCATCTTCGGATAGCCAACTAAAGTCTTTAAAGCCAAAAGTCCGTAAAGTCAAAAGTCGCAATGCCGACGTTAGACTTTACGGACTTTTTGATTTATAAATTTTAAACCGGCATCCTTACTGCTTCATCATTTTCAAGAAAACATCATGGGGGATATTTACCCTCCCGTGTGCTTTCATCTTTTTCTTTCCTTTTTTCTGTTTCTCCAAGAGTTTCATTTTTCTGGTGATGTCTCCTCCGTACAGATATCCGGTAACATCTTTTCGGAGTGCGGAAACCGTTTTTGAAGAAAGAATACGTCCGAGAGCCTGCCCTTGTATTTTTAAAACAAAGAGTTGGCGAGGAAGAACATTGTGGAGTTTTTCAACAGCGGCTTCTGCCTCTTCCTGAACGCGCTTTCTTGAAACGACTCTCGTGAACGCAACAACGAGTTCGTCGGCAACCAAAATATCTAAACGGGCAACATCGGCATCTCTCATCGCTGTAATCTTATAAGAAAGAGAAGCATACCCGGAAGATGCGCTTTTTAATTTATCAAAGAAACCGCGCATAAGCTCACGCAAAGGCATCTCCGCCTCAATTGAAGTTCTGTTTTCACCAAAAATTTCCGAGTTCCCGGTTTCCGCCTCGTGCTCATAGAGAAGCGTCATTATGTTTCCGACATATTCCGGAGGTGTGATTATTTTAGCACTCACCCACGGTTCTCGCACCATTTTATATGACCCAAATTCAGGAAAAAGCGCTGGAGAATAGATGGTCTTTTTTTCTCCATTCGCGAATTCAACTTCGTAAGTAATGGACGGAGTGGCAATAATTAAAGGCAAATCGAATTCTCTCTTTAAGCGTTCAGTAATAATCTCCAAGTGAAGCATTCCCAAAAAACCGCAACGATATCCGCGCCCGAGAGTTCCCGATGTCTCTTCTTCAAAAGAAAGCGAAGCATCGGTCAATTTGAGACGAAGAAGAGCCTGACGAAGCAAGTGAAAATCATCCTGACTTTCGGGGTACACAGAAGCCCATACGACCGGCGAAGGGTTCATATATCCAGCAAGAGGAAGAAGTGGGTGTTTGGAAGAGGTGATTGTATCTCCGACAGAAGCAATACCGGGCTGTTTAATTCCTGTAACGATATACCCAATCTCACCCGCGGAAAGTTTTTCTTGCGGTTTTTGGTCAGGGTGAAAAATGCCGACTTCAAGAGCGGTAAATTTTTCTCCGGCGGCGCTAAAAAGAAGCGGTTCGTTCTTTTTTATTTCCCCTTCAAATAAACGAACGTAAACGATTATCCCGCGATGAGTAGAATATGCAAAATCAAAAATAAGCGCACGAGGAACATTTTCACCTCCCGTACTTTTTTCAAGCGAGGCGTTCTCTTTCGACATATGAGGAGGGCCGACTTTTTCAATTATCGCATTCAAAAGAGAAGAAACCCCTTCTCCTGTTTTTCCGGATACTTCAAAAACGTCATCAGGGGAGCATCCCAATAATTCCGACATTTCAATCTTTACTTCGTGAGTTCTCGCGAGAGGAGAGTCTATCTTGCTTACCGCGGGAATGATAGTAAGTCCGCTCGCCTTAGCCATCTCAAGAGTTGTAAGGGTTTGTGCCTGAACACCCTGAGTTGCGTCTACAAGGAGAATAGACCCCTCAACAGCCTTGAGAGCCCTTGAAACCTCGTAAGAAAAGTCTATGTGCCCGGGAGTGTCGATAAGGTTTAAAATATAGGTTTCTCCTTTATAAGGGAATTCCATCCGAACGGGTTGCATCTTAATGGTAATCCCACGTTCGCGTTCAAGCTCCATAGAATCAAGGACCTGAGCCATCATTTTTCGCTTTTCAATGGTGTTAGTTACTTCAAGCATTCTATCGGCAAGAGTAGACTTGCCGTGATCAATATGAGCTATAATGCTGAAATTTCGTATTTTTTGCCTTTCTGCCATAGGTGTGATAATACCCTAAAAAAGCCGAAAACGGAAGCGAACAAGAAAAAAGATACTAGAAACTTGTCGAACCCCCCATCCTTATTAGATGTCTTCTTGCCCCGAAGCAATCGGGTGTGATTTCCAGAATTTTCTCGCAATATACTTTTTTACTGTGGAAAATTCTGGATTTTTTAAGAAAATCAAAACAAGAATACCTGAAAAAATACCAAGAACCCCCGAGAAAAAACCCTGCAAAAAGATTCCCATAAAAGTATTAAGGTCAAAGGTAAGAGAAAAAACTTTCAAAAATTGATACGATACCACTCCCATAACAATGGATGCGGAAAAGCTATGAGAAAAGGCTCGATAGACTTCCCCGGTGAATGCGCCAAAATCTCGTGCAAAAAAGAACCATAGGATAAAAGCATTCAAAAACATTCCAACAGTAAAAGCGAGGGGGAGCATAATAATACTTGCTCCGGAAATATCATTTATCTTAAGGACTGACTCCAAGAAAACTCTAGTGTCCCCATTAAAAGAATTCATGAAAAAATAAGCCAGAACAATGATAACAACCGAAGAAACAACATTCACAAAGAGGGGCTTCTTTGTATTCCCCGCTGCATAATAAGCGCGAGTAAAAAGGAGCACGATGCTTTGTGCGATAAGAGATATCGTAAAGAGAGCGAGTGCCGCGGCAGTAAGGCGAGTGTCATCCCAACTAAACCTCCCCGATCCAAGAATAACGCGGACGATCTGAGCCCGAAGAACCACAAAAAGAAACACAACAGGGAGAGACCAAAAAATAATATGTTGCGCTGCGGTAATAACTTTTTCTAAAAATTGTTTTTTGTCACCGCTTGAAAAAAGGCGGGAAAGCGTCGGAAAAGCAGCAACGGAATAAGAAACTCCAATAATCGAAAGAGGTACCGATTGGAGATTGAAAGAGAATTGAAAAATGGAAATAGAGCCGGCCGAGATAAGCGAAGCGAAAGTGATTAATAAAAGTATGGTAATATTTCCTGCCGAAAGAGCAAGGGTACGGGGGAGAGAAAGAAGAACGACCCTTTTTATGCTTTTGAAATCAATCTTTCGGGAAAAATGAGGAAAAAATCCCTCTCGAACAACCACCGGTAATTGTATACACAGGTGAAAGACTGCCCCCAAAATAACCCCGAGAACAATTCCTTTGAGACCAAAAATCGGATACAAAAACACAATCCCAAGAATAATACCGATGTTGTAAAGAACAGGGCTGAGAGCAAAAACAAAAAATTTATTCACAGACTGAGTGATACTTCCGATAAGGTTCGAGAGACCAAGAAGAAAGGGAGAGAATAAAAGCAACCTGGAAAGAAAAGTGAGTTCTGCTTGCGCTTCGGGAGAAAATCCCGGAGCGATGAGAGGAGAGATTGAAGGAATCAAAAAATAGGCGATAGCCGATGCGACCATCATCGCGAGAAAGAAAAGAGTAAAAACATCATCGAGAAACTTTTTTGCTGAGGCATTTCCCTTTCCTTGTCTTTCGATAAAAAACGGAACGATGGCAGTTGCGGAAGCAAAAGAAGCAACGGAAACAAAAAGAAAATCAGGTATCCGAAATGACGCATAATAAATATCAAGAGCAGGAGAAGCTCCGAAAATATGAGCGAGAAGCCTGTCTCGAACGAGTCCGAGTATCTGCGAAAATATCGCAAAAATACCCAAGAGATAGGCGGCCTCGTGGAGGCCGCCGAACTCTCGATGGAATAAGCGTGGCAAGAATCCCTTATTTCTGATTGTCTGAATGAAGTCGAAATTCATGTTTTCTATTCTTCCGCATCAAGTTTTGGTCCGACAGTCGAAGATGACGGGGTAAGAGGAGGAAGACCATTTTTCAAATTTTTGAGTATGGCGGTAATATCTTCGCGGTCGGGATTCATCGTTTTGACATCTTCAAACTGCTTGATAGCCTCGGAAACTCTGCCAAGTTTTGAATAGGACAAACCGAGAAAGTATTTTGCATTTGAATAGCTCGGGGTTATGGCCACAGCATTTTCAAGAACAGAAACAGCCCCTTTCCAATCCCCCATTTTGAAACGCACAAAACCAAGCTGGAAGAGAATGACCGAGTTGGATGGTTCAATCTGAACGGCTTTTTCAAGATACGGAAGAGCTTCGCTTGCATTACCAGAATCTACTTCAATCTGTGCAAAAACAGCAAGAGCCTCAACATAGTTTCCCTTAAGAGCAAGAGTATCTTTCAAGTTAGCAAGGGCTTCCTCCTGATTTCCTGCAGAAATATTTAATTGAGCGAGAACAAAGGGTACTCCGGGATTTTTTGGAGCAAGCATTTTAGCCTTTTCGTAATTGACCTTTGCGTTATCGTAAGCATCTTTTGAAACACCTTCAAGTTTGAGAGGAACCAAACCAGCGTAAGTGTTTCCAAGAGCCACCCAGTTTGTATAGTTCAGTGGATCAACGAGAGTGGCGTTCTTTGCATTTTCAACGGAAGAACGGAACATCGCGCTCCATTGAAGGCGGATGTCATCGGGGGTAAGATCTGAACGCTGAAGAATCTGTTGAGAACGATACGTACTCAAAACAGAATATGAACGATAGTAATTATCTGTTTTTGCGAATTTCAAAGCCCGATTCATTTGAGTTTCTGCGGTATCAAGGTTTCCGGACAAACTTGCCATTACAGCCTGACGATAGGCAAGAACAGAGCGCGTTCGAGAAATAATTCCATAAGAGAGCGCTACTATTAGACCAAGAACGACAAGCAAAAGAACGATTGGGGTAATACCAAGGCGAGAATCTTTTGTATAGGCAATATGACGAGTTGAAGAGATTCCTTCATTGGACAACACAGCGACAAAAAGACCGGTGAGAATGAAAGCGAGGGCGGTAACCACATTCCCTGTCGCATTTACAAACATTACAACCCAAAGGAAGGAAGCCCCAAGAAAAGTTGAAAGTGCTAAATATTTGGAGAAAATCTCCATCTTTGAGAAATGCTTTTTTAGTGTCCAGATACCGGCAAAGAAAAAGACTGCGAGGAAAATGATCCAAAAGAGGAAGCCAACGACTCCGACAGTAACAGGAGAAGAAGGAATGAAACCAACCCCTGTGTTAAAATCAACGCTCCACCAAGGAGACTCATTGACCCCAACCGGATGGAATTTGTTCCACTGAATAAAGAACCGATTTGGACCGACGCCGAGTATCGCATTCTTTCCGTTCGAAACAACTGAATCCTTGGCAATCTCAAAAGTTCCTACCCAAGAAGGCCGTACTTCAGTATTTGGGGGAATCTGGAATAATTCAAAAAGTTTTACGTTAACAAATGACTGAGTAAAAATAAGAATCAAAGAAACGATTGCGACTCCGGTTGACATAAACAACGGAGTTTTTGAAGAGTGCACCGCGTCTGCTCCTTTTTCCTTTCGCTCCGAAAGGAAGGACCAAATCGCCACTGAGGAGGAAATAATCGCAATCAGTACCCATGAACCGCTATAGATTGCGGCGAGGTGAAAAAAGAAAGCAAAACCAAAGACCGTATAAACGAACCACATAAAACGAGCACGCGCCTCCGAAAAAACAGCAACAGCGACAAGAGACAAAATCATAAGGAGTCCTGAATAAATACCGAAGTCTGTCCAACTTCCTACAAGATTACTGACCTTGTCCGGAAGAACCCCTCCTAAAGAAGTAATACCCGGAATCAAAAGATGAATGAATTGAAAGAACAAGACAAAAGCCCCGGATAAAAATATGGCAATAAAAGCTCGGAGTGCTTTTTGCTGGGTATCAAAAGAAAGAGAAACAACAAAAGCAAGCAAAGTAAATACCAAAACCATGAGAGCCGTTCCCGATTCTCCTGAACCAAAAAATGATTGACCGAAGGATCCGGAAAAAAGGGCGCAAACAAAATACCAAAAAGGTAAAATAGGAAGAACCCTGAGCGCTAGATTACGAGAAAGTGTTACTGTCTTTGTTTTAAGCCAAGACAAAACCAAAAAAGCGGAAAGTAAAAGTACTCCGAATGCAAGAAAGATACTTTTCCCATACTCAATAACAATATCGCTAAAAGGCAAAATAAAAAGAGGGAGAAATATCAAAAATCCCAAAGAGAAGAAAGTAATGATTTTTTCAAAAATTCTACCACGCCCCGGCATATCTTCAATAGAGACCTCGGTTTGTATAACGTCAATCTCTTCATAGGCGTCGTCCTGTACAGAAACATATTGATGCTCGTGATCCATAGAAATTTAATTTACTTAATAAAAAAAATAAGATATCAATATCTCATTTCTTGTCTTGAAATGACAAAAAATAATCTTTTATTTACTCCTTCGAGTTGAATAAAAATAAGTACATATATTATACACAATAACGTCCCCCATATGCAACGAAAAAAGAACGGTATTTACCGTTCTTTTTAAAAGATGTTAAAAACTATTTTTTCCCTTTATTCTTTTTTATATTCCCTGTTTCTGCAATAGCTCGTTTCTTTTTTTGGAACTCCTCCACGGTAACTAAAAGAGGGCTCGCGATACAGATTGATGAATAGGTTCCCGAGATAATTCCGATAAGAAGAATCAGGGAGAAGTAAAAGGTAGAAGCCGGGCCAAAAGCAAGGAGAGCCGAAAGCACCAAGACAACGGTAAGCGAGGTATTGATGGACCGAACAAGAGTCTGGTTGATAGAAAGGCCTACTACTTCGGCAAAATCCGAAGAGATTTTATTTCTAAGATTCTCTCTCACTCGGTCAAACACGACAATCGTATCGTGAACGGAAAATCCGAGAATAGTTAAAAGTGCGGTAATGAAGAGAACATCCACCTCAACCCCCATAAAGTGTCCGAGAACGGCCATAACTCCAATCGGTACGATTACATCGTGAGCCAAAGCGACGATTGCAATCAATCCATATCGCGAAGAAGAAACAGGGGCGGAAACTTTTCGAAAAGCAAAAGCGATATAGAGAACGATTGCGAAGATAACGGAAAGAACCGATACCCACGCTTTCGCGCGAAGTTCACTTCCGATAACAGGCCCGATAGAAGTGAAACGCTTTTCTGTCGGTAAGTCATTCATATCTTGAGACAACACTCCGACGATGACAGCATGCCCTTCTTTATCAAGAGATTTAGTGCGAATTATGAAACCCTTTTCCCCGGTTGCCTGAACAGTCGCGTCGGCAAATCCCGCCTCAGCAAGAGCGCCTTTTATGACAGCCGAATCAGGTCGCGTATTCTTGTACTCTACCTCGGTAAGACTGCCTCCGGTAAAATCGAGCCCGGGAAGAAGTCCGAAAGTAAAAATAAGCGCGAGAGCAAAACCCGTAAGCAATACGGCAATCGAGAGAAATATATTTTTGTGTTTGATGATAAACATAGAAGTCAATTTTATTTTCTCCTTAATTTTTTACGCCACTGCCGAATAATGCTCGGACCCATTTTTTGTCGCTATCAATTCCGAGCGCAAGCAATATTGTACGGGTGACGGTAAGAGCCGTAAACATAGAGACAAGAACACCCAAACCGAGGACAAGAGCAAAACCTTTGATCATTGAGGTTCCAAACCAGAAAAGGATTATGGCGGAGATAAGAGACGAGAAGTTACTGTCGCGAATAGAAGTCCAGGCACGAGAGAATCCTTCAAGCATCGCATCGCGAATAGCACGACCCTTGGCGAGTTCTTCCTTCATACGGGCAAAGATAAGAATGTTGGCATCAACGGCCATACCGATAGAAAGAATGAATCCGGCAATTCCGGCGGCGGTCATCGTCACGGGGATAAGCTTGAAAATGGCGATCATCAAAGCCGAATAGATAGAAAGAGAGATGACAGCGAGAAGGCCCGGCAAACGATACCAGAGAATCATAAAGAGAGCGACAACAAGGAAACCGAGAAGGCCCGCGTTTATAATAGAGCTGTAAGCAACGCCTCCCAATGTTGCACCAATAGTCTGCGCGGAGAGAAGTTCAATCGGTACAGGAAGAGCACCGGAATTCAAACGGCCAACGAGCTGTTTTGCTTCCTCGAGAGAGAAGTTTCCTGATATCTCAGCTGTTCCGGCTGTAATTTCCTCGCGCACGACGGGGGCCGAGATAATAGCGCCGTCGAGATAGATAGCGACAGTCTTCCCTACGTTTTCTTTCGTGATCTTTGCAAAGAGGGCCTTTCCTTCTTCATTGAACTGAAGAGAAACGGTCGGCTGTCCAAAGGACTGGTCGAACTGAAGTGCCGCTTTTTCAAGATAACGTCCGGTAAGTTCCGTAGAAGTATAATTCGGGTCCTGAAGAACAAGCGGGTTTATCGAAGAAAGATCGAGCGTCCCGTTTTCATCGACTTTCAATTCCTGGGTCTGAGCACCTTCTTTATATTCTTTCTGAGCATTCAAAATAGCGTCACGTTCCACTTCAGGTCTTTCAACTTTGAATTCCAATACAGGGGTTGCTCCAATCATCTGAACGGCTCGGTCGACATCTGTCATACCGGGAAGCTCAACGATAAGACGCTGTTGAGAACCGCCTTCCGAAAGCACACTTGACTGCTCGATCTGAACGAGTGGTTCCGCGACTCCGAAAATATTTACACGGCGTTCGATGACATCGCGAAGCGCGTTCATCGAATCAGTCACACTTCCGCCCTTGAGAGCACTTGTGTCGGCTTTGTATTCAAGATGTGTTCCACCTTGAAGATCGAGACCGAGACGTAATGCGAATTTTTGAAGAGACGTTTGCGGGGTTATGTTTAATTTATCCAAAACCGCAAAATGTCTCGCTTCAGAAGCGAAATCAAAATATCCGACTCCGATACCGAGCAAAAGCAAAAGTACCGCGATAAATCTTGTTTTTGTCATAAGTATCGGAAATTATATACCTAACCGAAACAACTTTGCAACTTTTTCCCCTACTACAACATATAAAAAAATACAAAAAAGAGCCTTTTAAAGACCCTTTTTGTTGTTTTTCTTAACCACAGTTCGAATTTTTAAGCCTCGTGGAGGATTATTCGGGCATCAAGTGCCACCATATGGTCCCCCAAGACAATGAGCGGATTAATGTCCACCTCTTTCACTTCGGGGTGTGTTTCCAAAAAATGAGAGAAGGCCACCAAGATGTTTGCGAGACGGGACATGTCAGAAGAAGAACTTCCCCTCCATCCGTTTTTGAGTATTTTATAAATCTGCGTCCTTGCCATCAGGTCTTCAGCAGAAGTAGTATCGATTGGAAGGATAGAAAGTGCCGTGTCTTTATAATATTCCGTACGGGTTCCGCCTTGCCCGAAAACTATTACATGTCCGAAAGAAGGATCGGTCTTTGCTCCGATAAGAACTTCTTCTCCATCTCCACTCTCCATCTTCTGCACAGCAACCCCATGAAAATCTTTTTCGTTTATCGCATTCCGTATACTGCTCCATGCACCTTTGATTTCTTCCTGCGTACGGAGATTGAGAACAACCCCTTTCACGTCTGTTTTATGCGAAAGAGTTGTTGAGTTTAATTTGAGAACAACGGGATAACCTATTTTTTCGGCAATTACGATAGCCTCATTTTCGTCCCCGGCGATAAATGTTTCCGTAGCAGGAATTCCATACGCGCGAAAAACTTCTTTTGATTCGTGCTCGGTCAAGAACGTCCGTCCGGACTCACGAACGACTCGGAGTATTTCATCCGCTTTTTCCATCTCGGGAGTACGCTCGATAACAAGCTTCGGTTCAAGACGATGTTCCTCCGCGTGTTTCAGCCATTTTGCTCTTCCGCTCAAAACGCCAAATGTTTTTGTTGCCGCTTCCGTTGTTGAAAAAACAGGAATACCCGCTTCAATAAGTATCTTCCTTGCGCCCTTTACGGACTTCGCTCCCGCAAAGCTCGCAAAAATCGGCTTACTGGGATATTTTTTGTGGGATTCAACAATGACATTCGCGATGTCTTCAGGTGCAGACATAGCAACGGGAACATGCGTCACAGAAACACCGTCGTTCCCTTGATCTTGGAGAGCGCTTTCTATGGCAACACGATACCTCTCGGGAGTGGCATCACCGATTACGTCAATCGGATTTCCATGGCTCCACGTTGAAGGAAGCGCCGTGTTTAATTTTGAAATAGTTTCAGGGGAAAGCTCCGCGAGTTTTCCTCCCGCAAGGACAAGAGCGTCTGTGGCCAAAACCGCCGAACCTCCGCCGTTGGTAATCACCGCCAGCCTGTCTCCTTTTGGCAATTCCTGTTTTGAGAGTTTCAGTAAACGAAAAAGTTCTTCTGAAGTGTCGGCGCGCAGTATTCCGGAATGTCGGAAGGCCTCATTATATACCGCATCGTTTCCAACAAGCGCTCCGGTATGAGAGGCTGCTGCTTTTCCGGATTCTTTCGTTCTTCCGGCCTTAAGAGCCACTATCATTTTTTTCTTAGAAACCTCGCGCGCAGTTTTGATAAAACCGGCAGAATCTTTACCAAGCTGTTCCATATATATGGCGATGGTTTTTGTTGATTCATCGTCTCCAAAAGATTTAAGCCATTCCGCCCAAGTTACATCAAGCATAGACCCGGTAGAGGCAGCGCGAGAGATTCCCATTCCGGATTCCGGATCCATATCAAGAAGCCAAGAAAGAATTCCACCGCTTTGTGAGATAACGCCGATATTTCCCACCGCCGGATTTCCGCGAGAAAAAGTGCAATTCATATCCGGACCGACGACACCAAAACAATTCGGACCGGCGATCCTTGTCCTTCCATTTGCAATTCTTTTTACTTCTTCCGCGAGTTTTTTTCCTTCTTCTCCCACTTCTTCAAAACCGGCAGACAAAATAACAGTCGACGGAATTCCTGCGGAGGCGCACTGTTCAACTATCTCGGGAACTGTTTTTGCGGGGGTCACCACAATCGAGAGATCGGGGCGTCCTTCAAGCTCACTCAAATTTTTATAGCACTTCTGTCCGAGTACCGTTTCGCGGGTCGGGTTTATGAGAAAAACTTTTCCCTTAAAACTGGCGAGGATATTTTCGGTCATTTTCTGCCCGAGCTTTACCTGCCCATTTTGATCAAGCTGATCCGTCGCTCCGAATATCACGATCCCTTTTCCCGGAGCGGGCGTAAAAAAAGTTTCAAGCGGAATTTTTTGTTCATTTTCGTTCATAGGTTTTATTATATCACCTTCGTCTTTCTCCGCGAAACAGTTGCGCAAAATATTTGACATTTTAATATTTATGGTGTATTATTAAACGCGAAACAAAGCCCTTTTTTAAACCCCAAAGAGGTCCTAAAAATGGACAAGAAACTGACCCGTTCCGAAGCAGTGCTTAAGATTTTAACTCTTGCGAAAGAACTCGAGAAGTGCGACGACACGCAGGCGATGTTCGGTTCTGCCGTCCTCTACTGCCTCGCAGGTTCACTCGATATGAAAAAAACCGGCGAATTGGCCGAGCAGGTCTTGATTCATCTCGCAACATTCAAAGAGGTTCAAGCCAAAGCCTCCATGTTCGCCGGCAACCCGGGAACACAGGCCGAGAACTACCGTCTTCATTAGCGAAGACAAAGCGAGCCGAATCATTCGGCTCGTTTTTTTTATTATGTGGACAAACCGCTTTCGCCCGACGGGGGTTGTACCCCCGTCGGAATATTTTAAAAGGAAAAGACGCATTGTTATCTCAAATGTTTCGGACGGAGGTACAACCTCCGTCCGGCGGAGGTGTTTCCAAGCTATTGAACCATAACGTTCTGTTGACAAAAATTCTATTTATAACTACACTATTTTTCGGGCATTTTCTTTTAACTCAATAAGGAGCATATCGAAATGACAAAATACGGGAAATCGGCAATCAAAGCAATCCTGTTCATCTCCGCTCTTTTCTTCGGAATAAGCGCCGGCGCGGATTCTGGAAAAGTGTTGATTCCAAAAGTTCCTCTTTCTGTGGTTACCACTATCGTTTACAGCGATACGATGCATTCCATTGCAAAATTGTCGGACCAAGCGATGAAAATAGCGCTGAAAGAATGCGGTTGGAATAAGCAGAAATTTCTTGCCGACAAGTACGACGCCCAAACAACGATTGTTGCGAGCCTCAAAAAGATTGAGGGGAGTGAAGTGCAAAGGGTTCTGTACGTTCAAATAAGCGTCGACAAAAAGATCTGCCCCGAAAAGTAAGACAAAACGAGCCGAATCATTCGGCTCGTTTTTTTTATTAAAAAACCCCGTACCTTTCAGTACGGGGGCGGTTTGCTATTTGCGAACCTTAACGGGTGCGGGAGTAGCTTCGATTGCCGTTACCGCGTCGATTTACGAACTTTTGTTTTTTCTGCTTTCCTTGCTTGCCGTGATTTTCGGGAGTCTTTCCGTGCCGGTCATTTTTATTTGAACGGCGGTTGTCTTCCTTTTCCTCTTCCCTTTTCGGAGGAGTTATCCCAAGCTCGCGGAGCCATTCTTCTTTTACGAGCGTACAAAAACGCGCGTAACGCCTGGTGGTCTCGACGACTTCGCCGACGACCATAAAATCCGGACGTGATTCATACACGGACGAACCCGGGTGAACGAACGCTTCCTGTCCGTCTTCGCGACGCATCGGGAAGTATGAGTTCCCTCTCTTACTCCGACGATACAGGTTCTGGATCAGACCGACGGCAATCGCTTTTCCAATCCTCGTCTCATCTCTCGTCGACGTCGGAGAAATACCGAAATCAGACAAAAGCTGAAGAAGATCTTTGCGAACATTCTCGACTTCTTCGAGCGCCTTCAAGTTGAAGTAACGCTCCTTGCACCACGTCTCACCCCCTACGTGCTTTGAGTACTCCCTCCAAATATTAAGGGAGGTAAACGCGTCGGAAAGAGGAGACTCGAATACCGAGTGAGCAAGATCCGCCTGTTCTTCTTCCGAAGGAGGACGAAGCATTACGTTTTGCGCGGAGAGGAATGACGCAATC
>Ga0172379_10004750_pt1 | contig 19672 bp, 18 predicted proteins | sample GrowelOW334metaG_FD_119756 | JGI IMG/M metagenome (GOLD analysis project Ga0172379, IMG submission 119756) | Groundwater microbial communities from an aquifer near a municipal landfill in Southern Ontario, Canada - Groundwater well OW334 metaG | ecosystem: Environmental > Aquatic > Deep...
AAGCGGCTGGCCATCCTCGTCCTTGAACTTGAGTATGTCCCTGGTGATTTCGATGAGATATGAATCGAGGTCTCCCGAATTCCATTCGGCGAAGACCTGGCTCATCTCGTCTTCCTTCATGCCAAGCCGGTCTCGCATGATCTGGTAGACTTCGCAAATGAGCTGCATGTCGCCATATTCTATGCCGTTGTGCACCATCTTCACGAAATGCCCGGCGCCATCGGAGCCAACCCAGTCGCAGCAGGGGCTGCCATCCTCCACTTTCGCCGCGATCGCCTGCAATATCGGCTTGACATAGGGCCAGGCAGCCGCCGATCCTCCCGGCATGAGCGAAGGACCATTGAGAGCGCCATCTTCACCGCCTGATACCCCCGTGCCGATGTAGAGGAAGCCCTTCGCCTCCACATCCTTGGCTCGCCTGATGGTATCCTGGTAATTCGAGTTGCCGCCGTCGATGATGATGTCTCCCGCTTCGAGATGGGGAAGAAGTTGGGCGATCGTATCATCGACAGCCTGACCCGCTTTTACCATGATCATGACCTTGCGCGGCGATGAGAGCAGCGAGACGAGCTCGGCGGGGGAATGGGCTCCGAGGATATGTTTCCCCGCGCCCCTGCCGGCGATAAAATCGTCGACCTTGCTCGTCGTCCTGTTGTAGACAGCCACGGAAAAGCCTTTGCTTTCCATATTGAGCACAAGGTTTTCGCCCATGACGGCGAGTCCTATCAGTCCGATGTCAGCCTTCATAGCATCCTCCAGAAATACTTGTCATATTCGCCTGCCGGCGATGGCGGAACGCATTTTTTCCACATTTTCGAAGCCTTTCGCTTCCAGGGTTTCCATCACTTCGATGTACAAGGAGTCGATGATCGCCAGGTGGGCAATCCTGGCGGAAAAAGCTTCCGAGATGACGGAAGCGCCCGGGGCGGCTGACAGAAGAAGGAGATCGGATGCCCGAGCCAAGGGGGAGCGAGGGTAAGTCGTGATCGCGGCCACTTTGCATCCGCCTCCCTTCAAGACATCCACGATGGCCAGGGTGTCCTTGTTCGCCCCTGTGTTGGAAACCACGAGCGCGAGATCCTCGCTTTTGGCTTGCGAGGCCAGCATCAGCTGCAGGTGGAAATCCTCGGCGGTCTGGCAATGCAGCCCCGAACGGATGAATTTGTGGAAAGCGTCCCTGGCGACGACTCCCGAGCCTCCGAGGCCGAAAATATAGAATACCGGGGCTTCGCAGGCCAGCTTGGCCACCTCGCGAAGGCGCTCCCTGTCGAGAAGCTTCTCGGTCATATCGAGAGCGCTCCTCGCCATGCCAAAGGCTATCGCCACGGGATCTTCCGAATCGGTGATGGGCGTCTCGTAGTAGAGGGATTCGGGAGCGAAGGTCTCGGTGGCGAGGGCAATCCTAAACTGCTGATATCCACTGTAACCAAGCTTCTTGACGAACCTGAGCAACGTCGACACGGAGACGCCGATATTGGCCGCCAGCTCTTCTATGCTTGGATGGACGGCTTCCGAAGGGGGGGACGGGATATATCCACCAACAGTTTTTTCCTTGTCGCTAAATGAATCCTTGAGCGAGTGTATCAGGTAAATGCAGCTCTGTGCCGCCATCGCAGGCCTTCCTCAGGTAGTGTTGTATCACCGCGTTTCGATGATGTAAAGTATATCGTGAAAAAAATAATCTTTAAAAAGAAAATTATTTTCATAGTGAAACTTGACGGCTCGCGGGAAGGGTGTGATACTTGAATGAGGCTAAAAGCCGTAATAAATGAAGGAGGCCTTCATGAAATTCAAGTTTATCGCGCTTGCGCTTATGCTCGCTGTCGTGCTGGGAGCGGGAGCGCAGACCAAGGAAATTCGCGTGCTGCTGGCGAACCATCCTTATGGCGATCTGCTCAAGATCGCGATCCCCGAGTACGAAAAAGCCACCGGCGTCAAGGTGAATGTGGAGAGTCTGCAGGAAAGTCAGCTCACCACGAAATTGACCACTGAATTCGCCACCAATTCCTCTTCGGCCGATGTCTTCATGACCAGGCCCCTGCAGGAAGGCAAGATGTTCTACAAAAACGGTTGGTACGAGCCGCTCAGTGCCTACGACTTCTCCGATTATCCCGGCAGCGCCATGGGCGTCGCGAAATTCGGCAGCAAGCCCTACCTCGTCCCCCTCGTCACCGAATGGCAGGTCCTGTATTACAGGAAGGACCTCCTTAAAAAAGCGGGTTTGTCGGTTCCCACGACCTTTGACGAGCTTGAAAAAGCCGCGAAGGCGCTCAAGACCGCCGATATAGCCGGATTCGCTTCGCGCGGCAAGGGCGCGGCCGCGGTAACGCAAATTTCGAGCTTTATCTACAACTATGGCGGCAGCTTCCTCGATAAAGGCGTGGCCGTATTCGACAGCAAAGCGGCGATTGACGCGACTCGCTTCTACGGAAGGCTTTTGGCGAACTATGGGCCAGCCGGAGTGACCTCGATGTCTTGGGAAAACATAATGCCCCTCTTCCAGGCGGGAAAAGTGGCGATGTGGACTGACGCTTCCGTATTCTATGGTACGATCGTGGATCCGACCAAGAGCCAGGTTGCAGCCGCCGATGTGGGCATCGCCAATCTGCCCGCCGGCCCGAAGACCAACAATCCCTTCTATGTCGTCTCTTGGGGCATGGCAGTCTCCCGCCAATCCAAGAATAAGGCGCTCGCGATGGACTTCATAAAGTGGGCGACAAGCAAAGAGCTTGCCAAGAGAGGCCTGATCGCCAGCATCCCCATGGCCCGCAACTCGGCCTGGGCTGATCCCGAAGCGCGGGCGAAAGCCAATCCCGAACTTGTCGCCTCGCAAGCCTTCGCCGCCAAGAACGGCAACCCCTTCGACAGGCCCTACATGAGCGCGGTCGGCAACGCTCGCGACCTCATCGGCGAAGTGATCATCGAATCCATCAATACGGCGGGCGCTTCGACCAAGCTGGAACAACTGGCGAAACAGAAAGTCCAAGCGGTCAACGAGCTTCTCGAGGACACCGGAGAATACGGAGTCTATTGATCTCGATCTTTCCTTCAAAGGCGGGACTGCTCTATGTCCCGCCTCTTTCTTTTGCGGCGGATTGCGGCCAGCGTCGTTTCCATGCTTCATTTTCCGGAGGCAAGCATGATTAAAAGCGGTTTCGTCGAGCGGAACCTTAGAATACTGTTTCCCTTGCCCGCGCTTATTTTCATCATGGTGATGATGCTTTTCCCGGTGTTGTATACGCTTTTCCTGAGTTTCACCAATTGGAACCTCACCGCGGGAACGCCGCTCAGCTTCGTTTGGCTGAAATCCTATGGCCGGGTGCTTCGTGAACCGCGCTTCCTGGGCGCCATCGGTCGAACCTTCTCCTTCACCTTTATCGCCGTTCTCGCGGAAACGGTGCTTGGCTTGGCGCTCGCCCTCCTTCTCAACCGGGAATTCAAGGGCAAATCGGCTATGAAACTGATCCTCCTCCTTCCCCTCGTGGCGACGCCGGTGGCCATCGGCATCGTCTGGAATCTTTTCTACGATCCAACGATCGGCCTTATGAACTATGTTCTCAGCCTTATGGGCTTGCCAAAATCCGCCTGGGTATCGAGTGCCGAAACCGTCATCCCCGCCCTCGCCCTGGTCGATATCTGGCAGTGGACGCCCATGATAACGCTTATCGTGCTCTCCGGTCTGGCAGGCCTTTCGCAGGAGCCTTACGAGTCCGCACGCGTGGACGGGGCGAACGGGTTCCAGATATTCTCGAATATCACCTTGCCGATGATAGCGCCCACTCTCCTCACCGCGATGATACTGCGTTCCATCGACGCCCTCAAAACCTTCGACATCATATACGCCATGACGGGCGGTGGTCCCGGCTACGCATCGGAAACGCTCAACGTCATGGCGTTCAAATATAGTTTCGAGTATTTCAGGATGGGCCAGTCGTCGGTCATCCTCGTTTTCCTCTTCATGCTAGTGCTGCTTCTCAGCATGGCGATCATGCGACTGCGCAAGCGTTTCGAGTTATAGGAGGCACCCATGCGCGTTTCCTCGCTTCGGCGATTCCTCTTTGCCCTCCTCCTTCTCGGCATCGCCGCGCCCGTTCTGTTTCCCTTCGTATGGATGCTCGCCTCGTCTTTCAAGACCCAGGTCGATATCGTCGCCTGGCCGCCCAGGCTCATCTTCACCCCGATTCTTGGAAATTACCTGAAGGTCTTCACGGAGCAAAACTTCCTTAAATATTTCATAAACTCAACCATCATCGGCGTCGTCGCGGTAAGCCTCTCGATACTGCTTGGCCTTCCCGCCGCGTATTCCATCGCGCGTTTCCAGCAGAAAAAGCTTTCCGTGTTCATCTTGGTGGCGCGCCTCATGCCGGGAATATCCTTTCTCATGCCCTGGTATGTCATTTTCTCACGACTTCACCTGATAGACAGCTACGTGGCGCTCATCCTTTCCCATATGCTCATCGCTCTGCCGATCGTGGTCTGGATAATGTCGAGCTATTTCGAGACCATTCCCATCGAGATGGAGGAGTCGGCGATGGTGGATGGGGCGACGAGGCAGAGGGCTTTCAGGTCGATCATCCTTCCCGTATCGGGACCTGGCATCGTGACCTCGATAACGCTTTCCTTTATATTTTCCTGGAACAATTTCATGTTCTCCCAGGTCCTGAGCATGGAGCGCACGAAGACGTTGCCGATCGCTGTCTATAACTTCGTTTCCTACGCCGAGGTGGATTGGGGGGCCGTGATGGCGGCGGCTGTAGCGATCATGACACCCGCAATCATTCTCACGATGATTTTCCAGAAATATGTGGTGAAAGGGCTCACGATGGGAGCCGTTAAAGGCTGAATCCGATTTTTCCTTGGGCTTCGGCGGCGAGGCGAGTCGCCCGCGCCCCTCATGGACAGAAGCCCCAAGCGGTACTATCCTATGCCTTATGCGTCCAGAAGACTTGGCCGAAGGCCTCAAAGCGATCCTCAATCGCTCGCCGGCGTTCCCGGGTAGAAGCCTTATCGTCGATATAATCGCCAATCCGAAAGCGGGAGGCTTCAAGCGCCGCCGCTTCGCGGCCAGGCGAAAAACGGAACTCCAGCAGATCATGACCTTGGCCTCATCGTTGCCGAAGCGCGAAAAAGAAGTGCAGGTGCACCTGCATCTCACCGAGCGCTGTGGCCATGCTTCGGCCATCGCCCAGCGAGTGATCGAGCGCTCCACCGCCAATGGCCAGGATACGATCCACCTCATAATGACAGCGGGAGGGGACGGCACCAGCCTCGAGACCGCCGAGCGTCTCCTGCGCCTCCCGGACGATCAGAAGGATCGCTTCGCCCTGCTTCGCCTTCCAATGGGGACAGGCAACGATGGCTCCGAAGGTCGCGACCTCGTTGTCGCTCTCGGGCGCTTTCTAGGGGCGCTCAAATTCGAGCGTAGGGCGGCCGTGCAGGTGCGGCCCGCCGCCGAAGGCGGCAAGGCGCCTCTTTGGGCTTTCAACATCGCGAGCATCGGCTTCGATGCCTATGTCGCCGACAAGACGAACAGGCTAAAATCCGTGTTTCCCGGTGATTCCTATAAATTCTGGGTGAATATGGCCATGATGTTCTATGATAGGGCGTATAACGTCATCCCGATGCTGCTGAAAGCCTGGGGCCCCGACGGAAACCCGATACATGAATCCCGGAAGGAAAGGCTTTTCGTCGCCATGGGCGCATCGGGCAATCGCCAGTACGGCTCCAATAAGCGCATTCTTCCCGGCGGCGAAAATGTCGTGAGCTGCTCGCAGGCCAGCTTGCTGCGCCGACTTCTCGTAAAGGCTCTCATAGAATCGGGAAAGCACGAGGGTGTGCGGGAGATCGAGCATTTCGATGCTTCGAGGATCGAACTCGAATACGAGGAGAGGATACCGCTTCAGTGCGATGGCGAAACCGAAGAGCTCGCCCGATGCGATTTCCCCCTGGTCATGGAGCGGATACCCGATCTCTACAACGTAATTGTTCCCGCCTGAGCGCGGGAGCGCCACGATCGGAATACGCGTCGGAACGACCCTTTGGCGGATCGAATTCCGACGCTTCCAAGTAAGACAGCAGGATTCAGTTCAGAATTTATAACTTACCGAAAACCTCACGTAGCCGCTGTCGTGGAATTGTCCGAGATCGCCTTCAACATTGCCGCCGAAATATCGGCCGCGCAAGGCTATTTCGGCGTCCCCGACGGCAAGCGTGACGCCGGGCTCGATCATGTAGTCCAGTTTTTCCGCTCCTAAAAGCCCAAGCAACTCGATCTTCACGGCGTCACGCGCGAAGCTGCGCGAAAGCAGAGCCGCGATCTGGGTTGTCGTGACGTTTGAGCCGTATTCCACGTCGAGGGGCGATGCGATCTTGTCGTGGAGAAGCCGTAATTTTCCCATGGCTTGCACATTGAGATCGATGCCGGCGAAAAGGGCTTTGTCGAAACCGGCCGCCCACACGATGGCGGGATTGTACACAAGGGGATCGTTTCCCGCTGTGTCCTCGGTCAAATTGGCGCCCGCCTCAAGACGAATATTGAAGCCGGCGAGAACAACCGCCGCATCCAAGCCCAGCTGGTGGTAGCGGTTCCAGATGACGGGAATCTTGCCGCCCGCCGCCGCGATTGACGCCGGGTTCATGTCGTAGGCTGGCGTCGTCAGATAGCCATAGAAATATTGCAGGCCAAGATCGATGCCGCCCAAGCCCGTCGCGAGACGAAGGCCGGCCTGCCCATAATCCAGCCGCGCCGTATCGGGGGATGAGAATGGGTTAGCCTGACCCGTCATGGCTTGGGCCGCGGCTAATTTGGAGGGCACCCACGGTCCCGAAATCGCGATTCGGTCGCCTTCGAACCAAGGCAGGTAGACCAGCTCCACCGAGGCGCGCTCACCGAGCGATTCCGTCAAACGAAGCATGGGCACCGCTATCTTGCGGTCGTTTTCGTCCCGCAGGGTCAAATCGGAAAGATCCCTCGGGTTTATGATGTCCAGAACGCTAAGGCTGTCCGCTCTGCCCCAAGCGGCGCGCATCAAACCGCCTTCCAAGGTTGTTCCGCCAAGAAAGACGCGGAGCTTCGCTTCATCCAGAAGAGCGACCGGTCGGTTTTCTAGGATATCCTTGTTTAGCCGAAGGCCTATTGTAGCGTCGACCTTCGACCCCGAGGCACCAAGGCTGAGGCTTGCCTCCGGCAGCGCGGTGCTGTCGGAAAAATCGCCATCAGCCAGGGCAAAAGGAAAGCCAAGAAGCGAGAAAGACAGGGATCCGCCCACAACGACAGCTGGTTTCCCGCTTCCGCTCGCATCGATCGCGGTTGCCGTTTCCGGCGCTCCAAATCCGAACTCCTGGGCGCTCAGGCCTGAAACGCCGAAAAAAAGAATCCCCGCGGCGATCGCGCAAGCGAGCGCGGCGATCGGCGCCCTTTTATTGTATGTTTTCATGGGTTCCCCTTTTATGGCCGGCCGGTGAGGAGAAAGCGCTCGGTGAACACGCTCGCCGGAATTGGGTCATTGTATATGATTATATCGACGTAAATCGTCGTGGATGTCTTCGCCTGAACCGTGCTCATCTTCGTGACAACAGGCGTGAGCTTTCCCTGCACATCCTTGATATCTTGTATCTCCATCACTTTCACGAGAACGCCTTTCTTGTCGTACAGTTCCATCTTGAGACTTATGGAGGTGGATTTTTCGATCCAGCCCACCATGCGCGAGTACTGGTAGCCAGGATCCTTGGGTTTGGCCTCGATCACCCAGCAGGGCCTGCCGTCCAGGTTTTCATCCTTCAGGAGTGCATACGTATCGAGGCTGACATCGCGGTCCATGGACGAGATGTCATCGTAGGACATGTCAGTACCCATAAAACTGCCCGAACCTTCGCCCGCGGCGATTCTTCGCACCTTGCCGAGCGAGGGCAGGAAAATCCAGCGATCGTCGATTTTCCCCGGATTGCTGATCGTGAGAAAGCGGGTTCCCGCTACCGAAGCCGGTTTCTGGAATACGACCACCGTCTTTGTCGTGCCTGAAACCTTGCTGGTATACTGGTCCAGCAGTCGCTCGGTGACGCTGCCATCCTTGGCGGTGATCATCATTCTCGAACGAGTGGATACCGTATCAGCTTTGATCCGCTCGCGCGAGGCACGCACAATGTCCTCGGCGCTTTGCGCGAAAACCGTCGCCGCTGAAAGAGACAAGACAGCCAAAATGAATAAGAGCTTTTTCACTTCGCAACCTCCATGGATGCTTTCGCCCTCTCCGACGGCAGTGGCCGGCGGATGAAGGCTGGATTGGTGATGATGAGAAGGACGGGAAGGACGGTGAGGCTCACGATAGCGCTCGTCCCCATCGTTAGAGCGATCAACAGACCAAGGGCGGCCAGTATGTTGAATTGAGAGAGGCAGAGGACGGCGAATCCAGCGCCCACGGAAACGGCGTTGAACAGAATCGCCTTGCCTGATGTGAGGAAGGTTCGGCGGAGGAAGTCGCCTTTTCCCCCCGTCAGTAGGAATTCATTGTGGTAGGCGGCCATGTAGTGGATTGTGTAATCGATGCCTATCCCTACCGAAATGCTAGCCACCATGGCCGTGCCGATGTTGAGCTTTATCCCCGCGAAGCCCATGACAGCGAAATTGATGAGTATCGAAATGGAGAGCGGCGCCAGGCCGATCAAGCCAGCTATAGCCGACCTGTAGTAGATCGCGAGAATGGCGAACACCATCAGAAGGGATATGGCCACCGAGCTCAGCTGGGACTGCACGACGAGATTGTTGAGCGACTTCTCCACGAGGGCGTCGCCGCCGATCTCGACCTTCACATCCTTGGGGAAACGTGTCGCGATATAGTCCTTCATTGTGGCAATGGCTTTATTCGTATCGATCTGGCCTACCGTCTTTAGCTGTACCGCCATCCTGATAGCCTTTGGCTCCAGGGGATCATCGGCGAAGGAGCTGACGTTGCCCGATACGAGGACGAGATAATTGGAAATAAAGCCCTTCAGCTCCTCGAAGCTCTTTTTCCCGTAGCGAGCCGGATCAGCGGGAATTTCATAATAGGCCGCTCCCCTGTAATTCACCGCGCGGGACAGCCTCGCGATCAGGTCCTGGGTGGACATTGTCTGCGAATCGCCTTCCGAGGCCACCTTGTTCAGGAGGGCGACCATGGCCAGCGCGTCGAGCTTTTCCGGCACAGGCGCTTGGGCGGCGACAGGAAGGGCCGCGTCGGTGATGGGCGCGGGCGCCGCGGCGCCCTGATCGCCAAAGCCAAAGCCGAAAGCCATGTCGCCGCTGGATTCCGCGGGCGCCTGAGCCCCGGCCGCCTGAGCCCCGGCCGCCGCGATCGACGGCTTCAGCCCAGCGGGACTTTCGTCGGCGTTGAATACTTGGTTGATTCTCTTGATGATATCCGTGAAGCCTGTCGTCTTACCCACTTCAGGCACTTTTTCTTTCAAATACGTGGCCAAGCCGTCCATGGCCACGAGTACCTCGGGCCTCAGCACCTCGCCCGGGATTTCGGAGCTCACGACGACGCTGACGGATTTCGAGCCCCCGAATTTCGTCCGGATGAAACTATCCGATTTGACCACGTCGGTGTTGGGCTTGAAGTACTCAACCAGGACATTGTCGATCACCAGCCTTGAAACGCCGAACAAGGAGATGAAGATAATGCCGCATGCCACGAAAAGGGTCGTCCTTTTCCTGGCGACGAGGTGCCCCAGGCCATCAGCGATCGCGGCGCTCAGGGGATCTTCCTGGCCAGGCTCTATTTCCGAAGTCTTGAATCGCGGAACTTTCTTCACGGGGCCACGGATCAGGAGGAGCGCGGGAATGAGGGTTACCGCCACGATAAAAGCCACGAGGACGCCGAAGCTGGAAAATATGCCGAATTCGAAAATGGGGATGACTTTGGTAAAGCAGAATGAGGCGAAGCCAGCGAAGGTCGTGAGCGCGGCGAGGAGCACCGGCTGGCCTATCCTGTGTAAGACGGCAAAGACAAGCGCGCGGTGTTCCGCTTCGCTCAAGTTGGATTTTCCTGCCATTTCATCGAAGTAGTGGCTAACGACATGGATGCCGTACGCGCTGCCAACCGCCACGAGAATGACAGGCAGCACCGTCGAAATGATCGAGAGCCTTATCCCGAACAGCGGCATCGCGCCAACCGCCCAAATGGCCGATATGAGCACGGTGAGAAGTGGGAGAACTATGCCGCTCAACCTTCTGAACGAGAGGAGAAGGACCAGCACCACCACCAATACGACAAGAGGCACAAGGAAGATGAGGTCGTTCCTGGTGGCGTCATTGACGACGGAACTGAAGACCGGCATCCCAGTGATATAAATATTCGTATCGGCGAATGCGGCCTGTTCCGCCAAGCGTTTTATCGATTTGTGGACCGCCACGACTTCGGGCTTTCCCGCGTCTTCCGGCGGAATATTCAGGTTCACGAGGATCTGTGTCGATGAAAAATCATCGGATACGAGGGCGCGGCTGTAGAGGTCCCAGCTTGTTAGGCGATCCCTGAGTTCGGCGATTTCCTCGTTGGTCCCGCTGAAGTTTTCGGCTACAAGGGGCTCGACGATGATGGAATCTCCTACTCCTGTAATGTAGTCGGTGGAGACGATCGATGTCGCCGATTCCACGATGCCAATCTTCCCGACTTCAGCGCTGAAGCTTCGTACTTTCTTGAGGAAATCCGCGTTGAAGATGGTTCCATGCTTCCGTTCGAGTCCGATGAGTATAACGGTTTGGCTGCCAAAGGTATCATTGATACGCTTCATTGCCAGTCGTTCCGGGTCTTTTTCCGGGACGAAACGGAAATTGTTATTGTCCAATTGCGCCCGGGGGATCTGTAACGCGAAGAAAATTGTGAGAACCGCGATGACGGCCACGATCCAGCGGGGATGTTTGAAGAATTTTTCCATGGATAGTCCTTTCATGGTTTATTCCGATGTTCGGGCATGGCAAGCCGAATTTCGGGAATAGATTCCGGCGATAGCACCAGCAATCGAGGATCCGAATCTTGGGCGGCGAGCCCGCGCAGGAGAATTTCGAAGGTTCGGCACATTTCGGTTCTGATAAGGCTGGCATCCCTTGAAGGACGAGGCACTTTTGCGACCGTATCGATGATCGATGTCGCGATCATGATCACCGTTCTGGCGAGCTTCTCTGGTTCCAGCCCTTTTATAAGTGTGCCATCGGCCATGCCTCGATGGAGTACATCAGCGATGAGTCCCACCATCTTCATACTGGAGTCGTATATTCCGCTGTTCCGCTCGTCGACGATCAGGGGGAAACCTGGGTCGATATAATTCTTGATTCCCGTGAGCACGATGACATCCTGAGATTCGCCAAAGAGGGTGAGATAGCTTGCCCAAAGGGTGTGGAGGGCTTCCAGGCCTGAGGAGGTCTCCAAAATCCGCGACTTCGCGAATTTAACAAAGGCAGTGGCCGCCTCGTCCATGATGTCGATCAGGATGGCTTCTTTGCTCTGGAAATAGAGATACAGCGTGGCTTTGCTTAGTTCCGCCGCCTGGGCTATGTCATGCATGGTCAGCGAAGTGACCCCTCTCTCCAGTACCAGTTCCTTGGCCTTGCTCAGAATGAGCGAGCGGCGCTCGATCTTTTCTCGACTTTTCCTCTCCTCGATACCCATCGTTCGTCCTTTGTTGATGACTAATAGTCAGTAAATAACCAATGGTCATTTACGTCAAGGAGGGCAAAGCGTGAGCAACGATAAGAAAAAAATAAAAAAAAGCGTGATGTATCTATTGACAGAAACATACCGCGAGTATTAGAAGTTACTATCAGTAGAAACACTGTCATGGAGGCCAACGTGAACACGAAGATTTTTCTCAATGAAGATGAAATGCCAAAGCAGTGGTATAACCTAGCGGCCGATCTGCCCACGCCTCCGCTTCCTCCACTTGGGCCTGACGGGAAGCCTGTCACGCCCGACCAGCTCGCCGCGGTATTTCCGATGAATCTCATTGAGCAGGAAATGTCCTCGGATCGATGGATCGATATACCGAACGAAGTGCTCGCTATTTTGTACAAGTGGCGTCCTTCGCCCTTGCATCGCGCGTATGGGCTTGAAAAGGCGCTTGGAACGCCGGCGCGCATCTACTACAAGAACGAAAGCGTATCGCCCGCGGGCAGCCACAAGCCGAATACGGCGGTTCCCCAGGCGTACTACAACAAGGTAGCGGGCATAAAGAAATTGACGACGGAAACGGGCGCCGGACAGTGGGGTTCGGCTTTGTCCTTCGCCTGCGCCCAATTCAGTCTCGGCTGCAAGGTCTACATGGTCCGTTCCAGCTATGATCAAAAGCCTTACCGTAAATTCATGATGCAGACCTGGGGAGGATCATGCGTTCCCAGCCCGAGCGATACGACCGAGGCGGGAAGAGCCATTCTCAGAAAGGATCCATCATCCCCCGGGAGCTTGGGTATCGCGATCAGCGAAGCGGTGGAAGCAGCCGTAACCGATCGAACGGGGACGACCCGTTACGCTTTGGGGAGTGTGCTCAATCATGTGATGCTCCACCAGACGATCATCGGACTGGAAGCGAAAAAACAGCTCGCCAAATTCGGGGAAAGGAAGGTGGACCAGATAATAGCCTGCGTGGGCGGTGGATCGAATTTCGCGGGTCTGGCATTTCCTTTCCTTGCCGACAAGATCGCCGGCGCCGATATTGAAATACTTCCCGTCGAGCCGACCTCGTGCCCCAGCCTCACGAAAGGCACCTTCGCCTATGACCTGGGTGATGTGGCGGGCATGACGCCCTATCTTCCCATGTACACGCTGGGGCATAGCTTCATGCCTCACGCTATGCACGCCGGTGGCCTGCGCTACCACGGGATGTCGCCACTCGTGTCGCTCGCGGCGCGCGAGGGCTTGCTGTCACCGCGCGCGGTACCCCAGCTGGAGTGTTTCGAGGCAGCGGTGCGTTTCGCGAGATCCGAAGGCATTATCGTTGCGCCGGAAACCAGCCACGCCGTAGCCCAGGTCATTCGCGAAGCGAACGCCGCGAAAGAAGAGGGAAAGGAGAAAGTCATTCTCTTCGGCCTATCCGGTCATGGCATGCTGGATCTTCAGGGTTACGCCGATTATTTCGCGGGGAAACTCTCCAACTTTGAATTGTCCGAAGAGGAAATACAGAAAGCGATGGCCGAACTGCCTGCTTTCGCGGCCATCGCCTGAAGGGCCTCAGATCCCGGCGGCCTTCGCCTTGATGAAGGTGCCGGCATCGAACTCATCGAAAGCGCGCCGGAGTTCCTCCCGCGTATTCATGACGATGGGGCCTCCCCACGCTATGGGTTCGTTCAACGGCTGCCCCGCTATGAAGAGGAAGGAAGCGCCCGCTGAGGCGGCTTCCGCCTCGACATAGTCGGGCGGGTCGATTTTGGCCAGCACGGCCGACGATTGCGGCAAATGGCCCAACATGCCGACTTCGAGGGCCTTGCCCGCGAAGGATGCTTTGCCGCGGAAGACATAGGCCGCGGCATTGTGCGAGGCGGGTATCGGTATCCTGATCTTCGCCCCCGGATCCAAGGTCACGATGAGGTAGAGGACCGGGATGAAGAGGTCGGGCGTCGCTCCCGACTTGCCGGCGTATTCGCCGGCGAGGATGCCCACGCTATACCCTTTTTCTCGAATATGGGGGATTTCAGAGGCGGCGATCGCCCGATATCGGGGCGCCGTCATCTTGAGCGAGGAAGGGAGGTTGACCCAAAGCTGGAAGCCTTCCATGAGCTTGCCATCGGCTCCCGGCTCAGGCATTTCCTGGTGGATGATCCCCGAGCCGGCGGTCATCCATTGGGCATCGCCAGGATAAATGACTCCCTTGTTGCGCATGGAATCGCCATGCTCCACGCGGCCCGCGAGGAGATAGGTGACGGTTTCGATGCCGCGGTGCGGGTGCCAGGGAAAGCCGGCTATGTAGTCAGCGGGGTTGTCGGAGCCGAAGTGATCCAGGAGGAGAAAGGGATCAAAGGAAGAGCGCTCGCTGAAACCGAACACCCTTTTCAGGCTAACGCCCGCTCCATCCATGGAAGGAACGGCTTCAATGACGTCGGTTATAGCTCGCCGCCCGCTCATTTCACGCCTTCATCGCAAGCGTCCTCATCTTTATCGGGTCGGGAAGTCTCCATGGTATGGGCTTTATCGCAGGGGTCGAGCTTCGGCGGCTTTTTTTTCGCCGTTTGCTTGATTTCCTTCTCTTTTTTTTCTTCTTTCATATGAGCCTCCTTGGTATAGACTCGTATTTAAAATACAGCAAAACGTCGGCCACAGCAAAGTGCCGAAACAGGCTCGCTCAGCCGAATCATGTCGGCGCGCTTGCCCTGAAACCATAGCGCTCGACGATCGTATAGCTCGGCCCTCGGGGGGCGAGATGCGATTCCATGAGGCAAAAGGTGTCGGGCCAAGCGGTGATCCTTGGGGGAGGAGGCGGCTCTGGCCCAATGGCGGCGCGGGAATCCTTGAAGCGCGCGAGGGTGAGGTGGGCTCGCCAGGGTCTCGAGTCGCTAGCCGCGCCGACGCGATCCGCCAGCCGCCTCGCCTCGGCGATGACAGGCTCGAGCGCTTTCGCCGGCTCTATGGCAAGTTTGAGACATAGGACCCGGGGCTGTCGGCGCGAGGGGAGGAAATCGAGGCTCGAGATGGAAACCTGGGGCGCGACCGCTTCCCTGGGAAAGGCGGCCAGGCTGTCGATTATGGCTTTGCTTTTTTCATTGTCCAGGTCGCCAAAAAAATGCAGCGTGAGGTGATAGAGGCGTGGTTCAACCCAGGAAGCTTGCGTTGCCATGAAATGAGGGCGAACGCTCATGGCGTAAGCGCCGATCGCGTCTCTGAAAGTGGCGTCGAAATCAACCGCAAGGAAGAGTCTGCGCATGCGCCTCCCCGGAAAACTTTAAGCCAAATAATCCGTTTTAACCTGACTCATCGATTTGAATAGGTTCCGTTTGGCGAGACTCGAACCGCCAGTGAGATTTTCGAGCAGCTTCCTCGTCGTTTTGCGCGCTCCTTCGAGATTGAAATCGCAGGTACAGACCTGGGATACGAGACCGAGTTCCACCGCGCAGGCGATCACCTGGCGTTCCTCGCAGAGAGCGAGGGGACGTATCACGGTGAGAGGGTAGTTGTCGTACCTCATGACAGGGGGCATGGTGGCGAATTCGCCTTTCCGCAGCATGTTCATCAGAAGGGTCTCGAGAATGTCGTCCATATGGTGGCCAAGGGCGAGCTTATTGAAGCCGTTAGCCCTGGCATAGCGCGAAAGCTCGGTGCGGCGCTGGGTGGCGCACCAGAAGCAATTCATGCTTTCGCCGGGCTTGAGTCGGCCAATGACCGGGACATCGATGCGCGCATAGGGGATCGCCCATTTTTCCATCTTCGTCTTGATCCAGGAGTCGTCGGTCCTTTTGGCGCGGCCTGTTTCATGAATATCGGTGGCGATGAAACAGGCCGAGATCTCAAAGGGAACGTCCCACCAGGCGCGCTTCATCGCCAGGTCGCGGGCGAGGCAGGTGGAATCTTTTCCCCCTGATACTCCGATGAGTATCCGGTCGCCAGGACGTATCATCTCATATCGGCGCAAGCCGATCTCGATGAGCTTGGCGAGCGTGGTCTCGGCGTTTTTCACGGGGATACGCCTTTCTCCTGGTTTTGTTCCCCTGAGCCGGGCGGGTCCGCGAGGGTCTGGCTTCGGGAAGCCAGTTCCCGCTCAAGATCCTTCCTGACGAAGGTATAGGTGGAAGAGCAATAATGGCATTGCGTCTCGAGCGGCCAGGGGCCCTTGGCCAAAATATCGGCGACGGTCGCGCGGTCGAGCCCGGCTATGTGTCCTAAAAAGCGCTCTTGGGAACAGGGGCAATCGAAGGAAAAATTGGCTTCGGCGTTCCGCTTCGCCCCGACCTCTCCAAAAATGGCGGAAATCAAGCTTTCCCTCGTTCCACCCTGCGCGAACCATAGGCCGAGCGGCGGAAGGGTCGTCAGCTTCGATTCCGCCGCCCCGAGAAATTGATCATCCGAGCCCGGCAAGGCTTGGAGCAGCAGAGCGCCCGCTCCTCGCGGCGAACCGTCCTTCGCGAAGTATATGCCGGAATCCACGGCAGTTCTCGTCTGTTCCGATTCGAAAAAGTAATGGGCGAGATCTTTATTCAGATTTCCCGACCTCAAAGGCACCGACCCCATAAAAGGTTTGGATCTGCCCTCCATCCGCGTGAGGGTGAGGGCGCCCGGGCCAAAAAGGTCGACGGGGGAGTCGAGGCTCAAGGCTTCCCGCGGCAGGGGGTTCCTGAATAACCTTCCCCTGGCGCTTATCTCGCCGGAAGGCAGCTTCATGCCTTCGGCGCTCAAGCCTTCAGCCAAGCCCGAGCCATCGACGCGCAGCATGATGCTGCCGGGATCCTTGAGCAGGCATGTGGCGAGGCTGGCGCAGAGTATCCCTTTCCCGAGTAACATCGTTTCCACGGGGCCTAGGGCATGATTCGCCCTCATTTGGCATATGGTCCTTGAGCCATGGATGAGGACGCCTCGCATCTGGATGTCGCCGCCCCGCGGGCCCATCGAGAACCAGGTAACGCCGTCGGGGCTCAGCGTCGAAAGATGACGTTCCAACGAAGGGTCGTTGAGAGCTTTCCGTATCATGAGCGGAATGTACGCGCAAGGTGGCCCAAGGGTCAAGCGAAAGCGCGGCGAGGATGCCTTTTGATGTTGACTGGTTCACCAGGACCAATTATCCTGACCTCGTCGAAAGACTCTCCGAATCGTGATCCCCGGAAGGGCTTGGCCTTCGGCGCCGAAAGCGTCATGGCCGCACGATCGAGGCCATCGGCCGCATTGGGCGGCCGGGACCGAGGGTTGGGCGGGAAACCGCTCCGCCTCCCGAAATTGGAAAGGAGACCCTATGAAATCCTCACAGCGTCGAAGTCTCGCGGTAGTCGCATGCATGCTTGCGGCATGCTTCATGGCCTGGGGGCAAAGCCCGCAGGGCGGCCAGCCATCGAACCCGCGCATCAAGCTCGCCACCACGACGAGCACCGAACAGTCAGGGCTTTTGGCATACATGCTGCCCGTCTTCGAAAAGAAGACCGGCTACAAGGTCGATGTCATCGCCGTCGGAACGGGAGCCTCGCTCAAGATCGCCGAAAAGGGAGACTGCGATATCGTCCTCGTCCATGCCCGATCCCTCGAGGACGCGTTCATGACGGCGGGATGGGGAAGCGAGCGGCGCGATGTCATGTACAATGATTTCATCGTGCTTGGCCCGAAGAATGACCCCGCGGGCATTCGAAACGCCAAGACAGCCAAGGACGCGTTTGCGATGATCGCGGCGAAAAAGGCTATTTTCATCTCCCGCGGCGACAATTCCGGAACCCATGTGAAGGAAAAAGATCTCTGGAAATTGGCTTCAATAGCGCCTTCAGGCTCCTGGTACAAGGAAGCCGGCCAGGGCATGTCGCAGGTGATCATCATGGCCGAGCAGCTGGGCGGCTATACCCTCGCGGACCGGGCCACCTGGCTTGCTGTCAAAGGTTCGGCGCCAGGACTCTCGATCATCTTCGAAAAGGATGCCGACTTGCTCAATCCCTATGGCATAATCACCGTGAATCCAGCCAAATGGCCCCATGTCAATGTGGCGGGAGCGAAAGCCCTCATGGACTTTTTCACCGGCCCCGATGGAAGGTCGCTGATAGAGTCCTACAAGATAGGCGGGGATCAGTGCTTCTTCCTGCTATAATACATCGGCAAGCTTGCGCGGGAGCGGTTCCCGGAACGGGGAGGGCGCATGGCCCAAGCCTTTGAGCTTCTCCTGCGCGGTGATGCCGAGACATGGGGCATCATCAGCCGTAGTCTGTCCTTTTCGTTTTTCGCGACCATATTCTCCCTTATACCGGGTATCCCCCTGGGCGTGTTCATGGCGTGGAAAGCGAGCAAAGGACGGCGCATTCTCGCCTCCCTCATCCACGCCATTTCGGCTTTGCCCACCGTCGTCATAGGCCTCTTCGTCTATGCCTTTCTTTCCCGCTCCGGCCCGCTGGGCTTCCTCGGCTTCCTTTACGCCCCCGCTGGCGTCATCCTCGGGCAATTCTTCCTCGCCATGCCCCTCGTCGCCTCGGTAACCTACACGGGGCTCGCGAAATTGGATCCCCGATTCAAGGAAACGCTCGAGACTTTTGGCACCCCGCTTCTGTTCAAGTTTTCGGCTACACTCAGGGAGGCGAAGATGGCGGTGCTTTCATCGGTCGTCCTCTCTTTCGGCAGGGTGATCGGTGAAGTGGGCGTTTCCATGATGCTTGGCGGCAATATCAGGGGCTTGACCAGAACGATGACGACCGCGATCGCCCTGGATGCCGCGAAGGGCGAGTTCGAGCGCGCCATTTCGCTTGGCCTCGTCCTTCTCCTCATCGCGGTGGCCGTCAATGTGACGGTAAATGGATTGGCTTCGCATGGGCGCTAAATCATTGTATTCGGTGAGAAATCTAGAATTTTCGTACGGCTCTGGCCAGCCCGCCGCGCTGACCATTCCGCGCCTTGAGATAGGGGAAGGGCAGTGCCTCGCCTTTGCTGGTCCCAACGGTTCGGGAAAAACGACCCTGATGATGCTCTTCAACGACCTCCTCCCCGGAGGTGGGGAATCCGCCGCATTCGCCGGCGAACTGTGGTTCAGGGGCGAGCCGGTGAGGCGGGGCATGTCATGTTTCCATCCCCGGGCACTCAGGAAATCCACGGCATATATGCATCAGCACCCTTATGTCCTTGCTGGCAGCGTCGCGCATAATATGAGTTTTGTTTGCCGGGCCCGGGGGATATCCGGACAGGCCGCGATCGAGGCTTCGGCCAAGGCACTGAAGCTCGTCGGGCTTGAAGATTTCGCCGCTCGCAGGCAGAAAGGTCTGTCGGGAGGGGAGGCCCAGCGGCTTGCCCTCGCGAGGGTCATCGCCTCAGGGGCCGAGGTGCTGCTGCTGGATGAACCGACCGCCAGCGCCGACGCTGCCTCGCGCGATCGGATTGTCGCCGCCTTGGCCCAGCTGGTGGAAAACGGCACGACGATCATCTTCAGTAGTCATGAACAGGATATAATCGATCGGATCGCGCGGAGAGTGCTCGTCTTCGAGCGCGGGGCGATCATTCAAGATATCGGGAGGTGACATGTTCAGGAATCTTCATCCGGACGAGGCTATCGCGTTGATCATCGACGCGGCGAAGCGCCTGTGGCCCACTCCCCCAATTGAGCGCGTTCCCCTCGCTGAAGCCGCGGGGCGAGCCCTCGTGAAGCCGATTGAATCGCCCATCGACCACCCTCCCTTCGACAAATCGGCGATGGATGGCTTCGCCTTTTCCGAAACAACGGCGGAGGGCGTCTATCGGGTCGTTGATGCCGTCGCGGCCGGGCGCGCTAGCGGCAGAGGCGTAAGGGCCGGCGAAATCGTGAGGATCATGACGGGCGCCCCCCTGCCGATGGGGACCAGGGGCGTTCAGCGCGTCGAATGGACCCAAGAGGCCGGGAACGATGAGGATGGCACTCCGCTCGTCACCTTCACCAAACGCGAAACGGCGGATAACATCATCAGGAGGGGCGAAAACCTGAAGAAAGGCGATCCGATGCTCAGCCCGAGAATCCTTGCCGCCCAGGATGTCGGCATATTGGCGTCATCTGGGTTTGCCATTGTCGAGGT
>Ga0172379_10004751_pt1 | contig 19672 bp, 18 predicted proteins | sample GrowelOW334metaG_FD_119756 | JGI IMG/M metagenome (GOLD analysis project Ga0172379, IMG submission 119756) | Groundwater microbial communities from an aquifer near a municipal landfill in Southern Ontario, Canada - Groundwater well OW334 metaG | ecosystem: Environmental > Aquatic > Deep...
GGTAAATAGTTCTTGCGTAGTGTACCTTTCGTGTTTAATTTTACAACAGCAAAGGCAGAATTAAATTGCCGATGCAGATCGTTCTTTGAATAGTTGAATCTTTCCCGGTTGATTTTTAGATAATTGAAATTGTGGTGTTTTTTCTTTGTTTACCTTTTGGCAGAATCCTAAGGTGTGGAAAAAGCCTGATGGGGCATTCTATTCTCTTACAACATTGGAGGCGCTAAGCTTATCTTTTGTTACATCGTTTTGCTTAAAGGGAAGATTTCTTCAATGATGGTGGATGGGTTATGTTTGATGGATAATGGTTGATGGTTGAGATAATACTATTATTCGTTCAGCATACAAAATACATTTACCGGTTTAGTTGGGTGTTTGATTAACGGTATAGTTTAATCAGATGCTTCAATTTTGTTCACTTCTTAAAGTCACATTTCTATTTCATTTCTATAAAAATACTCCCGTTATTATTTACTGATAAGTTCGTCGCTTGTCCTTAACAAGGTGTCAATGGTTTTTAAAAATCACCGGCAGTTCTTGGAAGGAAAGTTGGGCAGTTGGATTTTCCAGTATTACCAAAAGACTTTCTGTGCAAATAAAAGTACTCCGTAGATGGAGCGAGGGACTTTCCGTACGAAAAAATGTATTCCCCAGGTCTGACGGAAGACTTTCTGTACTGAAAAATGTATTCCTCAGACAAAGTGAAGGACTTTCTGTACTGAAAAAAGGACTCCGAAGTAACAGCAAAGGACTTTCTGTACACAAAAAAGTGCTGCTAAGGTGTAAAAAAGGGGTTTCCGGGCTCGGGAAAGTGGATTTAGGTAACGAAATTAGCTATTCTTAGAGCATTAAAGTGCGAATATGATCTAAAAACGAACTATTTCCAGTTTTGGAATTCAACTATTATGGTTTGAATATGAATGAGATTCAGCCAAAGGTTGACTGGTATGATTTTATAGTTAGTAAAAATATTCTACGCAAAATGGTAAGAATATTTTGAATCTGGGGTAGGGAACCCCTCCCAACCTCCCCTTTCGTAAAGGGGAGGAGTAGAAAGTTATTAGGTACTGGCTTTGCCGGGTTAAGATTTAATGAGTAGGGGGATGAGAAAGGTGATGTGATAAGATGGGAGAATTGGATCAATTTATTGTAGCTAAGTAAATTGAATTATCAACAAATAAAGAGGTGATACTATGTCCGATGTTCAAAGTGCAATTCATGTTTCAAGAACGGTTTTATTCAAAGTGGCGGATAAAACGTATGAAACGACGAAGGGGCTTGAGAAATTAGCGCTTTCGGGGTTAACTACAGATTACTTTGCCGCTTTTGCAGCTAATATTCAGCTTGCAAAAAACTTTAAGACCGCGGATGAGGTTAAAAAATCCAACGCAAAGAAACTTTCCGAAGTGAAGAAAAAGTGTGAAGAATGTTTCAATTGGGTTAAGAAACTTCAATTCTATATGAAGAGAGCTTTTGATGAAGGCTCTGCCCAATGGAACGAACTCCCCGCAAAAATATCCGAAGCAAAAAAAGATGAAGCGGAGATGTTAGACCTTCTTCCGGCAACTTTTACTCTTGCTGATAAATATGCCGCAGAGTTAAAAGCTAAAGGAATGCCGGCAGATTATAAACTTACCGGTGAAACGTTAAAAGGTGAACTTGAAACCATTACTAAAGAACATGGTAAAATGGTTGAGCAGAGCGAAGCCTACACAATTCAGCGGAGCCTTGCGCATAAAAAAGTCTATGATACCGTTAACGAAATAAATGAGTTGGGCAGGCATGAATATAAAGAAGACCCGGTAACGCTGAAGCTGTTCAAGTCCCAATGGCCGCAAGCCAAAGAGAAAGAAAACGGAACGGATACTCCGCCCGCACCGGTACAGTAAAAATTAGTAATTACGAATTAGGAGAAAATTAAGTAGTAAGTCTTAAGTAAAAAAAGAATACTAAAAATATTTCCTTCTGATAACTGATCACTAAGAACTAATAGGGGTGATGGACCGGACTTGATAGCGGTTCATCATCCTTGAGTAAAGGCATAATTGTAATGGTGTGAATTAATTCTATCCTTTGATAACTTGGAAGCATAGCTTAAATAATTATTAATTTCTGATAAGGAGAAATAATGTGAATCAAAATGACAACTTAAAAACATTCTTAGATGCGAATCCTTTCTCAAAGATCGAAAATGATGATAAGTCGTTGAGAGTAATTAATCCATGGAACGACGAATCGATATATTTTGAGTTTGATCTAACTGAAATTGAAGAAGTTTCACGTATACTAAACAATTTGATACTCCCACAAAGATTTACAGCACTTTATCACAGAACAAATAAAGAAATTGAATTTATTTATTCGTTGCTTGATAAGGATAATTTATTAGTCGGTAGGTCGTTTGAATATACCTTTTGTACTAAAACTTACGCATGTTCATTTGAAGTAGCGTCAACAGAATTAATGTATCTATCACGTTTTTATAAACAAAGTGGAATTCAACCAACGCATGAATATCGAAATCTCCCGTTATTATCTAGTTTTTCCAAACTTAAAAAAGTAGAAGAGGAAACACTATCTCATATTCCTAATTTCCGTGATTTACTGCCGATTTCATTTTTTATTAAAGGTATAGATATTTGGGATGATGAAGAACTAATCAACTTGTCAAAACATCTTAATTTTCTAATAAAATATTATGATAGAAAATCCCCTATAATTCTTATTCATCCAGAAATTGTTAAAGATGACGATCCTATAAAGCAATTACAATTCATAAATAATGAATTCCCTACTAAACTAACTATATGCAAAAAAAATAATTTTCTTATTGATTTGTTGCTTGCTGCTAATAATATTGATCTTCGACTACAATTCATTTATTATTATCAAATACTAGAATATTCAGCATTTTATTATTCGGATACTGAATTGAGTAAAAAACTTTTTCTTATTCTAAAAGATCCTTGTTTACAAGCTAATATTGAAAACACAATTCTAAAAATAATTGAAACAATGGTTAGTGTAAAACTAACTGATGAAGCTAAGCTTAACAAAATTGTTGAACAATATTGTAATCCTGAAATAATTTGGAGTGAAATCAAGGAAAACTTTACATCCTTTCTGACCGTAACTGTTTTCGATGGCGGTTTTACACTTGCGAACCTCATTAATCAAGATGCAACATTGGAAACATTTAAACAAACATGGTTTCCAAAAACGCCAGACTACATCAGGAAAATAAGAAATGCTCTGGTTCATAGTAGAGAAAGCCGACAAGATTATTTAATTTCTCCCTCAAAAATTAATGATAATAAAATACGTCCTTGGTTAAATGTATTAAGGAGGGTTGCAGAACAGGTAGTTCTATATTCAGATTGTTAAATGTCACAAATAATAATTCCTTTATTCATCGATTTTTAGCCTGACCCAACTTAGGAAGGCAGTAAGTTAAGTTTGTTTGAGATTTATGAAAACAAATAACCCATTTTCAAAAGTTAAATGTAAATGGAAGAGATTAAATAATTAGTACATCAGTGTTGGGTTATTACAAAACACGCTGTTAGTTAAAGTAAAAGCTCCAAACCTTCGAGGTCTACGCCCAAAATGGATTAGACCGAGAAGGTTACGGCAGGCAGAAATTATAAATCCTCTACGAGGATTAAAGATGGGTGAGGATGAGTGTTACAATAATGTGACCTCTACGAGGTCAAGAAGCAAAACATCGTAGATGTTTAATAATTGTAAAAAAAAGTTCTCGTACAAGAATGATCCTCGTAGAGGATCAATAAAAAGCAGAATGAAATTGAACGAAAAAATAATTAATAAGGCAGTGTTTGGTTTCAACTTTAAACTAGGGAAGGATAAGAAATGTTCATGAATAAAGTGATTCTAATTTTACTATTAATGTGTTCATTTGAGATATTTTCTCAACCAGTCACCATCAGTATTTATGGTGGGGGGGGTACTACTGTAAAACTGTCTGATATATTTTACACTGATGGTGGTGGAACGAGTAGCGAACAAACAAATTTGGTTCAGATCACTCTTGATTATGGAAAAAAGGAAATACTGATTGAACCTTATTTCTCCATCGGCTATAAATTCCCAATGGTGTTGTACACAAGGATTGATAGAGGTTTCGAATATCCTGTATTAAGTGAATCCGGGAGATATATAGATGTTGGAGTCAAAAAAACATTTGTAGTTGGGAAGGCAGATTTATGTTTTCTTAGTGGACTAGGGTATAATTGGGATAAGTACATTTCTAAAAACAATCGAGAAAAGATTGAACAAATATTTAAGTTTAACGGGTTGACATATCAAATTGGTATGCAAATGAATTTCGAATTCTTCAATAACATAGATTTCTCAATGTTGTGGCAATTTACAATAAGAGAAAAAGCAGAAAGCAAAGGCACAATAAACAGAGTGCGATACGAATTTACCGGAGGTGGGAATTATTATTCTTTATTTCTTGGTTTAAGTTTTAATATTTCTGAAATGCTTTAGTAGTAAAAGCACGGTGTAATATGGCATTAATTAAAAGGCATAACGATATGAATATAAATAAAAATACCTTGTTAAGTAGTTCTACTATTCTATTCCTTTTAATAATATTTATAGGATGTGATGAGAAAACTACTGCTCCACAAAATAATGATCCTGTTATTCAGTCAATTGTAGCTTTCCCAACATCAGTTCAGTTATCGGATTCATTTGCTGTTGTTTGTTCAGCGTATGAACCCGATGGTGATTCACTATTTTATGATTGGTCTTGTACAAGTGGTGCTAAAGTAAGTGGAGGTTCCCCTTACGATTCGTTTTCTCTTTTCAATACGAAAGAAAATATTAGAGTATTCTATGCACCTGATAGCTTACCTAAGCAGAATGATTCAATTAGAGTAGATTGTCACGTGAGGGACGGAAAAGGAGGAGGTAAATCAGCTTGGATTTTTGTTGCTATAACTCGATGATAGAAAAATAATTGAGTAATAATTTAAAAACTTAACCCACGGATATATCCGTGGGGAAAATGTAAATGGAAATAATTAATAAGGCAGTGTTGGGTTTTAACAAAACACGGCGTTAGATAAAGTAATAGCACCAAACCTTCGAGGTCTGCGATCAAAATGTATTAGGCCTCGACGGTTACGGCATTACGAAATTGAATAATTGGTAAGGTAGTGTTGGGTTTTAATATTATAAAGGAGATAGTGAAATAAGATGAAGAATTATAATAGAATGAGGTTCTTAATATTTACGAGCGCGGTTATTGCGCTACTATTATTTTCTGGTTGCAAAGAGAAAGGTAATCCGGCAGGAAATAATACTCAAATATCTTTCCCGGAGTTTTTTGTTGAAAAAGGATCTGATATTGATTCTTCCTACATCTCATTTAGAGGTGTAAAAAAGAATAACGATACACTCGAGATTCAAGCAACAAGTTGGGGAGTTATTGCATACGGATTATTTTTGTCTAAAAAAACTATTGGGAATGAAATACAATATCAAATGATGGGCGAGTGCGGAACGGTGCCCTCAGAAACCTGGACAAAAGTTACCTTAAAAGCATGGATAAAAGCCGAAGAAACAACTACTCTCCGAAAACTTAGTTTTACAAATTCAAAAGACACCATAGATATTGCTATAAAATGATCGAATAACATTGAACAACAATCCCATTTTGCAGAAGTAAAACGTAATGGAAGAATAAATGACTACAAATGATGTAGAAACAACAGGTGAAAAAATACTATTTACGGAAAGGGCGATTTCCGGAAGTACTTTTTTAGGTGGTCCGCTTGCGGGTATATATCTTATTGCGCATAACTTTCGTGAAATAGGAATGGCTTCTGCCGCAAGACTTACCAGGTTAATCGGAATAATATCACTCATGATTATGGTTCCATTACAGTTATCAATCCCTCATCGTTTTATGTCAAAATCGTTATCACTTCTATTGTATTTACTCTGGGTAATGCCTGCATACCTTGTTGTGAAAATGTACCAACGAGAGGAAATTGATTATCATTTTGCATTAGGAGGGAAAAAAGGTTCTGCATGGAAAGCTGCAGGAATAGGCTTCGTGGCGATGATAGTTTTTTCCATTTATGTTATTATAATGTCCAGCCTGGTTCCTAAATATATCTCGCCTCTCATTCCTAAAAATATTTCGCCCCTCCCACACTTCAAGGCAGGTATTGTTCAAATGGAATATTCAGGTTGTAAAGTATACTATGATTCTTCTGTTATTTCGCAATCGGATGCTCAAGTTGCCGGTGCTGTTCTTGAAAAAGTTGGGTATTTTACCCCCAGTGCAAACGAATTAGGCGCTGTATTCTACAAAACGAGTGATAAATATACAATTGCGTTTGCAGTGAAGGAGAAGATGTTCTCAAATCTAATTGCCACAATAATACTAGAGAATGCATTAGAAGAACTTAAAGAAACCTATGGCGATCGGAAATATCAATTTCGGCTATTAGATGGGGATTCCACAGGCATAAAAGATGAAAAGTTTTATAGTTCTGATTAGGTTCATAAGTTTGGAATATTGAGATTTATTGAATACATCATAAATACAACAGTGTTTGATTTAAACAAAACACGCTGTTAGGTAAAGTAATAGCACCTAACCTTCGAGGTCAACGACCAAAATGGATAAGACTGAGAAGGTTACAGCAGGTAGAAATTATAAATCCTCTACAAGGATTAAGATCTTTTGGGGGAGACCTTTTACAATAATATGATCTCTACGAGGTCAGAAAGAAAAACATCGTAGATGTTTAATAATTGTAAAAAATGTTCTCGTAAAAGAATGATCCTCGTAGAGGATCAATAAGAACGGAATGAAGACGAAAATTAAAATAATTAATACAGCGGTGTTTGGTTTTAAGACAACACACCCATTGGCATTAACTTGAAAAGATAATATTTATGAAATCACTCTATTACAAAATTATCATTCTACAATTTATATTTATGTCATGTGCGACTCAAAAACAAGCGCTTGAATCAATACCAAAAGAAGATGAAAGTGCACCTATTTATTATTGCAGTGATAATTCGAAATTTATTTTTAATGGTTTTGTAATGTTTGAATCAAGTGCATTTGGTGTAACAAGTGGTATGCAAAAGGAAGGATCAAATATTTCGGGTGCAAAGGTAATCACAAATAACAGTTTTTTGAATTATCCATTGGGGAAGGTGGATTATTCATATATGCTAAGCCCATCATTAAGTAAGTCGGGCAAATACTTAGCAAAAGCTAACAACGATTTTGCAATTATTAAAATACGCGTTGATAGAAATGTTGATGTTGATGTAGTTTGTTTGACAGATACGACAAAAACAAAACTTTTCACAATAGAAATTCCTAGAAGAGAGTATGCTAGTGAAAAGTATCAGATTCCATGGTCAAAATTAAACGATTCTTTCTTCGGACTAATAGCTGATACACTTTTCCGGTTTTTCCCAAATGGTGAAACTGAACGTTTATTGGCAACGGAAAATATGTATGATTTTAACATATCTCCAACAGAACAGTATGCAGTTATATTTGCAAGTGATTCTCTTTTCCTATACAACCTAAAAACTAATTCAAAGAAATATATATATGAAATTGGTCGGGTGTTTGGCATGAATCAAAAATATGTTCGATCAATAAGTTGGTTGCCTGATGAAACGAAATTATCTTTCTCAGAAGATTGGAATATGTTCATCTATGATCTTGGTAAAGATTCAGTGAAAAAGTATGATCTTCCGGAGAAAATATTTGCTGTTGAATGGATCAACTGTGATTCCGTACTATGCGTTACAGGGGACTACCCTGATGACATCTCGCAAATGCAATTTGAAAAGCATTTTAAAATTCTTAATTATTCATTGACGAAAAATGAGTATGAAATCATTCATAAGCGTTCGAACCATGAGCCCTTTACAATAAAACCGAAACTTTCACCATCGGGAAAGTTGATATTGTTTTCAGAGCGAAAGTTACGAGGTGAATATGAAGTGAAGTTAATGACACTTGATGGCAAAAATGAAAATATTCTTGCAGATGGCTTTCTTCCTTTTTGGGGAAGTTTTGATAAGAAGTAATCATACACCATATAAAACGTAATTGAAGAAAGTAAATAGTTTATACGGTAGTGTTGGGTTTTAACAAAACACGGCGTTAGGTAAAGTAATAGCACCAAACCTTCGAGGTCTGCGGCCAAAATGGATAAGACCTCGAAGGTTACGGCATGCAGAAATTAAATAATTAATACGGCAGTGTCGGGTTTTAACAAAACACGCCACAAGATTTGTGATTTTACTTTATTGTAAAGGAGAAAAACGCATCATAACTCCATAAAACGATGCATACTACTAAATAACTTATATTAATGTAAGGAGATAATTATGAAAAAATCATCTGTGTTTCTTGCCCTTTTTGTTCTTCTGTGCTTGAGTTTATTCTTAACGAGTTGTGCAACAATTGCTACCGGTACAAAGCAATTAGTGACTATCAACTGTAATGTTGATGGTGCCACTGTTTCTTTGGATGGTGTAAACGTAGGCAAAACTCCTTTTACAGGAGAGATCAAAAAAAATGGTAAAGTAATAACTATTGAAAAAGAGGGATATAAGACATATACTATTGCTCTAAGTACCTCGCTCGAAGGTTTATTTTGGGGAAATATAATAACTGGTGGTACACTAGGCAGCATAACTGATTTTGCATCCGGGGCTGCATATAAATATGCACCTGCTAGTTATCAAGTAGAGTTGATGGCTAAAGGAACATCTCTAAACAACTTTAAGCAAATTTATGAATTGAAAAAATATGCGATGATAAATATGTCAAATATTTCAATTGATTTATCTAAAAATAACGGGACTTATTTGGAATCGCTTATATATTTAACGAATATGGAAAAAAATGAGAAATCGATTGAAATAATTAGAAAACAATTAATTGAATCTGATGGTGATCAAGTACGTTTTGGCAATTTGATGGTAAAACTGCTGGATATTTAGGTTGAAACTTAATGTTACAAGGAGAATAATAAAAAACGTTTTTATTATTCTCCTATTTATAAATACTGTTTTGTTAGCTGGTACAAGCAGCCCAAAAGTGAACTCTCTTCTTGAAGATACTGTTGCTTCAAATCAACAGTGGCAATTATTTTACAGTGACCATGCATTTAAAAAAATGTATATAGTTTTTGCAGGACCTTATCCAGCAAGTCCTACTTCATCTTTCGGACATATTTTTGTTTTACTGGAACCTCAACAAGAAAAACCATTCCTACTTTGGGATGCAATAGATTTTTCCGCCAATATTACAAATATCGGCACGTTTGAATATTTATCTAAAGGATTACTTGGAAGTTTAGAAGGACAGTATAAAGAAATATCATTTTATGAAAAACTTAGAGAATATACTTTAAAAGAATCGCGTTCTTTGTGGCTCTTTCCAATTCAATTAGATAAAGAAGAATCTAAAAACTTTCTTTTTCGATTTTTTAATCTGAGTAATAAAATTTATCCATATCGTTTTACTAATAGTAATTGTGCAAGTCAAATTTACAATCTAATAAAACTTTCAATCGACGATTCATTTAAACAAGAAAACCAACTTGTTTTTCCACATACTATTATAAATGGATTGAAAAATAGAATCAGTGATCCAATATTTATAGAAAGTATAGATAATCTGTTAAAGGAAAATGTAGAAAAGATAACTTTGAACACTTGCAGTTCTGAGAATAAATTATTAGAGAGCAAGAATGTTAATGATGCATTAGTATTAAACAAATTGGAGTGGGAGTATTCTCAAGATCGTGACCATTTAACGTCTGATGAAAAAATTAATTTACAAGCATTAAGAAAGAAAGTTTCGTTAGCGAGTAATACTAGCTATAGTAATTTTAAAAGTTATCCTAAGGAATTTGATATTCATCCAACAACGTTGGCGGGAGGTGGGCTGCAAATTAGTAAGAGAGAAGAAATTGAATATTTATTAACGTATCGTTTTGGAATCCACGAATATTTTGAAAATTGTAATGTTTATCCTGCAAATGATTATTTAAGCCTACTAAAAATTGAGCTTGGAATTAAAAAGAAAGGAATAGAGATCAAACAATTGATGCTATTTAACCAAACAAGTTTACAGCCACCCTCATATTTATCAAATTATTTATCGTGGAAGTTAGGTTTTGGCATTCGTCAAAAAGATGAATTTAGAGATAGACAATTAGCTAGTGGTGTTTTCACCGGTTTGGGCTATACTGTTTCACTTTATGAAGATGAAATAACATTTTCCTTATTAATAGATGCAGAACCTGTTTATTTACATAAATCAGGATTTTCTTTTTTAAGTGGTCCTGAAATTATAACTCTATGGAATATCTCTGATAGGATTAAATGGATGAATTGTTTTAAGGGCACAATGAAAAATATTGATAATCCAGAAATATATTATTACTTGGAAAACAATTTGGGATTTGAAATATCTAAAAAGATGATGTTATTGTTAAGCTATAAGCATTCAGAATATGACAATTTTTATGATATTAAACTTAACTTTTATATTAATTAAAACATCATTACTCCTTAAATAAGTTAGGAGTCAAGATAAAATTGAATTTTATCTGCAATAGTTAGTTAAGAGTGTTTGAGATTTATTATCACAAACAAACCCTTTTGCAGAAGTAAAACGTAAACAGAAGGAAATAAATAATTAATAAGTCGGTGTTGGGATTTAACAAAACACGGCGTTAATTATTTTGAATAAGGAAAATAGTATGAATGAAGAACGAACCCGCGTTTGCCCGGTTGAACTGGCAAATTCACTTGACAGTAAAATAAGAAGGTGGCTGCAAGACCCGCAAAAAATATTATCTCCTTACATTAAAGAAGGAATGAAGGTTCTTGATGTAGGATGTGGTCCCGGGTACTTTTCTATTGAGTTAGCAAAAATGGTTGGTAAAGATGGAAAGGTATTCTCGGTTGATATGCAGGAAGGAATGCTGCAAATAATTAGAAATAAAATTCACGGAACATCTCTTGAAGGAATAATCAAACTTATAAAATGTGAACAAGACGAGATTATAGTACCGGAGAATGTAGATTTTATTTTAGCGTTTTATATGGTGCACGAAGTTCCGGATAAAGATAAATTCTTTAGAACAATGAAAAATATCCTTGATGAAAAAGGAGCGTTCTTAATTGTTGAACCGAAATTCTTTCACGTAACTAAAAAGGAATTTGCCGTTACAATTGGTAAAGCGGAGGCAGCCGGATTCAAAGTAACTCAAGGTCCAAAATTAGCTTTTAGTTTTTCGGCAATATTAAAGAATGAGTAGGACACCATACGTAAAGTTTAAGTAATTGTATTTTTAGCAATACATATCAAAGCGCAGACTGAAGTCCACGCTACGAAACCATGACTAAAAATAGATATGTGCATAACCTGAGTGAGTAACAAAGCACCAAACCTTCGAGGTCTGCGACCAAAATGGATTAGACCTCGAAGGTTACAACAGGAAGTAATTATCAAAGGTTAAAAACATTGAAAGAGATTAACATCCCATTTCAAATAATTGATTGGAATAACGTTGAGACAACCGAACACAAAGGAGAGCAAGGTTCGGCGTTTTGGAACACTCTCCAGTTACCAGGATTAAGAATAAGAATTGTTACTTACTCCGCCGGCTATTTAGCTGACCATTGGTGCATGAAGGGACATATTGTTCATTGTCTTGAAGGAGAACTTATCACCGAGCACGAAAACGGAGAAAGGTATCTCTTAAAAAAGGGAATGACGTATGTTGTATCGGATAATTTGAGTTTACACCGTTCTCTTGCAGAAGGAGAGGTTAAACTTTTAATAGTTGACGGCGACTTCTTGATGGATTATAATTCGAAGGTTGAATAGATGTTTGTCAACTTCATCGCGGGTGTTTGACTTTAATATGAAAAGCGTTATCAAATAAATATAAGGAGTTAGTTATGAGAAACTATTTGTTGAAAATTTGTTATCTATTCGTTTGGATAGTTATATATTGTTCAAATGCTTATCCCGAAGGGAATAAGAAAGAAAGCAACAGTAAACTGAACAAACCTAATGCGCAGAAAAATTTTTCTTCTCTTAACATAAATAATATTTCGAGTTACTTTTATAACAACGGTATCTCTGATGTTTCTCTTTTAGGCATTGCCGGATTTGTTTATCCGAAAAGAACCGGGAAAACAGCAGTATTTACATCGGGGCTGCTTTGGGGAGCTAAAGTTGCCGGTTTTGTAGATCCGAGAGTTGGCGGAACCGCTTATAGAACCGGACTTGTTCCAGGAAAAGTTCTTCCTGATGGAACTGCGGATGATCCAACATTAGATAAATACAGAATTTACAGAGTGCGTAGAGATATTTATCCCGGCGGACCACCTAAAGATTTATTAATTGAAGCAGTAAGCGAAGGAACTGATGCCGCAAGTTTAAGAGCGGCTTATGAAACCGACTGGACACAATGGCCTGCGGAAACGGGAGCTCCTTTTGAGGATAAAGATAGTAATGGTATTTATAATCCGGACAAAGATATTCCAGGTTTTCCCGGAGCTGATCAAACGCTTTGGTATGTTACTAATGATTTAACTCCCGGACAAATAACATATCTGTATGGTTCAGATCCTTTAGGAATTGAATGCCAGGTAACGATCTGGGCATATAACCGATCCGGCGGTCTAGGGAATATGTATTTCAGAAAGTACAAATTAATTAATATAACCGATCGAACTACTACACCGGTCACGTTTAATGATATGTATCTTTCAATGTGGTCTGATGTTGATCTTGGAGATGGCGGTGATGATTTTGTTGGAGTAGATACTGTTTTAAGTTTACAGTATTCTTATAATGCAAAAGCAAATGATAATATTTATAATCCATTACCTCCACCGGCAGTGGGATTTGACTTTTTCCAAGGTCCTCTAATCAATGGTATTGCAGGGCAAGATAAAAATATTAATGGTGTTGATGATGCTTCTGATTATGGCATCTTTAATAATAAAAAAGTTGGACCCGGTAAAATTAATTTACCGATGACCGCAGCTTATTATTTTGCTAATGGTGATCCAAATCTCGGTGATCCTCCTCAGGGGAATAGTGATGGTTCACGTCAATTTTATAATTTCTTTCAAGGTAAATATGGAATTTCCGGCACTCCTTTTATTAATCTTGCTACAGGTGCGCAAACCTCTTTTGCTCTTAGCGGTGACCCGGTAAAGGGATCAGGCTGGATAGACGGTGTTCAGTTACCTCCAGGCGATAGACGACAGGGAAGCGCATCAGGTCCATTTAATATGGCTCCCGGTGATACACAGGAAGTTGTTGTTGCAGAAATTGTTGCTGGCGCTGTTCCGGGTATCGATAGACTTTCAGCAATAACTTTATTGAAGGTTTATGACCAACAAGCGCAGAAGGCTTATGACGCTTTTTTTGATATTCCGCAGGCTCCTCCGGCACCAGTAGTTAAGACAACTCAATTAGATAAAGAAATTGTACTTAACTGGGCAACTGATGAAGCTAACTATTTGGCTACTGAAAATTCAAATTCAAAAGGGTATAAATTCCAGGGATATAATGTTTATCAGCTTCCCGCATACTTTTCAACGATCACTGAAGGACGTAGAATTGCAACATTTGACATCGTTGATAACATACGTACAATCTTTGACTTAGTTTTAGATCCAATTTCAGGTTCCGTTGTTAGGCTACCGGTACAGTTTGGAACTGATAATGGAATACGAAGAATTGTTTCAATTAAAAATGATGATATTAAAGGTGGTTCTCCGCTGCAAAACGGAGTTAAATATTATTTTGCTGTTACGGCTTATAATTACAATCCAGATCCTATGGCAATGCCGAATAATCTTGAAAATCCGATAAGTATTATAACTGTCACTCCTCAAACTCCCGACACGGGAAACGGGTCTGGCGGAACAACCGGTCAAATCTTGCAGATGACCCATATAGGAGCGGCAGCTGGGAATCCTTCGGCGACAATTGTTGATCCGGGCGCTATACTTGGTCACGATTATGAACTTTACTTTTCCACACGTCAGGAAATAAGAGACCAAAACGGTGATTGGATTGCAGGTAGTAAAGTGAGTAGAAAATTCAATGTTAATCACCCGGATACACTTACCGGTTCCACTCTTGATGCTGCTGCGGTTTATGGACATACAACTGGTGGAATAGAGGTAGATTTAAAACTTAATTTAATCTCTTCCGATTTCGATTTTGCAGATGGTATTACAATTACCTTCCCGGAAGGAACAGTAATTCTTCAAGCTCCAAAATTTAATTCTGGTAATGGAACTATTTCACCAATAATCAACGGAACGACAGTTGTTTTTGGTGATGTAAGCCAATCTCATACCGGTAATGGACCATTTGCAGGTGGTGAAGAATGGATAGTTCAGATTGGTTCTCTTTCACTTCCTTTTGTAATTAATTGGACTCTTTTTGATGACGGTTATGGCGGCGGACCAATTAATGTTTCGGGAACATCAACAATTACATCAATCGGTACGAAAAAGAGAACAGCTAAATATTGGAATGTAAAAGATGCTACGACAAACTTTATAAAACTTGAGAATCAAGGAACATTTGTTGATAAAACAGATCCAACCGGGTTTGCCACTATTAATTATTTCCCAAAACGTGATGACATCCCGGTAAAGTCAACTACTTCTGCTGATCCGGTAGTTGATGGATTTCAGATAGGAGTAGATGGCACATTTGACGCACCACTAAACTTTAATAAAGATAAATTAGCTCTTACAAGAGGACCGGGCAGCACATCTAATTTGATCCAATCAACTTCTGCTTCAGCCACAGCTATTTCTATCGTGAATTACTCGATCTTTGGTTTTCCTTCAAGCCAAGCTAAAGATTGTTTTGGTTTCGGCACTACTGAATTATCCCAACTTCAACAAGATTATGAACTTAGATTCACCGGCGTTTGGGATACTGTTGTGGTCGGCAGTCAAACAATTATTAAAGTTAAAGATGGAACAGGTTCTTTTGCAACTATTTTCTCCGGATTAAATACCAATTCCATTAAAAATCACCCGCTAAATCCAAACCCTGGATCAATTGATCCATTCTTAATCAGAATACCCTTTGAAGTGTGGAATAAAGAGACTAAGAAGCAAGTTAATTTAATCTTTAGAGATCGTATTCAAGAAGCAACTGTAAGTCCATTCTATGCATGGAATCCTAAAAACAGAATGTACGGGATTGTTATAAATTCAGATTATAATGGGACAACTCCAATAACCGGTGCGTTAAGAGATTCAGCTACATGGGTTCTGGTTTTTTACGGCACAAACTATCACGTTGGTGATGTTGTAAGCGTTTATTATGATAATCCCTTCGTAATTGGAATAGATAAATATATGTTCAGCACTGATAATTTAGTAGGAATAGCTGAAGGGAATAATCTTTCTCCAAATGAATATTTCCTTTATCAGAACTTCCCGAATCCATTTAACCCAACAACAACTATTAAATACGATATTCCAAAAGAAGGTTTAGTTACGATAAAAATATTTGACATCCTCGGAAGAGAAGTTGAGACTTTGGTAAATGAAGAAAAACCGGCCGGGAAATATCAGATTACATTTAACGCTAAAAAACTTTCATCGGGTATTTATTTCTATAGTATTAAAACAGGTGATTATATAAAAACATTAAAATCAATATTGCTGAAGTAGGATTAAATTTGGATTATCATTAAGAGTTGTTTTGTTAACACATCGATTAATCGAGGTGTTAATAAAAATAGTATTGAGTGTATCAACTCATAATTCAAAACCAAAAAAAGGGATCATTATGAAAAATTCAATGTGTTCAGTTCGTTTTCTTTTGTTCATAGTTCTTCTTTTGTCCAATAACATTTTTGCACAAGAGGAAATACCTCCCGTTCGTTTTAGTCTGTTTGGTGGAATTGTTTTGCCGCAGGGAGATTTTAGCTCTACCTCCGGTGAAAAAGGTGGTTATGCTTCTACAGGTTTTGGGGGAATGATCGAAATGTCAAAGAATCTTAATGAGAATGTTAATTGGGTAACTTCAGTTTCATTAGATATAAATAGTATGGACGCCAATACAATGACAAGTCAATGGGGTCAAGGTACAATAACGGGCGGTAATTATGTAACCACCTGGGCAATGACCAGGATCGGCTTTGAATCGGTTGCTTCACCAACTGTGAGAGTTTATGGCGTTGGGCAAGTGGGCCTTTTATTTTCAAGCTTTCCGGATATTACTCTGCCATACGGCGGACAATCAATAACTCAAACTACAAAAATGGGAAATGCTTTTGCTTTTGGTTTCGGAGTCGGTCTTATCATAAACAAATTAAATGTAGGTTTAAGATATTACACCGGTGAACCTGAGTACGAGCAGACAGCAACTTACATGGGAGTTACATGAACTGCCAAAGTAAAAATGCCGGCAACGGTGTTACAGCTGATGCTTGGGATAAATTTTTAGCTGTAAGTAGAAAGTTAAAAGTGGGTGATGTATCAAGCTCTACGCTGTTTCATCACCCTATTAAATGAGATACGAATTATCTATCAAACATGAATTAAGGAAAATTAATGAAACAAAAACTTTTTATGTTTATTCTAATTATTTGTCTTCCGATAATGGAGTCAAATTCACAATCGTCCACTGCCAGATTTCTTTACTGGTCTCCATCAGCAGAAATAACTGCACAAGGTGGAGCTGGTGTAGCAATAGTAGATAATTCTTTTTCAGCTTACTACAATCCGGCGAGTTTCGCATTTAGTAAAAGTCCCGGTATAGCAAGCTCATTTATGCAGCCGTTTTCTTCGTTCCAGAATACTTCGCAAGTTATGTTATCGCTTTCTTATCCAACTCATGAAATAGGTACATTTGCTTTGTCTTTAAATAGTTTTAGGATTGAAAATGCAGTACGAACAGGTCCAGATAGTCCTGATATATTAGGAGCGGTACGTGATCAACCAAAATTATTTGAACCAACGAACTATCAAATTAAAGCATCGTATGCAAATAAAATTGCAAATAATATTGCTGTTGGTGTAAGCGCAAGTGTTTTACATATCGCTTTATCTAAAATGCCAACTTCATTTGAGCATGGCGGTGGTGCGACCACTACTGTTTTGTTGGATGCTGGATTCTTGATAACTGATTTATGGCATGAGGGAACTTACAGACTAAAATTAGATAATGTAAACACTCCAGCTAATGATAACTTATCTCCAGGTGTTGCAATCGGTTTATCATTCCTGAATATTGGACCGAAGATATCTTTTATTGATAACTCACAAGGTGATCCACCGCCAAGCGTTTTTCTCCTCGGTATATCGTATACTCCATTGTATTCTAATTTGGTTAGCTCAAGATTGTTAGTTGATCTTGAGAAAAGAATATATGATTCGAATACCTTAGACTATATCCATTTAGGTGGAGAAGTTCTTCTGTATAACATGATCAGTTTGCGTTCGGGATATGTGATAAACAATATCAATTCAGATCAGTCCTATCCAACTTTTGGTTTAGGAATTAAATATCTGTTTTTGTACGCGAACATATCCAGATATAAAAAATATCATGTACCAACCTGGCAATTCGATACAAAAATTAATCTGGAGTTTTAATCATGAATAAAATATTCTCGTTTTTTTTAATTCTCTTAATATTTTCAGTGGTCAGTTGTAAAGAGGAAACCGTCGTAATGTCTCTAATAAAGGATGGTGAAGAATCTAAGGAAGGAGTCACCCCATTTCGCTTAGAACAAAATTTCCCAAATCCCTTTAATCCATCAACTTCAATCGGATTCGGATTAGGGAAAGAAACAAGATTAAAAATGAATGTATTTACTGAAGATTGGGAACTTGTTGTCAAACTATTAGACGAAACTAAAACCGCTGGAACTTACAGAATTGAATTTGATGGTTTAAATGATAAAGGTAAAGCGCTTCCTTCTGGGAACTACTATTATACTTTAGAAGGAGATGGGATTATTTTAACAAGACAGATGACATTGTTAAAATAGTCGTAATCTAACTTTAACTATTATAGTAATAGAACCACTACATGAAGAATTATTCTAATCTTAATAAAACACAAATGGAAATATTTTAAATGAAAGGTAATATGAAAAATCGTTTTTTAATAATAGTTGTACTAATTAGCTTGTACTTTGCCGGTTGTTCACCTGCAAATGCTGTACTTACACCGGAATACAAAAACAAAAAAATATCGAGACAAAATTTAACAATCATCAGATTATTCGAAGAACCTTCAATAGACAATACATCTGACGTTATAGATGACCTGGGTGAAGGTGAACCGACAGAAGTCTATTTATCGTATTTCGATAAAACATTTACTACCTCATTCAGAAATAGTAGTTGTTTTGATAAAATTTATTTAGTGAAAAATATTTCACAAACCAATTTAGAAAAAAGGGAATTAGCTGTTAACAGCAGAGAAAAAATGAAAATGCTTTTGCCAAAAGATAGCATCAGGATTGAAAATGATTCAATTAAAACCGATTACCTTCTCTTTGTAGATAAACTCAAAATTCATCGAACGGCAGGAAGCAGCGGGTCTTGGATTGGGACTATGCATACTGGAGGTTCCTTCCCCACACTTTATCATCAGATTAATTTTGTATTCTGGGATAATAAACAAGGCAAAATAATTTCGTATGGTCATGTTGAAGATGAATCGATAGTAATTTTTGCGATGACCAAGAGTAATTGGGAATTTGTAATTCAAGGATTAACTAAAAAGATTCTTGCATACAGTCCTTTTGTTAATCCATATCTTGATTATTAACTAATTCTTTTAAAATTCGTATTAAGTAAACTTTTATTTAACTCATTATGGACTCGGAACAAAAATATAACAGAATAATAACCAAAATAAGTATGGTCAAATATTATTTAGTTTTATTGCTCCCGATTATATTCAGCGCTGCCAATTGCAGCAAGGGTGATCTTTACGATACAACGAATCGCAATTATTTTACCCAAGCTGATACCACAATTCATTTAACAATTCTTCCACTTACTATTACTTTGGAATTAGGTAAGAGTATTTATATTGAGAACGGGCTGGTCTCTTTTAAGTTTCATGATGTTGTAGAAGACAACGATAATAATGCATCTATTCGACTTGAAGTAATTTATAATTATGGTACAACTAAACTTATAGAACTTAATACAAATGTTATTCCCCGGACTTATGATTTAGAAAACGGTTTTCATCATACTATTGATCTTAGAGCTTTAAGTTATGCGAATGGTACTTATCAAATAGTGTTCGGGTATAAGCAACATGCTCATTGGTAATAAAAATAATTTAACTTCATTAAAATTACCTGAAGTGAAGTGCACAACATGGCAATAGTAATATTTATTGAAATTGCATTCATAATTCTTTCAGCAACAATGTAGTTCACTTTAGGAAGAGTCATTGTTTTCTGTGTTAGATCGTGGGATTAAAAGAGATAAATTTATTTTGAATCTATGAAGAGAAATATTACTTTCTCTATCATAATTTGAAATAAAAACGGCAAGAAGATGTTTTCAAAAATCGGTTTAGCTATTTCTTTTTCTCCTACCGGAA
>Ga0172379_10004752_pt1 | contig 19664 bp, 14 predicted proteins | sample GrowelOW334metaG_FD_119756 | JGI IMG/M metagenome (GOLD analysis project Ga0172379, IMG submission 119756) | Groundwater microbial communities from an aquifer near a municipal landfill in Southern Ontario, Canada - Groundwater well OW334 metaG | ecosystem: Environmental > Aquatic > Deep...
TGTCCCGCAGGCCGATCACCGCCCCCTGGACGCTGGCCAGGGAGGCTACGTAGATGAGCTTGGCCGCGGCCTGGGCCATGGCGCCGCCCAGCTTCCGGTCCAGCTCTTCCGCGTGGGAGGCCCCCGAGTTGGCTATATCCATGCGTACCGCCTCACCCAGGCTGGGGTTGATGGCGGAGAATTCGGAAAAGATGTCCTGGTCGTTCAGGTCGATGTCGTAGGGGTGGATCAGCGACAGTTCGTCCGCCTGCCCGCTCTCCCACAGGTTGGCCACGATGACGCGCATCAGGCGCAGGAGCCCCCGGGTCTGCTGGAAACCCGGATTGGCCTTGAAGCGGCCGTACAGGTCCCGCAGGGAGAAATGGAAGGGATAGGATTGGCGCAGTTGGGCGGCGAAGCTTTCGGGGGTCTCCGCGGTCAGGTCCATCTGCTTGGCCTTCCGGACCGCCTCGGCGTAGGAAGTGGCCACCCTGTCCCTCAGCGTCAAATCAGGCAGGGATTCGAAAATCCTGGTCTGCAGGATGTGGTATACCTCGTCCCCCGTGGTAGCCACACCGGCTCCAGGCGCACCGCCCCCCGCTTGGTCTCCCGTTCCAGGTCATCCAGCGCGGTGTTGATGTTGGCCCCGCCATGGGCGTAGGCCGAGCCGGACAGGTCGGCCTGGGCCACCACCACGTTTGCCAGCTCAGCCTTGTCCACCGCCACCAGCAGGTTGGAAAGGGCCGTGGTGGTGATTTCGGCCAGGTCGGAGGCGCCCACGGACCGGGACTTTAAAGCGTTGAAATAGGGTGGCAACTCGTCCAGGAGGATCAGGGTCGGTTCGCCCTTGAGCAGGTTTATTCAGGAAGTGACCCCGGGAGCCTGTAGCGGCGAATACAGGGGGGCGAACACGTCCTTCTTCCCCAGCTGTTCCGCCAGGGCCCCCCACAACCCGTAGGGATAGTCCGATTCACGGCCGTCGAAGCCGATCACCCGCACCGACTTGGTTCCCAGACTCTCTTGGACCTGCTTTTCCCCGAACCGCTTGCGGAGCTGGGGAAACTTGGCAAGCAACCCAAGGGCAAGCATGGTATGCGTCTTGCCCCCGCCCATGGACTGGGAAAGCAGGAAGGTAGCGGCTTGGTCCCTGCGCCCCAAGAGCCGGTCGAAACTCTTTTCCACCAAAAGCTTCATGCCCGCCGTTACATAGTTCTCGTCGAAGAAACGGCTTCCGGCATCCCCGTCCAGCTTGCCGTCCAGCAGGTCGCCCAGATTGAGTACGATATCGCGCCTTGACCTATCGAAGACCGACTTCCGGGGGATACAATACCTGGACAGGTTCATGAGCCCACCTCTTGTGTATTCAATGATATTATAACATTGAACCCAGAGTATGCCCCTTGCCCTTCTTTGTCAAACGTGGAAGTTGGATGAGACTATTCCACCCGGAACGCAATCCCGATGGGGGAAAGTATTTTCGTATCGACCATGAAAATACAGGGCTTTGGATTATAGGGGTACTTTAGGATCGGCAAAGGGAACCAAAAAACGTTTTGTAAATTTGCCCATTGCGTTTGTTGCGTGGTTAGCGATTAAAATGCCGGAATTCGCCGACGAGAACTTTCTTGCTTCCGTCCAAGAATAAAGGTCTCTGCACTTGGTAGAATGGCAGCTCGACCGGTTTGCCATGATAGGTCAATTGGCCTCATTCCGGGAAGAAGATGCATAATTTTCAGTCGATGAAGTCTTCAAAAGATCAAGTACTTTAGGAGTCAGGGCATATCGTTGTAACGGGCTTTGAGGCTTTTCCGGTATGGTTTGGCATAGTAAACCGGCATTTATGAGTGGGAGGATGAAGCGATTGAAGTTGAACCGCTGGTTCGATACATCCAGCATTGAAAATATTGCCTGCTTTGGAAGAGGAGCCGCAGATAAATATAGCATAATACGTTCGAATTGCTCCAGAAGTACTTGGTCGTAATCTTGGTCGTAATCTTGGTTAGTAACTTGGTTAGTAACTTGGTTAGTTGTATCAATTCCAGGAATAACCAGCACGTTCTTGATACCGATCCGAAGGCTCGATTCAAGCTTGCCTTGCAATTGTTCTGATGCACCCACATCCTGGAAGGCGGCATGAGGTCTGAGTACAACACTGAACCAGGTCCGCTCTTCATCGGTCTCGAACAGGGGTTCGGGAGAACCGTTCTGAAGCATGGCGGCTCGTATCATCTGGATGCCGGTCAGCCGCCCTTCGGTAAGTTTTATCTCTTTGAGGAAATCGCCAAGACGACGGTTGCGGTAGCGTTGCGGGACAGCGCGCCCGGCAATCAGGTCTGCCAGCTTGATGGATCGATCAAGGCCACCCAGGTTATAGATGCGTATTTTATCCGGTTCCATGCGGATGCTGATGGGTTCGTGTTCCTGATAATCCCGGTGGTAGACCGCATTTGCCAGCACCTCTTCCAGAACCCGATAGGGGTAACTCCATACACGGATGGCCTCTGCCTTGTCGGGGACCTTTATGACACGCTCCAGAATTACCGTGGATTGGAAATAATCCAGGGCCTGTTTTATCTGGACGTGCATCGGGCCATAGCAACGCTTTTCAGAGAAAGTTCTGGTACCGTCACCGCGCCTGAAATCAACAATGTCGATGTAGGAATAGGGGAAGAAGCGCTCCGGCGTTTCATTGAAAAGCATGAGGGCCACGTTGCGGAGCCGTCGATGCTCTGTGGGACCAGCGAGCAGATTCATCCGGGAAAGAACCTGCTCCAGATTGAGGGTGTCCATTTCAGCGGCTAGTTTACTTCCAGCTTTGCGCAAGAAATCCCTGACCAGCAAGATATCCACATCCTCAAGCCTGGCTTGGGCGTGGGGCCTGTCATCGAAGGGGCTACGGTTGGCCAGCGCGAGGAGTTCGTCGCGGTCCGTGCCCTTGACTTCGATGGTACTTGCATACCGACGGATGTAGTACTTCCAGATTTTGTGCCTGGCCGTAATCGATTCGGGAACTTCATAGGGTCTGTCGTCACCCCCAGGAATCCATAGCACCAGGATCCGCTTGTCGTCGACGGTTTCGATAGCCAACAAGGGCGCGTAGCTTGGCCTGACAAGATTGTTGTAGCCAATCATTTCCTTCTGGATGGATGTCAGTTGGGAATCAGTTAATCCCTGAACAGGTCGGACAGCTTTGCCATCCTTTTCGGCAACACCGACGAGGATATATCCACCACCGATGTTCGCAAAGTCGTTGGTAAAGGCGCAGATACTCTGATAGACCTTTTCCGGATTCCAGCCTTCCTTGAATTCAAGACGGTCGGATTCGATGGCGCGGGCATTCAGTACATCCTCTATGGCTATGGGTAGGGTCATACGTCAGTTTACATCCTATCCGGTGCGCTATCTTAGTACATTTCGCATCATTCCGCCTTAACTTTTCTCCAGCCTAAACGAAATCACATATTTGGTTCCGCCATTCCGGCTCAGTGCTATCGTACCATCTATCTGCCGGACAAGCATATTTATGAGCTGCATGCCGAAGCCTTTGGAATTTTCAAGGGTTATCCTGTCAGGGATTCCTTTGCCGTCGTCCTCGTATATAAGCGTAATTCCATTTCCTTGCTTTTCGACCGAAACGCTGATCAACCCTTGGGCCCGGTCCTTGAAGGCGTACTTCATGGAATTGGTGATCATCTCGTTGATGATGATTCCGATGGAAGAAAGGAGTTTCGCGTCCACCACGAAATCTTCAATGTTGATCTCCGTGCGGACCGTCAAGTTGGAATGGTTCACCTGTATGATTTCCTTGATGAGGGGCAACAGGAAATCCCGCATATTCAATTTCTGAAAATTATCCGAACGGTACAGGCGGTCGTATAGAATCATCATGCTTTTCATCCGTCCTGCCGCTTCTTCCAGCGCGTTACGGCTCTCCTTGTCGTCCTGTTCCCCGGCCTGCAACGTGAGAAGGCTATTGATCAGGGTCATATTATTTTTTATACGGTGATGGGTCTCTTTCAGTAGCAACTCTTTTTCTACGAGCAAGGCCCGCACCCGTCCTTCGGCACGGGTCCTTTCGCTGATGTCGTAAAGGCACAATAGAATTCGGGGCTGATCGAAAGAATCTATCAAGGCGGTGGAGCCCACCATGAACGTTTCTTTCCGGACTCCGTCGTGGGAAAAGGTGGTATTGTACTCGACGTTTCGATGTTCCATGCCGGTCCTGAGCGTATCCTCCATGGCTTTACGAAGCGCGCAGGCATCGCAACTCGTGCCAAAGCCACAACCACGGGCGTCCTCGAGCGCATTGATGCAACCGAAGACACCGCAAGCACTACCACCCCTAAGTTCGGCCTCCGATCTTCCCGTAAAGGCCGTGAAAGCCGGATTCGCGTACAGGACGCGTCGGTTTTCATCCACCACACACATCAACACGGGCGCGGTATCATAAATCGCCTTAAGCTCTGCCCGACTCTCGGAAAGCTGTTCCTGCACCCTTCTTAATCCATCAAATAGTGAATGGTAATGGGCTTCACGATCCCTAAGTCCGTTTCGGGCTTCCAAGAGCCTGAAGGCCATTTTGATGGACGCCAGAAGGACCGTCTTTCCCGAATTTTTGACGATATAGCCATAGGAACTGATACCCTCGGTCTTGGAGACGATGTCCGATTCCGTATGTGACGTGAGGAATATCAAGGGAAGATCCCGTTTTTCCAGGATACGGCTGGCGGCTTCGGTTCCGTCCATGTCGGCTCCCAGATTGATATCCATGAGAACCAGGTCGATCCCTGGTTCTGCATCGATCGCCAATAGGGCCTTTTCGCCGGAGAGGGCAGTCAGGACTTCGTACCCGTTTTTTTCGAGGATCATTTTTTCCGCCATCGAGATGATCGGCTCATCCTCAACCAGCAAGATCTTTTTAAGGCTGTCGATTGGTTCGCTTATGGCGTACTCCCTGGCTCGCGCCAATATCCTCTATTTTGCTCCCATCATGCATAAAAAGCAATAAATGATGGACTACATTCTAGGAATTATTCTTATTTTTCTTTCCCGTTATTACCAATACAGCGCCGGCGATGACCAGCAATGCCGCAGGATACCACAGGGGTTCGGGAACCTCGCCAAACACCAGAAAGGCGATCAGACCGGCAAAAATAAACTGGGATAATATGGCGATGGAGACCAGCTGACTGGGGAGCACCCTCATGCTCCGGTTAAAAATGGTATGCCCGACGATGGTGGGGAAAACACCCAGGTAGACGGCTAACAGGCCTTCCTTCAGCAAGGGAAAAGACACAGCCGAAACAGGCGTAGATCCAGCACCGCTACTTTCCCCAAGCAGGGCTGTAACCAGGTAGACCGTAAGGGCGGTAAGGCCAGCTATCCAATATAGTGGAACGACGTAGAGCCAAACCGAGGGTTGCCGGTTATTTTTGGCGGCCAAAGCCAGGTACAGGCTTAGAAGGACCATGGAGAATAGGCACATCAGGTCCCCCGCCAGGGTCTCGCCACCAATGCGCAAGTTGGGTCCTGTCAAGGCTACGACTCCGGCGATGGCGACCAGGGTACCGATAATTTCGCGCCGCGTTATCAATGTGCGGCTTAGGCCATACATGATGAAGGGCATGGCTACCGGCATCATGTTGACGATAAGGCTCGCGTTGGCCGCCAGGGTCATGCGGGCGCCCATATTCCAGGTGATGAAGTGGAACGCCATCAGAAGCCCGGGCAATACCGAGGGCAGGGCCTCGGCAACGAGGGTCTTTGGATTCCGGCCTTCACCACGGGAATCCCGCACATACCAGGGGGTCAGCAGGATGGCAGCCACGAGTACCCGAAGGGAAGCCAGCAATATCGAGTCGATGGACGACATTTTAATCGCTATTACCGAACTGGAAGCGACAATCTGCCCCAAGGTCAAAAGCAGGATATCAAAAACCATGCAGTCAGCCCTGCGCGCCCTGGGCAGAGGCAATCACCGTGCGGACCCGTTCAGGCAGCGCCCGCTTTCCATCCGCATCGAGGCCGGCGGTGGGGATGGCAGGGTGAAAGCGGATACCGAGTTGGGTGGAACGGATGCGTTTGTGCTCCTCCCAGACCTTGTAGCTTTTATCTATGGTGAACGGAACGATAGGGGCTTCGGCGAGGGTCGCCAGCTTGAAGGCACCGCCCTTGAAGGCCCCCATCGCATCGCCACGGCTTCTTTTTCCTTCGGGGAAGATCACCATGGAAAAGCCCTTTTTAACCTGCTCCGCCCCAGCGACTATGGAAGCGTAGGCTTTGCGGGCGCTTTTCCTGTCTATGAATACGCCCCCGAGCAGGACCACCCAGAGACCCACAACCGGAAGATAGATGGCCTCCTTTTTGGCGGTGAAGCCGAAGGGGCGCCCGAACACGGCCAGGCAGATCAGCGTGTCGAAATCGCCCTGATGGTTGCCCACAAAGCACACACCGACATTGGCTGGTATGTTTTCCATACCCGTGACCGTCAGTTTCGATCCACTCATGCAGATGACAAGCTTGGCCCAAAGTTGCGCAGCCTTATGCAGGAAAGCCCGCGTCTGGTCGATGAAGCCCAGGTTATAGAAGACGGAAGCCACCAGCGCCACGGGAAATGAAAGCGCGATGAGCGCCCAGAAGGCTATATAAAAAAGAATGGTTTTGATCATGACCGATTCACCTTCATACCGCCACTCCCAGGTTTTTCAGAATCTGTTTCGCCTTGAGTGCGCCTTCCCACAGATACGCATCGATACCGTGGACCCGCGCGCCATCCACGTTCTCCTGGATGTCATCAAAAAATACAAGCTGCTCGGCACTGGTTCCAAATCGGGATATGAGATATTCGTAGATGGCGGGTTCAGGCTTGATCGCCCTCAGATCGCAGGAATATACACCCACATCAGCCATGGATATGAGGGGGAAGCGCTCCCTCGCAAGGGCCAGGAACTCGCTGGGCATGTTCGAGAGTATTCCGGTCCTGACTCCCGCATTCTTCACCGCTTCGAAGAGTGCCTTGGCTTCAGGATCCAGTTTTGCCCAACTTTCCAGGTCCAGCTGAATCAGCTCACGCATGGTCTTCTCATCCGGACGCTTTTTGCCCAGCCGTGCGAAGGCGGCGCTGTAATGCTGTTCACCGCTGACGGTGCCACGGTCCCATTCTCCACGTCCCGCATAGGCCAAATCCGTCATTTCATCCTCGCTCACCCCTACCAGGGCAGCCATTCGTTTCATCGCCTCATTGGTCGGAATATGGGACAACACCTTTCCAAAATCAAAGACTACAGCAGCTACGCTCACCTGATTCACTCCTTGCATCCAACTGCGCCTGGCGCTTCATTCCATCGACATGGATTCTATTTTCCTTCCCGATCCTAGCCGGTCAGGGCGGCCAATTTTTCCCGTATGAACTCACTCTTCTCTTTCAAGCCAATGGCCCCGGTCTGCATGGTCAGTACGTTGGGGGCTTTCGGGTCAAGTTTCACCTTGCCGGAGCTTTCCTTCATGAGCCGTATGACCCGGTCCACCTTGACCTTGGACACCTTGCTGAATTCCACCCGCACGATGCCGCCCCGTTCCTTGAGGGCCGCGACGGAAAGTTCCTTGCAGATGATGCGGATTTCCGAGAGCGAGAGCAGGCTTTGAACCTCGTCCGGCAGGGGACCAAAGCGGTCCAGGATTTCAGCGTACACCCGTTCCAACTCGTCCCTCGTACTGATAGCCGCCACCTTCTTGTAGACTTCCATTTTTTCCTGCGGAGAGTCGATGTACTCGTTGGGTATGAAGCCAGTGTACTCGAGCTCCAGGTAGGTCTCGCTCTCCGCCTCGTACTTGGTGTCCTGCAATTTTCGCACGGCCTCGTCCAGCAGGCGCAGGTAAAGATCGAAACCTACCGAGTAGATATCGCCCGACTGTTCCCTGCCCAGAAGGTTGCCGGCGCCGCGGATTTCCATGTCCTTCATCGCAATTTTGAAGCCGCTTCCCAGTTCGGTAAAGTCCGAGATTACCTGCAGGCGTTTCATGGCCAATTCTGAAAGGGCACGGTTCTTGGGGTAGAACAGGTAGGCGTAGGCGACGCGGTCGGAACGGCCCACACGTCCCCGCAGCTGGTACAGCTGGGACACACCGTACATGTCGGCACGGTCGATGATTATGGTGTTGACGTTGGGAATGTCGATGCCGTTCTCGATGATGGTGGTGGACACGAGTATGTGGAAACCGCCGTGGATGAAGCGGTGCATTACGTCTTCCAGGTCCTTGGGGTCCATCTGGCCGTGGGCGACGTCCACCAGCATTTCAGGCACCAGACGTTCGATGGTGGTCCGCACCTCATCCAGGCTTTCGATGCGGTTGTGCAGGTAGAACACCTGCCCTCCCCGTTCCACTTCCCGACGGATCGCCGCCGCCATCCTGTCCTCGTTGTATTCGTCGATGGCAGTTTCAATGGGATGACGGTTGTTGGGAGGCGTCGTAAGAAGACTCATGTCACGGATCTTGAGCAGCGACATGTGCAGGGTACGGGGTATGGGCGTAGCGCTCAGGGAAAGGCAGTCGACGTTGGTCTTGATCTCCTTGAGCCGTTCCTTATCCTTGACGCCGAAACGCTGCTCCTCGTCTATCACCAGCAGCCCAAGATCCTTGAAGGCCACGTCCTTCTGGATTATGCGGTGGGTACCCACCAAAATATCGATCTCGCCCTTTTTGACCGCTTCCAGGGTTTTCCGTATTTCCGCCTTGTCTACGAACCGGGACAGCATCCCCAGCCGTACGGGGAAGGACGCGAATCGTTCCTGAAAATTTTCGTAGTGTTGTTCCGTCAGGATCGTGGTGGGTGCCAGGAAAGCGACCTGCTTGCCCCCCATCACTGCCTTGAAGCAGGCACGGACGGCTACCTCGGTCTTTCCGTAACCAACGTCGCCGCAAACCAGACGATCCATGGGCGAGGGACTTTCCATGTCCACCTTGATTTCCTCCACACAACGGAGCTGGTCCTCGGTTTCCTCGTACGGGAAATTCGCCTCGAAGGTGGTCTGCCATTCGGTATCGTGGGGAAACGCGAAACCCTGCGCGGCCTTGCGCTTGGAGTACAGGACTATGAGTTTTTCGGCGATATCCTCCACCGATTTCTTGACCTTGCCCTTGCGGTTTTCCCAACTCTTGGAACCCAGCTTGTCCAGCCGCGGAGCGGTACCTTCGTTGCCGATGTAACGCTGGACCAGATTCACCTGCTCGATGGGGACGAAAACGGTCTCCTCGTCGGCATACTCCAACTTTATGTAGTCCCGCTCGTGCCCCAGCGCCTTTATGCGCTCGATGCCCTTGAACCAGCCAATGCCGTAATTAAGATGCACCACGAAGTCCCCGGGATTGAGCTCCACGAAGGTATCTATGGCAGCGCTCTTGGTATGCTTGAGCGAACGGGGCACCCGCTTGCGGCGGCCAAAAATCTCGTTTTCCTGCACGACGATGAGCTTGATGTCCGGCAGCGCGAAACCGCTGGAGAATGAAAGGGGGATGATGGTGACCGGAATGTCGTGGAGAAGTTCGGCTATGCGCCCTGCCTGGCTATCCGATTCGGCAAATACCACCAGTTCCCATTTCCCCTTTATCAGGGTGGCGAATTCGTCCTTCAGGTAATTGATGTTCCCGAAAAAGCTGCGCGGAGGGTCGCAGGCAAGGCTGAGGCGGCATACGTCGGCGGCGGGAGAACTCTTCATGCCCAGGAAGGAGACCACCCTTTTCCGCGCCAGGCTGAGGGTTTTAAAATCCAGGAGCACCCTGTCCGGCGAGGGCACCTCGCGTTCGCGCCGGGCTTTCTTGTACAGGCCCTCGTACTCCCTCTCCAGGGATTCCTGGGCGTTTTCAAGCCGTTCCAGTTCCATAAAAAGCACGGTGGCATCGGCACCCAGATAATCCAGGAGAGTGGCGGATTCGGGGAACGCGAGGGGAAAGTACAATTCCTCGCCGGCAGTGGTCCTGCGCGAGCGCAGATCATCGATCACTGACTTTCCGCCTTCAGAAAACTCAGGGCAGGTTGCAAGCCTTTTTTCCAGGGCATCGATGCGCTCATCGGTCCAGATCACTTCCTTTACGGGCTTGATGATCAGCGTGCTTGCCAGGCCCTTTCCGCTTTGGTCCTCGGGATCGAAGCGTTTGATGGAACCTATTTTCTCGAAATCGAACAACACCCGGAACGCCTCGTCGTCCCCAGGCATCAGGATATCGAAAACTTCGCCGCGCAGGGCAAATTCCCCGTGCACCTGCACGCGGGGAACCCGGATGAAACCATAGGATACCAGGCGCCGGGCCAGCTCGGCGGTATCGATCTTCCCTCCGGGAACCAGGCGTATCAGCAGGCTTTTCAGGTATACCGGGGGTGGAAGCGGTGTCAGGAAGGCTCTCTCCGCAACCACCGTAACGCCTTCAGCCCCGGAAGCAAGCTTACCCAGGGCTGCAGCCCTCTCGCCGAAAATCGCCGCTCCGGGGGGCATGTCCCTGTAGGGCATGGTCCCCCACCAAGGGAAATGGCCCACCGACAGACCGGCTGTTGCCAGATCGGCCGCCAGATCGGTGGCTTCCTTTTCCGTAGGGGTCACCAGCAGGAAGGGTCCCGGCGCCAGGCGGAACAGTTCGGTCGTCACCAAGGCGCGGAAGGCTCCCTCGGGGGCTTCAAGTTCGAGGGGGAATTTTTTTTCGTTAAAAGCCTTTATCGTTGCCGAAATGGCCGAAGAATTGCGGAGCTTGGCAGCAAAAGCAGGAAAGGATAAGGTATTCATGCAGAATTCCGATTACTATAGTATACCCCGACGTCTCTCGGGGATTATGACTCCGTACTGTATCCTTGGAGACCCAAAGTGAAACGAACCGCCGCCGCCTTGTTCGCCTTTTTCGTGTGCCTAGCCTCCGCAGGCGCGGGAGAAGTCGACGTTGCGATACGATATTTCGACAAGCGCGTGTACTACGCCGGAATGGCAACCGGTCCCATTTTTATACAGATTACCGTATCCAACCGTGGAACCTCCACCTATCGCTTCAAACTCGCCGACGAACGGGCGTTTTCGGTGGATTTCGACGTGCGAACCATGACAAACAGGTCTGCGGAAGCCACTGAAATTCTTACCAGAAAGAGAACCCAAGATCAACCGGTATTCTTCCGGGAGGTGGCCATAGAAAGCGGCGAATCCCTCTCGTTTACCGAGGATCTGCGGGATTATGTCCGGTTGGACAGCGCAGGTTCCTTTGTATTGCAGGCCACCCTATACCCGGAACTATACCGCCCTTCGGGAGCTCCCTCCAACCCCACAAAGACCGCAGCCGTCCCCGCCCTTCCCTCAAATCGCCTTACGCTCTCGCTCCGGCCCGCGCCGCTGGTGGAAGCCGGAGCCATTCCGGTCGCCTTGGATGTTGAAACCGGTGCCATCCTGGCCAGGGAGAACCTACCCCCCGACGCTGTGATAGATTTCATGCTTTCCGCCCGCCAGAAAGGCCAGTGGGAAAAATTCTTCCTCTACCTGGATCTGGAAACCATGCTGGTAAGGGATGGCGCCCGCAAAAGGATGTGGCTCGCCGAATCGGAAGAAGGCAGGCAGCGCATGATACAGCGCTACCGCGACGAATTGAAGCTTGCCATCGTTGATGGCGATATAGCCACCATCCCCGTCGAATTCAAGATCGAACGCACCAGCTACGGCGCGGAGGAAGGCACCGTTACGGCGATGGAAAAATTCCGTTATGGCACCTACGTCGAACGCAAGCGCTACACATACTATCTCAAGCGGCGGGACGACGTGTGGACGGTCTACGACTACATGGTCATCAACCTGGGTACCGAATGAAAGCACTGCTCGTCGTAGCCTCCGACAAGGCTTTCAAGCTCGTAGCCTTCTACACGCGCCCCCTTGGTTTCGAAACAATACGCTATCGCGTGCCGATCAAGGCCATGGACAATGTAGACGAAGTAGACCCGGACGCGGTGATAATCAGTGCCGAGGATTTTCCACGACAGTGGAAGACCCTGGTACAATTCATCCGCACGGAACGTCCAAAAGAACGCACCACCATAGTCATCCTCAAGGGCGCAAATTTCAAATATGAGGAAGCGGCCAAGGCCAGCCATCTGGGTGTCAACGGCATCGTTTCCGAAAACCTGGATGATCCGGAAGAACTCGACCGGCTACAGGCCATCCTTGGCCGCTATACCCCGACCGATGAAGCGCGCATTGCGCGTCGGGTCCGGCCCGCAGATTGGGACAGGCTGGAATTCGTCTTCAGCGCCCCGGTAAGTGGCTCCATGGTCACAGGTCATATCGAATCCATCTCCATTTCGGGCTTGTCCTTCATTCCTGACCGCCTGGAGGACTTGGAAGGCCTGAAAGTAGGTGATGTTCTCCCAGATTGTTCGCTGCGCGCGGGTTCCACCATAATCTCGACAGGGGGCCGCATCGCCCGCCTGGGCGGTACCATGGCGCTGGCATTCGTCGGCATGGAAAAAGCCGACCAGAATGCGTTGGAGTGGTATCTGCAGGAACGACCCCTGCGTGAACGGCGAAGTATCAAGGAAGAGTCCATAGCCAACGCCAAATAAGCCCTCTCGCCAACGCACCCACCGGAATTTGAAGCCCCACCATCAATGCCTCACCCGGACTCTTGCCCGAAATCCGAAGGAAACCTATAGTTAGGGTGGAGGTCAGCCATGAGCATAGCAACATATCTTGAAACATCCCCACTTTTTGAAATCGCGAAATATTCAGGCGGCGTACCCCAGGATGCGGTCGCTTTTACCGGTGCTCCCCGGCAACACCCCTTCGAAAGCGAGAAAATACTGCTAGTAAGGGATCCCCTTGGCGACGACCCTGCCATAATGGAATTCAAAATCATGGATGTAGTGCACGTAGAAGACTTGCCGTCCCCTGTCACCGAGCGCGGAGAAGGGCTGCACCTGGTAAAACTTTGGGTTCGTCGCGGTTCATTCGGTATCATGCATGTCCCTTTCGAGGTTCAGGATCCCATCCGGCTCATGAAAGATTCCCGGGAACTGCACGAACGGATCATGCGCAGCTTTAAGTAAGCCATGCCGTCAACCGAGGAGCAGGCTTACCCGCACGGAACTCCAGATGCCCTCTGGATAGGGAGGGTATCCCCAATCAGTAGCCAAGCAAGCCATCCTGACGGTGTGGTTACAGACCTTCAGTGTGTCCTTTGTCCCCATCGGTGCCGGATACGGGAAGGCCAAGCCGGGCGATGTGGAGTGCGGGTGAACGCCAAGGGCAGGCCAATCCTTCCATACTGGGCACGTGTCTCGTCACTAGCTCTGGATCCCATGGAAAAAAAGCCGTTGTACCATTTCAGACCGGGAACGCAGGTATTGTCGGTTGGTTTCGTCGGCTGTAACCTCACCTGCCCCTTCTGCCAGAATTGGACCATTTCCCAATCCACCGACGCAGCTACCCGACTTCTGGAACCCACCGCGTTGGTACAAGAGGCGGAACGGATCGGTGCGCGATCCCTGGCCTACACCTACTCGGAACCTCTCATCCATTTCGAGTATCTTATCGAGACTATGAAATTGGCCCGTGCCAAGGGAATCGCAAACGTGCTGATAACGAACGGTTGCATACTTGAAGGTCCTGCCCGTGATATTTTGGCCCTTACCGACGCGGCAAACGTGGACCTGAAGAGCGGGAAACGGGAAACCTACGCGCGCGAACTCGGGGGCGACCTGGAAACGACCCAGCGCTTCATCACCCTCGCCTACGAAGCCGGCGTCCACCTTGAGCTAACCACACTTGTGGTGCCCGGACTCAATGACTCACCGGCAGAGATCCAAAATTGTGCCGATTTCATATCAGCCCTTTCGCCAGACATACCCTGGCATCTTTCCGCCTACCATACCGACTATCGCTGGCAGAGCCCGCCGACAGACCCGGAAGCGCTGGCATTGATGGCCGTCAGCGCCAGGACAAAAATCAGGTATGTATACGTAGGAAATGTACGGGGAGAGACCAACGACACCTGCTGTCCCGAATGCGGCCACAGCCTCATCCATAGAACAGGCTACCACATAGAAACGGGTGGCCTGAATCAGGACCCGGAAACCTCAACGTACACTTGCGCCCACTGCGGAGCCACGCTGCCAGTTCACTAATCGCAGGCGAATATGTACCAGAGTTCAACGCAACACAAACAATGCCGCGACGGCCACGAGTACCAAGGCCCCTACCGCAAAGATATAGACCCAAAACGGCAATGCGCCCACAGGTACCGATGGCCGTTGGTTACCATTGAAACCTGTATCATAGGCTGGCCGCGTATTGGAAGGCGCGGAATACCCGCAGGAAGGACAGCCGCTTGCGAACAGTCCTTCTTCCCCGACAAAGCCGCATTTAGGACATTTGACAGATGCGAACATGCGCCCGCAGGAAACACAACGTTTGGCTGCCCGAGGAACCTCGGCACCGCAGTGTTCACAGAAGAAGCGTGGCCCCCGGCTCACGGATACCCCGAGTCGAAGGCTGTAAGCTTGTCACCAATAATGATGCCGGCAAGCTCCATGGCAATTTCCACCCTCGAACCATCACTGCTGTCATCATCACTTCCATCATCAGACCTGCCCCCTAGAGGAGCCATTTCTTTTGCCGTCAAGCCTATATCCAACATGATGCCGCTCATCCCCTTGGGAGCCTCAGCCAACAGGTATTCACGCCCGTACCGGTATTCAACCAGGGTATGGGAACCTGCTATGGAACCGGTAATGAGGATTTCGGGCTGGATTGCCGTATCAGGTCTACACACGACTATCTCGATGGAAAGGGCAAAACCGGGGTACATTAAAATGATATGAAGCAAGCGTGAATGGGGATCTATGGTTAAGGCATGACGGATGGGAATACCAAAAAGAAAAGCAAAGAGGGCTAGGATATCGTTCGTACTTGAAGGATTGTACATTAAAATTTGGGCACCCGCCCCCTGGATACTACCCCATGAAGCACGATCCAGCTTGAGGGCAAGAATCCTGAACAGGGGATCGGCTCGCAGGGTATGGAAAAGCGAACAGGACACCCTAAGGCCTTAGCCCGCTGCTTTTTCCTTGGAAGACGAAGACGAATCGGCTTTTGGACAATTTGCGCAAGAACTTGGACTTGCCGCGGCGGAAGCAGTCGAGCTGGAAGTGGACGCCGGGCTGGAAGGCGATGCCTGACTGGAAGATGAAGACTTATCCGACACAGGACGTCCCTTACTGCCACCATTATCGGTCACATAGAAGCCGGAACCCTTAAAAATAATGCCCATCCCACCGTTTATCATACGGCGTACGGCCTGCCCGCACTCGGGACATGATGAGAGTGCCTCGTCTTTCATGGACTGGAAGGCTTCGAAAGAATGTCCGCAAGACTTGCACTCATACTCGTAAGTTGGCATGACGATGAACCTCTATATAGAAATTATTCCACATGCTGAAATATACCTTTATCTGGGGGCAAAGTAAAGCGTCTGCGCAGCCGCTCCGGTCAGCATGGCCGCAAGTTCGTCCGCAGAAAAAGCCCTTCCCCTAAAGCGAACCGAGGATCCATCGATACTTGCCTCGGCTTCGAGCACGGAGCGCAACAATAGGGTCTGCAGATACTGCTTATCGCTGACTTCCGGAGCCGGATTTCCCAGCCCCGACAGCACCAGAGGACGGATTAGCCTGAGCAGGGCAAAAAGCCCCCTGGCCTCCCGTTCCCCACCGGTACCCACGACGCATTCAAGGACGAATACCACATCCTTCCCCGCCAGCGACCCATCAGGGCTTTTATCGGGGATTTCCCCTCCAGAACCGCTACTTGGCAATTCATCCTGGGTATCGACGGTTTTAGGGGTAAGGGAAAAACAAAGTTCCTTCAGCGGCATGCGCAATAGCCCGGAAGAAAACACAGGAATCCGATCCAGTAGCTTGCCGGGCTCCGCGATCCAGGCCACCAGGGCTGGATCCTTACCATCAGGCGACTTGACATCCGGTTCTTTACTTTCGGGCTTTACACCTGCGGCTTGGATGCAGGCAGGTACTTCGGGGCCAGGGCCTTGAACCCAAGGGTTCAAGTCGGATACCAGGGCGGCTCCGTCCTGGTCCAAAGCCAGGGATATTCCGCGGTCAGAACGCCAGTAGACTGGATTTTCATGAACCTTTTTCCAGGCTGTATTCCAGAAAAGGGAGAAATCCGCCCAAAAGCGGGGATAATCTCCGTACGCGGTCAGGCGGAATTTTGGGTTGGACTCCCCCTGTTGTGGTATGGCTTCCGCCTGCCCGGGCGTCGAAAAAAAAGCGGGAAACAGGGCAATCTCCACCCGCTCGCTCCGTCGCAACGGATCCCGCAGTTCGGCGGCCGCCTTGGTGGTCGCAAGGATCCTGTCGCTGATGGGACGGGAGGCAACAAGGTCCACACCAAGGTACACCACAGCCCCCGTACCCAGCCGTTCATAAGGATCGGCGGGTGGACGGGGTTTGGGAGCGCCTGCGCAGGAAGTCAACCAGACGGTCGCGCAGGCGGCAATGCAGGCTACCGCAAAGCCGATTCCGGATTTCAGGTTTTTTCAACCTTTACGAGCCAGGACTCGTCTCCCGCCTCCAACTCGACCATGCCGGCCTGCTTTCCCCAGCTAACCTCTGTTGCCAAGGTTTCACTGGAGACATAGTCCTGCATGGAAGTCCAGGCAGCCTCAAGCCGCTCTGATCCGAACAGCCACAGGCGTATCCTGTCGGTTACGGCAAAACCGGATTCCTTGCGCAGGTTCTGCAGACCGCGAACCAGGTCGCGGACGTCACCCTCGCGGGACAATTCCTCGTTCACCTCAGTATCCAGGGCCACCGTAAGGGTGCCCTCGTTTACGACCTTCAGGTTTGCCTTCTCGGTTCGGCGCACGTCCAGCTTTTCGGCAGTCAGGTCTACCGAGCGTCCGGCAACTTCGATGGAGAGGGTGGAACCCTCAAGCAGGGACTGGATTTCGGTCTGGCTGAGGGTTTCGATCCTGGCCGCCGCAAGTTTCATGTCCTTGCCCAGTTCCTTTCCCAGTACGCGGAAATTGGCCTTTGCCTGGTATTCCACCAGATTCTCTTCGTTGTCATGGAAGACGACATTCTTGACGTTCAGTTCCTCACGGACGATCTCTTCCATTTCCAGCAGCACTTTTTTCTCGCGCTCATCGCGGGTCACCAATTCCACGCTCTTCAGGGGTTGGCGGACCTTCAGGTTATACTGGTAACGCAGGGACCTGCCCATGGAGACGGCCTTACGGACAACTGCCATCTTAAACTCAAGCTCGTCGTCGCGGCTCTCCTTCCTGGGTATGGGGAAATCCGCCAGGTGAACCGATTCGCACTCGCCCTCGCCCCGCAGATTGCGCCACATCGCGTCGGTGGTGAAAGGCATGAAGGGAGCGGCTACCAGGGCTATGGTCTTGAGCACGCTGTACAGCGTGGCATAGGCTTCTGCCTTGTCCGAGTCGTTCTCGCTGCGCCAGAAGCGGCGACGGGACCTGCGGATGTACCAATTATTGAGAAGGTCGATGAAATCGACTATGGGATCGATGGCCTTGGACATATCGTAGGCATCCAGGGCGATGGTAGTTTGCTCCACCATGCCCTCGGCTGTGGAAAGTATCCAGCGGTCCAGTGGGTTCGCCGGATTTTCAGGAGCTCCGGTGGGTGAAACCTTGTCTATATTGGCGTAGGTAACGAAAAAGCTGTAGGAATTCCACAGGGGTATAATGATGCTTTTAAGGACTTCCCGTACGCCTTCGTCGGAATAGCGCAGATCGTCGGCCTTGACCGCCGCGGAATGCATCAGGAATACGCGCAGCGCATCGGCACCAAACTGATTCACCACCATCATCGGATCAGTATAATTCCTCAGGCTCTTGGACATTTTCTTGCCGTCCGCGGCCAGGACGAGCCCGCTCACTACGCAGTTGTTGAAAGCCGGCTTGTCGAAAAGCGCAGCAGCAAGGATGGTAAGCGTGTAGAACCAACCCCGGGTCTGATCCAATCCTTCATTGATGAAGTCCGCCGGAAAATGGGAATCGAAGAATTCCTTGTTCTCGAAGGGGTAGTGATTCTGTCCGTAGGGCATGGCGCCCGACTCGAACCAGCAATCCAGAACCTCCGAAATTCGCGTCATCGTTCCGCCGCAGCCGCAGGGGAATTTTATCTCATCCACAAAATGCTTATGAAGGTCAGTCGCGTCCGTTCCGGAAAGCTGCTTCAGCTCCGCCCGGCTTCCCACACAGATGGTTTTTCCGCAATCGGGGCATTTCCAGATGGGAAGCGGGTTCCCCCAATACCGGTTACGGCTGATAGCCCAATCCCGCGCGTTTTCCAGCCATTTGCCGAAACGGCCGTCACGGATATGCTCCGGCACCCAGTAGATGGTAGCGTTCGCAGCCAGCATCCGGTCCTTTATCTTGGTCACGTTGACGAACCATGAACCGACTGCCCGGTAGATTAGCGGACTCTGGCAACGCCAGCAATGCGGGTAGGCGTGCAGTATCTGCTCGCGCCTTACCAGCTTGCCTTCGGCCTTAAGACGCTCCATGATGGCCTTGTCCGCGTCCTTGACGAAGATACCGGTATAATCGCTGACTTCCGCCGTGAATTTGCATTCCTCATCCACAGGACAGATGGTTGGCACTCCAGTGCCCTTAAGCACACGGTGGTCGTCCTCGCCGAAACCCGGAGCGGTGTGTACGATGCCGGTGCCGTCCTCGGTGGTGACAAAATCACCCAAGTAGGTACGGAATGCCCCTTGGGCAGCGGCATCGGCAAAATAGGGAAACAGCGGTTCGTACTCGACACCCGCCAGTTCGGCACCTTTCTTGGTCCAGAGGATCTCGATCTCCTCGGGCTTTTTGAAATAGGCGCCTATGCGGGCGTTGGCGAGCAGGTACCTTTCGGCTCCGTCGCGAACCAGCGAATAGTCAACATCCGGACCGAGGGTGAGGGCCAGGTTGGACGGGAGCGTCCAGGGGGTGGTGGTCCAGGCGAGCAGGTAGGTGGAACCGTCAGCGAGGTTGGCTCCAAAGCCGGTGGAGCTTTCAGACTTCCTCACCTTGAAGCGTATGGTGATGGCCGGGTCGTGGACGTCCTTGTGGCCGCCCAGATTCAGTTCATGGTTGGACAGGACGGTGGAACAGCGGGGACAATAGGGCAGGATATAGTGGCCCTCGTAAAGGAGTTCCTTCTCCCACAGGCTTTTCATGACCCACCAGATGGACTCCATATAATCCACGTCCATGGTCTTATAGTCGTTGTCAAAATCCACCCAGCGACCCAGACGGGTGACTATGCGCCGCCATTCGTTCACGTAACGCAGTACTGAGGAGCGGCAGGCCTCGTTGAACTTGGCCACTCCGAAACGTTCGATATCGGTCTTGGAATTGAGACCCAAATCCTTTTCGATGAGGTTCTCGACGGGAAGTCCGTGGCAGTCCCACCCGAAACGGCGTTCCACTTTTTTGCCCTTCATCGTCTGGTAGCGCGGGACTATGTCCTTGATGGTACCGGGGACGAAATGGCCAAAATGGGGCAAGCCGGTGGCGAAAGGAGGTCCGTCGTAGAACACATATTCCGCAGCACCCTCGCGTTGGGCAACGGATTTCCTGAAAATATCATTTTTTTCCCAAAACGCGAGGATTTCCTCTTCCATTTTCGGGAA
>Ga0172379_10004753_pt1 | contig 19663 bp, 13 predicted proteins | sample GrowelOW334metaG_FD_119756 | JGI IMG/M metagenome (GOLD analysis project Ga0172379, IMG submission 119756) | Groundwater microbial communities from an aquifer near a municipal landfill in Southern Ontario, Canada - Groundwater well OW334 metaG | ecosystem: Environmental > Aquatic > Deep...
CCGAGAGCGCCTTGCGGCTTTACTCCGGGGAGACCATCTGGGATTGCTCCGCCTTTCGGCGGGATATACCAGACTCTCGGGTTCGTTCCTACGTGTTCCTACCTCGTTCGCCGCGGGCCTAAACCCGCTCGACTTGCATGCCCTATCCACGCCGCCAGCATTCATCCTGAGCCACGATCAAACTCTCAAATAAAGTAAATTTAGAATTTACTTCGAATGAACGGAACAAAAGAAAATATATATTCTCCTTAGTTCCAGGAAAAAATTTTGCACAAAACTTTTTCCAGACAATTAATTATTATTGTGGATTAACCCAAATAAATTCCTGCAAGGATATTATTCAGGGATTCGTAAGTTATTTTATACGAACGATCTGATCGGAAACGATTTTCCGCAGATCTTTTTTGTGATGTTTTTATTAGGTTGTCGATGACCGACTTAACCGCTTTTTGGGCTTAAAAAATAGGCCTTAGACCTATTCTTAAACACCAGCAAGTTTTAAGGTATAGGGACATTATATAGATATAAAATGGGAAGTCAAGACACCTCGCCGGGCAGCTGTTAGGTTTCAGCTTTTAGCTTTTAGCTTTAAAAATACGCCTTAAAATAAGGATAGATTAGACACAACCTTGACTTTTAGGGTTTTAGTAGTATGATTAACAACAATAGTGAACAGCCCGATTTTAGGGCATATAGAATCTAGAAGAGGAGATAGTCATGCAATTAGGAGTTAAAACCCATGTCGTGGAGGTCCGCGGGACAATCCAGGAAGCATTCATTCTTCTGGACAAAAAGTTTAATGACGACAAGGATATGGCTCATCCCACAACCCAGATCATTTCAGTCACCGACGGCTCATACAAAAAAGAGTTGGTCGGCCCTCTATTTATCTCTCGCTTGGTCCTTTATACCAAGTGACCCCGCCCCCGAAACAAGACCCTCCGTCTTGCGCTTCGGCGGCGGGTTTTTGTTTGGCATTTAATCCCCTCCTCTCACGAGGAGGGGTGGTCGCAGACCGGGGTGGTGTGAATTAAATCGGGTCAACCTCCCCAGGACTTTGTCTCGGCCCCGCCTTAAAAAGGCGGGGATTACAAAAAGCGGGCAAGGCCCGCTTTTTGTAATTTTAATTCGTCATTCGTCACTTGGCACTCGTCACTATTTTTTGAGTCTCTTCGTCTCCTGCCTGTTGTAAGCCGTCACCAGGAGCGGTGAGGCCAGGAAGATCGAGGAATAGGTTCCAAAGAACATTCCAATAGCAAGAACGAGGGCAAAGTCACGAGTAGATGGGCTTCCGAAGAATAAGAGCGCCAGCAAGACCAAGATAACGGTCATTGAAGTTATCAGTGATCGAGTGATTGTCTCGTCCAAAGAAATCCCCACTGTTTCCTCGAAAGAATTACTAATCTTATTTCTAAGATTTTCGCGAATACGATCGAATACCACAATCGTATCGGATACAGACAAAGCCAAAATCGTGAGTAAGGCGGTCAAAAATAAAGCATCTATTTCGGTGCCATAGAAATGACCAAGGTAAGCAAAAACACCGGTCGGAATAGTCACATCATGGATCAGGGCGACTACCGCCATTAAGCCATACTTCCAGGAACTGACCGGACGCGAAACCTGACGAAAAGCAAAAGCGATAAAAATAATAATCAACAGGGCCACCCCGCCAAGGGCAATCATCCCTTTCTCGGCCAATTCAGCCCCCACCGATGGACCAATCGTGCTAAAGCGTTTGACCTGAAACCCGGCAACTTGTGCTGAGGTCGCGGTAGAACTGGCAGAAGAAGTAGCCATTGTCGCCCCAGACAAGGAGGAAATCAGAACAACACGCTGATCCTCTGAAATCGGTTTCATCTTGATCAAATAACCATTCGTCCCAGCCGTCTGAATACTAGAAGACTCAACACCGGCAGATACAACCCGGCTCATTACTTCATCTTTAGATGGAGCATCCTGTCCATAAGCAATTTCGACGATCGTCCCCCCTTTAAAATCCGTCCCCAAATTGAGCCCGAATAAGGCAATCGGAATAATCGAAGCGACTACCAAAATAGCCGAGATCCACAGAAAGATATTTTTGTTTTTGACAATAAACATGATATTTCAGTTAACAGTGCACAGTGAACAATGCACAGTATTTAATTATGATTTATTTTTATAGTTCACTGTTAATTGTTCATTGTCCACTGATTTTTTCCCGCTTGAGAACCCCCCAGAAAAGAGGAAGCGATTTAGACTAATATCGGCCGGACTGATTGACAGCAAAAAGGTGCGGGATAAAACAACGGCGGTAAACATTGAGATAGTGACTCCAAAAATTAAGTTCAGGGCAAACCCCTTAATCATCGCCGTACCAAACCAATACAAGATAGAAGCGGAAATGATGGTGGAAATATTGGAATCGCGAATCGAGGTCCAGGCCCGAGCAAAACCGTCTTCAATCGCATTATGAACAGTCTTACCGCGCTTCAGTTCTTCCTTCATCCGTTCGAAGATCAGCACATTGGCATCCACCGCAATCCCAATCGAGAGAATAAGCCCGGCAATCCCGCCCGCCGTTAAGGTGATTGGAATCAGCTTAAACAACGCGATCATTATCGATAAATAGATAGACAAAGAAACAACCGACACCAAACCGGGCAAACGATACCAGATGATCATAAAAGCGGCAATCAAGAGGAAGCCATAAAGAGTAGCCATGACTCCTTTATCAAAAGCCTCTTGGCCTAAGGTCGCCCCCACAGTCTGAGTGGAGATAAGTTGAACCGGGACTGGCAGAGCTCCCAAATTCAGATCACGCACCAAACTCTTAGCCTCATCCATCGTAAACTGACCGCTAATCTGCGCCTTGCCATCTTTGATTTCCTCCCGCACTACTGGGGCTGAAATTAATTCTCCGTCTAGAAAGATTCCGACTTTTTTATTTACATTGGCCTTAGTTATTTCACCGAATTTTTGCGCCCCTTCTGAATTAAACTCGATCCCGATGGTCGGGCCAAGAGAAACTCCTGCTCCCAACTCCAAGATGGCGCGCGATAGGTACTGGCCGGTCAAACCACTCGGAACAAAGTTGGCATCTTCAAAAGCCAACGGATCAGCTCCAGCCAAAAGATCAGGGCTAGAGGTGCCAGCAGTTTTGATCCTAGCCAACAGCTCTTCCTGGGCCTTAACAATTGCTACTTTTTCCGGCCCATCAGGACGTTCGGTACGGAAATCCAATAAAGGAGTTTTATTAATCTGTTTAACAGCCTCGTTAACATCCATTACTCCCGGAATTTCGATAATCAGGCGATTCTCTTTTAGGCCGATACTAGTCTGTTCAGTTTGGACCGAGGCCTCTGAGAGACCGAGAGAATTAACCCGTCGCTCGATCACAGTCCGAAGCGAAGTCATTGCTTCGCCGACTTGATCCGGTTTTATTTTGGCAACATCGGCGCGATAGGTCAATTGGCTTCCACCGCGCAAATCTAAGCCCAGTTTAAAAGGTTTATTAAATGCCGAATCGACGGGAGCTTTTTCCGAATAATAATCAAAATAGCCTATAGAGAGGCCAATTATGAGCAATAGTAATGCCCAGACGCGTATTTTTGTCATAAGGCTAATTATAGGCAAAAAGGCAAAATTAGCAATCCCACACAGCAATTTTGGCTTTGAACTTTGCTTTTACAATCCCACCGAGGTTATATGTAAACCGAAGTTAAAAACGATGCCCAAGTTGGTACCCGGGAAAGAAAAACAAGTTAATAAAGAAACCAAGTTTCTAAGATTCCAACTTGCGGAGACGGAACACGAACTCGCGGCCCGGAGACCACTCAAAGTCGGGTCTCGCCGAAATGTCGATCAGCCACAAACCGTCGTCGTAGCGAACTAGCTCGAAGACGCTCGGGCTGCCGAACTGGTCGGTGATTTGTTTCATTGCCATGTAAAAAAATTCATTTAGAGGCTGGTTTTGGTACTTCAAGCGATAATTGGGTCCGGTATCGGCTGGGCACAGTTCAAGTCCGAGACTTTGAGCGCGTTCATAGATTTGGTCGGTTTTGGCATTAGATTTGAAGCCCAGGTCAGCGACAGTGAGCCTAATAAGGGTAGCTTCTTCTGCTTTTTGGCCCGGCACAAATTCAGGGCTATTAAGCATAAATTTGGCACGGTCAGAGATTTTGATCCCAGCCGCGTCCATTTCCAATATTAGTTGTTCAGCGGTCTTGCCGCCAATTTCAACATTTTCTCGGCGAATTTTCTTGTCGGGAAATGAGGTGTAGACGTGTTCGAGATTCTCCGGCAGTTTCTGAAAGATGCCCGGTTCAAGCTGTCCGACATATGCCTTGGTGTTGTCATTTATTTGGCTCGGCACGTGAGCGATCTGCTCTTTGGAGCATTCAAAGATGGCGAGCATGTCTTCTTCGGCGTTCCGATCTTTACGCAATTCGGCGATACGCGGGTCGCGCTCGTAGCCAAAACCTTCGATGGAGGCGTTTACTTCATACAGAAAAACCAACTCGTCTTTGGTGAACGATTCGTCGTTTTCCTGTTTTTTCTCAAGTAAGGTCAGGCGACGCATGTCTTCGCTTTTTTTGTGATAGGCGTCAGCTTCGCTACCGAATTCGCCAAGTTTTTCATTTAGGACATCTTGCATAATCGGTTCGACATTCTGATGTGGGAGAATACCGCGTATTTCACCAATTCTTTGCTGTCCATTCATCCGGATCGCCAAGCGAGGTTGAGTTGGCTCACCACCCGAATCATTGGTGTAGTAGACATAAAAGTCACCGAACTCGATTTGCGTTTCGGCGGTTGAACGACCGGCCGTGCACCAGCCGGTGCCCTTGCCTTCCAGAGATTGAAACAGTTTCTCTGCTTCTCCGGATTTCCCTTGTTCGTATTTCACCCACTCTCCGCGAATCTCTTCGCGATTTTCCATCGAAGCGGCCAGAGATTTTTGAATCAGTTCGGCATAGAGAATAGGGAACTTTTTGGAGAAAGTTTCCCTGATTTCCGGCTCTTTGAGATTTTTGTTGTCTGCTTTGACTTTCTCATAGAGATCGGCAATTTGGGCCAGCGGTTCGCGATAGATATCGGGGTAGGGTGCAACAGTGCTGTCGGTGCGTTTTTTGAATTCGCCACGCTCTTTGTCGAATTGGGACAGTTTGATAATCTGATTCCAGGCGTAATATTTAAACCAGGCCGGATAGACAGCATCGGGTGAGGTGAGATAATCCATCCAAGCGTCAAGAGAATGTCGCTGGTCTTCGATCGCCACGTCCATCATTTGCTCGCGCATTTCTTCGGAGATCTCGATATCGCCATGGCCTTGTTCGCGATCGATACGTTTCTGTAGGTCAAAATATGACTCAGGAAAGTTTTCTTTCTTGATGATGAGCGCGTCATATATCTTGTCGCGAAACATTTCTAGGTTACGCTCGCGAATCCGTCCGTCGGGATTAAGGAAAATATTCTCCAGCCGATCCATATATGCTTCGATGCGTTCGTTCGGATTATTTGGAACACTTTCGCCACTCAAACGCTCTTGCTTCTCCACGGCCTCTTGGACTTCTGGCGAAGTTTGTAGTTCAGGATTTTTGAGATGAAGGGGGTCTTTTTCCATATGGATATACTATAACAAAAATTCATTACCGAGAAAAACATGGGGGGCAGAAAATCCCCCAATCTGTCATTACAATGACATCATTGAGTTCGAAAGTTTCCTTATCTAAGAGTCTGTTCCCAATCGGTCGGTAACGCTATTTGATAAAGCTCTAAGTTGTCTTTTCCTCCCCAATTCGCTCCCCAATAGACATTGTTCCCGGCATAGTCGATATTAGCAAAAGCCTCAGAGAAGTAACGCTGAACCTTGGTCGTCCCTGCCCCACACCAGCTATTATTGGTCGAAGCCAGGCGCCAAATCCGCGGTTTTTCAATGGCTGGCTTAATTTCAAGCATAAAGATTTGATTGTAAGCCCAACTGTCAACACTACAAGTATAGGTTCCCATCAAAAGCCAGCCTTTCTTATTGGGATTGGAAATTCTTGCCATGTGCTGACCTAAGCCATAGCCCATCTCCTTCATATTAATGATATTTATGGTTTTATTCGTTACAGGATTGTAAGCCGAAAACCAATCAGTCGCATTGTCTTGGTAGACATAAACCTCGTTTCCATCTTTATCATAAGCCCAGCCATCGTGACCATGATTATTTTTGATTGGTAATTTTACTTTCACTTCATTTCCCTTCACTAAATCCGGAATGCTATAGAAATAATACGGGCCAAATCCGCCACCATCGGTATAAAACCATTTTCCACTCGGCGAGACGTCATAGCCCCATTTATTAGGAAGACTGAAAATGATTTTTTTATCTTTCAAATCCAACAGTAGTAACTTTCCCCAACCAGCGGTTTTATAGTCGTACAACTTTACTCCGCGATAACGAGCATTATTTGACTGATCACCGTGCCCTTCAGTACTAATCATTAGATTTTTTACATCACGTCCCAGTGACGCAAATTCATCGGCGAATATTTTTCTAAATTCAAACAAGACTTGTTGTGAACCAGCCACTAAAACATCCTGTTTATAAAGTGTTGCCCCATAGTAATAAATGATTGTTGTTTCCGTTCCCGGAACACCCGACAAGTCCCAGCGAACATCAAAAGCTTCGCCCAACCCCGATCCGCCACCCGTCTTAATCTGACTAACAAAAATACAATTTTTCACATCATACAAGCCATTTATCCCTGGTTCCACTCCATAAGCAATCACATACTGACCAGTAACATTTACATTGGTATATTTGGAATAACCGTTGTGCATCCCACGGCCGGGTACGCCGTCATAAGGCATGGTCGTCCTGATTCCCGGAATGTCTTTAACATCACTTATTCTAGTCACTTTCAGACCCGTATTTTGATCAACAAAAGTTTGACACTTGCCCGGCAAAGAATTGGTCGCTGGGGTGTATATCTTTTTTGTATTAGTTGGCGCCGGAATCCCATCAACTTGTTCAATGACATAACCATCAACTATTTTAGGAATAATTGTCTCAGCATCTCCATAAACAATAGTCGTCTGGGCTTTCCCCGTATTCCCCGCCATATCCTCGGCTGTCACAATTATTTTATTTTCGCCTTTTTGCAAAGTGAGAGTAGTTGACCAAGAAGAAGCTCCGCTCACCGAACTAATCACTTGACCATTGTTAGTAATAGAAACTTTTTCCACCTGATCATTATCCGTCGCTTTTCCGGAAATAGTTATTGTCGGTTTTTCTGTCGAAAAAGGATTCGTTGTTGGAGTCTCAATAATTACCACTGGTAATTCTGTGTCCCCTTCCGGATCGACCAAAGTATAGGTAATCCGCAAAGCTGGGTGCATCGAGCCGTCGGGATATTCTTTAGTGGCAATATTATCTTTTCTTGGTGTATCAACGGTATTACCTTTATCTACAACAAAGCCTTCATATCGATAATCATTTTGAATAATACGCTCAATCCCTGAAGCAATATTGCTAGAAGACTGTTCACCATAAGCTTTTACAAAATTCATGTTGCCGACTGGGGAAGATTCAAAAGCGGAGGCAATATCACCAGTAGCGAAACGGCCAGTCTTATCTGACCAAAGATATTTAGGTTTGCTACTTGCAGTATCTTTAGCCAACCAACTTGTACCCTTATATTGATCATAGGTATCCACACCAGAACCCTCACTCCAAACAACTGAATTATTAGGTGACAGCGATTGGACAACATAAATAGGCAAGCTTCCTGCAACATCAAAGTTCGCCGGCTCCTTGGTGCTCGGAACCGAATAAAGGACTAATCGCGAATCAGTTATTTTTGCCTCTTTCGGAATTGACGACAGATCAAACCAGTACAGCCCCATTTTCTTGCCACGGTAGTTAATGGTCGGAGAGGCACCACGCTGGTAGTAACCAGAATTGGCCGCCTCACCATGGATACCCACATCTTTAATCGCAATCAAAGTAATGGTTTTCTCACCCGAAGTTAAAACATTGCTCAATAAATTTTTTGGATTGATGATTTCAAATTTTAACCCCAGAGCGATAACTGCTATTAAAACACCGAGGCCCACCAAAACAATTATCTTTTTATCTTTTAATTTATTTTTTTTGTTTTTCATAAAATGAGTTTTTATAATCTAACTATCCTTTATATATTACACTGCTTTCGGTGGATAAAGAAGAGTCTGACCAAGCAGTGAAAAACCGCCTGGGAACAAGCGGTTTTTCTTTAGATTAAATTGCAATAGGCACCTTAAGGCTGACTCATATCTGTTAGAATTTCCGCTGGAGTAAGAGCCCGATTATAGATCCGAAGATTATCAATCAATCCCTTAAACGCTTCATCATTATCATTTGCTGTTCGGCCAATATTATATTCTGTTTTTCCATTCGAAGCTTTAGCGAAAAAGAATTGAGTCTCTTTTGTTCCGCGAATATACTTAGGTGTTTGTTCCACTCCATCAATATAGAATTTATTTCCCACCGAAGAAGAAACGTAAGCCAAATGATGCCAAGCCGTCGGATTAGGAATCGTAACATAGGCATTAAAGGTAGAATTGCACACACCTTTATTGCCCGCCCAAACCTCAAATTGGTTATTCTTAATTGCCAATTCAAACGGATAACGACATTGACCGGAATCGGCCCCAAACCAGGAGCTGAATTCCAAATTGGCAGTCGCCGGTTTGATCCAGGCCGAAATTGTCCCCTCAGTCAGATTATCAAAAGTATCTGATGCAATAGAAGCATAGTCGTTTATTCCGTCGAATTTAAGAGCCTGATCATACTTACCGGCGACAAAAACTGCCCCTTGAATAGAAACTTGGTGATTTTGTCCGGCAGAATTTTTAGCCATAGACCCACTCACTTCATTGAAATCATACGAGACAACCAGGCCCTCAATTTCATCGGTTTCTATTGGTGGATCAACCACAACCAGCGGGGTTTTTATAATCAATGGGGCTGATTGCGACGATTCATTTCCTGTCGGATCATAAGCGGAAATACTATAAGAGTAAGTCTTATCGTCCACAACACTCTTATCGGTAAACATAGCAGTGTTACTTCGCCCAATTTCTTTCGTATCACGAAATATTTTATAAGACACCTTACCAGAATTATCGGTTGAGGCCTTCCAAGTCAAATCAACTTCTGAGGTTGAAATTTGAGGGGCCTTTAATCTTCTTGGGGTCGTTGGTTTCTTTGTGTCCAAAACTACAGCTGGTTTGTAAATAACATTAATAGAATCTTTACCTATATTCCCCGCCGAATCTTTAGCTTTAACGGTAATAATATTTGAGCCTTCTTTTAGGGAAATTTCCTTGATTGTCCAAGAAGACAAGCCCTCAGTATTTCCATTGCCACCCAAACTATTAGTCCAAGTAACACTTGCTATCCCTACGTTATCCGAAGCCGTACCAGCAATATCAATCACTGAGTGAGAAATAGTATAAGAGGGTGTCGTTTGGGCAAAAATTAAGGTGGCCATAAAAGATGTTAGCCGACTCAATAAAGTTTGGTTGGCATCGGTAATTGGCTGGTTGATATGAACCTTCGGCGCCTCGGTATCGAGAACAATCGGTGGAACATCAGCATTAGTCGTAACCGAGATCGAAACACTCTTTGCGCTTTCATTGCTATTAGTATCAATGGCACTAAGAGCAAAAGAATAAGTAGTATTTTGAGTCAAACCGGCAATGACATAGGAGTTGTTCGTTTTATTTATCGTTGCCACCAAAGAACCGTTCTTATAAAGTTTGTAGCCTGACAAATCTGATTCAGTGTTGGCCGTCCAAGATAGAGAAATAGAATTCGTTGTCTTAGAAACACTCTTCAATCCTACTGGAACGGCCGGAGCGGTAACATCGGCCGGCGGTATAACCGGAGCAGAATAGGTCACAGTCAAAACATCTGATTTTGTATTACCGACAGAATCTTTTGCCGTGATGGTAATAACATTATTACCATCTTTTAAGACAATACTGTTTACTGTCCAATTACCAAGACCAGATGCACTACCATTTCCGCCCAAAGAATTGATCCAAGTAATTGAAGTCACCCCAATATTGTCTGAAGCGGTCCCCGCCAAACTAACAATTTCGCTAGTTGAGGTGTAAGTAGAACTCGTGGTAGGAGAGGTAATTGAAATAACCGGAGCCGTGATATCGCTATCATCAATCGGTGGCACAACTGGATCTCCAAATTCTATCGCTCCTCTCGACCAAGTGGTTCTTTTACTACCATACATATCAACATCATAAGTATCATTGGCATTACAACTTACGCCAGATAAACTACAGATATTAATCCCAGCCCCACCCACCGTTTTCCCACCATTTGTCCAACTCGGAATAGGAGCAGTCAATCTAAAATCATGATTTGCCGGATTTACAAATTTTATATTAACGGGAATTACACTTTTGGCTGGACCACAAGGGTTCACATTGTTTATACCATTTTCATTGGCCCGGTAATCCATCGTGCAACTCCAAACAGATGAAAAATTGGTAAGAACATTATAATCATGCGTTCCGGTCAAAGCTGTCATTTGACCTTCACTGGCGGAATCGTAAATATTGTTATAAATCAAATTACTGGACCCGCCAAGATCCATGTTTACAAAACCGCCGGAAAAAGTATTATTGAAGACTTTGGCCCCGGTAAAACCTGATCCGTTATCCGCAATAATCTTAGCTTTATTATTGTAGAAAATATTACCATAAACTTGCCAGTTGCTGGCAACTCCGACGTTGTTCACCAAAGCGCCCGAACCGATACTATCGGCAAAAAAGTTGTAACGAACAACCATGTCACTATATCCCCACGACACTAAACCTTCACAGTGATTATTCTCATTAAATACATAAGTCCAACAATAATCTCCGGCATAGTTATATTCGAGTAAAGTATTAGCACCTGTTCTCATAAAAAACGGCAAACCAGAAAGATGGTGAAAATAATTATAGCTAAACGTTAGGTCGTCAGCTCCCCCACCTGTCCCACCTAATTTGCCATCACCAGAATTTTTAAATGCCGAACCGAAATTGCTGATTTGAAGATTTCCCGTCTGAGTTATCTCCGTGTGTTTGATCTCCAGATTTTTTATTGAATCAGCCGTATCAAATCCGTTTGTAGATGGCCCCACCTGAATCTTAAAACCATGTCCAGAGGTCCAATTGCCGGGCCCACCACCCGTAACTCCATCAAAAATATAATAGCTGGTATTAAAACTAATTGTATCGGAAAATAAAGCCTGAGTACTTCCATATGAAGATTGCCAGCCGGAATTAGTGCCGTGATCCTGTTCGGTCGCCTTTTTGATCGTAATATAGCTGGTTCCACTTACTGGAGTGTTCAGAGAAGCTCCTTGATAGTTTCCGCCGGCGACAAAATAGGTATGCCCCCGTTGCTGACTTGACGGAATAGAGGTATAAGCATTGGCCCAGTCCGAACCACTGCCATTACCGGTCGCTCCGGCTCGGACATAATGACAATTGCCCGCGGAACAATCGACTGTCGCCATGACACTCCCTGCCTGCAGATCAGATTGAATGTTTTGTAAAACTCCCGACTTAATGAACGGTAAAATAACGAGAGTCAAAACCAAGACCGCTATCAGGGTCTTCCATCGACTCTGGAGGATTTTTTTTATCCCTCTACTTATTTTTTCCATATATTTAAAATGAACTTTTAATTAAACTCTGTCCAAAGGACAGTTACTTTAATCTTAACACCAGTCAATAACCTTTACCATAAAGTTATCAACCGTCAACTGTTTAGATCATTCTTGATCCTTTGCGTCCCGGAAAAATCTTAATGAAAATAAGGCTTGCCAAACCGGCTAGGGCCAGGCCGGCCAAAATATCTAGAGGGTAATGGACTCCGGAAGCCACTCGGGCTACGCAGATCAATAAGACAAGAAGCAGATACCAGCCGCCATAATTGCGACTACGTAAAAAAAGATACCCGGCCAGCCCACCAAAAAAAGCAGCATGACTGGAGGGAAAGGAGGCAATATCTCCCGGCTTAAACAAGCTGGTGAGCCCCTTAAGACTAGACAATGGTCGAGCCACCGGATAGACCGACTTAATCAAATCCGCGGCCAAAAGAGCCAGGAGTCCCGAGGCTAAGGCCAAGAGCGCAACCCGAAATGCCCGCCAATTATTTCTTGCTTCATAGATATAGAACAATAATCCCGCCACCATTAGCCAACCCAAGTAGACGGCAAAGAAAATAATTAAATTAGACGCATAAAGCGATGAATTCGCCCAATGATTCAACCAACTGACAATTAAGATATTTAATTGGAAATTTTCCACAATCTTTTTACTTTAACAACCTCCAAGATTCCTAGAACCTATTTAGCCGAAACTAGAGTAAATAAATTTTTGAACAACTCGGCAATTACGATCGGACCCACTCCCCCAGGAACAGGAGTGATTAAACTAGCCTTAACTATACATTCCGGATCAGCATCTCCCTCCAATCTGCCCGCTTGCTCGCTCGTCCCAGCGTCGATAATAACAACACCCTCTTTGACCATTGATGGTTTGAGCAGCCCGGGAACTCCAGCCCCCATTATTATAACATCTGCCGTCTTAGTAAAGGCCTCGATATCTCCAGTTGTCTGATCGGCCACCTCAACAAGCGCGCCTGATTGCGCCAACCATACCGCCACTGGTCGTCCGACCAATTTGCCTTGCCCAACTACCACAAAAGTATTCCCAATAAACGGAATTTTATACCTGTCGATTATTTCCTTAACCGCCATAACTACTGGCGACAAGATTTTAGCTTCCGGGCCCAAGGCATCGATATCTTTTTCCGGAGGAACTAACTCAATAATCGCCTGAGTGGTAATATGTTTTGGCAATGGCAATTGAACAATTATCCCCCTAATCTCTGAATCATCAGCCAAGCGCCTGACGGCCTCTTCCAAGTCGGCCTGGGTTATATCATTTTCGTATTCAAACAACCTAAGAGTTACTCCTGCCTCTTCAGCAAATTTTTTCTTTTGTTCAACAAACTTGGCGGTCGCTTGATCATCGCCCACCCAGACCACCGCCAAAGTCGCCCCACCGAGCAAAGCGAATTTTGGCCGAAGCTCGTCAATTATTTCATCCCTTATTTTTTTTCCATCGATTAACATGATTGATTTTTAATGAGCGAAGCGATTATAAAAATCACCACCCCGCCCTGACCCAGTGTCCCCTGACACAGGGCGGGGCTAAGAAAAACATAGTCGCTACTCTCGTTGTTTTACTAAATCCCCTTCCGTCTAGCTAAGATGCTCAAAGTCTTGAGCGCAATCTTGATGTCTAGCCATAAGTTGCGGTTTTTAATGTAATACAAATCATAAGACAATTTTTCCCGTGTCTGCTCGACTGAAGCGGTAAAATGGGGGTGATCCTCCTGGTAGATTTGCGCCCAGCCTGATAGTCCAGGGGCAATAATATGGCGAATATCGTAAAATTTTATAGATTTACCATACTCTTTAACATAGTCTGGCTTTTCCGGACGAGGTCCAACCAATGATTGGTGGCCAAAAATAACACTCCACAATTGAGGTAATTCATCAATCCGAGTCCGACGCAAAAAATTACCAATGCGAGTTATTTTGTCACCCCGCATCGAACGAAATTTATAGATTTTAAATGGTCGGTCTTTGCGCCCTACCCGTTCCTGCGCAAAAAATATAGGACCACCGTCATCTAGCTTAATCAAAACCCAAACAAACGGATAAAATACCAGCGAAACTAAACCGAGAACTGTCGATAGAATTATATCGAAGATTCGTTTAAGAAAATTATAGTAAGGTTTCGGACGGTTAGAAATATTTTCCAAAAACCAGCGCTCACTGATCGTCCGAATCGCTACCCGGTCAAATACCTCCTCGTAAAGACTGGATATCGTCACAAATCTCACTCCCGAAAAGATCATCTGGTAATAGGACTGCTCATCTTCCGGCTGGCTTTCATAACCATCAATAACAACCAAGGTTGCTTGTCTAGCGATCTGTTCCGGGGTCAGATCTTGAGATAAAATCTTGATGTTATATTTTGGATTTCCTTTGAACTCAGCTTCCAATTCTTTTGCTTCTGGTCCTTGGCAAAGAAACAAGACATTTTCTTTCCGGCCTCGATAGAAACGGACAAACAAGAAGCGTCGCCACAAGATCACTAGGGCAAACGAAAGAACTAAGCAAATAAAGAGAATTGTTTTAGGGGTAACACCGAAATATGGAATGAAATAGAAAAACAATATCGCCAATATCGTATTGACCAGCTGAGCATTAAAAACAACACCCCCCAACCGGCGCCGGGCAATTGCCGTCTGTTTACCGTAAAGATCAGACGTAAAAAATACAGCGGTCCAGGCAAGAAACAGAAATGAAAACGGAACAGCTAAAGCCAAAAATTGTTCAAAACTAGGCCAATTACCGGACCGGATAAATAAGGCTAAGACCAAAGACAAATAGAACGACAGCAGGTCGCCAATAAATAGAAGTACTATTTCCCGTGAACTTTGGACTTTCATACGCCGTTATGATACAACAAAAACGCTTGTTTGGCCAGCTTATTACCCGAGATGACACTTTCCAATGGGGCTGAAAGTTGTATACTTAATCTTGTGTTATACAGAGGTCACGGAAAACTCCCTGCTCTTTGGCCAGTCTCGCAAACCTCGACAATGGCCAATACCTGCGGCACCGGATTAAACGCAAAGTAGTTTTGCGTTTAATTTCAACTCCCCCTTCCCATTTTGCGCCCCTATAAACTTTTTATGTCCGACGAAGTAAAAAAACAAAAGATATTTTATCTCATCACTAAGGGTAATTTGGGAGGGGCGCAAAAATATGTCCTGGAACTAGCTTCTGCCTTGCCCAAAGACCAATTCGACGTCACTGTATTCTTCGGCGAAGGGACCGAGCTGGAAAACCGACTCAAACTAGCCGGAATTAAGACCCAAAAGATCGAGGGGTTAGGCCGGGATATAAAACTCTCCGGCGACTGGAAAACCTTTTGGACTCTTGTTCATCTTTTTAAACAAGAGAAACCAGATATCATCCATTTGAACAGTTCAAAGATTGGACTACTTGGTGCGCTGGCTGGACGGTTCGCTGGTGTACCAAAGATTATTTTCACCGGCCATGGCTGGGCTTTCAATGAACCCAGGTCAGCCTGGCAAAAACTGGCAATCAAAATCTTACATTGGCTGACCGTCATTTTATGCCACCAAGTGATTGCTGTTTCGGAAAAAACCAAATTGCAATTAGCGCATTGGCCATTGATAAAAAATAAATTCACTGTCATTCATAACGGCATCCCGCCGATTGATTTCCTATCCAAAACGGAAGCCAGGCAAGAACTGGCCAAGATCGTCTGGAAAAAAGGTTTCGATTCTCAAGCCTTAGACAATGCCATGATCGTTGGCACGATTGCCGAACTGCATAAAAATAAGGGGTTGGATTTCCTACTAACCGCCTTAGGTGGAATCAAGGGTAAACTGGAGAATGTCCTCATTTGGATTATTGGGGATGGGGAGGAAATCGACCGACTCAAGGAACAAGCCAAGCGATTAAGATTAAAAGACCATGTGACTTTCTTGGGCAAGATTCCCGAGGCCTCCCGCTTTCTACGCGCTTTTGATATTTTTACCCTCACTTCTCGCACCGAAGCTTTCCCCTACGCCTTGCTCGAAGCTGGTCAGGCTGGTTTGCCAGTAATCGCCTCTTCAGCCGGCGGTATTCCCGAAATCATCTCCGAATTTAACCAAGGCATTCTAGTCCGTCCCGGCAATACCAAAGAGATCAAACTAGCCCTAGTCCGCCTTCTGGAAAATCCCTCCGAACGCCAAAAATTCGGCGACAACCTGGCCAAAAAAGTGAACAAAGAATTTACAGTGGAGAAGATGGTGGAGAAAACACTAGAGCTATACGAAAACAAGCAATAAGCAATAAGCAAAAAGTCGTAAATTCATTTTTCCTACTATCTTCGCGACCGCGAAGATAGTAGGAAAAATGTTTTCATAAAGATGTCAAAATCAAAGCGCGGAATTCCCGAAGGAATCCCGCGCATATAACCCCCCCCCACCCCAAGATAAAAATACCTGACCCTGTTTACCTTATCAAACCCTGACCGCTCTCCATTGTAGCCAGTATTTTACCAACTGGAATACAGGTCGGCAAAGGAACAAGACGAGCCAGCCGGCAAAAAACATCACCACCGCCACAGAAATTGGGCCTAATGTCTTTAAGCAAAGCCAGTAGTGTTGCTGGTATGACCAGAATAGGTAGTTGCCCAGCACAATACAAGCCAACTCCTGCCATTTTTCGCGCTTTCCTGAAGTTGGCCACGCTCCCAACAAAAAACAGAAAACCCAGCCAGACCCTGGGATAGAAACAATGACGGAGATACCACCAGCTATACCGGCCAAACAAACGGCCACCATGGCAACGAAGATAATGACCACCGTGACCACAACAATGTAGGCAAGTATTCGACCGACCAGTTTTTCAACCGTGTCCAGCCAACGAAAAGGTGCCAGGCACCACCATCCCAACCTTTTCCAGTTCATGATACATCCTCACTTTCAAGATAAGGTAATTCTTCTTTCTGGAGAATTTATATCACAAATAAAACCACCACGCAACATAAAAAGATTAGCTGTCATTCCCGCGCAGGCGGGAATCCAGGGTTAGACCACAAAACTTCAAGATTCCCGCCTGCGCAGGAATGACACAAAAAAACAGGACAATGCCCTGAATTTTTTTACTCGTCACTCGTCATTTGGCACTCGTCACTAAATATTATTGTGGCCCCAAAAATTCATTATGCACATCGCCCCGGTGGTAGGCCAACGAATAACGCTTCATTCCCATAATTATTCCCAATAATACAAACTCGGTCAAAAGATGCGAACCTCCGTATGACATAAAAGGCAGGGGCAATCCGGTCACCGGCATCAATCCAATATTCATCCCAATATGTACCACCAGATAACTCATAAATAAGATCGCCACCCCCATCGCAAATAACGTCTCAAAATTGCTCGCTCCCCGCTTGGCATAATGCATGATGCGCCACAACACCAGGCCGAACAACAGAAAAATAATTAGTACCCCGATAAAGCCCCATTCTTCCGAAAAAGCGGCAAACATGAAGTCGGTCTGATATTCTGGCAAAAAGGCCAGGCGTGATTGAGTCCCATAGCCGATTCCCTTGCCAACAACTTGCCCCGCCCCCACCGCCACTTGCGATTGAAAGGCATTGTAGCCGGCTCCACGAATATCAGCCAACGGGTGAATAAAGGTCATAATACGCGCTTTTTGGTAGGGTTTAGCCACAAAAAGCCAGAAACCGGAAAAAGCCACTGCCAGGGTTAAAACTAATACTAACAAGTGTTTTTTGGAGACCCCCGACACCAAGATCATTCCAAGCCAGATTAGAAAAATGATCAAAGCTGAGCCAAAGTTAGGCTGGATCAAGACCAGAGCAAAGGGAATCAGAGTATAAAGTCCGGATAAAAAAATATGCTTGATATTTGCTATTTCAATATGCCGGCGGGAAAAATACTTAGCTAAAAGAATAATCAACGCTATCTCCATAAAACTGGAGGGTTCAAAGGCTAAGGCTCCAAATGATAACCAACTTTTCGAACCTTTTACCTTCCCAGCAAAGAATACGACAAGTAATAAAATCAGACCGATACCGTAGATGGCGGTAGCCACATCACTTCGACGCAAAAAACGCCAATCAACCATGCTCACCAAAAAGAAAACGGCCAAAGAAACAACCGTCCAAATTAACTGTCGCAGAAAAAAATAGTTCTGACCTGAAAACGAATTCATCGTCAAAAGACCAGCTACAATGAGTGGTAAAACCGACAGGAATAAAATCCAGTCAATATTTTTCCAAATGTCTGACAGACGATTCATACTACTCCGTTCCACCAAGAGGAATATTCAGCTTGGGGTAGATATCTTTTACTGCCACCGAAGAAGAAAACGGCGTCGGCCAAGTAAAGTTCAATTCCCCTGTCTCGTTACCCGCCAAGATATCAAGTACTGTCTGGCTGGCGGCAAAAGCATTACCATTTTCATCAGACAATACCGCAACAAACTTCGTTCCCCGAAGAAGCTTCAGTGTTTCATTTTTAACTTTAGCCGACAGCCTCGGCTGAGGTGAATTTATATAATCTTTTGTCCCAATCGTTAAAGTGGGAGGGATAAAGGTTACTCTTTGCCAGGGAGCAGAATCGTAAAAATAAAGGAAGGCTTTGTCTGGCACTTGCTGGCCGGTAACTATATTCGATTCATAAATAACAAATTTCTCCTGAGGATTGAAGAAAGTTTCTCCAGTTCGTTCGGCCAGTAAAACATTGTTCTTATCCAACAAACGAATTCCGTATTTTATTCTCTCCACGCCAAAATGCGAGTTCTGATTTTCCACCAAGGCCGCGACATCATAATTCCCAGGCGTTGTCGGAAAAACACGCGTCCACCAGGTGGTGAGTGGAACGATCTGACTCGAACAAGCTTTCGAGCAAGAGCCTCCGCAGTCTACCCCCAACTCATCCTGATTTTGTTTGCCGTCAAAGCAGGTCGGGAGCGGTTTGTAGTAAAGATACAGGCCAGCCACGATCACCAAAATAACCAGCAAAATTGTGCCGAGATACATTATTTGACGCTTGCGAGCCCAAGACAGCATATTGTTTTCAAGTATATCATAAGTGCCCGAGACAGAAAAACCACCCAAGGGTGGTTTTTCGTAGAATCAAATCCTTTGTTCCGGCGGTTAGCTACTCTCCCCTTTCGAGTACCATCGCTACTACCAGGCTTAACTTCTCTGTTCGGAATGGTAAGAGGTGTGACCCCGGCGTCGAACCACCAGAACAAAACATTTGATCCTATTCTATTTTCAAAGACTATCACAACCGAAGGCGATTAGCTATCCCTATCGCCTGTCTCGTTTTACTCGACAACGGCGATTGCCTACTGCGTGGCATCGGATGAAAAATAAAGCAGTTCATTTTTCATTCCTACCTTCCTCGTACCATCGCTACTACCAGGCTTAACTTCTCTGTTCGGAATGGTAAGAGGTGTGACCCCGGCGTCGAACCACCAGAACAGAATATTCAACCTATTTAATTTTAAAATCAAATTACACCCTTGTGTAATTTATTCTTAATCCGTTTAATTTTATTTAAACGACTGACATTTACCCGAAAAAATTTTGTTAAAAATTTCGTCGGGTCAACTATTTATTTTATTACTGCGTTTGTGAAATCTGTTATTCCCGAAAAATGAAGGAGCCACTAAACGCTTACGCGTCGGGCAAGTGATTCTCAAATTTCCTAATAGGATGGACGAATTAGTACTTCACGGCTGAACACATTACTGTGCTTACACCTAAAGCCTATCAACGTAATCATCTCTTACGGGTCTCATAACGATATCTAATCTTGAAGGTGGCTTCCCTCTTAGATGCTTTCAGAGGTTATCCATTCCCGACATAGCTACAGAGCAATGCCCCGGGCGGGACAGCTCTCAGACCAGCGGTCAGTTCACTCCGGTCCTCTCGTACTAGGAGCAAGTCTTCTCAAATATCAACGCCTGCAGCAGATAGGAGACCAACCTGTCTCACG
>Ga0172379_10004754_pt1 | contig 19657 bp, 16 predicted proteins | sample GrowelOW334metaG_FD_119756 | JGI IMG/M metagenome (GOLD analysis project Ga0172379, IMG submission 119756) | Groundwater microbial communities from an aquifer near a municipal landfill in Southern Ontario, Canada - Groundwater well OW334 metaG | ecosystem: Environmental > Aquatic > Deep...
ATTTTTTAAACGCCAAGTTTGAGACTCTAAGAAAAACCAAATAAGAGTAACCGTGATAACCAGGGCTAAAAAAACTAACCATTTCCAAAACTTAACACCTCTTCCCTTCTCCCTTTTTCTAAAAAATGGATTTTTGAGATTTTTGCGTTGGTAATCTTTTCTTATTTTTTTATATTCACGCCTTCTATTCATTGCTATTTAATATGTTTACAAATTTATTATATTTTTTCTAATATTTGTTTGGAACTTAACTAAAAATTCATATGGGATGGTATCCATGAGCAACGATAAATTAACAACTGAATTAGGATCATCTTTTTGCTTGGAAACTAATTTAACTTCATCGCCGATTTTAACATCATTATTTCCGACTTCCAAACAAGTAAGATTCATGCACACTCGACCAGCAATATGGGCAAAAAATTTATCACGGCCATAAACCAGAAATTGAGCGCGATTAGATAAACGTCTATCTAGCCCTTCAAAATAACCGAAAGGAACAACAGCAATTTTATTTTCTGTAGCCGAACGATAGGTTTCGTTATAAGAAACGCTCTCATTCGCACCTAATTTTTGAATAGAAACGATTTGAGAAAAAACTTCTAAGGCCGGCTTAAGCTTAGAAGCCGCTGTAACTTCTTCATCAGCGAAAGGACTATAACCATACAAAGCTAACCCCGGCCTAAAAGCAGTTAAAAATTTATTTTCAGATCTAAAAACAGCTGCTGAATTTCCTAAATGTATCCAACGCGGGAAATATCCAGCCGCTCTTAGAATATCCAAGGCGTTCATAAAATTATCTTCCTGAACGGTATTCATCACTGAAAGATTATCAGCCGAAGCTAAATGAGAGCATAAGCCTGTAACCTCGACTTTATCTAAATACTTTTTATTATTAATAATAAAACTTTCAAGATCTTTTATTCCCTCCCGATTCATTCCAGAATTTATAAATAAATGAACGGCTGCTTTTTTCTTAAAGCGCGCTAAATATTTTAAAGTTATTTCATTATAAACAACAAATTCTGTTTTTTTTAATTTAGTATAATTATAAGCCTTTAGCGGCATCTCGCCTAGAATAAGAATCTTACCTTTAAAATAGCGATAAGCAATCTGCGCTTCTGGATAAGAATCAACCACAACCATAGAAGCGGCGGTTTTGTTCAAAATTAAACAAATTTCTTTTAAACCATGGCCATAGGCATTTGCTTTTAACACGGGTAATATTTCCGCTTCTGGTTGTAAACTTTTTAAATAATAAAAATTATCAACCAGATTTTTAGCATCAATCTCGATACGGTTCAAGGTTTCATATTTAGGTTTAATAAATTGTCTGAGCAAATTTATCATATATTTTTTATTCAGTAGCCACTCTTCCTTCACCGGCATTAATCGTATCATGTTCTAGCGCAGTATCAAGAGAAGAAACATTCCCCTCAATTCGGAGATTACTAAAAATATCAAGTGCTTTAAATTTAATACTATTTAATAAAGGCGCTTCTTTGCCTATTTGTTCTTTGGTGGGAATAAGTTGGACTTCAAAGCCCACGCGATAATCATTTCCATCTTCTTGTAAACTATCAACTTGCCAAATGACTTGCCTAGAACTAGAACTATAATTTAAATTACCAGCCAACATGGACGTATTATTAGTGAAAGAAATATTTTTAGGCAATTTAGCACTCACCACAAACTCGCCAAAATCCCCAGCCGGTTCAGCTTTCAAGAAAATCCAAAAGTTAGTCGGTAGACCGACTATCGGTGGTAAAGGGCCGGAACCGAGCTGGTCACCCTGAGGACTGTTATAGTATCCAGCCGCCTGAACATTGACTTTAGAGGCGACCTTAATATCATCTAAGACAACCGTATTTTTAAATAATTGATTATCAAAATAGTATTCACTATCCGCTTGCCAATTAATAAGCTTTGCCCCTTTAACTCGTTCCTTAAAGTAAACTTTTAAATTTATGGATATCTCTGAGGCGGCTGGAACATTAGCAACAGACAACTTTACCCCCTCTATTTTTAAAGTATTTTTATCAGTTTCGTAAGCAGAGCTAGTTTCTATTTTAGAAATTAAAAAATCATTGTTATTTAAAACTAAATTAAATTTTAAATCATTAACATTTACTTGGCCATTATTTTTTAAATGTAAAACAATTGGTAGGCCATCCTCTAAACGAATAGCTTCTGATTGCGTATTAAAATTAACTTCTAAAAAGGGATTGTCTAAGTCAACATATACTTTTTTTTGAGCGGTCCAAGTAGAAATATCAAAATTTGGTTGATTAAGATTTAATTTTATAAGTAAAACAACTAAACTTAATAAAATAATCATTAGTGATATATCTAAAACTAAATGCCAACGATTGACCCGATAAAAACGGTCGAAACGCTTTTGAAAATATCGCTTGATAGGTTTAAACATATATTTCAATCAATTAATAAAAGTTTTTTATACCTGTTAAAATTTCTAATTGGCCGTCATGATTAACATCACTCAAAGATATTTGTAAACCATCACTATATTTTTTATCATAGGCAAAAAATTGAGAAAGCATTTGTCCGAACATATTAAAGATTTTAACATGTGGGCCTCCGCCCTGTCCCGGCCCAGTAATTATCTCCGCTTGACCATCGCCGTTAACATCTCCAGCGGCGACATCCACTCCTCCTTTAAACTTTTTATCATAAGCAAAAAAACTTGATTTTAGAGTTCCAGAAATAGAAAATATTTTAATTAGCGGCTCATCTCCCTTACCGGGACCGGTGATAATTTCCATCGCTCCATCGCCGTCAACATCAGCCAAGGAAAGATTAACTCCTCCTCTTGATTTTTTGTCATAAGCGAAAAAACTATACTTTAATTTTCCGTTAGCTAAAAAAACCATTATTTGCGGACCACCACCAAGAGTCGGCCCCGTAACTATTAATTTTAAATCACTGCCGTTAATTTCTGCCGCTAAGTTAAGTTGTTTTCTAAAAAGCTTATCATAAGGGTAAAAACCAACTAGACTTTTTCCATTTTTATTAAAAATAATCTGACCATTTTTAGCAAACAAACTGATGTCTTCTGAACTATTTGCTTGGTCATCAGAGATAATAACTTTTTCTCCGGCTGGATAAGCACTCAAATAAGAAAAATAACCATTTTTCATCTGCTCTCCCCAAAGATTAAAGGCGCGGTAAAAATAACCGTTTATAAAGACACTATTAGTTATCAAATCGGATGATCGCAAAACTAAAGCACCGTCTTTTGGCGGTAATTTTAAAAAACTTATTTTTGTACCATTATTAAAAATAGCATCTTGAATTCCTTTTATTTTTTCAAACTCTTCTTTCTTGAAAATATATAATTGCTCTTTATCGGTTGAATTAACTAAAACCGAGCCGAATTTAAAATCACGACGCCAAAGACCGGGCTTAAAAGTTAAATCATTAAAGTCTAATAAATTATACGCTTGGCTTTTGGCGGAACCGAGATTAACATCATATTCATCATACCACCAAGCTTGGCTATGATTAGTCGTATCATAATCAAAACTATAAAATCCGTCTCCAAGCAGGGTGCTAGTCAAACCAAAACGGAGTGCACGAAAATCAAATTCGTTTCTTCTATTAACATTTATTATAGGAATCTGGGGATAACGATTAAGCGTTGTAAATTTTAAATAACTAGTCATCGAGCCCGACCAAGTTCCGCCATTTTCCCAAGTAGACGGAAAAGATTCCAACATCATGCCATTTATGGTCTTCTGATAACCTTCGAAGATACGTCCGTTACCGGCAATTATAAAATCATCTCCTAAAAGTGCTCGAGTTTTATCTAACATTTTTTTAAACCCGGCTGCCCAAAGGAAATCGGCTTCCCGCTCATCATCTTTAAGCCCATCATCATTAAGATCAAGATTACCGCCATTAATCCAAGATATATCACCCCAGGTATTATCATAAAAAACACCGTCGAATATTCCGTTATTTTTAATCTTAGCCGCAATAAATTCTGGTAGATAATCATTAAAACGACGACCGGAATTATCAACCGGTGAAACATCCGATAAGTTAAGCATGTAGGTGTACGGCCAATTAGAAATTCGATTACCATTTTGGTCTTTCAACCACCAGCCTTCATAAATATTATCCCTGAGTTCGCCTCGCAGAAAAGCTCCGGTTCGACCAGCATAAGCATTAACATCGTCTATTATTTCCTGAGAAGTAATGTAGGCTAAAATAATAACCTGGGGATTAAGTTCGCGAATAAGTGCTATTGATTCTGGATTATTTTCCTGAACTTCCATATCAAGCACAAGCAAATCCCATTTAGCTAATTGGATAGCTTCTTGTTCACTTATTTCCCATTTTAAAAAATAATTTGCTAGGCGCGGATAAGTACTTTTAAGCCCGGCCGCTTCTGAATTAAGCGGCCATAATATAAAAACTAGCAATAATAGAAACCCTAATCTTTTCATTTTTCAGTGTTTTTTTTTATTATCTTTTTCTAGCTTTATTATTTTCATGTGCTTTGGCATGTACTGGCGCAAAACTTTAGGAATTACAACCGAACCATCTGCCCTCTGATTTTGCTCTAAAATAGCTGGTAGTAAACGACTAGTCGCTAAACCGGAAGCATTGAGAGTATGAACAAATTCATTCTTACCACTAACGGGATTCCGATAGCGAACTTGTCCTCGTCGCGCTTGATAATCAAGAGCATTAGAAGCGCTGCTAACTTCTTTATAAATTCCCATGCTTGGAATATAAACCTCAACATCATAAGTTTTAGCCATCGCCGAGCTACAATCACCAGCGGCTAACTTAGAAATCTGAAAATTTAAACGTAAACCTTCCATTAACTTTTGAGCATTATTAACCATCTCGGCAAACATTTTCCAAGTTTCCTCGGGACGAGAAAAAATAAACATTTCAATTTTATTAAACTGATGTCCTCTAATCATGCCTCTTTCTTCTTGACGATAGCTACCAGCTTCCCTTCTAAAACAAGCCGAGTAAGCAAAATATTTTTTAGGTAAATCTTCAAATTGTAAAATTTCATCACGATGATAATTCCCCAGCATCATTTCACTCGTTGCATTCAAACATAAAGCGTCTTGCGTCCAAAAAAGATCATCACGAAATTTAGGCAAATGCCCGGAAGTGTAAGCTGATTTTTCGGTTAACAAAAATGGCGGAATTAAAAATTTGTAACCATTTTTATTATGAAAATCAATGAAATAAGATAAGAGCGCCCATTCTAATAAAGCACCAACTCCGGTATAACACCAAAATCCAGCGCCTGACATCTTAGCCGCCCTTTCATAATCTATTAAACCTAAGGAGGTTGCTAATTCAACATGATCTTTTGGTTCAAAATTAAATTCTGGTTTTTTGCCATAAGTATAAATAACTTCATTATTTTCTTTTCCTCCAGGAACAACATCGGCTGCTGGTAAATTAGGTAGTTCAGACATCATCTCTAAAAATTCGGTTTCAGTAGCCGCTAATTCTTCATCCAATTTTTTTATTTTTTCGCCAAGTTCTTTCATTGAGGCGATGACTTCTGGCGTTGGCTTGTTTTTAGAGCCTCTATTTCTTTCTGCTTTTAATTCTTCTGAAGCGGAAATAAGCTCCCGACGTTTATCATCGAGTGAAATTATTTTTTCTAAATTCAACTTATCAGGTTCAACCCTTTTTAAAAGACTGGCTTTGACTTCGGCTAAATTTTCTCTAATTAGTTTTATGTCTAACATATATTTAATTTATTAATTTTAGCTCATTACTTCTCCGCCGAAGGCTTTAAGAATATTATCCATCAAGGCTCCGGGTTCTTTTTTTATTTCTGCCCCCAAGGGGGAGGATTCGGCTGAGACTGTTTGATTTTTTTGTATTTCTAAATTTTCATCCAAACTAGTATTCAAAACAACGCCAGCGCCAAACACCTCAGCTAAGGTATTTTCGACTACACTTTTTATATTAATATCTAAAACTCGATCTTGATGAAATTTATATTTAAATACTAAACTCAACTTACCAGCACAAAGAGATTGCGGTTCACAATTCTGGAGAACAAATGATAAAGAATGATTATATTTTTTAATTTTTACTAAAAATTCCGGCCACCTCTCCATTATTTCCTCATAATTTAAATCTTTAACTAAATTTTGGTTTTGCTGAGGATAAATATTTTTTTCTATAACCACCTCGGGCTTAGAGATATTATTGATTTTAGAAGCGGCCATTGTTTGTGGTTTTGATGCGGCCGGAACGGCTAAGGAATTAGCAATTGGAGTAACAGGCCTTCCACTTCCCTGATTGAGACATATTTCAATCACCGCTAGTTCCATGGGAAGCTGAGTAATTAATTGATTTTTTTCATTATAAGCATCAAGTAAACGACGAGTATAAAAAAGTAAATTTTCAATAGTTAATGATCCTAAAATATCGCTTACTCTAATTTCCAAACTATCCCCCAAACTTAAACCGAAACTATCGGCTAATTCAGGGTTAACTTTGCTTAAGATCATTTTTCTAATCAAGCTGATAACTTCGCTGTTGAAATTTTTAATATTAGCACCGCTATCAATTAATGAATTAATTAAACTGATTGCTTTAGAGGCATCCTTGCGACTTAAATATTCTATTAAATCAACCGCCTCATTGCTGTTATAATGAGGAATAACTAGTTCTGCCTGCTCTAAAGTTATTTGTTTATCGCCAAGCGAAAAAATTTGCCCCAGTAAACTTTCCGCATCGCGCAAATGTCCACCACTTTTTCTAGCGACTGCTTCTAAAACAGCAGCGTCTATTTCTACTTTTTCTGCTTTAGCAATAAATTCTAATTTTTTTACAATATCAGCAATACTTATCCGCTTAAAATCAAAACGCTCACAACGGGAAATTATAGTCAAAGGAACCTTATGAATTTCAGTTGTACAAAGAATAAAAATAACATAGGTTGGTGGTTCTTCAATTGTTTTTAAAAGAGCATTGAAGGCCGAAGGAGAAAGCATGTGTACTTCATCGATAATAAAAACTTTATACTTAGTAGTAGACGGTGCAACTCTAGAAAAAGAAATAATATTTTCTCTAACATTATCAACGCCAGTATTAGAGGCGGCATCTATTTCAATAATATCTAAATTATTACCAGCGGTGATTGAAAGACAATTAGCACAATGGCCACAGGGCTCATAATCCCCATCTTTTTTTTCTAAACAATTAACCGACTTAGCTAAAACTCGAGCTAAAGTTGTTTTACCGACCGCTCGCGGACCACAAAACAAAAAGGCCTGGGCGAGTTTACCAGTTCCAATTTCATTTTGCAAAGTTATTTTGATGTGTTTTTGTCCTAAAACTTCAGAAAAGTTTTGAGGGCGATAATCACGATATAAAGTAGCCATAATTTATAATTTTATTTCACTGCGCCGAGAAATCTCCGCTTCTACTAAACGCGCATTCTGCCCATATTTTAAACGGGAAAGAGATCTAATTCGTTCCCCCATCCCATCTCTTTTAACACCAACTAGCGGCCATATAGTCCGCAGAGAAAAAGGGCGAGCGGCGCTATTATCAATTAATAATTTAATATAAGCTGTTCCCTTACCAACATTAATTAAATCATATTCGTTAAAAACCGGTTCAAATTCTTTTACTAAAAATTCGGCGTCTTCTGAACCTACTTTAAAACTCACCATCGTCCCGACGTTACCAAAAACTGCGTCTTTTATTTCATCATTATTATTTTTAGAAAGTTGACCAATATATTGATGAGCAATTACTAAATTAAGAGCATATTTTCTCGCTTCTGATAAAATCTGACAAATTGAATTAGTGGTAAAATTTTGGAATTCATCAATGTAAAGATAAAAATCTTTACGTTGTTCACTTGGCATATCCGTCCTTGATAGAGCCGCCATTAAAATTTTACCAACAACAATCATTCCTAAAAGATAGGCATTCATTTCGCCAACCGTTCCTTTTGGTAAATCAATCAATAGTATTTTTTGCTTATCCATTACCTCTCGTAAATTAAAAGCACTTTTCTGTTGACCGATAATCGGACGCATCATATCGTTAGAAACAAAGGAGGTAAGCTTAGAGGTTATATATGGAACAATATTAGCGAGCGCGGCTTCTCCTCCGGCCTTTTCTGCTTCTTTAATCCAAAAATCAACTACAGTTTTATTTTTACAATTTTTTAACTTCAAACGTCGAAAATTTTCATCAGCTAAAACTTTTGGTATTTCCATTAAAGTTGAACCTGTTTCTGGGTCATCCATAATTAAAAGCATGGCATTACGCATATACTGTTCAAACATCGGACCACCAGTTGCTTTCAAATCGTATAATTTATCAAAGATACCAATCATTTCATTAATAACAAAACTCTTTTGTTCCGGATAACGCGGATCATACTCTAACAAATTCAAAGCTAATGGCCGATCTAAATCAGCGGGTGAAAAAATAATTACGTCTTCCGCTCTTTCCGGTGGAATTCGCTCTAAAATATCGCTAATCAAATCACCGTGCGGATCAATCACACAAACGCCTTCTCCATTTTGGATATCCTGAATTGCCATGTTAGCTAATAGAACCGATTTACCAACACCGGATTTACCAACAATATAAGTATGGCGACGTCTATCCAAACGTTTTATTCTAACTTCTCGGTTTACGCCGCGATAAGTATTAACCCCCAATGAAATACCTTCCTCCGGAGTATCGGCTGGAGCGGGAGCGGATTTAGCCGTTAACCAAAGAATATTTGGTGTTTCCGTCGTACTAAGAGGAAAATGAAAAATACTAGCTAACTCTTCACTGTTAAGTAAAAAGCTAATATTTTCTCGGAAATGACGATAAATAAAATCCTTAATTATTTTATCTTGATTTCTTTTTTTTGCTCTAGAAAAAGAATTTCCATAACTAAAATTATTGTACTCGGCAAAAGCACTAGCGATATTTTCCAAATAAAGATTAGCTCTCTCTTTTGTCTTAGCGAAACTTAACACTCGCAAATTAACATCTAGGCCCGCTTTAAGGTTTTTTTCTTCCATTGATTTGACCATTTCTTCCTCAATGGCGCTTAAACGTTTGAGCGGCTTTCCTTGAGCGTTAAAACCTTGAGAGGCATCATTTTTAAAATTAACATAAAACAAAGATCTGATCGGGTTACTATATCTTAAACCTTGAGCAACAGAATTTTTGCGGTGAATCATAAAAACAACTTTTCTCACTCTCGCATGCCAAGATCTTTTAGCACTTCTTACTATATATTGAATAGCTACACTTTCTCCCTTATCTAATTTTGATAAAACATTAATCAATGAATTCATCGGATCGATATCCATTTTCTGATAAGTCTTGAGGGGAAAAACAAAACCTTTAGTAGTTTTCAAATAAGCAGCAGAGGCATACCCCGCTAAGCCAAAAGAGTTGTAATCGCTTACCTCCTCTATTACCGCATCCGGATAATGAGCATGAATTTGCTGTTCAATATAACGAATATCTTCATAAGGCGAAACAAAATAAAAGGTAATATGATTAGAATTGGCGACTATCTCGAAAGAAATATGATCAGTCCTTCCGGTAATAAGCGCTTTTAATCCCCTTTCCGCCCTCATCCCGCCAATAGAAGCAAAAATTGTTTCTCCTTTAGCAATTTCTTCCTTTAAATTTTGTGCGGTTTGTTTACCGTTTTCTTCTTTTGGTTTTTCTTTCGATAACCTAACTGAAAAAACATGATGGCGAAGATATTTACGGCCGGAAAAAATAAGCGCAAGAAATTTCAAGCAGACAAAAATAAAAACAGCAGTTAAAGCAGCTGCGAGCAAATAAGGAAGAACCAACCCAAACTTATCTATTTCAAATACAGGCATAATTAATTATTTTTGATGTTCATTATTTTATCAGCTTTAATTTTAGCTTCCTGCTCTAGAAAAAATTTATTAACTCCCGGAATAAGTTTTAACCAATTCTTAATCAAGCCAATAATTTTTGAAACTTTAACCTTACCCTTATCTAATAAAGCTGAGATTTTGGAAACGGTTTCCTCACCTGCGATTTTAAATTCTTTCTGACGAGCCGGAGTCATCTTTAAAAAAACTTCATGCAAACCTTCTGATAAAATATTATCAATTTCAAGCGCACGCTTTTTTTGAAAAGATTGGACTTGAGTATTATCAGTATCCGAGCTAACTTGGGTAATTGGTTGATTCTCAATTTTTACGTTTTTTTCTACTTTCTCAATTTTTTTCTTTTCAATCGAAGATTCGGGAAGCTTTTCAACTTGATTTGAGTCTCCAGAGCCCTCTAACACCGCTCGCTTCCCAGCAGCAATATTATCAAGATTAATTTTATCGATTGTTTTTTCGCCCGCCATATTATTCTTATTATTTTAGGCTTTTAGCGTCTTATTTTACGCTAATAGCATCGACTGGACAATTTTCAGCAGCATCCTTAGCGCAATCAGTTACAACATTATTTATAACTTCGGACTTACCATCGGCATTCATTTGAAAAGTTTCTGGACACATTCCGGCGCATAGTCCACAGCCAACGCACTTATCTTGGTCAACTTTTACCATAAAATTTATAATTAATTTTTTAATTATTTTATGTTTTTATTATAGCATATTCTAAAAAAATTAAAACCATTTTTAGGCCTGAAAAAAGCGAAAATCCCCTACATTTGACAATTTATGATGCTTTTGTTATATTAAGTAAATAAAACCTAAATTAATACTAAAAATGCAAGCTTCTAGGCTAGTATTTTTTATGTAAAAACACAAATATGGCACATAAGAAAGCCGCCGGCTCAACCTCCCTCGGTCGCGAATCGGAGAGTAAGCGTCTCGGCGTAAAAGTAACAGATGGTCAGTGGGCTCAACCGGGTTCAATTATCATCAGACAACGTGGTACTAAATACCATCCTGGTTTAAATGTTAAAAAAGGCGGTGATGATACTTTATTCGCTATTAAAGGTGGTATTGTTAAATTTGCTACCAAAAAAATCAAGAAATTTGATAATACTTTAAAGACTTGTAAAATAGTAAATGTTGTTTCTAAGGAATCACTTCTAGCGAAGGCTGCAGTTGCTAAAAAATAAAATTATTGACTCTAAAAAACAGTCCTTATATAAAGGGCTGTTTTTTGTATATAAAATAATGGCTAATATTGAATAAATTTATAATAATATCACTAGTCACTGTTGACAAAATAACGATGATATGTTATAATAATCTATTAATAAACAGTTCATTTTAACCATAAATTCACAAATTCGATCATGAAAAAATTCGTTCTTAAAACAACTGCCAAATTTTTTGGCGCTATCACTTTGATGGGGGTAGGAATATTCTACCCCGGGTTTCTAAAAATGATCCCCACTGGCGCACCAGCGAGATCAAATTATAGAACCTTGCTAAGAGTCTTCTAGACTCAAAGCACATACAACAACATATTCGTTCTTTAAAGGCTTCTTATTCAAGGGCCTTTTTTCTTGCCTATTTTATCTTTCAATTATTGCTGTTTATTTCCCTACTTCATGATATCTCTTATTTTCCGGCAAAAGCCCGGCAACTTGCTCACCCAGCAAATCAGCCTGTTCTCTCAATTGTTGATGGACGAGAGTAAATTGTTTCAATTCTTCTTCACTAATTCTTTCGCCATTTTTTCTTTTAACCATCACCTTATCAATCGCTAAGACATCGATATCTGGTACTTTAAAAACTTCTCCGATATGATATACCGCTTTTGAACGATCAGCTAAAGCCTTCACATTCTCGACTGCGCCTTCTAAATTAACTGACCCACCAGAAATATCAAGCGCGGTCGGAATAAGCATTGACTTAGTTTTAGCCGCTAAATAAACCGGCCCGATACTAGTTTTTTTCATTTTTCCATCGAGTGCAAAAGGATGTGCAGCAATCCAAGGAGTTTTTCCTTCTTTCATTTTTTCCTCTATCTCCGTAAAATTATCAGGATTAAATGAGCCGTGCTTTCCTTCAGAATTTTCCTTATAGTCTATTGGAGTAAAATTATCTCTTCCGGCCAAATTGATCATTATTCTATGGCCAAGGTATTTCATTTTTTCCAAGAGGACAGATTCGCCGGTCATCTGGATATTAAAATCATTACCAAAAACTTTTAGAGCCGCTGGAACATCTAAATTATGCAAATGGGCGGCAGTAATAATAAATTTTTGCTCCGGATTTTCCGCCTTAGCTTTCTCAATATTTTCTTTACCTTCAACTGAAAACTGTTTACAAAACAAATCAACCACTTTATCACCATACAACCTTAAATGAGTCGGGGTTTTTTCTAACAAATTACCTTCATGTTCTTTTTTTTCTTTTTTAAATATATTTTTCTCGAAAAAGTTTAAGGCCATAAATTTATTAGTTATGGTTTACTTATTATTTTTTACAAGTTTTGATAAATTCAACGAATAAAGGATGAGGGGATAAGGGGCGAGAAATGTATTCCGGATGAAATTGAACGCCAACAAAGAATGGGTGGTCTTTAATTTCAACGGCTTCAACAATAGAGCCGTCCGGTGAAGTACCGGCAACTATCAAGCCTAATTCTTCAAAGCGAGTGAGATAGTCGTTATTAAATTCATAACGATGACGATGACGTTCGGAAATAATTTTACTATTTGTAAATTTAGAATAGGCTTTCGCTAAACGGCTCCCTTCTTTTAAGCGACAAGGCCAACCGCCCAATCGAATTGTTCCGCCATATCCTTTTTCTTGAATGAGTTTTTCTTGACCAGGCATGATATGAATCACTGGATCAGGAGTTTTAGGATTAACTTCAGCGGAATTAGCTTCTTTTAAACCAGCGACATTACGCGCAAATTCAATCACCGCCATCTGCATACCATAACACAAACCAAAATAAGGGATTTTCTTTTCGCGACAATATTTAATCGCTTTAATTTTCCCTTCCGCTCCGCGTCCACCCCAGCCCTGAGGAATAATAATCCCATCTAAGCCTTTAAAAGCCTTAATTCCTTCCTTTTCAACATCTTCCGCTCCTAACCAATGAATTTTAACCTTACATTTATTATAAGCTCCGGCATGTTTGATTGCTTCAATAACCGAGATATAAGAATCGCCGAGCGAGAAATCACCGCTTGCAAAATACTTCCCCACTATCCCAATATTTATTTCCGGCGCTTGGATTCTAGTTGCTTGAACCATTTTTTGCCAAGCTTCATTATTACTTTTCTTTTTTGGTAAACCAAATTTTTCTAAAATTACCTCACTTAAATTATCTTTTTCAAAATTTAAAGGAATATCATAAATAGATTTAGCATCGGGAGCGGCGATAACGCTTTCAATCGCAACATTACAATTAATCGATAATTTTTCCCGCCTCGCCTGATCAATTGGTCTTTCACTACGAGCTACCAAGAAATCCGGCTGAATACCCGCACTTTGTAAATTACGAACAGCGTGCTGAGTTGGTTTTGTCTTCATTTCTCCTATCATGTTTGGAACCGGAAGATAAGAAACCATCACAAACAAAACATCTTTAGGGGAGTATAATTTCATTACCCGAGCGGCTTCTAGAAAAAGTAAATTTTCATATTCGCCAACAGTTCCTCCAACCTCAATAATCATTATTTCCGCACCGGTCTTTTCCACTGCCTTTTCTATTCTATCTCTTATTTCCATGGGGATATGAGGAACGACTTGAACACACTTACCTTTATATTCTAAATTGCGCTCCCGGGTGATAACTGATTGATAAATTCGCCCAGTCGTCATGTAATTTTCTCGATAAATATTTTTATTCAAAAATCTTTCATAATTACCAATATCTTGATCCGTTTCATCACCATCCTCAGTTACAAAAACTTCACCATGCTCAATCGGATTCATAGTACCAGCATCAACATTAATATAAGGATCCATTTTAATTGCACTAACATTATAACCCCGCGCTTGCAAAATTTGGCCAATAGAGGCAGTCGTCACACCCTTTCCGACTCCAGACATCACCCCTCCAACTACAAAAATATATTTAGTATTTTCTTTTTTATTTTTTTCAACTTTCATTTTTTTAGCTTGCTTTTGTGATTTTGGCATATTTATTTCTTCGGTTTTATTAAAAATTCGATCGCTTTATTTAGTTGAGGATCTTTATTTTTATTAATATCATCCTCGGTGATATCAATTTTTATGGCCGGCTCTATTCCCTTTTCGTTAATAAAATCGCCGCCTGGAGTTAACCATTTAGCGACTGTTATTTTTAAAGAAGATCCGTCGCTTAAATCTTCTACTGTTTGGACGGAACCCTTACCAAAACTTTTTTCACCAATTAAAGTTGCCTTTTTATAATCACGCAAGGCTCCAGCTACTATTTCTGAAGCAGAGGCGCTTCCTTCGTTAATAAGAACTACCGTTTTGAAATCTTTCAAACGGGCATTACCATTAGAATTGTGTTCTTGCAAACGATTTTCGCCAAATTGTTCAACCACCACTGGTCCGGCCGTTATCCATTCGCTCGCTAAATCCACCGCCGCTTCTAAATACCCGCCAGGATTATTACGCATATCTAAAATCACTCCCTTTGGTTTTTTAATTAAGATATCAATAACCGCCTTATCAAATAATTTCTGAGTATCATCATTAAAGCTACTTACTTTGATAACATATATTCCGTCTGTTCTCATCTCCGTCTTAACACTAGCAACAATAATTTTATCTCTGATTATTTTTATTTCTAACGGTTTTTTATCATCTCTAATAACAGTCAAAACAACCTCGGTCCCTTTTTGACCTCTTATTTTTTTAACAGCTTCGTTCACGGTTAATCCCAGTGCCGATTCACCATTGATAGAATAGATTTTATCCCCAGCTCTAAGCCCAGCTTTTTGAGCTGGCATTCCATCAAGCGGAGCAATAACGGTAATGATTTCATTACGCATACCAATTTCTGCGCCGATTCCTTCAAAAGTTCCAGATAAATCATCATAAAATTCTTTAGTGAGAGTCGGGCTCATAAAATTTGTATAGGGGTCTTTGGTTGCCGCCGCTAAACCCTCTAACGAGCCGTAGAAAAGATCTTTATCTTTTAACTTATTTTTATCGACATGATTAGTCTTTAAACTATTCCAAACTTCGAAGTATAAATTAAAATCAAAATTATCTTCGGAAGTACCAAGAGAAGTATTCTTGGCGTCTTCTGAATAAGCAATTGTTGATTTTACTTTATTATTACCAGCATTACCAAAATAGAAACCAGCCGTGAAGACGCCTGTTATAATTAATATAAAAAAAATGGCCGTCGTTATTTTTTTATAATTATATTTAATCATATTATTTTCTAATTATTTTAATATTTCCTTCTCTTAAATCTATCAAACGCGAAGGGGTTTTTCTTTTTGATCGACCGATATCAACCACTAAGCCCGGTTTATTTTTGCCAACAAAAATAGAATCTAGTTTACTCAAATCAGTGATTACTTCTTGACCGCTTAAATTTAGACTCGTAGAAACAATTGGACTCTTAACTTTCTTTATTATTTTAATTAAAAAATCTGATTTAGGCAAACGAACCGAGATGCCACCGGAAGCACTGATTATTTCTGAAGGAAAATTATTTTTTGCTTTTAAAATTACTGTTGTTGGCGGTGATGATTCCGACCATACTTTTCTTAAAATCTCTAACTCTTTTTTTGTCAACTTGGTATAACTTTTTACCATTCTCAGACTAGACGCTAAAGTTACCATTGGCTTATTTTTTTCACGCTTCTTCAAACTAAATATTTTCTTAACCGCTTCAAGGTTAGAGGCTAAACAACTGAGTCCATAAATAGTATCCGTTGGTAAAACCACAACTTCACCCGCTTGCAAGTAAGCGGTAACCAAATCAAAATCAGATTGTTCAAATTCAGATATTTTTTTCCTTAAATAAATCATGAAATTATATTATCGATTTTAGAGCTTTTAGCGCCTCGGGTAAAACCGGTAAAATTATATCAACGACTTTAAGTAACCAAGGGGCGATAAAAGACTGCGCAATATTATCGCCAAAGAAATTGCCAATAATAGCATAGCGAGAAGCAACAAAAATAATTAAGCCAAGAAACAGTGCTCCTTCCAAGAGTCCTAAAATTGCTCCTAAAATGTTATTAATATATTTACTTCCTGGAATAATCGCTAAAAAATTGAATACTTTTTCAATTAAATAAAAAACGAAATCAGTTAGCCGCGTAGCGACCACAAATAAAATAATAAAAGCAATCACTTTACTTGCCGCTTGATGATTAGCGACCCAGGCCCAAGAACTCCCCCATTCGAAAAAAATTAGATAAAAATGGCTAGCGGTATAAGCGCCAATAATAAGGCCAACGATATGGCCCAATGATCTAATTAAACCTTTTGATAAACCTTTAAAAATAAATATGGCTAAAATGATAGCCAAGACGACATCAAAGATTGACATAATTTTAAGTTAATCTAGGAAACAAAATTTCTCCCTTCTTAATTTGCTTCTCTAAAAATTGGATTTTAATTTTTTGTGCCGCTTCCGGAATGAAGGGCTCAAGTAAATATGCTAAATTTAAAATAGTAGAAGCTAATGGCTTCAAAACGGCGATAATCTGATTTTTATCAGTCATCTTCCAAGGAGCTTCATGACTCAAAATTTCATCGCTAGCTTTTATTTTTTCCCAAATAATTTGCAGAGCTTCATTAAACTTATAGTCCTGCATAGCTTCGTGAAAATTTTCCGTTGTGGTTGTAATATTATCAGATTTCAAATTAATTTCTAAACTAGTTTCAATTTCATTTTTTTCTAATAAATTAGAAACTCGAGCCGCTAAATTTCCTAATCCGTTTGCTAAATCGGCGTTATATCTTAATTTAAACTTTTCTTCCGAGTAATCGCCATCCTCAAAAGGAGACATTTCGGCTAACAAATAATAACGAACAGCGTCGCTACCATATTTTTCGGCTAACGCCAATGGGTCAACGGAATTACCAGCACTTTTACTTATTTTTTGACCATTAATCGTCAAAAAACCGAAAACTAAAACTTGCTTTGAGTTTAAAATTCCGGCCGACATCAGCATCGCCTGCCACATCGCTGATTGAGGTCTTAAATTATCTTTACCGCACACTTGAAGACCGGGCCAATAGGCTTTAAAATTATCTTCATTTTCCGGCCAACCAAGAGTAGAAATATAATTAACAAGGGCGTCGAACCAAACATACATTACTTGATCATTATCTCCAGGAACAGCAACGCCATTAGGCATCTTTTCTTTCTGGCGAGAAATACTAAAATCTTGTAAACCAGAGGCAACAAAAGTATTAATCTCTTTTAAACGTCCAGCCGGCAAAACAAATTTTTCATTATTTTTATAAAACTCCAATAATTTATCTTGATACTTAGAAAAACGGAAAAAATAATTTTCTTCGTTAATCATTTCAATTTCTAGCGTCGGGTGCAAAGGACAACGGCCATTTTCAAGCTCAGAATCAGTTTTTTCCATTTCACAGCCAACACAATATTTAACTTGATAATTTTTTTTATAAATATCACCACTCGCTTCACAGCGTTTCCAAAATTCTTGTGCAGCCGCTTGATGATGCTTATCGGTAGTTCTGATAAACTTATCGTAGCTTAAATTCAAAGCTTCTTTGAGAGGTAAAAACTTAGCCGAATACGTATCACAATACTCTTGAATATCAATTCCTTTTTCCTTAGCCTTCAAATAAATTTTTAAACCATGCTCATCGGTTCCGGTATTAAAAAATACGTTTTTTCCGCTTTGCCTCTCATAACGAGCGATAACATCCGCCTTAATTATTTCCGCTGCAAAGCCAATATGCGGTTCCGAATTTATATAAGGCAAGGTTGTAGTAATGTAAAAATTATTATTCGCCATATTCATCTTTATTTTTTTTATTTGTTTTTTGTTTTATTAATATTACAAATTCTCCTTTTAAATTATGGGTATCGGCTTGAAGCTTTTCTAAAATAGAGGTAGCACTTCCGAAATATAAACTTTCAAACATTTTTGTTAACTCACGAGCAACTATAATTTCTTTCTCTATTTTTAATTCTTTTTCTAACTTAATTATTTCACTTAAAAACTTGGCCGCTCGATGCTTAGATTCATAAACCACTACCGAATGTTCGCTGGATATAATTTCCTTCAGCATTGTTTGTCTTCCCTTTTTGTGCGGCAAGAAACCTAAAAATAAGAAACGATCAAACCCCGCCCCAGCGATAGATATGGCTGTTGCTAGAGCTGAAGGTCCGGGGACACTTTCAACTTTTAAACTTTCGCCCAACTCTAGCCGCGCTAAAGAAACCAATTTCCCTCCCGGGTCAGATATTCCCGGAGTCCCGGCATCGGTTACTAAGGCTAAATTTTTTCCTTCTCTTAGCAAAGATAAAACTTTTTCTATTTTTAATTCTCCGGAATGCTGATGATAAGAAACGGTCGGGGTTTTAATTTTATAATAATCAAGCAATCTTTTAGTTACTCTCGTATCTTCACATAAAATAAAATCAGCCTCTTTAAAGGTTCTAAGTGCTCGTAAACTTATATCTTCCAAATTCCCAATCGGCGTACCGACTATTCTTAAAATTCCCATAATTACTCCATATTATCTCTTCGCTCTCTAACATACTTCGTCCAATCTTCCGCTACTTCAACTAAAATTTTAAATGGCGCTTCAATAATAAAGTCGAAAATGAAAATGAAAATATTGACCCGCGACATATTATTAGATAGCCAACGTCCGACAAGAATTATCGGCATATAAAAAAGATCGATTATAAAAGTCCCCAGATTTTCTTTTCTTTCAATAATCATCAGATCTTTAACTCCGCGAGCGACAATAATACTGAAAAAGCTAACAAAAGCTAAAAAGAATAAGAAAATCGTAATACTTACCCAGTTAAACCCAATAAATCCTAAACCTTTTATAATTAAATAAACTGAAAATAAAAAGGAGGCAGAATAAATGAGATTAAAGGCTAAACTAGCAAGAAAATTTCTTTTCTTGGGAATGCGCAAAATCATCGGCTGTTTCTTTTCTTTGCCTAAGAAAGAAATTTCTTTAATACCTTCAATTATTCTATTAGTATTATCTTCCTGTGGACGCTGAGTCATCAGGACAATAAAGAAAAGTAAAATCGCTGGAAAAGCAACATTAATACCTAAAGAAAGCATATTTAACGGCTCATTAAACCATTTGATTGCTGGAACTTCAATTAAAAAAACAAAAATTGATTTTGTTAAGAAAATATAAATAATACTACGCATTGCCGCTCGCCAAAGCCTTGATTTAGCTTTATTGTATTTTTTTTCGCAAGTTTTTCTGATTAAATTAACAAACCCTTTTTCGCCTTTTTGAATTTCCGCGTAAACTTTAGCTGGATCTTCACTAATTGTTTCGGATAGAACATTAAAAAATAAAGAATAACGCCTAACTATTTTATCTAGTTGTTTAGCGATAGGATGGTTTAATTGACCATTTATTTTAGTCTTTAATTCTTGAATGTTAGCCGCTATTTTGCTGAGTTTTTTATCATCTTCAGGAGTGAACTTATCTTTTTTACCTAACTCTGTCCAAGATTCATTATAGTATTTAAATAGAACAAAACTAAGCATCTCTTTATCTAACTTTAAAAA
>Ga0172379_10004755_pt1 | contig 19656 bp, 16 predicted proteins | sample GrowelOW334metaG_FD_119756 | JGI IMG/M metagenome (GOLD analysis project Ga0172379, IMG submission 119756) | Groundwater microbial communities from an aquifer near a municipal landfill in Southern Ontario, Canada - Groundwater well OW334 metaG | ecosystem: Environmental > Aquatic > Deep...
AGGCTATTTTCCCGTATCTCTGGCGCGAGCGCGCGGGCCGGGGCGCGAAGCTGTTTGTGAATATTACCAACGACGGTTGGTATCTCGACACCGCCGCGCCGTACCAGCATTTCATAAGCAACGTTTTCCGGGCGGTTGAAAACGGCGTGCCGCTTCTGCGGTCGGCCAATACCGGCCTGTCCGGCTATATTGACGCGTACGGGCGGGTCCGTTCCGTCACGCGGCTCGGCGCGGAAACGGTGCTGTTCGCGGAAATGGAACCGGCTTTGCCTGGCTATACTTTTTATTCGCGGAGCGGAGATTTTTTTGCGTTTGTGTGCGCGGTGTTCCTTGCCGCGCTTGGACTGAGAATATGGCGAAAAAAATTGCGCGCGTGATTTCCAGCCCGCGCTACTGCGTGTACAACGCGGGCCACGTCTTTAAAAACGGCAAGTTTTACCAGGCCGCTTTGGAGCTGGTTTCGCGCGGGCTTATCGAGCGCAGCCAGATTGCCGAGCCTGAACCGCCCGGACGCGATATCCTTCTGCTTGCGCACACGGGCGGGTGGATTGATAAAATCCTTATGGGCCACCTGAGCGAAGAAGATGTAAGAAAGGCCGAGCATCCGTTTGACCGGGCTATCTCGAAAGCGCACTGCCTGTCCTGCGCCGGTTCGGTCATGGCGGTTAAAGACGCGCTGGAAACCGGGATCGGCCTGCACGCGGGAGGGGGCGGGCATCACGCGTTCCGCGATCATGGCGAGGGGTTTTGTTTTTTAAACGATATCGCCATAGGCGTTAATTACGCCAGAAAATTTTCCGCCGTGCGCCGGGCCGCCGTGATTGACCTTGACGTGCATCAGGGCAACGGCACGGCCGCTATTTTCGGGGACGAAAAAGAGGTGTTCACTTTTTCCATGCATCAGGCGGATCTTTTTCCGGACACTAAAACCGGCGGTGATCTGGATATCGAAGTGAAGGCCGGAACCGCAATGGCGGCATACGCCGCGCTGCTGGAAGAAGGGCTCGCGCGCGTTCTGGACGGGCATAAGCCGGAGTTTGTAATGTATCTCGCCGGGGCCGACTGCTGCGAACGGGACCGGCTGGGCGGACTTAAATTAACCATCGCGGATTTGCGCCGGCGCGATGAAATGGTTTTTTCGGCCTGTCTGCGGCGGCATATCCCGGTCGCGGCGGCGCTGGGCGGCGGCTACGCTCAGGACATGCGGGACATCGTGGCCGTTCACGCCAACACGCTTGAAGCGGCGCTGAAGATTTTTAAATTAACAAAAGGAAGATAACAATGGCACAGGAACACTTGGAGTTTTCGGACGTGGAAAATCTGCTTTCGTCGCTAGGGAAAAAAATGGCGACTTTGGAAACACTGCTCAATATCCCCGTAAAAAAAGCGGAGATAGCGAAAAAAGAAGACGAAACCACGGCGGACGGTTTTTGGAACGACACGCGCGCGGCGGGCCTCATTTCAAAAGAACTGGCGGATTTGAAATGGGAAGTCTCGCGGTTCGCGAAAACCAAAGCCCAACTGGAAGACGCGTCCGTCCATTGCGAGCTGGCCCGCGAAGCGGGCGAGCGGCAGGACCTGCAGGAAATCATGGCGAATGCGCGGGCGGTCGAAAAAACCGTCGAGGAAATAGATTTCGAACTGAAACTTTCCGGCCCCAACGACAAGTGCGGCGCGATTTTAAGCCTGCACGCCGGAGCGGGCGGCACGGAAGCCTGCGACTGGGCCGACATGCTTTTGCGCATGTACCAGCGCTGGGCTGAAAAACGCGGCTTTGAATTCAAGATCACGGATATTCTTCCCGGCGAAGAGGCCGGCGTGAAAAACGTTTCCGTGATAGTGGAAGGCAAATACGCCTATGGCTATCTTAAAAGCGAAATGGGCGTGCACCGGCTGGTGCGCGTTTCGCCGTTCGACGCGAACAAGCGGCGCCACACTTCGTTCGCTTCGTGCGACATTCTGCCGCAGCTTGAGGACGATATTGATATAAAAATCGAGGACAAGGACATAAAGTTCGACACCTTCCGCGCGGGCGGCGCGGGCGGGCAGAACGTCAATAAAGTGGAAACGGCGGTCCGGATAACGCATATCCCCTCGGGCGTGGTTATCGCGTGCCAGAGCGAACGCTCCCAGCATCAGAACCGGGAAACGGCGATGAAGATGCTCAAAGCCCGCCTCTACGAAATGGAGCTTGACAAAAAACGCTCCGAGGCGGAACGCCATTACGGCGAGAAGGGCGCGATAGGCTGGGGCAGCCAGATACGCTCTTATGTGTTCATGCCGTACCAGATGGTCAAGGACTTGAGGACCGACTGCGAAACCTCCGACATCGGCGGCGTGATGGACGGCAATCTGGACCCGTTTATGCAGGCTTATCTGGAATGGCTGATTTCAAGGAACCAGAAACAATCATGAAAGACACTATAATAAAGAAAGTTTCCGTGCGGCCTCTGGTCGCCGCGCTTAACCAGCCTTTTAAAATTGCCAGCGGCGCGCACACAAGGCTCGATAACGCGTTCATTGAACTGGAAACCGCGTCCGGCGTGCGCGGCTGGGGCGAGGCCGCCCCCGCCAGCCATATTACCGGCGAAACGGCGGAAGCCACTTTGTCCGCGCTTAAAACCATAGCGCATGACCTCAAAGGCGCGGATTGCGCGGATTATGTGAAAGTGCTGTATTCCCTGCGGGAAAAATATGCCGACAATCCCTGCGCCGTGGCGGGCGCGGAAATGGCGGTTTTGGACGCGCTGTGCCGCAATGTAAGAATTCCGTTCCGCGCTTTTTTCGGTTCCGGGCGGGAAGACCTCAGGATTGATATGACGGTGGTTATCGGCTCCGTGGACGAGGCCGCGGTTAACGCCGCCGCGATTTATAAACGGGGCATCCGCGCTTTCAAAATAAAAGTGGGCGGCGATTTTGACCTGGACCTAAACCGCGTGCTGGCGGTTAACGAAGTATCGGGCGGCTGCCCGGTGTATCTGGACGCGAACGAGGGTTTTTCGGCGGAGGACTCGCTAGGTTTTCTTAAAACTCTTAAAAAACACGGCGTTGTCCCGGCTTTTTACGAACAGCCGGTCCCGCGCGGGGATTGGGACGGCCTTAAAAAAGTTTCCCGCTATGCCCGGACCATAGGCTGCTGTGTGGGAACGGATGAAACGGTCCAGAAACTGCCTGACGCCGTCCGCGTTATAAAGGAGAAGGCGGCCTGCGGGATTAATATCAAAACCATGAAATTCGGTTTTCTGGGTTCGCGCGAACTGGCGCGGCTGGCGCTCGGCGCGGGACTTAAGCTGATGATCGGCGGCATGATGGAAAGCGCGCTTTCGATGACGGCATCCGCGCATCTGGCGTCCGGTATAGGCGGATTCAGTTTTATTGATCTGGACACTCCTCTGTTCGTAAAGGATAAAATAATGGCGGGTTCTCCGCTGGCTTCTGATGGTGTTTACAAGCTTGGCAAAATCAGGGCCGGTATAGGAGTGAGTCCGGTCTGATTCCAGTTTCCGGTACCGGGATATAAATTATGCAAACGGCAGACTCAATCCGCAGTAAAATGTTTTCGGCCCTGCTTTACGCGGGACTGGCCCTGCTGGTTATAACACCCGTTTCGCTTGCGCTCGCGGGAAAAGAGCTGAGCTTTGTTTACCCGCTGGCCTGGTCTTTATTCGCGGCGGCAACGGCTTTCGGCATAGCGTATACGGGCAGGGTTTCCGGTTTCAGGCGCGTTTTTTTCACGGTTTCAGCGGCGGCTTTTTTGTTCCGGCTTAAAGGCGGGCTTTTAACTGGCGATACGCTTGGCTATTGTTTCGACGCTGTTGCGCGCAATGTGCCCTACTGCCATATTTCGATGGCCTCTTTTCTGCCCGAGCGGGCGCACGAGCAATATATAGCGATGAAAATCGGCTACTGGGATATATTCTGGGGCGCGCTGAAACTGGCCGGAGTGTGGCTGCTGGCGACTTTGGCGATAGGCCCGGCCTGGTGTTCGTGGGTGTGTTGTTTCGGCGGGATAAACGACGGCTTTTCAGCCATTGTCCGCCGTCCTCTGATAAAATCCGGCAAATGGGCCGTCACGCTGCGCGATATGCCCGCCGCGCTTCTTATTTTCATGCTGCTGGCTTCTCTCGCCTACGCCACGCCGGTGTTCTGCCAGTGGTTCTGCCCGCTTAACGTGCCCACCGCGTTTGCGGACCCGGCGGTAATGTCCGCGGTAATGAAATACGCGCTGACCGCCGCCGGAATAATCGCGCTGGCAATCGCGCCGCTGCTTACCGGCAAAAAGATTTTCTGCGCCTACCTCTGCCCATTCGCCGCATGGCAGGCTTTGTGGGGGAAATTAAGCCCTTTCCGGATTAAAACGGACGCGGCAAACTGCGTTAACTGCGGCCTTTGCGCCGCCGCTTGCCCCATGAATGCCATGAAGCGTTCGCCCGAAGGCAAACCAGAACCAGGCGCGTACTGCAACATGTGCGGGGAATGCGTTTCAGCCTGTCCGCGCGGAGGCTTGCGTTATACGGTAGCCGGAACCGCTCTGCCTGCCAGAACCGGGATTTTCGGAAGCCTGTTTACGGCTGAAAAACTGCACACCTTCGCCGCATTGGTTTTGGGGGCGGCGTTTTCCTCGCTGTGGGCTCCGGCGGCGATAAAAAAAGCTTTTGAACTGGTTTTTAAATGACCGCTCTGTTTTCCGAAGGGTTTCTGCTCGGCCTCTCCACCGGTTTTTACTGTCTGGGCGCGTGTCTGCCCGCTTTGCTTCCTTATATGCTGGCGGAAGGCCGGAATGTTTGGAAAACCAATTTATACATATTCGCGCAGTTCCTTATAGGCCGGCTTGCCGCGTATTTGTTGTTCGCCGTTCTGGCGACGCTCGCTGGCAAAGCCGGAAAATATGAAATGCCGCATTGGGTTCTGCCCGCGGGTCTGTGCGCGTGCGGCGCGCTGATGGTTTTTCTGGCTCTGGCGCGGGTGAAAGGGGAAGGCCCCTGTCTGATGAAAAAAGACCTGAACCCCTTTTTCAAACGCCTGCCGCTGGCTTTGGGATTTGTTACGGGCATAAACATATGCCCGCCTTTCGCGGCAGGTTTTCTGCGGCTTATGGAACTGGCCGACACGGCGAAGGGAATATCCTATTTCCTCGGCTTTTACGCCGCGACCTCGCTGTTCATGTCTCCGGTGCTGCTGGGCACTCCGTGGATAAAAACCCGAGCGCGGGAAATAGGCCGCCTTACTCTGCTTCTGGCAGGCATATGGTATTGCGGGCGCGGAGCTTTGGAATTACTGCACTAAGCGAAAACCCTTATTCTACTTCAATCAGCCGGTACTGCCTGCTGCCAAGGCCCAGCGTTTCGGCATATTCAAGCGCGTGCTGGCCGGAAACGCCGTTTTCATGCTGGAAGGCGTCGGGCAGACCGGCTTTTTTGTTAACCATGTCAAAACTGGCCTGATCGAGAGCCACGGGGTCGTTAGACGCCAGTATGCCCACATCGCCTATGAAAGGCTTGGGGGCGGTGGCGCTGCAGTCGCAAAACTTTGAAATATTCATGGCGAGATTTATGTAGGCGAACTTCCCGCGCGAGGTTACTCCGCGCGCGTATTCGGCCAGTTTTTCCTGAAAAACCGGTCCTTTGGTAGGGCCGGAAGCCGCTTCCACCGCGTTGAACGGGCAGTAGGATTTACACTTGCCGCATCCGATGCATTTTGCGCGGTCAATATTAAAATTCTCGTCAATCGCGTCCACGGGGCACACACGGCGGCAGGTGCCGCATTTCATGCACCGCCCGCGCACGATGTTCGGTATCTGACCGGAATGCTGAACCCGCTTGCCGGTTTGCGAACCGAACCCCATGGCAAGATTTTTTATCGTCCCGCCGAACCCGCTGGTGCCGTGTCCTTTGAAGTGGGAAATAACAAGGAAAGAATCGTACTTCGCCATGCCTTTGCCCACATAAACCTTGTCGAAATAGCGGCCTTTGCAGGGCATGGTTGTTTCGCCTTCGCTGTCTAAAATGTCTATGGGCGCGTAAGTCCAGCCGTGTTCCCGCGCGGTCTGCAAATGGCTTTTTGTGTCGCCGCGCGAACCGCCGTAAATGGTGTTGGTTTCAACGAAAGTGCCTTTAAGGTTGGTGACAAGTTTTTCAAGCAGGGCGGGGGGAATGTAATTTTCGTTGCCCGCTTCGCCGAAATGTATTTTCACGCCGAGCTTGCCTTCGGGTTTGAAACCCAGCTTGTTGTATAACTCCACAAGCTTGGTGGAACTGATCTCGCGGGAGAAATAGACTATCGGCCTGTCATCCGTTTCGGCCATGGCGGCCATAAGCCACATAGCTCCGAACAGGCCCAAAAACGGTACGAGCAGACGCAAAAAGTGCTTTTTCATTAATACTCTCTCCAAAAACCGGCGGCGCAAAACACGCGGCGCGGGACATAACAACATTATACCAATGCAACCCGGTTAACCGAATAAAATGCCGCTGCCGTTTTGCAAAACAGGCGTCCGCGCTGCGCGCGTGTTAGCGCGGTCTGTTAAAAAGGGCGGGTATTGTGCTATAATAACCAGTAGCGGAAAGCGCGAAGTTTTTTTGGTCTTGCCCCAGACCGTCAGTGCGGTGGAAAATCGTCTCTATACCCGAGTTAAGATTTTCATTTCAAGCCGCGAGCGTGAGCCGGAAACCGGCATAGCGCTTTGTTTTGCGCCGTCCGTGGAGATTAAATTAAAAGAGCGGAATATGCATAAGACATACTTACCTACAGTAGCTGAAGTTGAAGCCGCGCGGAAATGGCATTTTATTGACGCTTCGTCCGACACACTCGGAAGAGTCGCCACCAAAGTAGCCACCCTTCTCGCCGGAAAGAACAAGAAATTTTACGCCCCGCATATGGACTGCGGCGATTTCGTCGTCATCACCAATGCCGCGAACTTGCGGGTTACCGGAAACAAGCTCGAAGATAAATTCTACTTCAAGCACACCGGCTATAAGGACGGGGCAAAAGTCACGCCGTTCAAACGGCAGATGGAAAAAGATCCCACCAAGATTTTTGAGCTTGCCGTTAAACGGATGCTTGATTCAAACAAGCTTCGCGCGCCCAGGCTCAGACGGCTCAAAGTGTACGCCGGCAGCGAACATCCGTTTGCGCATCTCCTGGTTGAAAAGAAGGAAATCGCCTCAGGGAAGGAAAGTTGATTATGACCGATATAACTGAAATATCCAAAAGAACAGGCCGCAGAAAAACCTCCGTGGCGCAGGTCAAATTGCAGGAAGGCGACGGAAAGATAACCGTCAATTCCGTGCCGCTCAGCGAATATTTCCGCGGCTGCGAAAGATATCAGAAACTGGTCACTTCACCGGTGACGCTTGTCGAATCCGGTTCGAAGTATGACTATACGCTCAAGGTCAACGGCGGCGGCATCGCCAGCCAGGCCGGCGCGGCGCGCCACGCCATAGCCCGCGCGCTTGGCGATATGAGCGACGAGATTCACGCCGCCATGAAACGCGCCGGGTTCCTTACCCGCGACGCCAGAATGGTGGAAAGAAAGAAACCGGGCCAGCCGAAAGCCCGCAGACGTTTTCAGTATTCGAAACGATAATTCTGGAATACTCAGAGTTTGGAAAAACCGGACAGCGTTTCTGTCCGGTTTTTCTTTTTTCCGCTTTACGGAAAAAGGGGCGGCCTGCCTGAGCCGCTATTATTTGTTATTATATTATTACTATGTGCGGAATTTGCGGATTAATCAATGTGGCGGGCGCAAGCGGAACGGATTCCGCTCTTAACCGCATGCGGGCTATGCGAGACGCGCTTGTTCACCGCGGCCCTGACGACGAAGGCGGCCTTTCGCTGGGCCCCGCCGTGCTGGGATTCCGCCGCCTTTCCATTCTAGACCTTACAAACGGGCATCAGCCCATGGTTTCGCCCTGCGGGAAATACGCGATAGTGTTTAACGGCGAAATCTATAACCACCCCGAACTTAAACCCGAACTGGAACGCAGGGGCTACGCCTTCCGCACGCACGCCGACACAGAAACTCTTTTGTACGGGCTCATGGAATACGGCGCAGAGTTCGTCAGCCGGCTTAAAGGTATGTTCGCTTTTGTTTTCTGGGACAGCGTTTCGGGACGCGTCATTATAGCGCGCGACCCGGCGGGCATAAAACCCTTTTACTATACCGTGCAGGACGGCTATTTCGTTTTTTCTTCGGAATTGCGCTCGCTCATAAAAAGCGGCGTTAAAAAACGCTGGGATTTCAAGAGCGTTGGTGATTATCTGCGGTTCGGGTTCGTGCACGCGCCTGACACCATTTTTGAAGGGATTAAAAAGCTACCCGCCGCCCATCTGGCGGAATTTAAAATCCCGCGGAGCGGGGAAGCCTTTGTTTTCCCGCGGCCCGTGAAGTATTACAGCGTCGCCGTGTCCGACACGGAAAAAATGGAGTTCGGGCAGGCGCTCGACAGGCTGGACCGGATACTTAACGAAAGCGTGCAGCGGCATTTGCTCAGCGATGTACCGGTCGGCGCGTTTTTATCCGGCGGCGTGGATTCAAGCGTTTTAGCCGCCATGATGGTGCGCCATGCGGGCGGGCGCGTAAAAACCTTTTCGATAGGCTTTACGGGCGCGCGGCGCGGACTTGACGAATCGCGGCACGCCTTGGCTGTGGCCCGCCATATCGGTTCGGAACACTATCCTCTTATGCTGGACGCGAACGTGCTTTCGAGAATTCCCGAACTTATGCGTGCCATGGACGAGCCGATAGGCGACTCCGCCATTCTGCCCACTCTGCTCTTGAGCGATTTCGCGCGCAAAGAGGTTAAAGCCGTTTTGTCCGGCGAAGGCGCCGACGAATTGTTCGCCGGTTACGGCCGCTATAAAGCCGCCATGCTTTCCTATAAAATTAACCGCTGGCCCGGTTTTGCGAAAAAAGCCGCGGGGGCCTATTTTTCCGCGCGCGGCTCAAACAGGTTTTATAAAGCCGTTCCGTTTAAAAATAAAACGGACTGGCTGGACGCGGCTGTTCATTCCTCGGATGAACGGATAAAAGCCGTTCTCAATCCGGAATTCGCGGCGAAACTGGAGTATGATACCTCTTTCACTTCTTATATGGAGCCGCAGTGCGGGGAAGGTTTCAACGGGGTTCTGCTGTCCGATTTTCGTACGGTGCTGGCGGATTGCCTCCTGATGAAATCGGATAAGGCCACCATGGCCGCCGGCATTGAGGCGCGCGTGCCGTTTCTGGACCGGGACGTTATGGATTTCGCCTATAAAATCCCGCCCGAGTTCAAAGTCCGCCGGTTTAAGAGCAAATGGCTTTTGCGCGAACTGGCGCTTAAATACGTGCCCGCTTCGATAGCCTTCAGGAGCAAGCACGGTTTCTGGGCGCCTTGGGAAGAATGGATCTGTTCCAGGCCGCCGGAGCTGGCGCGGGCGCTGGAAAACCGTGATCTGGCGGAAATTTTCGATGTGAAAACGGTGAATGAAATGCTTGCCCGCCTCAATGAGGGGCGGGGCGGCGCCGATTCGGGCCTGCTGTTTCGGGCGGGGATTCTGGCGCTGTGGTACAACTCGTTGGGGTAAGGAGAAAATGTATGTTGCGTAAAATGCTGTTCTTTGTGTTTGCGGTCCTGCTGTGCGGCGGTTACGCCGCGGCTGAGAAAGTGGCGATTTACCATACGGGCGACGTGCACGGCTGGTATTCGGCCCGTCCGGCGGCGTGGGATAAAGATAATTCCACGCGGCCCTGCGGAGGCTTCGCGGTTTTGTCTACGCTGGTGAAAAAGGACAAAACACCCCACATTCTGCTTGATTCAGGCGACTGGTATCAGGGCACTCCCGAAGGAAACCTGACAAAAGGCATGGCTTCGGTCAATATAATGAATCTGCTGGGCTACACCGCGTCCGCGATAGGCAACCATGAATACGATTACGGTCCTGACAATCTGGCGAAACTTTCCAAAAGCGCGAAATTTCCCCTGCTGGGAGCGAACATTTACAATATTTCCGACGGGCAGCGGGTAAGCTACGCAAAGCCGTACATAATCACCAAAGTGGGCGGCAAGAAAATCGCGATAATAGGCGAAAGCACGGAAGACACGAAAACAAGCACCATGCCGAAATATGTGGCGGATCTGGATTTTAAGAACCGTGCGCAGGAAGTGGCGAAGCTGATTCCGGAGATAAAGGAAAAAGACGTTGACGCCATTGTGGTTATCACTCACGGCGGGCTCTGCGCGAAATGCGTGGGACAGACCGTGGAGGCGGCGGACGTTAAATTTTCTGATTTTGACGAAAAGGAAGGCAACCTTTCCATAGCGCGCGCTTCAAGCGGCACTATCGCGCTTGTTCTGGGCGGGCATTCGCACACCGGCCTTCTGCACGGTTATTATGACAGCCAGAGCGGCACCTGGTTCGGTGAGAGTTACGGCTATCTTACCAGCGTGACGCGCGCGGAACTGGACTTTAACGATAAAACCGGAAAGCTTGACAACGTAACCGTGAATCTGGTGCCGCTGTGGGTTGACACTATCGGCGAGGACAAGCGCGTTTTGCGGGCGCTCAAACCGGTCAGCACCCAGGTATCAGCGGAGATGGACAAGGTTGTCGGCTATACGGACCGGGCGATCACGCGCAAAGGCAAGTTCGACTCGGATCTGGGCAACTGGGTTTCGGACATCATGCGTGAAACCGTCGGAGCGGATATCGCGTTTCAAAACACGCACGGCATCAGGGCCGATATCGCAGCTGGCACCATCACCATAAGATCCATTTATCAGGTTCTGCCTTTCGAAAACACGCTGGTCACCATGAATCTTACGGGCGGGCAGATTCTTTTTCTCATGAGGGAAAATCTCAGTCATCTGCGCAGCGGCATGCAGATGTCCGGCCTTACCGCAGCCTATACCACCAATGAAAAAGGCGACGTGGAGGAGATTGTTATCACGGTTGGCGGCAAGCCGATTGATCTGGCGGCGAATTACAAAGTCGTGACCAATAATTATCTGTCGGGCGGCGGCACCGGCGGCGCGACTTTCAAGGACGGGCAGAATATCCTTGATACCGGCATTTCCATCCGCGATTGCGTTATTGACAGCGTGAGAAAGAATCCCTCCGTCAACATCCCTGCGGGCGGGCGCATAGCGCGCGCGGATTAGCGTTTTTGCGGCAGGGCGGTTTTGCTTATGAAGGCCGCCCCGCCGCTTCAGTTTCTTGAGCGGTTTTGAAAATGAAAAAAATTGTTTTGCCTGCAGTTGCTCTTCTGGCTTTCTTTCTGGGCGGGTGCAGCAATACCAAGGAACTGGTGATATACAACACCAGCGATGTCCGCGGCTATTACTGGCCCAATCCCGCGCCGGAAGGCGAGCGCGGCGGTTACGCCGTGCTTAAAAACATGCTTAAAACCGAAACGTCCAAATATATTCTGCTGGGCGGCGGCAACTGGTTTTACGACACGCCGGAAGGAAAATTCACGAAAGACACGGCCGCCGTCAGGCTGATGAACGATTTGGGATATGCGGCTGTTTGCCCCGGCGGCAGCGATTTTTCCTATGGCTGGAAACCTCTGCGCGCCATGATAAGTAAGGCGAATTTCCCCGTACTGTGCGCGAACGTTTATTATGGCGCAGGCGAACGCCGCGCGGACTTTTTTAAACCTTATTTCATAACCGAGCTGGGCGGAGTCAAGACCGGTATTTTCGGTCTTATGAGCCGTTCCGTTTATAAAAACGTGCAGAGCATGGAAATGTCAGGCATAACGGTTACCGACCCCGTCGCCGAAGCCGAGCGGGTGGTTCCGGAACTGCGCAAAAAAGGCTGCAAGCTTATAATCGCGCTTACCGACATGGGTTTCAACGCCTACCGCCGCGGCGCGGAGGACGACGACGGCGAGCTGGCCCGCCGCGTGCCCGGGATAAGTCTTATTATCGGCGGCGGAACCCGTCCGGAAAGCGAGAGGCCGGAGAAAATAGGGGACACTTATATTGTTCAGGCCGGTTCGAAACTTGAAAAGGCGGGACGGCTGAGCCTGAGCGTGAATGTGTATTCCGGCAAGATAATCCGCTGCCGCTACCGGCTGATAAGCGTTGAAAAAAGCAAGTACGGCGAGGATATTGAAATAGCGGAGTACCTCGCCCGGATACGCGGCGAGGTCGTAAGATTGCTGGACAAGAAAGTGGCTTATTCGAAGGATTCGTACGCTCATGCGGGCGGCGGAGAAACCCCCATGGGCGACTGGATGGCGGACTGCATGCGCAGATGGCTTAAGGCCGACATCGCGCTTTTAAATTATTCGGCTATTAAAAACGGGCTTCCGTCCGGTTCCCTGACGGAACGCGCGCTTTACGACACCATTCCGGGCGACGACAGCGTAATGTCCATGAAAGTGCGCGGCGAAGACATTAAAAGCGCGCTGGAAGCGGGCCTTAGCAGCCCCGCGGGAAGGATACAGATTTCCGGCCTGTCCGTGCGGTATAATATGGGCGCCGCCGAAGGTGAGCGCGTCAAGGGAATCCTGGTGGACGGCGAACCGCTTAAGAACGACAAAATTTACCGCGTCGTCGCCACCGACACCATGATCGCGGGCGCCGAAGGTTACGGAGCGCTGGGCCGGGCTGTTGAATTCGCCAACACCAAAGAGCTGCTCCGCACGCGCATTTCCTGGTGCCTGTATGTGCGCCAGCCAAGGGAAAAAGAGGCTCCGGTCCGCTGGCTTGAGGATAAAAACTGATTTTACGAATGCCCGGTATTCTGTCTTTATGTATAATATTTAAAACAAATTGTCCGGAGGAAAGATGATTCAGGTCAACGTTAAGTGCCCAAAGTGCGGGCATTCTCTGATGGAAAAGGGCCATAAGATAGACGGTAAACCGGCTATAATGGTTAAGTTTTCCTACGCCGCCAAAAAGGGTTCCGCTTATTTGAGTTCGCTGTACGGCAGCTATAATTCTGAATTGCCTTTCGCCATACCGGAGCACAAAGTGGCGGGCTTCCGCTGTCCCCATTGTGACGCGGACCTTAAAACGGACCGCAAGTGCGATGTCTGCGGTTCGCACATGGTCGCTTTGGACCTGACCCAGGGCGGCAATGTGCAGTTCTGCTCGCGCAAAGGTTGCCGCAAGCATCTGCTTGAATTTTCCGATTTCGACACGGAACTTGAAGCCTTTTATAAGGCTTACGCGCACCAGCTGGACGCCTAGGATATCTGATGAACGGCGGATATAATTCCAATTCAGGCGGCGGTTTCACGCCCCGGAACCCTTCGGGCTCCTCGGGTCCGTCCGCACCGCCACCGCCGCCGCTTAGCCGTGCTTCCGTTACGGGGCCGATGCGGGTGGATGTCAACGTGTATGATCCATCCGCCGCGAAACCCGCTAGGCTGACTCTGCCCGGGAAAGCCACTTTTGTGCTGGCGGGCGTGGTAGTTATCATTATTTTCCTGATGGCAATCGCCGTTGTGCTTTCTCCGGTCTGGAAGCAGTATCAGAAGCGGCAGCAGAAACGGACCACGAGCCTGGAACACTATCTGGCGAAACGCCCGCAGACTTTCCAGGATCCGCTCGCGGCGCAAAGCAATTACGACCAGAGTTTCAAGTCAGCCAGTTTCCAGATAAAGGGTGACCGCAAGGGCCTGTTTAAAAACCAGGTGCTTCTGGCCCTGCAGATGATTTGGGAAAACGACCGCCCCATGTTTAACGAAATTAAACGTTATGTTTATGTCATAAGGCTGGGCGATAAAACCAGTTTTGAAGTGGAAGAAGGCGTCCCCACTATAGTGATTACGAACAAAACGGCTTTCCGGTCCGTTACCTGGTGCGCGGGCGCGATAGCTCATCAGCTGTTTCTGGCGCGCAATTATTTCGCGCTTAAACAGCGCGATCTCGCCGCGGGCAAGGCCGCCATTCTGGGCCGTGCGCAGCTGCCGGAGCAGGAAATTATTCCCATAGAAGTCAATTACAGCGACATGAAGTCTTATGAGAATTTCGAGAAGCAAGCCGACGCGTACCATATTCTTATTCTGCGCAGGCTGAAGGCTCCCGCCAACGAAATAAGCGCGATAATCAACCGCCCGCCCTACGACTATTCCTATACGCATGACGGCGTTTTCCAGCCCGGCACATGAGCGTTACAGTCCGTCCGCTTGAAATCGGCGGCGTGAAGCTGGCCAATAATCTTGTTCTGGCGCCCATGGCCGGCATAAGCGATTCTCCGTTCCGGCGCATGTGCCTTAAAGGCGGCGCGGGGCTTGTGTGCGCGGAAATGGTTTCGGCGTGCGCCGTTAAATATGAGAACGCGAAAACGCGGCGGATGCTTTTTCTGGCTCCGGACGAGCATCCCTGCTCGGTGCAGATTTTCGGCTCGGACCGGGATTCGATACGCGCCGCCGTTTCGGCGGCTGAAGAAAACGGCGCGGATATCCTGGACATAAATGCCGGCTGTCCGGTTAAAAAAGTGATTAAATCCGGTTCCGGTTCGGCGTTGATGCGCGATCCGGTGTTGTTCGCTGCGGTGGTTTCCGCCGCTGTTGAAAACGCGCGCATTCCGGTGACGGTTAAATTCCGCACCGCTTTGCGGGAAGGGGAACTGCTGGGCCCGCAGTTCGCCACAATCGCCCAGGATTGCGGAGCCGCCGCCGTTACGGTGCACGCAAGGCCCGCCTCGTCTTTTCACGAGGGGCCGGTTGATTTCGCCGGACTTGAGGCGACCTGCCGCGCGGTGTCCATCCCTGTTATCGGTAACGGCGGGATACATAACGCCCAGGACGCGCGCCGGATGTTCGACTGCGGAGTAAGCGGCATTATGATCGGACGCGGCGCGGTGGGCGACCCGTTCATTTTTAAAAACCTTGGCGCAAGCCTTAACGGCGCGGAACCGTGCGCGCCTTCCCCGCGCGAACGGCTGGCCTGTTTTCTGGATCTTCTGAGCATGAGCGTTGAGCATTACGGCGAACGCATGGCTATCGTGCGGGCGCGGAAAGTCGCCGGTTACTGGATACGCGGTTTCGAGGGCGCGTCCGGCATTCGCGCCGAATTCGTGCGGCTGGACTCGCTGTGCGCCGCGAAAAATCTTTTTCTTCCTTTTTTGGCCTCCTTGTAATTAACCATCTGTTAAATGTATTCAGAGTATAGTCTATTTGATAGAATATTCTTGCCATGACCCAGATAAAAACAGAAACTCCCTTAATGACGCAGTATAACGCCGTAAAGGCGGCCTATCCTCACGCCGTTTTATTTTTCAGGCTTGGGGATTTTTATGAAATGTTCGGCGCGGACGCGAAACTGGCCAGCCGTGTTTTAGGCCTGGTTCTGACTTCCCGCCAGGGTGAGCCGATGTGCGGCATCCCTTTTCACAGTGCTACCGGCTACATAGCCAAGCTGATAAAAGCCGGGCATAAAGTCGCCGTTTGCGAGCAGACGGAAGAACCGGGCAAGGGCAAAAAACTCGTTTCGCGCGAAGTGGTGCGCCTGATAACGCCAGGCACGGTGCTGGAGGAGGCCCTTCTGGACGCGAAGGTGTCTAACCACCTTGTCTGCGTTGAAACCGAGCTTAACGGCTGGGGTGTGGCCTGCGTCGAGGTTTCCACGGGCGATTTCTGGGGCGCCCAGAAAATGAACGACGACGGGTACAGAAGCCTGTCTTCCCTGCTGGCTCGGGTCGCGCCTTCCGAAGTGCTGGCGGGTGAAAAGGTTATTGGAAAATTGGGCAGGGCCGGTATTTTTCCGTCCGGCGCGTCGGTCTCGGTTTTCGACAGGACCGCCGAAACCCTTTCCGTGCCGGAAAACTGGCCGGGCGCAGAGGTTTGGGGCAACCGCCAGCTGGCGCTAAAAGCCGCGCTAAAAGCCGCAAGATATATAGAAGAAAACGAGCCGCATTTAAAGGGCAGGCTGGCTCCGGTTTTCAGGGAAACTTCGGACGCGCTTGAACTGGACGAAAACGCCATTAACACTCTGGAAATAGTTTCTTCCGACGGCCAGCGCGCTCAAAGCCTGTGGGGCGTGTTGGACAAATGCGTAACGCCCATGGGTTCGCGCACTCTGCGCGAATGGCTGCTCCATCCGCTTATTGACGTGGTGGCGATAAAAAAGCGCCAGAAAGTGGTGGAAGGTTTTCTGACCAATCCCGCCGAGCGGGAAAATCTGGCCCACGCGCTGGGCAACATGTCGGATATCGAACGGGTTATGGGCCGAGTATCGGCGGCTTCCGCCAGTCCGCGCGACGTGGCGGGCCTGCGCAGATCCCTTTTGGGGCTTGAAGAATTTAAAACCTGGTTTGAGAACACCTCATCAGTTCCTTTGGAAACCGTGAAACGGTTTGAGGATGTTTATCCGGTTCTTACCAAAACCTCTCTCATGCTCGAGCGGGCGGTGAGCGAGAATCCGCCGGTCAAACTGTCCGAAGGCGGGGTTATCGCCGACGGTTACAACGCCGAACTGGACGAACTGCGCGCCTTGAGGCGCGACAGCGGCGCCAGACTCCGGGAATTCGAGGCGCGCGAACGCGAGCGCACCCAGATTTCTTCGCTTAAGGTCGGTTACAATTCCGTTTTCGGTTATTATATTGACGTGACCAACGCCAACCACGGCAAGGTCCCGCAGGACTACATCCGCAAGCAGACTCTGTCCAATTCCGAACGGTTCATCACCGAGGAGCTTAAGGAAATGGAGGCCCGCATCCTGGGCGCGGAGGAACGGATACTGCGGCTTGAGGCTTTTCTGTTCGGGCAGATTAAAGAGGAGCTTGTCGGCGTCAACCGCGAGCTCAGGATTTTCGCCCGCATTGCCGCCGAACTGGATGTTTTTTATTCGCTGGCGCTCTGCGCCGCGGAAAACGGCTACGTCAAGCCGGAAGTTGATTTGTCCTGCGATATTGAAATAGAGGGCGGGCGCCATCCCGTGGTGGAAAGAAACCTTCCGGCGGGCAGTTTCGTGCCGAACAATCTGCATATAAACGACAAAGAGCCGCAGATTATGGTCATCACCGGCCCCAACATGAGCGGCAAGAGCGTTTATCTGCGCCAGAACGCGGTTCTGGTCATCATGGCGCAGGCGGGCGGTTTCGTGCCCGCCAAAAGCATGCGCATAGGTTTGGTGGACCGCATCATGACGCGCATAGGCGCGCATGACGCGGTGAACCGCGGCGAAAGCACTTTTATGGTGGAAATGAAGGAAACTGCTGCGATTTTGTCCTCCTTCACCAAACGGAGTTTCATTTTGCTGGACGAAATCGGGCGCGGCACCTCCACTTATGACGGCATTTCCATCGCCTGGGCGGTGATAGAGTTCCTGCGCAACGCCGAAGGCGGGCCCAAGGTTCTGTTCGCCACGCATTATTTCGAGCTGACGGATCTGGAGGAGAAGTATTGCGGCGTGGTGAATTTTAACGTCGCCGTGCGCGAGTGGAAAAACGCGGCGGGAAAAGACGAGCTTATTTTCCTGCATAAAATAGAGAAGGGTTCGGCGGACAAGTCTTACGGCATTCACGTGGCCGAGCTGGCGGGCCTGCCCGCGGCCTGCATACTGCGCGCGCAGAAAATACTGGAAACGCTTGAAAAGAAAAGCGATCTGCCGGGCGAAAAGCAGAAAACCTCCCCGCTGCTTCCGCTTTTTTCCAGCCATCCGGTGTTAGACGAACTTAAGCTGGCTGTGCTGGAGAAAATCAGCCCGCTGGAAGCCCTGCAGCTTATCGCGCAGTGGAAAAAGCAGATGGAGAATTGAGTCCCGTGGGCGACATTAAAATCTTAAGCGAAGACGATATAAAAAAAATCGCGGCCGGCGAGGTTATCGAACGGCCCGCGTCGGTGCTTAAGGAATTGCTGGAAAACGCCGTTGATTCCGGCGCGCGCAATGTGCGCGTGGACATTGAGGACGCGGGGCGCAGGCTCATCCGCGTCAATGACGACGGCCGCGGCATGGACTCCGCGGATTTGCGCGCCGCCTGCCATAGGCACGCTACCAGCAAAATCCGCACTTTCGCCGATTTGGACAAACTGGACACCTTCGGTTTCCGCGGCGAGGCTTTGTTTTCGATTGCCGCCGTGTCGAAACTTTCCATAACCTCCTGCACCCACGAACCCGGCGCGCGGGGAGCGAATATCCGCATGGAAGGCGGAAAAACCGTTTCCGAAAACGAGGCTCCGCCCGTGCCCGGCACGACCATGGAGGTGCGGGATTTGTTTTTCAACACGCCGGCGCGGCTTAAATTTCTTAAGGGCGACGCCGCAGAACGGGCCCGCCTTCTTGGCGCGGCTGAGGAATGCGCGCTGGCGAACCCCGGCGTGGGGTTTCAGATTTACGCGGAAGGCAAACGGGTGTATTCTTTGCCCGCCGTGGCCGACAATGCGGCCGGTTTAAAGACCCGCGCGGCGGAAATACTGGGCCCCAAGGTTTCAAAGGGCATGCTCGGCGCGGTGAACGAAAAATTCAATATGACGGTGTTTGTCAGCAGTCCGTCAAACATGGTGCCGAAACGCAATCTTCAGTTTTTCTTCGTAAACCGCAGGCCGGTTTCGGCGAAAACGCTGGCGCAGGCCGTGTATAAAGCTTATGAAGGACGGCGGTCCTCCAATCTTCAGCCCGCCTGCCTTGTCTATCTGGAAATGGATCCCGCGGCTTTCGACGTTAACGTCCATCCCCAGAAAAAAGAGGTCCGTTTTATTGACGAAAGCGGCGTGTTCGGCGCGGTTTACAGAACGGTCGGTTCGGCTCTTTTAAGGGCCGTCGCCGAGGGGCATGAGGCCGGCAGCGTCGCCGTTATGCGCGAGCCGGAAGAACCGGAACAGTATGGTATCGCTCCGCAGAAGAATCTCGCGCGCGCAAACGAAGGCTTCGCGAAAGAGGACATCCTCAAGCCGGAGCCTGACGGATATAAAATTTCCCAAAACGCCTATCCGGTGCTGGGTTCGGAGGAAAGCGTTTCCTCCGTTATTCCGCCGGCGGAAAAAATCGCGGCGGTTAAAAAAGCGCTGCAGGACGAACCGGCGCTGCCTTCGTCGGAGGAAGCCGCCCCGGCCTGGTGGACTCCGCCTTACCGTTATCTGGGCCAGTTCGAGCAAAGCTATCTTTTGTTCGAATCGGGGGCGGGCCTTGTCGTTATTGACCAGCACGCCGCGCAGGAGCGGATTCTGTTCGAGCAGTATTTAAGCCAGCTGGCCTGTGGTAATACAGTTGTGCAGCGGCTGATGCTGCCGGTGAGCGTTGAACTGCCGGCGAGTTCGGTTGAAAACATCGTCCAGTGGAAAGACTGGCTTGAAAAAGCGGGTTTTGAAATAGAGCAGTTCGGCCCGCGCACCGTGCTGGTGCACGCCGCGCCGAGCCTGTTTGATTTTGGCGACGACTCACTGGCGGCTTTCGTGGAAAGCCTGTCCGCCGTGCTGGGCGATCCGGAAAAGTGCGCCGAGGATGTGCGGCGCGAACTTGTGGCTATGACCGCCTGTAAAAAAGCCGTCAAGGCAAAAGACCTGCTGGGCGAGACCGAAGCCCTGCGTCTGCTGCGCGATTTGAAGCGCTGCGAAAACGGGCTTAACTGCCCGCACGGACGCCCGACAATGATATTAATGCCGGAAACGGAACTTGCGCGCAGGTTCCGGCGGACATAGATATAGGTCTTACGGCCCTTGCTTCATCCGGGCTTTTTTGGAAAAATATGCAATCTTTGACAGACATGTGAACTACAATGAAA
>Ga0172379_10004756_pt1 | contig 19655 bp, 14 predicted proteins | sample GrowelOW334metaG_FD_119756 | JGI IMG/M metagenome (GOLD analysis project Ga0172379, IMG submission 119756) | Groundwater microbial communities from an aquifer near a municipal landfill in Southern Ontario, Canada - Groundwater well OW334 metaG | ecosystem: Environmental > Aquatic > Deep...
GCTAGTTGGGTGGAGGCCGGTGGTCAGGTAAAGGCTCTAATGGCGCGCACCACTGAACTTGCCGCTGCCAATGAAAAACCGGTCATGCTGCTTGGTATTCCAAAAGGCTTAGATGCCGCGCACATTCTTCTTTGTGGCTTTTGCTTTAAAGAATTATTTGAGCCACCTTTGTCGCCTAAGTTAATATCTGACAGACTCTTGACCTTTCATAGCTGTGTCGCTGGCCCTGAAGAACCGCTCAATACCACGCGCTTCAAACAAACACTGTTTAGCGGTATGGCAGCTGGCCCATTTATCTGGTCAATCAAAGACAAGTGCTACAAACCGATTTACTATGCCCCTCTGGGAGTTGATTTTGACTTAGAGAAGCCTATCAATATTGGTCTAGCCCAAAATCCTAAGCTAGGTTCTTTTGCTCTGGTGCCAGATGCAACTGCCAAATCTCATTTGATGGTTTCTGAAAGCGGCGACGCTCTGGCTATTAAGGAAATTGCCAAGAGTGCTGCCATAGTTGTCGAAGGTCTTGATATTAATCCTCTTGGTTCTGACTATCTCAGCTTCGATGTGGCCTTGCAGCCCGGTTTTAGGGTCTATGCCGTCGATGCTCGATTTGACGATCAGAAGCCCGGTGCGCCATTCGTAGGAGACCCGCAGATTGTCCAGGCTATAACTGTAGAGCCCGGCAAGTCCGCTCCAGATAAGAATGACCGCGAGGCTGATGGCCAACTTAAATTGCGCTGGGTCCACGTCAATATCCATGTTTCGCATTACTGGCGCTGGTATAGCCTGGAAAAAATCAGGCGAATCAAGCTTAATTTTACCGAAGCGACCCATTTAGCTGTGAAGAATATGCGCTTCATAAGTGACGTGAAAATGGTGCCGCTGCTCACGATGAAAAACCTCAAACGCCGTGCCTCAGGCGAATACGTGGTTGGCCGTGAACCATTTCAGCTAAATTTTGATGCTTCCAATATTCCTGGGGCCGCTAAGCTCCAAATCGTAATTTCGTGTGTCAATGAATCGTTTGACAATTTCCTCTTCTTTGACGAGCGCAAGGGTAATTCAGTAGAAGCGGAAAGGTTCGAGAGTGATAAAGCACAAGGATTGATTGAACTTCCTGCGAAATATCACCAAGCCAGTGGGTATTATGAAATCAAAGCACGATCGCTTGACGACCGCGGGCGGCCGGTAGGAGACTGGTCGGATGTAATTACAATCTACCGACCGTCTGATAAGGGTCCCGCTCCGTATTATGCTGGCAACTAAGGGCGATCTTGATCCTAGCCTTGATTTCACCGATAATCTTGACTCACCATAATTCAAAAGGTGCTCAATGTACCGTCCTAAGAAATACGTTCGCCTTGATCCGCTTTCGCGCACCCCGCGATTGGCCGATGTGCGCAATCTTTTAGATGCTGCATCCAAGTCACGTTCGTGCACAGTCGAACAACCATGGCGTTCTGAGAATCTGAAGATGCCATTTAGTTTGACTGTTAGAGTTGAGCTGGGCGGTAGCGGTGAACCTATATGGACTCTTTATGAAGGTGACGGCAGCAAGTCGAGAGTAATGTGGAGCACTGGCTTTGGTGATGTGGAGCTGTTGTACGACGTATTGACACTCTCATTGCCGTCCGATGGCCCGAATATCTTTGATCCTAATTCACGTCCTTCGAATTTTTCACCAACAACAGCTGCGCCAAGCGCTAGTTCAAGTTCTGCTTCAAGCTCTGAGCAACGGCCGGCCTCGTTTTACGAAGCATCTGATTTTAGTTCGCCAGCAAGTGACAGCTTTTCCAGTGAGTCTTCGCCCGCACCACTTCCAGCTCACTTAGCGGGCGATGATTTCTACAAGGCAGAGCCGACATTCGAAAGTAGCTCTTCTAATAAGAGTCAAACTTCTGAATTTATGATCGAGCCCACTAATGTCACTATTAGTGCTGGTGCAGCAACAAATTCAAATAGTTCTACAAATTCTGCGAGTGCTGCCGCGAATCAGACCTCTGAATTTAGTCAGCCACAACAAGCTCCGACCCAGTATCCTGCCGGTGTAAATCCGCAGAATTATCCTGCTAATCTCCAGCAGCCTTATCCACAAGGTGGCCACACTCAGACGGGTGAGCATACTTTGCCCATGGGCCAACAAGGCTACCCACCTAATTATCCTCAGAATTACCCAGGGCAATATCCTCAGGCACCGGGGCAAAATTATCCACCAAATCAGGGCTATCCCCCTAATTATCCTCAAGGATATCCAGGGCAATATCCACAGGCACCAGGTCAAGGCTATCCGCCAGGTTATCCTGCCAATTACCCTCCGCAGGGCTATCCTGCTAACTATCAATATCCTAACCCTGCTGGACAAAACTATCCGCCTGGTTATCCACCAAATTATGCTGTGCCACCACAGCCGGTGCCGGGTGATGGCCTCAATACTGCCTCTACCGTCCCAGTTTCTTATGGTCCTGGTGGCGTTCCTCTTCCTATTCCTCATTCGGTTCCCGGCGACCCCTATGGCAATCTGGCCATGCTGCCGCATCCCGACTTGATCAAGAAGCGCCCAGTAGTAATGCTTGGAACCTTTTTGGTTGAAGCAGGCCTAGTACCCAGCTCGACTATCGATGCTGCTTTGCAGGTGCAGGCACTAGTCAGTCAAGGCACTCTATCTGCCATGAAGGCTGCTGAAGCTGTACGAAGAGCCCACCAACGCGGTGGCTATGTGGAGCCAGAAAATATTCAGTCTACTGCTACCAATGAAGCCATTGTTAGGGTAAAGCCGCAACTTGGACAAGTATTGGTTATGGCAGGAATTATAACCGCGACACAGTTGAAGGCTGGCTTGCGACTGCAAGAAGCGATGCATGCTGGTGCCATGAATATGCAAGAGGCCGTTGATACTCTTCATCGCGAACTTAGCGTCGCTGGCTCACCCAGTCAAGAAGCAGTGGTCGAAAAGGTAGATCCAGAAGAGACGCGCAAAATTGTCGCTCTTCTTAAGCAGGCTGGAATGCTCTCTGATGTCGACATAGAAGCTGCGACCAAGGCTGACTCAAAGGCCGGTGCAAATGTACTTAAGGTACTTCTAGCATCGAGCAAGCTTGATCAATTGACTATCGATGCAGCCACTAGCTGCCAGAGATTTATTGATGGTGGTCACCTTAGACCAGATCAAGCATTCATGGCTCTGCATTACTGTCAGCGCATGCGTGTTTCTTTTGAAGATGCGGCCACTGAATTAGCCTTAGACACAAAAAAATGAGCTCCACAAAAAAAGTCGTTTTGCTTGGTGTGGGCCAGACTGCTCGTGCCCTAGCGAAATATCTCTCTAGTGACTACCATGATACTTGCCAAATTTGGGGCACCACTCGTGCTGCAACAGGCGCTGCGCTTCTAGATCTTAATTTAGGTATTCAACCGATTTTGCTCAATGATCAAGATGGTTGGAAGCAGCAATTGCAAGAAGTGTGTAACGGCGCCTATGTACTTGTTTCCTTTCCACCCGATGGGGTTTCAGACCAACTCTTCAGTGACATTTTGCTTGCTAGCCAGCCCCAGGCCGTGGTCTACATCTCAAGCACCGGTGTGTACGGTAAGAATGAAGGTGTGATTGATGAAAGCACACCAGTTGATTTAGGTGATTCGCGGGCATTGCTTAGAGTCAAGGCCGAAGAAATCTGGTCTTCTCAGGCAACAATTTTGCGAGCACCCGGTCTTTATCAAGGCAGCAGTGGATTGCATCTGCGGCTTCTGAACGGCTCCTATAGGCTTCCGGGTGACGGCTCCAACTACGTGTCGCGCATTCATCTCGATGACTTAGCTATGATTATTGCTAAAGCGTTTTTTGCCGATTCGCCATCAAGGCTCAAGCAAACCTATGTGGTTGGAGATCTCAAACCAACTACCCACCTCGAAGTGGTTACTTGGCTCTGTCAGAGGCTTTCGTTGCCGCTGCCACCATCGGCACCACTGACTGAAGTCAATCCAACTTTGCGAGGCAACCGCCAGATTCGGGCCACTAAAATTTTACGTGATCTAGATCTTGAACTAAAATATCCTACTTATGTTGAAGGATTTAGCCAGTGCCTAGCAAGCAAGAATTAGTCTGGTCTGGTTTATTCAAGTTTAGGGAATGCGCCTTTTTCGGCAGTGAAAAGGAAATTCAAAAGTGGTATTGCCCACCACAACTTGAACTAAAATATCTTCGCCCCGCGGATAGATATAAAAAGTTTCGCCGGTGCGAGACTCCATAGGCTCTAGGGCGATAGTGGCTAAGCCAGCGTGTTTCGCCCCTTCATTGCTAATCAGGCCTGCCTCAGTCTCGATGTCATCGTCTTCATTGCGGTTGAAAATATTCTCGCGTGAAGGATATACCGAAACTCTTGTGGGCACCGTATGTGATACCCCTGGCCATTCACCCCACACGCCAAATACATTCGGACCACGAAACAGATCATGGCCAGACGGGGGGACTAGGCCTCTGATATTGCGGGTTCTTTGGATATTCGCCAGCCATGGTCGGTCTTGGGTAAGGTCCCACATACCGCGCTCTCGGCGAATTCGATCGATGATTTTGTGATCAACATACGTGAGTGGTGCAAGCTGCTTTGTCTGTCCACTTTTTGTGTCGATTACAGCGTGAAATGTTTTGACTGTACCTAAACCAACTGGTGTTCTGTGGTCATCCAAATTAGTGACACAAACTAAGACAGAGGCTAATTCCCATAAATCAATCACAGTGACCGCTACGCGTACATGATTGGCCGTGATATACCTCAGTGGAAATTCGTGATCGATAATTTCATGAGAGCGCGGTGAGCCGTGTTCCCATGTGAATTTTACTTCGCCAGTTAGGTGTGCCGGCTGTTCTGGGTTTGACAATGCTTCTTTGAGCTGACAACTCTTTTCAAATAACTGTGTGGCTGTTTTGTTGCTGCCAACTTTTCCAAAAAACAGAGCTTCAAGTCTAAGTTCATCGGCCAGGTCTTGTTCTTTGTAGCCGGGTTCTGCTGCTAGAGCAGCTCTTGCTTGCAGAAAATGGTTGCGGGCGTCTTCGTTGAAACCTTGCTTCGATAGTGCTCTAGCCAGGCGAGATAGGCTTAAACCAAGTTCTCTTTCACTATCTTGATTGTCTTTGCTCTTACTTATTTGCTCAAATATACTGATCGATTTTCTAGCATCCTGTTCAGCCGTTTTGAATTGTCCTAATGCCAGTTCTGCCTCGGCTAGCTCTGAATAGGCGCTGCCTACTTCGCTGCTGCCTTTGCCGTATTGGGCAGTTAGTGGTTTCATCAAGTCAGTTAAAGTCTCAAAAGCTTTTTGCGGTTTGTCCATGCGATTGAATAGCAGGCCTTGTAATAATCGAGCTTGCAGATAGCGGCTGCGCTCGGAGCTTGCTTGATTGGCTTCGTGCAATGCTGCCGTATTGAACTCAAGGGCAACTTGCCAGCGCCTTAATCTTGTGGCCTTAACTGCTTCGTTATAGCAACGCAAAAAATGATCAGCAGTAGCTGGGACCCGGGCACGCTTCTCGGTACTCAGATTTTCAGTATTTTGATTCTCGGTAGTTAAGCTATCACTCTTTAAATCTTGTTTACTGCTTTCAGTTGTTTCATTGCTGCTGTCTTCGGCCGCCAAGCTGGGCGTGGACGCGCTAAAGGCTAAGAGTAAATAAGACAACGCCAGAGTGACTAAGCGTTGACTATTCGATTTTTGGTTATGAATGCGACTAATCATCGATTTCAGCAACTTTTTTTCTGCTATTTCTGCTTCTTCTACGTGTTCTACCGCTATGTTAAATCAGGTTGTCATAGGATGCTAAAAAGACATCTTAGGCCAAGCTTCTTGAAAGTCTCTACGACTACCGCAACTATAATAGCCGGTGCTGTGCTCGTAGGAGAGTCTAAAAGTTATCTGATTTTCTTTGAGACCTCCTAATTTTTGTAATTGAAGGATAATTGTTGTATGCGTAGTCGAGAAGACCAATTGCATACTAAACCGATAGGGCGGCAGATAGCCGCTCTTAAAGCCATGAATTGGGCAGTTCTAGCAAGTATCATTTTGATTAGTGCTGCCATTGAGCCGGCCAGCTGTCAGGCAACTGCTACTGCAAGCTCGGTTACGGCAAAGACTGCCGCTGGAGTCAAGGCTTCTAGCGTACGTAAGCCGTCGCGCAAGCGAAGAGTGGCAAGAAAATCTTCAAAATCTACAAAGTCTACAGCTAGTGCTGCGCAACATGCTGACCAAAACTTAGCTGCCCTTACTCCTCACATAGATAAGGGCTCACCAGTAAAGGGCGATGCTGAAGTCACTGCTGTCCTTAAGTATGGCGCTCGCAAGCATGCTGAAGGCAATTTTGACGAGGCTGAAGCCGCCTTTCGGCATGTCCTGAGCAGAGACCCGTCAAATGTCGATGCCTTTTACGACCTCGGAGCCCTTGCTGAGCGCAAGGGCGACTTAATTGGCGCACTAAGCAGCTATCGCGCGGCCTTAGCCCTCAAGCCCCACGACAAAGAAATAGCTGACGCTGTGAATTCTATCGAGAAGACTTTGCGCAATCGTCCTGCATTTGGCTTTAGAGAGAATCATAGACCTGTTAGTCGCGGTCCCGCGGTGCCTTTTGCCAGCTATGGTATTCCGGTTTCTGTTCCGGTTCCTAGTCCGATTTCTGCACCTGCCTATGAGAGCGCTCCGTTTTTCAATTCACCGGTAGACTCGTCTGCGCTTAATGCGCCCTATTTAAATTCACCCTATCTAAATACACAGAATCTGCCGTTCAACTCGCCAGACTATCCACCTGTAGTCGCTTCGCCCCAGCTTGGCGTGAGTGCAGATCCAACCACAGTGCCACCTGGAACCTTTCAACTTAGCTCTGCCAAAAACGGAGTATTGGCGCCAACACTTGGTGCAACTGCAGCATCAGCTGCTCTGCCTTCAGCGCTCCCATCAACGCCTCCAGTGGTTGGTGTGGCGCCGCGCAGTCACCCTGTTGCCAGGCAGCTTCTTAATACCGCTCTGAATAGTGGAACTTCGATTGGTCTTCGCGCTGTTGGGCTTCATTGTCCGGCTTGCCACCTAATACGTTTTCGCTTTTGAAGAGCGAATGCTAGTTGTGGGAAGAATGAAACTCATTGCTAGACTCATTCTTTTCCATTTGTGCTGGCCTATTATTGTCAGCTTTTGCCAACCCTGTATTGCATCGGATGTACGCATAAGTCGCCCAGCTGTGGTCGAGTCAGTTGGTTCTTGTTGCAGTCAAGCGAAAGGCGATGAGTTAGATCAGGCTATTGTCTTGCCAGGTTCTGCATTGGCTCATTTTAACCACTGGCGAAAGCGTTATATCGACCCAGTTTTCTGCCCGGTCTTGCTTTGCCATGGCAGTTGTGGCGACTACGATGATGCTTGCATACTTGAGCGAGGAATTGTGCTCAATCGCAATACTGGGTGTGCAGGCTCGTGTAACTGAATTATTTCAGCTACAACAGCTACAATAGCCTGTTGGCCCATGGGTTTATACTTTTTGCGTCATGTGTCATTATGGTGCAGATAGATTATGGGATTGGCCGTGAATTTTCTTGAAACTCCTTTACCAGTTGCCGAACACAAAACCTCTAAAGGTGTTGTCAAATTTAGAGTAGCTGAACTTGGCGATATCGACCGCCTCTCACTAGCTTTTCTTGGCTCAGATTCTGAACCTGACGACGCTCCTCCGCCCACAGAAGAGTACCTAGCTTTGACCAGACGCTTCTTTAAGCATCTGATTACTTCAGGTCAGATAGCTATTGTTGGTGAGTTAGGCGACGACAATGAGATTGTCGGTATGGCCTATGTCGACATACTAGAGCGGCAGAAACCCAAAAGCCGCATAAAGGTTGATAAGCCAACAGGAATTATCGAGCGTGTGCGCTCAGTGATTGAACGCGAAGGTGTGGGTCAAGCTCTGCTTTATAATGCTGAGGCTCTAATTATTAGAGCCGGTTTGGTAGCCGCTGAAATTGGAGTGAAGGCGACCAATGAGCGCGCTCGCCGCATGTACGAGAAAGCGGGCTATCAGGTCGTTTTGAATGGGCACATTGAGCTTTTGCCTGACTTTGAAGGCTATTCTATATTTCGCTATGAGCCACCATCCCAGGTGCTGTTTAAATCGTTGGTCTCTTGAGATGGGCCTTTCTAAGTTTCTTCGTTTGGCAATAATTGTCGCTTCATCGGCCGCGATAGCCTCTGTTATGGCCATTCCTCAAGGACATTGCCAAACGCAAGATTTTGCCGACGGCGACAGTCGCGTAGAATTTCGCGCCAATGTTGCTCCTGTGCCACTGAAGCTACAGGCTGGTGCGACCTTCCAAGAATCGAATTTGCCTCCTCAGAATACGGGCAAAGGCTGGTATCGCATTCCCTCATGGTTTGCTGGCTACTGGCACCGAGAGACGTTGGTTGAGAAGAAGTTTGGCTATCCTGATCGCAGCCAAGTTTCTCAGCGTGACATGCGCCGTGGCTACCAAGCCGATCATCGCGGAGATATTTGGCATCCTCGCAACGAGCCATTTACTGTGCGTGTAGATCGCGGCGATAGTTATGATTTGAACAATACTATTGAAATGAAGCCACTGCAAGTGACTGCTAATCAAGTTGTTTTGGAAATTCATGCCATGGGTATTCGCGTCAGTAAGGCCGATGGTCGCATCATTTCTAATATCCAGAAAAGAGAAATGCATACTTTTAGACCGGGTAAACCTGGGCGAACCATTGAAGCTGAATCGACCGGCATGGGCTACGATGAGCAAGGTCGGCCACTTTTAGATAAACCGTTTCGCAAATACTACACTGAGTATCTCAAGGCACCGTTTAAGCCAATTAGGAGCGAAGACGGCCGAGATTACTTCAGCGATTTTTGTGCATATTTGCAGTCTACTAATCAGGATGACTTGATTCCCGTAAAGTAGAAATTTAGATAAAAGCTAGGGCTCTTTGGCTTTTTCTTCTTCAGGTGCTTTGGAGTCTGGCAGTGCAGCCGGTTCATCAGGAATTAATTCGCTTTGCCCTGATTCAGCTAGGTAGCTGCGAAATTCTTCTTTGTAGTTGAATGTACCTCCCGGTGATTGGTCGAGAGGTTTGAATTTACTGATTGGAAATAGGGTTACTTCCAGTTTCTTTGCCTTGCGCATTAGTGGCTTGCCGTCTTGGTCATAGCGCATTTGTTTGCTGTACTCAATCACTTTTTGATCTGCTATCGGGATCAATTCTTGGATTTCGCTACGTTTTTCTGCCCGCAAAATTTTGTGGGAAACATCATCAACAGTAATAGCTGTGTACTTTATTTCGCAGCGAAATCTTTCCGCTGCGCTCTCTAGTACTTTGTATTCTTCGAATATGTCAAAGTCTGTGGCGCCAGCCGTTTTCACTCGTGCATAGTTAGGGATAATCACCGCGTCCCATACGGCGCCAGTTTTGTCTGCTTGGAGGCCACGTATGCAACTAGTTTCGTTTTTGCTTTCGATTGCTCCAAGCAAAGTTGTAAGCTTCAAAGTCTTTGATTCAAAGCCGCCGGTGAGCCAGGGTGGAAGCTTGTACCACTCTTTGATTTTGTGATTTCCTGGTAGTAAGTCTTCAGAGAAAATCGAGCCGATGCGAAATTTGTCTTGCACTGGCGTGGCTCGTTCTTCAATTCCACCTTGCAGCACTTGGCCCCATGCGCAATCAGTAAAACCGCTGAGGAAGCTCATGGTGCAAAAGGTGCAGACTACGATGGAAGAGGCTATCTTTTTCAATTTTGATTTGGTAATTCTTGTTGTCGGTGAGAAAGCTTGATTATAGCCTCCTGGATCAGTGGAGTTACTTTTGAATAAGTATCCTTTTCCCTATGTATTTTAATCTTGGCAACCTCGATAATCGCAGCTGTAGAGACCCCAGATAAATGCCACGCCTCGCCAGCGGGGCATTTATTGTCTCTAGTATTTAAGCGAAGAAGCGCCAGCACCTGCTGACGCTTCTTCGGCTTACTTGAGTTTTGACTAGCTCGATTTTGGATCAAAAAAGACTTTCAATTAAGCATGACTTTCGTACTATCGACTATGTGCTACGTTCGTGGTGACCACGGCCGTGCTTCTTGCCACCCCAGCTAGCGCGCATTTCTTTCATTTTCTGGCGTTGCTCTGTTGTGAGTGTTTCGTTAAAATCGATGCGGAAGCCGAGCATGGAATTTGCTAGATCATTTGATAGTGCGTTGATCTTGTCTTGTTCTGATTGCACTGCACTTCTATCGATTTTGTCGCTGGTGAGTAGGTCACCGAGTGCTTTGCGATGATTTTTTAGTTCTTCGCGTTTCGGTGAAATAGATGCTTTGAGACTGGTTTTCAGTTCAGTCATTTTAGTTTTTTGTGCTTCTGTTAAATTGAGCGATTCTAGTCTGCTTCCTTTTTTATGGCCACCTCTGTGATGACCGCCTGCTTTGCATGACTTTTCACTTTTAACTTCGGTTTTGATTTCGCTCTTAGAATCACTGCCTTGAGCGAGTGCTGGCATGAGGGCAGTGACTAGAGATAGGCACAGTGTGCTGAAGGCAATTGATTTTTTCATTGCGCTGGTTCCTTGTTCTTATTTGTTTTATTAGTGAATGGCAATTCGAGTTGTTCAATTGCCCCTTACTTCTTGTTAAACGTCGCCAAGCTCCAAAAAGTTCAAATAAAATTGGAGAAATTCAAAATAAAAACATTAAACCTTGGAGAATGCCAACCTGTGGCAATTTTTATGTATCCCGCTTTCGCTGCGGAGCATTGAGATCTTGAAACAGCCATTGGCTTAGTTTGCAGATTGCTAGCATTCTTCTTGCCCCACCTCTCCATTCAGCGAGGTTAAGGCTAGCTCCGCCTGCGCCGCAATTAGTGCTTGCTTAAGTTCGAGAGTAAAACCAGTTGACGGATCTAGCTGCGGCAATATCGGCAGAAGTATATAGCCCATCGATGCGGCAATTAATCCGGCTCGTGTTTTGCTTGAGGCATTAACCTTCTTGAGAAGTAGGCTCCTGACGTGATCCAATTTTTTTCTATCTATATTTAGTTCTATACAGAGGCCTTTGTCTGCCATATCAATTCGCCTTAGAATGGCAAGCTCAAGGTCTGTAAGTTTGAATGTGACTTCGTCGGCTAGTCTTTGATCCATAATTTCTATTAGCCGATGATCAACATAGCTTTCGCCCGCAAATATTTTTTCTAATATGTTGATGATCTCTATATAGCTGTTGTCGATAAGGCAAATTGCATTGACTCCAAGACGCTGCAATTGTAGGAAATGACTGGTGAGCCCAAAAAACTCGCCAATGATCATAATTTTGAGATCAGGAAATCTTGTACGAATTGTCGCTAAATCAGATTGAATTGCAGTCAGTGTATTCACATTTACTATGAGCAGTTCTGCTTTTGAGGTCTGACTTTCATTTCTCAGAATATTTAAACTGTTGCTGCTGGTTGTGAGATAGTGCTTGCTCAGTGCAGCTTCTAAACCAGCTCGCAGTAAGTGGTGACTTTCAACTATTACTACTTGTGACTGTGACTGACTGTTGCTTGCGGACGTTCTCTTAATGCTTGGTTGAGAACTATTGAGCTGATACAACTCCAGTGCTGATTGATCGAATTCTACCTGCACGTGCTTATGATGAGTTTGCTCTGGCCCATCGAAAACTGGTTTGAGATAGCAGAATTGTACGTATTCAAATATTGAATCTGACTGCGTTTTTTGTATTAACCTGTGGATAGCAAAAGTTTCGCCGTCGATGAAAATATCAATTTCTGTAGCTTTTTCACAGATTTTGACTACATAATAATTATCGACTGAACGCACTTCTGAGCTTGAACGCGACCTATCGAGCCGCGGAGTAAGAGCAGAGCATTCGTTCGCGGAAAACCGACCGCCTAGTCCTAGTAGAGCGGGTATAAACGCGCCTGCATTTATTGAACTCCAAGTTGAGTGCAGCAGCAACTCTTCGAAGCTGCTGTGTGCTAGTAGTTTGCCGCCACGAGTTGAGAAAAACTGATTGGCTCTTGCTTCGAATATCTCTTCATTGAGAAAAGGGCCAAAATATGAATTGGTTTTGAAAATTAGTCTAGTGCTTGAAAGAAGGCTTGTCTGAAAAGTTTCTTTCGTTTTAGCAAAGACTGGTATGGCTAATTGCTTTTGGCCAACTGCGCGGAAAACTACCCCTTCATCTGAGTATGTTTTGGCTGATCGATATTTTGCAACTACTTCTTGCCAAATTTGCATTATTCGATTCCGCTCGCCGGTTAGAGTTTCTCTCGTTGTCTCTTTCTTGTGAATTCTAGATCGGTCAGAAATTTTCCCAAAAATCTGACCGATTTGGAAAGCGCTAAAACAGGTCCATTTATCCATTCATAAGCGAAGCGTAAAGTCCCCATTGCCTCTAGCACTAGCTTGCTCCATTATGCACCAACAAAGAGTAGTCAAAGCGAACCTAACATTGGCAATAGCACTTATATCAGCGCACAAATTGCAGCTACTGTTGGCCGGAGAAGAATCCGGGCCGGCGCTAGCACCGATTGTGGTTGATGCTCGTCCGGAGCGTGAGTACGAGGCCGCCCACATTCCCACTGCTGTGCGAATCGGCTGGGAGGACTGGAATGCTAAGCCCACAGCCGGTTTAAGCTTAGATCTTTGGGAGCCTGGTTATTGGGGAGCTCTCGATAATGTTCGCCTAGAAGAATTCGCTAGTCGGCTTGGAAAACTTGGTCTGTCGAACCACAGGCCTGTGGTTGTATACGCCGATTCACTGGCTTCTAAAGGTCGAGAAGGTCGCATTGCCTGGATGTTACTTTATTGCGGTGTCGAGAATGTCCTTCTGCTTGACGGCGGCTGGCGCGCCTGGCTTGATAGCGGGGGGTCTTGCGATCGCCAAGAAGGTAAAGCCGAGCGAGGCACTTTCACTCTAAAGCTCGACGGTCAAAGACGAGTCAGCACCGGCACTTTGGCCAGAATGTGTGGGCAGGGAAAAATGCCGACATCAGTTGATACACGCAGCTTGAGTGAGTTTCAAGGCGATTCTTTTGATTATCAGCCGCGCACTGGCCACTTGCCGGAGGCCGTTCAGCTTTCTTACGAGAGCTTATTTGATGATTCAGGAGCTTATGTGAGCCGCGAGAAATTCTTAGCGCTTCTTGACCCTAGGGTGTTGGCAGATCCCAATCTGATTACCTACTGTGAGGTAGGTGTGCGCGCTTCTACGTATGCTCTTTTGTTAGAGGCTTACACTGGCAGAGTGCTGCCGGTTTATGACGCCTCTATTATGGAGTGGGGTGCCGACAAAGCATTGCCACTATTAAAGGAATAGGCTTCAAAGCTAAAAAAAAGCGACTGAGTTAATCAGTCGCTTTTAAACTAATGACAGACGTTAATGCCACGCTTGGCGAGATACTTCTGATGGTATTCCTCAGCGTCATAAAATGGCTTAGCTTCAGTCACTTCGGTAACGATAGGGTCTCTAAAAGCACCAGCTTTGTTCAAAGCGGCAATAGTATCTTTTGCTTGCTGCTCTTGCTCGGCCGAGTGGAAGTAGATAGCTGATCGGTACTGGCTGCCATGATCTGGGCCTTGGCGATTGAGAGTTGTGGGGTCGTGCATCTCAAAGAATTTCTTCAAGAGCTGCTCGTAGCTAATAACCGCTGGGTCGAAAGTGACCTCAACAACTTCTGCGTGGCCAGTTTGCTTGCCACATACTTGTTCGTAGGTTGGGTTTTCGGTATGACCGCCGCTGTAGCCGACTTTAGTTTCAGCTACGCCTTTGGTCTGACGAAAATTTTCTTCTACGCCCCAGAAACAACCGGCACCAAATGTTGCCTTTTCCATTTCTAGTTTCTCCTTTAATCGCAGATTGGCTTAATTAGACAACTTCGGCATCAACAACGTCGTCGTTGTTAGAAGGTTTGCTGCCTGAGTTAGAGGATGAATTTGAGCTGCCACCAGAACTACCAGAGTTGCCTTCGAAAGCACTACCAGCACCAGGGCCACCGCCAGCGGTTGCGCCGACTGGTTCTCTGTTTTTAGCTTCAGCTTCTTGCTGCATTGCCATTAGTTGACTACGCAGCGCTTCAATAGCGCTTTTCAGTGCTTCGTTGCTGACATTGTCTTTGATTTTCTGACGCAATTCGTTGCTCAAGCTCTCAGCTTTTTCTTTATTCTCAGAGCTGTTGCTGGCACCAAAATCGGCCACATGTTTTTCTACTGCGTAAATCAATGCATCAGCATCGTTGCGCATGTCGGCTTTTTCTTTTGCCTTTTCGTCGTCTTTGGCGTGGGATTCAGCTTCTTTCACCATGCGCTCCACGTCTTCTTTGGTCAAGTTAGTTGTGGCGGTGATAGTGATTTTTTGTTCTTTACCAGTGGTCTGATCTTTAGCAGTTACTGAAACGATACCGTTGGCGTCGATATCGAATGACACTTCGATTTTGGCTTGGCCGCGACGACCCGGAGCGATACCATCAAGAATGAAGTTGCCTAGCATCTTGTTGTCACGAGCCATGGCTCTTTCACCTTGAAAGACCTGAACATCAACGTTTGGTTGATTGTCTTCAGCAGTTGAGAAGGTCTGTGACTTGTGGCAAGGAATAGTGGTGTTCTTTTCTACTAGTTTGGTGAAGACACCGCCCATGGTTTCAATGCCGAGTGACAGTGGAGTGACATCGAGCAATACGATTTCTTTCACTTCACCGGCTAGAACGCCTGCTTGTACTGCTGCACCAATCGCTACCACTTCATCAGGGTTGACGCTTTGGTTTGGCTCTTTGCCACCAGTTAGGCTCTTAACTAAGTCTTTGACGGCAGGTATACGAGTTGAACCACCAACCAATACAACTTCTTCAATATTGTCGTAGGTCAATTTTGCATCAGCTAGAGCTTGTTCAACTGGCTTTTTGCAACGGGCAACTAAGTCTCTTGTTAGTTCGTTGAAGCGCGAGCGGGTGAGCTTCATGTCGAGGTGCTTAGGACCAGTTTCGTTAGCGGTGACGAATGGCAGTGAGATGCTGGTTTCAGTTACTGAAGAGAGTTCAATTTTTGCTTTTTCTGAAGCTTCCATCAACCGTTGTAGCGCTTGTGGGTCTTTGCGCAGGTCAATGCCTTCAGCTTGCTTGAACTCATTAGCGAGCCATTCCACCACACAATGGTCAAAGTCGTCGCCGCCCAAGTGGGTATCGCCTGAGGTCGATTTTACTTCGAAGAGACCGTCGCCAACTTCTAATACCGATACGTCGAAGGTGCCACCACCAAGGTCAAATACCAGAATAGTTTCGTTCTTCTTGCGATCGAGGCCGTATGCCAGCGCTGCTGCAGTTGGCTCGTTGATAATGCGCAGTACTTCTAAACCGGCAATTTGTCCGGCATTCTTTGTGGCCTGACGTTGCGAGTCATTAAAGTAAGCAGGTACTGTAATAACAGCTCCGGTTACTTTCTCACCCAAATATTTTTCAGCATCTTCTTTGAGCTTGCGCAGAATCATTGCTGATATTTCTTCAGGGCTGTAATCTTTGCCGCCCATGGCAACTTTGCATCCGCCTTCTGGGCCTTCTTTTACTTTGTAGGAAATATTTTGTAGTTCGGAGGCGACTTCAGAGTAGTGTCTGCCCATGAAGCGTTTAATTGAATAAACTGTATTTTGTGGATTGACCACGGCTTGGCGCCTTGCCAATTGCCCTACTAGCCTTTCTCCACCTTTGCTCATGGCTACTACTGATGGTGTAGTGCGTGCTCCTTCAGTATTGGCAATTACAGTTGGCTGTCCGCCTTCCATTACCGCTACTACAGAGTTGGTGGTGCCTAAGTCGATTCCTACTGCCTTGCCCATTTCTCTAACTCCGTTTTGTGACCTTGAAAAACAATTTGGGCGCCTCTCAGCGTCCTCTAATGTCAGCCTATTGAACTCCAGAGCGTAATTGCCAATTCTCTAGTTTTCTTTAATCATCGTCGTTGCTCTTTGTCTCATTAGCTCGATTACCTAGATTTGCTCCAGCAACTTTTGCGACAATTCTAAGATGTCAAATTTTGCCTCTAAAAACGCCATTGTTGCTGCCTTTGTAGCCCTTTTGCTAAATCTGGTTTTAGCTGCCGCGGCCCAGGCTGCCTCTTATGCTCCTAAAAAGACCATAATTGCTGACCCGAGCCGGCCAAAGCAGGCGCCAGCCAGCAAAGAGATAACCGACCCGACCACTCAGGTTGTTTTTGCCCCCGGTCTAGAAGTTACTTTTCACATTTTCGACGGTCTAGACACCCAGTGGCGCCTGGTTGGCAATTACGACTTCATGGCCAGAATTGAAGAAGCTGGCCGAGATGGCTATATCTACGAGTGGCAGATGGGCGAACCGGCCGATGCATCGGGCTCAAGGCGAGTTGAGCCTGGCGATATACATCATTCGCGTAAAGTCAGCCTTTTCTATCCTAAGCACGAAACGACCACCCTGATTGGCTATAACAATGCTTTGCGCATATCAGACGACCTCTTTCGCGACCTGAAGCTGGGCAAACGCTCAGAATTTTCTTTAGATGGGCCCGAGACTGTCATGGTTCTCCACCAAGAGACCGTGCCCATGCCGCATTACATCACAGGTCATGGGGAAGAGACCATTAGCATGCGCATCGAAGGCAAAGATGTGCCCGTGCGTTGCATTAAGGCTGTTTGCGACAATGGTTGGACTTACTGGATATTAGACAATCCGCGCTTTCCCCTTATGGTGCAGGGTAATGCGCCGTTTCGCTGGGTCACATCATTGGCCCATGCTTATGGCGAAAGTGATGCCACCAAAGAAGCCAAGAATATTTTCGATCAGCTCAAGGATGGCGGTGTCGCTACTTCCTACCTGATTTTGTTTGATTTCGACTCTGCTAAATTGCGTGATTCGTCTAAAGCAATTTTGCGCTCACTGAGCCATTACATTGTTCATGAGCCCAAATTGAAACTGCAGGTTGAAGGCCACACCTGCACCATCGGTAGCTATAACTACAATATGAGCTTGTCGCAGAGACGGGCCGAATCTGTTAAGCGTTACCTGATAGATAATTGCGGCATTTCAGCCGAGCGTCTCAAATCAGTCGGCTTTGGCTATACAAAACCTGAGAAACCCAATACCAATGAGGCAAACCGGGCTCGTAACCGGCGGGTAGTGTTCCGTCAGTTTAATTAGCTCTTGTAAACTTCTGGCACTTCGTATTTTCCCCACTGACGTGGTGAATGCTCGGGCTTATCATGTAGATCTCTTTACTACTTATATGAGATTTCTTGATGCCTTTTGAGTCGAGCGCAGATCGAGCCTCAAATCCTGCCGTAGCTTCTGGTTCTACCGAATCTACCGGCAGTAAGATTCTGCGCGAAATTGATCTGTTTGGCTCAGCTGGCACTGGCTTTACCTCTGCTGCTGTCAGAGCCGTCGAGAACCCTGGTGAAACAAGCTTGAAAGTTGCCGGTGCTGCGGCATTTGGCCTTGGCTTAGCGGTTTTGACCCGCAAACCCGGCATGGTTGGGCTAGCGGCCAAGAGCTTCGGCATTGCCGGTGGCGCCGCTTTTGGTTTAGAAGTGGCCGAGCACGGAGTTGACGTGGCCTCAGCAGCCAAGTCGAGCTGGCAGTCAGACGTGCAGCATCTGCAGAACAAAAATGTGGTGAGCAACTCCGCCGGAGCATTTCTTTTTGACACTACCCTGATGGGTGTAGCTGGCAGCGCTGGAGCCATTGGTGCTCGCTCTTACTTTGCTAAACAAGCTGCCGCCAAAGTTGAGATTCCGCTTTTGCAAGTGGGTGAAGAAGCATCTCTTGGGTCGAAACTTACTGTTTCTAAATATGATGATCTGGCTAAGCTCTACACTAGTATGAGCGGAAAAGTCGGGCGGGTAGAGGTTCTTGCTCCTGAAGATGGTGGCATGGCTGGTCGCTTCGGTACCGCCTTTTCTGTGGGCAAAGATGGTCGTATGGTGACTAATCACCATGTTGTAGACAATGCCCTTGATTTGACAGTCTTCGATCGCTTTGGTCGGGCGCACCAAGCCGAAGTGATTAAATCGTCACCGCTCTATGATTTGGCTTTGATTCAGTTGAAGAATCCAGCAGCCGCTGCAAGTTTTTCGCCGGTGGCTATGGAAGGCTCGGGTGTGATCAAGCTTAATCAAGCAGGGGAGTCACTCTTCAGTGTTGGTTTTCCTAATGGTTGGCAGAAACCTTTCTTGTCTCCTGGTGAGACCATCAATGCGATACGCGTAGATCCGCTGAATATGCGTATCAAACTGCATGCTGAAAACGGCAATTCAGGTGGCCCAATCATTAATGATAAAGGCGGTCTGGTTGGCGTTCTCAAGCAAGGCGATCGCAATAGCCACGATCTCACTATTTTGACACCGGCTGAAAGCGTAGCAACTTTAGTTGAAGGTGCTAAAGTGGCTGGCCGAACAACTGTGGCACCACCTGTAGTGAACCGTCAATACTATGAGATTGCTGACAAGAATGCCGCATCTGCTAACGTTGAGAAGCTATTCCCTCTCGACAAGCGTTTGGATGGCAGTTCTGATTTCTTCCACTCAAGAGTGACTCGCGTGTTAATGCCAATGCGTGATAATCGCATATCTGAATTGATGCTACGCAGCCAATATCAGCCTGCCACCAGACAGATTGTGGTAGAACCGCTTGCGCTCGATGGCAAAGCCTTGGCTCATGACGCTGTTTGGCCTGGTTCATCTGTGCCAATCAATTCTTCTAAGCTTGTAGTTAGCCTTGATCGCAATCAAATCCCGGTGAAAATGGAAGGTGTCAACGATCCCAAACAACTGCTGCGTCGTGCCTTTGACCTGAAGAGCACAGGCAGCTACTTTGCTGGCTTGGAAGGCAAAGCAACTCCAACCACATTGAAGGGTCAAGTAAAGAGCTCAATTAATCACATTCTTGAGTGGCTTGAATCTAGCGTACATACATAGTCTTGTTTGCTGGCCTTAGGTTAAGCCGGTGAAGCTGCCTGCGGTCGCACTATCATCCACGCCCTGTCAAAATGGCCTGCCTTAAGGTCTTCTTCGCGCATTAGCACTACTGTTTCTTTGACGGAGTGGTTGTCGCCGAACAACTCTCTCTCGTTTATGCGGGCCAGTAAAATCCAATCAGCAGCTTCCTTGACTAAGTGGCTGTAATGCCTATCGCTAGCTCGGGCTGAATTATAGGAGATGCCATTAAAAGCAAAGGCACAAGTCTCTTGCAACTGAGTAAAGCCACTAACATTGGTGCCAAATAGTTGGCTCTGAAACTTCGAGAGAGAATTGAAAGCTTTGATCCAGTTTTCGAGGTCGGCTTGCATATCAAAGGGTATGTCGACAATTTTTTTGAGATCGTCTAGATCGCGAGCAACTGTATAGGTCACGCCGCTGGCAAAGCTGAAGGCCGGAAGTTCTATGTTTTCAGGTTGTTCTGTCGCTATAAGGTTTTTTCGGTCACTTTCAGGTAGGCACTGAATGTGAAATCCTTTACGATCTTTGCTATTCAAGCTCGTTGCTGCTGCTGAACGGAAGAGTGTGAGAAGGCCGACTTTCGGCGCATCGTCTCTCACGGTCGGCAGCTTTGATAGATCAAACTGCGCCAGAAATAGCATCGATTGGCCGTAGCGATCGTCAGGCCATTTGAAATAGGGAGGTAAGA